>Ga0209517_10002211_pt1 | contig 27892 bp, 23 predicted proteins | sample PeaSoiMetSII2010_FD_187695 | JGI IMG/M metagenome (GOLD analysis project Ga0209517, IMG submission 187695) | Peat soil microbial communities from Weissenstadt, Germany - SII-2010 (SPAdes) (version 2) | ecosystem: Environmental > Terrestrial > Soil > Wetlands > Peat | place: Germany...
TGCCTATGCAGGCGATGTCGATTCGGCCATCGCCATTCAAGTCGGCAACCGCGCAGCCAGCCGCGGCCATGCCGCCTTCGTCGAGCAGGCTCTTGGTCCAATGCTGGCCATCGAAGCGATACAGATTTACACTCGCGCCTTTGCCGCGGTAGCCGGCGATGATCACGTCTTTGCCATTCCCGTCCAGGTCGGCGGTTAACAGCGTGTGGGCGTCGACCAGGGACGAATCGATCACTTCGCGCTGCCAGACGCCTTTCGATTCGGTGTAGACGGCGACCTGGCTTCCGTGCCAGGGCTCGATGGTGGTGAGGAATCGGGTCTTTCCAAGATGGCCGACCGCGACGTCGCTGGCTCCACTTTTGGGCCACGCATCCGGACTGCCCCCGGTCAGCTTGGTTCGCGTGAAGGAGCCGTCTTTGGCGCGCTCGATCAGGTGCACTCCCTGGAAACTCGCCGTGAGCAGCGCACTGCGCCCGTCCCAATCGACCGGATAGATGCAGTGGACCACGCCTTCGTCGGCATCGGTGATCAGAGTGCGGGTCCACTCGCCGGGTTTGTAGAACACCAGCGGAGTGTGGCCGCGATAATCGGGCGCTTCCGCGTCGGCGGCGGTGAGCGGGGCGTTCACTAACAATCCATTCCACATGCGGAGTCGATGGGACGTCGGCATTTTGTCGATATCGGTTCGCTTCCATGTCTCGCCCGCGCGTTCCAGAATCGAGACGATGCCGATGCTGCGCCTGGCTTGCGGGGAAAATTCGTGCGCCAGCGCGATGGTATCGGGATTTACCACGGCGAGGTTGATGGGCTGGCGGATTCCGTCGATGATCACGTGTTTTTCCCAGCCGGGATTTTCGTACCACGCAAGTTCCTTCAACCCCGACGCGAGCGCGATCAGATCGGGCTTGCCGTCGTGATTCAGATCGGCGATGACGACCTGATATCCGCCGGTTTGTCCGGTGGCGACCAGATGCTCGCGAAATTTCGCGGGCTGCGCGAGAAGCGGGAGGGTGAGCAAGAAGTAAAGTCGAATCACGGCGACCAGTTTATATGGATTCAAGGCTTCGTCGCGCGGCTGCAATTTGCTCCAGATGCTGCTGGATCTTGGCCACGCCGGAGCCGCTGGCATTGTGAATGAGTCGAAGCACCGTGGCCATCAGCTCGTCCAGGCGGCGCTCGGCTTCTTTTTGAATCTCCGCGAGCGCAACTTGGATGCTGCCTTCCCACTGCGTGGTGAGACGGGAGATGTTCGCGTGAACCATGAACGGAATCTTGCGCTCGAAGTGACGCCGCACAGGGGCGCGGATCAGCGCTACCGGCAGTATGGGCGACAGCAACTCCCAGCTGCGGTCGAAAATCCGGCCCACTCTGACGTCGGGCGTACGCGGTTCCTGAATTTCAATCTCGACCTCCGTGGTACGAAGCGGGACGCCAAACGCGCGTTGTGTGCTGTCGGAGAGACGATCACGAAACTGCTGCAGGGAGCGGAACACCTGCCGTTGAGTTTCCTCAATCGAGATTTCGCAAAGGCGGCGCTGCTCGGCGAGTGAGATCCGGATCAGCTCCCGCGACAGGGATCGATCGGCCCAGTCTTCGAAGGAGTGCAGCAAAAATGCGAGACTTCGCGCCCACGCCGGGAACTCAGCTGCCAGCTCCACAAGCAGGTGATTCACGATTTCCTGCTGGTATGGCTCGAGCACAGCGGCTGCGGCCACGCGCGCACCGGAGATCGCGTTTCGAACGATTAAACGCAGCGCGGATTTGAAATCGACCATCAATTCCTTCTCGCCGATGACACGCGTCTGAAGCGTTTCGCGCTCTGCAGCGAGCAATTCGGCTGCTTTCAGGTTCAACGTTAGGAAATCGAAGCACTCCTTAAGCAGCGTGTCTATTTTTCGCCCCACAATCGCACGGTGGCTTGCGCCGAACTCGCGCAAAGTCCGTTTAATCAGCTTCTGCTCCAGTTGCTCGCGCAGATCTTCGAACCCGGGCCGCACTGAGTACGGCAGAATTTCCGGCGGCGCGCTGAAGTTCTTCTCGAGTTGCCCGCGGATGAAGTCGAGGACCTCGCAGCGTTCTTCGGAACTGAGCAAATCCACCTTAGTCAGCAGAATCGAGACGCGCGGCGTGTACCGGTAGACGTCTGTTACAAGATCGATGTCGCGCTGGGACAGCGGCGGATCGACGCTCACCGCGACCAGCGCCAAACCGGCGTTTGGCAGCCAGCCGAGCGACGATGCCGTGTTATGCGCCAGAGCGCTCTCAAGACCCGGCGTGTCGACGAAAATCAATCCGCGAGTTTCCTCGAGAGCGGGCAACTCCACGGTGATCTTCGCGACGCCCTTGTGATTGCCGGGATTTTCCCGTTCCGAGATGAAGCCCGCGATGTCGTCGAGCGAGATTTCCTTTTCGACTCCGTTCTCGAATCGCGCGACTACTTTCTCGGAGGGGCCAAAACGAATCTCAGTGACCACGGCAGTTACCGGGATCACTCCGACGGGCAGAATGGATCTTCGAAGGAGATGATTCAGGAAGCTGCTCTTGCCGGCTTTGAACCGTCCGAAAATTGCAACCGTGATTTCCTTCCGAGCCAGCGCCGACCTGCAGGAGTTCAGCAAGGGCTGCACGGAAGAAAGCTGGTACTGCTCGGCGATTTCGGTCGCCAGGCCCAACGCCAGTTCAAGCGGATCGTTGGGCATCGGAATTTCAGTAGAGCGTGAAAGCGAATAGTGTATCGCTGCCGGCGATCAGAATATATTGGTGCCCATCGAGCATATACGTCTCGGGAGCGTTGGTCACCTGGCCGATGCGCGTGTGCCAGAGGATTTTTCCGTTGGCGGGATCGTAGGCGACCAGGTTGCCGCCAGCATCGCCTGCGAAGAGGAGCTTTCCAGCCGTGGTCAGCATCCCGTTTCCAAGGTTGCCACCCGTTCCTGGATAACGATGTCTCCATGCGACCTTGCCGGTCTTGTAATCGATGGCGGTAAGCGCCCCACCCATCGAGCCGAGACCGTCTTCTTCCTTGCCGCCGAGTCCCATGGCTCCGCGAGGATCGGTTTCGGTCAAGTAATACATCGCGTAGGCGTCGTTGGTGGGGACGTAAAACAAGCCGGTATCGGGCGAATAACTGGGCGGGGGCCAATTGGTCGCGCCCGAGTTGTCGGGCGAGACCAGGGCTCCGGGCACCGACGAATCTTTTTCAGGATTGCGAACCGGCTGACCTTTCTGGTTCACTCCTTTTGCCCAGTTCGCTGCGGTTGAAAACTTGCCGGTCAGGAGATGCTCGCCGGTGGTCCGGTCGAGGACGAAGAAGTAGCCGTTGCGGTCGGCATGCAAGGCCATCTTGCGAGGCTTCCCGTTGAAATCGCCATCGACCAGAATCGGCGTTTCGGTGGAATCCCAATCATGCGTGTCATGCGGATTCAGCTGGTAATACCAGGCCATTTTACCGGTATCGACGTTGACCGCCATGATCGAACACGTGAACAGATTGTCGCCGTCACGGCTGGGAGGATTGGTGTAGGCAGGCGACGGGTTTCCGGTGCCGAAGATATACAGGTGCGTTTCGGGATCGTACGAACCGGGGATCCACACGTTGCCGGCGCCATGTTTCGCGCCGTCGAGACTGCCCCAGGTTTCGAGGCCGGCGTCGCCGCTCTTGGTGGGGACGGTGTAGACGGTCCACTGGACCTCGCCCGTTTCGGGGTCGCGGGCTTGCACGTAGCCGGGTTCGTCAAGATCGTTACCGGTTCCGATGATGACGTGGTTTCCAATCACCACCGGGGCCATGGTCGAAAAATATTGCTGATTGAAATTCGCGATTTCCTTGTGCCAGCGTTCCTTCCCGGTTTTGGCGTCGAGACACACCAAGAAATCGTCGGGCGTTTCCATGTACAGCCAATTCCCCCACATGCCGAGGCCGCGGTTGCCGATGTGCGTGCCGCCACGCGTCCTCCAGAAGTAATGCCAGAGGACATGACCGTCGCGGGCGTCCATGGCCCATGCATTGTCGGGCGATGAGAAATACAGGATGCCGTCCACTTCGAGAATGGATGCGCGAACCGCGCCGCCCGTGAAAACTGGCGCTTCTGGAGGCGCTTCACCGCCGATGGTCGGCTGGGGCTGTCCGCTGGGCGTAGCGGGTCCGGGCGAAACCCGGCCGGCCCAGGCCAGAGTCAGATGCTTTACGTTGAGTTGATTGATCTGCTTCAGAGAGCTGTAGCGTTTGCTCGAATAGTCGCCTGAGTAAGTTGGCCACGAATCGCCGAGCGGTTTGGTGAGCGATGCCGGATCGAGCATCTGCGCGGCGGCGGGTAAGAGACCTAGCAGAAGAGTCGTGAGAACTTGCGGCACCCGCCGCTCCCGCGAGCCGCGACCACAGGAAGCGGTGGATGGTCGTTTTTTGCACAGACTCAACATCATTTCAGAGTCACCAGATACGAAGTCAGGTTGTGGATGTCCTTGTCCGAATAGGTGGGCAGAAGGTCGCGATGAGGCTTGAGGGGATCGTGAGTTTCCACTTTGGGAGTCTCGCCATCGCGGCGAAAGCTTCGTCGCGTTCCTTCGGCATCGGCGAGCGTGACGATGAAGTCGTCGATGCGAACCAACCTTCCTTCCGCTTTTTGCCCGGAGGCTAGAGTTACGGTCACGGTGACCGGCGGAACGGTTATGGGCGACCCTCGGCCGCCGCGGTTCGGCATGAGGAATATGTTTTGCAGCATTTTGGGATCGGTGATCTTGGAGGCAATGCCTTTGAGATCGCCAGTAGCCGAGTGGCAAGATGCGCACTTGGCCTTGAATACCTCTTCTCCCGCTTTGGCGTCGCCGACCAGAATGCTGGGTGGAACCATGCGCGAAATGTCATATCCGCCGACCTGGAAGCTGTGAAGAAACGCCGCAATGTCGGCGATCTGCTCAGTGTTCAGGTTGATCTTCGGCATCTCGCCGCGGCCGTTCTGAACAATGATGCCGATCCGCTCGCCGTTCTGATCGTTCAGGACCAGGTCGGAGCGGAGAAGATTGTTTCCGCCCTCTCCGCCTCGTGCGTCGGAGCCGTGACAGAAGTTGCAATGCACGCCGTACAGCGCTTTGCCGCGCGCCATTACCGCCGGATCGGCGGGAGGACGTTTCGGAAACGCCTGCCCCATCGAAAGCGCGGCCGCCATCGTTGCTAGAAGAAGTGTTTTCACGCCAGCGCGTCTCTGGATTTTCCTCAGAGTTCAACATAGCAGTTTCGACGTGGATTGCATCGAACGGCTGTTGTACAATTGCTATCCAAATGACCCGACTTTCAAAGCTGCTTCCTTTATTCGGCCTGGCGATTTCCTTCGTGCTTGCAGCCGAGCTTCCTACCGGCGCTCCGGAACAAGCCGGATTTTCGCAGGAGCGTTTGAACCGCATCGACGCGGTAATGCGGGATCATATCGCGGCGGGTCGGCTGATGGGCGCGTCGGGCCTGATTGCCAGAAACGGGAAAGTCGTGTTCCGGCAGACCTGGGGCGATTACAAGTTCGACACCATCGTGCGCATGTATTCGATGACCAAGGCCATCACCGGCGTCTCCGCAATGATGCTGTATGAAGAAGGCAAATTTTCGCTGAGCGATCCGGTTTCGAAATATTTGCCCGAGTTCGAGCATATGCGTGTAGCGAAGGAATCGACCGATGCTTCGGGCAAGCGAATTTACTACACCGTTCCGGCCGACCATCCGATCACGGTGCGCGATCTGTTCCGGCACACGACTGGCCTGGACTATTCGGGGCCGAAGGACGAGATTGGCGATCCGGCGTATAAGAAGCTCGAAATGATGGGAGGTGCACCGCGCGTTTCGTTCAATCTGGCGGAAGCGGTGAAGCGCCTGGCGTCCGCTCCGCTGAACGATCAGCCGGGCACGATGTTCCGCTACGGCTACTCGATCGATGTTCTCGGCCGATTGGTGGAAGTGATTTCGGGAATGCCGCTCGATCAGTTTTTCGAGCAGAGAGTTTACAAACCCCTGGGCATGAAGGACTCGGGATTTTTCGTTCCCGAAGCCAAGTGGAATCGCCTGGCGACGCTGTACACCCCGAAAAAAGGCGGCGGAATCGAGCCGACCAAAGGCGGCGCGCAAGATTCGTACAAAGAGAAACCGGCGCTGCTGCTGGGCGGCGCGGGATCGGTGGGGACGCTCGACGATTACGCTCGCTTCGTCAGCATGCTGCTTCAGGACGGCCAACTGGAAGGCACGCGCCTGCTGGGTCGCAAGACGGTGGAACTGATGCGCAGCGATCATCTGGGCAATCTCGGCCGCGCGGGGCTGTTGCCGGAGGGCTATGGATTCGGTCTGACGTTCGCCGTGAATCGCGGACCGGGCGCGACGGCGACAGTCGGGTCGCAGGGCGAATACTATTGGGGCGGCGCGGCGGGCACTGCGTTCTGGATCGATCCGAAGGAACAGATGGTGGGTGTCTTCCTGATACAGATGCTGCCGCCCAATGTGATGGCGGGCGATCAGTTCAAGCGCATGGCCTACGAAGCGCTGGTAGATTGATCGTCGCGGAAGATCGACATGGGTTTCTGCGTAGGGCGCGCGAGCATCGCGCCTGCGACGAGACATCCGAATAGAAATGCGTGAGTCGCCGCGGTGGTCGCCAGCGAACCAAGAAAACGGCTGTCGCGGAAGCTATCGGCGATCAGGCGCAGAAGCCACGGGACATTGATCTCCAGAATCGGCGTGAAATCCCATAGCGTGAGCGTCGCGGCGAAAACCAGAACAGCGAATAAGGCGTGGGCGCGGTTGAAGTAACCGATCACCCAGCCAGTGGCCGTGAAGATGCAGCAGTCGAGCGCGAGTTGTGCGGTGGGGATCCAGGCATTTGCGAGAAATGGCGCGATCCAGTTGAGCAGCGGCCGTTCCAGCAAATAGCTGACCGGCAATAGCGTCGCCCATCCCAGCAGAATGGATCGGGCCGCGACGCGCAGTTTTAGCTTCAGCGCGCCTGCCGAAGCCGCCGTAGCGCCTGCGGAGAAGTTACTTGTTCGCCCTTCCACGCGTAATCTCTCAATCCATCGATCGCGGTCCAGGTCGGATGATAACGATTGTAGATGTCCTCATCCCCTGTGTCGCCCCAGCTTCCATCGGGATTCTGACTCGATAGCACGAACTCCGTGCCGGTGCGGATCAGTGGATCATGGAACGTTAATCCAAACGACTTCAGGGTATCGAGAAACTCGCCCATGGTTTCCGCGTCTCCCGCGGAAATGTTTTCGGCGAGATTGGCTTTCAGAAATTCGAACTCGCGCGGCAGCCATTCGGGGCGCAGGCGATAGCGGCTGTAATCGTTGAGCGCGTAGATCACGTGCGTGACCGCATACGTCTGCGCTTCCCATTCCAGATGCTTGCCACGCTCGGCGACTCGATAAGGGCCCAGGCTGGGAATCCATTGCAGCACGTCGGCTAGGCTGGCTCCCAGCCGGACTCCGTAGGCATCGCCGTTGTAAGTCGTGACGATTGCGTCGAACAGGAGATCCCAGGGATTCGCCATGGTGAGCGGCGTGCCGCATTTCCGGCAAACGTGGCAGCCGCGCGGATTGCTGGATTGGCACTTGGGGCAATCCTTCGGGACATCCAGGGGCACGGGCTCTTTGGTTGGATCGAAGCGCAGAAAATCTTCCGGTTTGAAACGTCCTGCGGCGCGCCGCAGATCCTCCTTCATCGCAGGATCCGAGACGCCGAGCGATTCGGCTGCCAGACTGCCTGAAACCAGAAAGGCAATGTAATCCGCATCGGCATCGCGCGGAACTTTGGGATAATACCGTCTCCACTGGCGGGCGCGTTCCTGGCCCATGATCCACGCGATGCGCCTCAACTCTGGATTCGACGAAGTGAGCGCGACGCAGCGGAAACACCACAGGAAATCCTCGCCATAATTCACGAAGTTTTTTGGTTGCCGCGAAGTTTTGTAGATGAAGAGCAGGCCACGCTGGATGGCGCGGTCGCGATCGAATACGGTGTATCGCGCGCCCGGCCACAGCGGCTGCCGGTCTTCATGCCCGGGCCACAACACGAGCACGGCGACAGCGGACGCGGCCATCCAGCGGCCCGTGCGCATCAGGTTATATGCGCGCCCGTGGTGAGCACGTACACCGAGTACAACGATTGGCTGGCCGCCATAAACAAGCGATTCCTTTTGGTCCCGCCGAAGCAGATATTCGCGCAGGTCTCAGGCAGTCGAATCATGCCGATGCGCTCGCCGCTCGAGGTGATGATCTGAACGCCCGGACGCGCGCCGGCCCACACGTTGCCGTCCACATCGCAGCGAATTCCATCGGCGGCCGCGGGCAATCCATTGCTGCCGGGGATATCGAGCTGGATAAATCGCTTCCCGTTGCGAATTTTCGTTCCATCCAGATCCCAGACGCGAATTTCGCGGCCCGTGCCGGTATCCGCGACGTAGACTTTCTTGTAATCCGGCGAAAAGCAAATGCCATTGGGACCGTTCATTTCATCGTTCATCATTTCCATCTGCCCGGTTTTCGGGTCGACGCGATAGAACGCTTCTTTCAGTTCCTTGTTGGCTTTGAAGCCTTCGTAATTGCCGTTGATGCCGTAGGGAGGGTCGGTGAACCAGATGCTGCCGTCGGGATGCGCCACGATATCGTTGGGCGAGTTCAGGCGTTTCCCCTGAAATTTGTCGGCGATGACCGTGATGCTGCCGTTCTGTTCGTAGCGGACCACACGGCGGCCGCCATGTTCGCAGGAAAGCTCGCGGCCCTCGAAATCGAAGGTGTTGCCGTTGCTGTATCCGGAAGGATTGCGAAATACGGTGATGCGCGAATCTTCTTCCAGAAAGCGCATCTGGACATTGTTGGGGATGTCGCTCCAGACCAGGTATCGTCCCACCCCGTTCCACGCTGGACCTTCGGACCAGAGTGTACCGGTATAGTGTCGCCGGATGGTCGTGTTGGCGACCATGTATCTGCGGAATCGCGGATCGAGGGCAATGATGTCGGGGTCGGGATACTGCACCGGATTTTGCCCGGACCAGTCGCGTTGCGTGGGGATGGGCGAGATCTGCTGCGCTCGTAAGGCGGCGCCGGCAAGCGCGGCGCCCAGGAATGCCCGGCGAGATTGTGCCATACCAGTAATCTATAGCACTCAGGGAGAGCGAGTGCCGCGTTGCGCGCAAACCCGCGACATTAACCGCTTCCTCTGGTCAGCGGCTCGTTGGATCTGCTGATGTTTGGAGGACGCCGACCCCGAGCCGCGAGCATAGGGAGCGGTCAGTCGTCACGTCTCACAGCGGCTACTCGTGGCGCAATGCATCGGACGGGTGGATTCTCAACACACGCCTGGCCGGAATCAACGATGCGACCAGCGAAATTGCAACCAGCAGCCCTACGACCGATTCATACACCGACGAATCCGGCTTTGCATACAAAAATTGAGCGAGAATCCGTGTCGCGAACAACGACAGCACGATCCCTACCGCGCCACTCACGCCGACCACCAACATGGTTCGCGTCAGCAAGAGCTGCAACACGTTGCCGGCCCTGGCGCCCAGCGCCATACGGATCCCGATTTCGCGGGTTCTCTGCACCGCCGAGTATGCTAGTAATCCATACAGGCCAAGGGCAGCCAGCAGCGCGGCCAAAGCGCCCATCAGCGTAATCGCGCCGGTCGAAAGCCGGAGCGGGGCAAGCGGAAAATTCATGAATTCGCGAATCGGCATCGCATCGTAAACGGCCATGTCCGGATTCAGCTCCGCGATGGCCTTCCGCGCCGCGGCGAGCATTTCCTGGTCGCGCAGGCGGCTGCGGATGACTATGGTGGTGGTGCTGTTGTACTGCTGTTCGATAGGCTCCCAAATAGCGGGACGCGGATCTTCAGTGACCGTCGTGTACCGGCCCGCTTCCACCACGCCGGCGATTTGGCGGAATGGGCCTCCGGTTCCGAAGCGGATGCGCTTGCCGAGCGGTTCTTCTCCCGGAAGCAATTTTTCGGCGAAGGTCTTATTTACGATCACTACCAGCGGCGCGTCTCTGCGATCGCGGTCGTCGAAATCCCGGCCGGCGAGGAACCGGGTACCGATGGCGCGAAAATATCCCGGTCCCGATTGATATACCACAGCCCCCGGAATCTTGGAAACGGGCGGAATAGGTTTTCCTTCCACCGTGATCAGGCTCCACGACTGATCGATCGAAAACGGAACCGAGTTCGATAATCCTACGGCTTCGACCCCGGGAATTGCGCGCATCTTTTCGATCAAGCGATGCTGAAACGCGCGGCCCTGGTCCTGGTTGTATCCCTGCATCGCCATGTCGACGCGCAAGGCGACCGCGTGGTCGGGATCGAAGCCGAAGCGCATCGCCAGCGTGCTCTGAAGCGTTCGCACCATCATGACTGAGCCGGCCAGCAAGACCATGCATACCGCGACCTGGATTCCCAGATAAATGTCGCGCAGATGCAGCCCGCGTAGCATTCCAGTGGCGGTTTCGTTCTTGAGCGTCGGCGCGACGTCGACCGATGAGGCTCGCAGCGAAGGCAGAATCGCCGAAAGAGCCGTGGTGATCATCGCCGCCACAACTCCAAATGCGATTACGCGCCAATCCGGCTGAAATTTGGCAAGCGGAAATTCCGACGCGGGTAGCCAGGCCTGCGCTCCGTCACTTAACCAGATCGACGTCAGCAATCCCAGCCCTCCGCCAGCTGCGCCGAGCACCAGGCTCTCCACCAGCATCAGCCGGACGATCGACCAGCGGCCGGCCCCGATCGCCAACCGGATGGCAACCTCCTTCCGCCGGTCGGCTGCGTGCGCCAGAATCAATCCCGACAAATTCGTGCACGCGACCAGAAGAGTCAGCCCCGCCACCAGCATCAGCGCGAGGCTCAATCCCAACATCGGACCGCGCAGCGTGCTGCCCAGCAATCCCGGAGGCGTCACGTGTATGGAGAATCCATCGCTGGTGCCGGGGTTGTCGTGCGCCATCTGGGAGGCCAGGACGCCGAGCGACGCGTCGGCTTGCTTCATCGAAACTCCGGCCCGGAGCCGGCCGAAAGTCCACGCGTTCGCGTTCATCCGGCTGGCGCGCCAATCGCGGCCTTCAATGATGTTGATGGTCGAAAACGGAACCCAGATTTCAGACGCGTATAGCCGTTCTGTGCCGATGAATCCGGCCGGTGCGACGCCGACAATCGTGAACGGCACGTCGTTGATCTTGACCGATTTGCCGATGATCTGCGGGTCCGCGCCAAAGCGTGCCTGCCAGCATCCATAGCTGAGCACCGCAACCGGGCTGGGGGCTTTGCCGTCGTCATCGGGCGTCAGAAATCTTCCACCCGATGGCGCCACGCCGAGCAGTTCGAAGTAATTGCCGGAAACCAGGTAGCCCCAGATCCGGTTGTTAGTGCCGGCCTGTTCGCTATTCGAGATGCTCAGCGCCATCGGCATGGGGCGAATCGCGGCGACTCCAGTGAACACCTGGTTCCGGTCGCGAATGTCCAGATAGTCCGGGAAAGACACCGCAGTGCTTCGGTCCGCGCGGTAATCCAGACTCATCAGGCGATCCGGATGTTCCACCGGAAGCGGGCGGATCAGGAATGCGTTCACAAAGGTGAAAATTGAGGCGTTGAAACCGACTCCCAGCGCCAGGGTGAGCAGCGCGACTACCAGAAATCCCGGTTTTCCCAGCAGCCTCCGGGTTGCGTAAACAACATCCCTCCACAAAGTCATGGACTCGTGATTCGCAACTGGACGGCCTATGTAATTTGCTGATAAATGGCGTGTTGTTCGGGCGTCATGTCGCGTGCTCGGGAATGAGTGTTCGGGTTCGAACAGTTATTCTGGAAGTGGTGAGTCTGACTACGCGTGTATGTGCCGACAACCAGCCGCGACCACAGGGAGCGGTGGATGGTCGTTTTTTCACACTGCCTCTTACGATTGTGGCAGCCGCGTTTCTTGCCGGTTGCGGATCTTCGGGACCGGATTCTTCGCCACGCGATGCGACTAGCGATCCCGCATATAGTCGGGCCGCGGAGCAACTCGCCGCGCTGAATCGCGAAGCGGAGACCGATTTTGCGAACGGAAAATCTGATGACGCGGCGGCGTTGATTGAGAAAGGGAAGCCGCTCGAAACCAAGCTCCTGTCGGTTTCGCATCCAACCCTGGCCGCTGTTGAGGCTCTTTCCGACCGCGATCAGCTTTACGGGAAGATGCTGTTTTCCAATCGCCATTACGGCTGGGCGAGGCTGATGTTTCAGAAGAACCTGGCTCGCTGGAAGTACTGGCAGCCGCACACCGCCGACACCGAGCGCCGATTCAAAGAAGCGCAAGTGGCCATCGACGACTGCGACCGCCACATCGAACAATGATCTCTTTTTCGAATATCAACAAGCAGTACGGCAAGCAACTTGTCTTCGTCGACGCTTCGTTTCAGTTGAACCCCGGCGAGAAGGTCGGGCTGGTGGGTCCGAACGGATCGGGCAAAACGACGCTTTTCCGCATGGTGGTTGGCGAAGAGGAGCCGGACGAGGGTGAAGTCACGGTTCCGAAGCGTCTGACCATCGGCTACTTTCGCCAGGACGTGGAGGAAATGAAGGGGCGATCGACCCTCGATGAAGCGATCGCCGGAAGCGGGCGCGCCGGCGAGCTGCATCATGAGCTGGAACGTCTGCATCAGGCCATGGAAGAAACGCCCGGGGATATGGACGCGATTCTGGCTCGTTTCGGAGAGGTGCAGGAGGAATACGAGCATCTGGGTGGCTATGGAATCGAAGCGCAGGCGCGCGAAGTGCTGCATGGGCTCGGGTTCAAGGACGATCAGATCGATGGCGACGTCGGAGCGCTCTCGGGTGGATGGAAGATGCGCGTGGCGCTGGCGCGGGTGCTGCTGGGACGGCCGGACGTGCTGCTGATGGACGAGCCTACTAACCATCTGGATCTCGAATCGATCATCTGGCTGGAGCAGTTTCTCAAGTCGTTTCCGGGCGCTTTGCTGATGACCTCGCATGACCGCGAATTCATGAACCGGCTGGTCTCGCGGATCGCGGAGATCGACGCGGGCGAAATCATCGCATATACCGGCAACTACGATTTCTACGAACGCGAGCGTTCCATTCGAGAAACCAATCAGCAGGCTGCGTTCGCGCGGCAGCAATCCATGCTGGCCAAGGAACAGCGTTTTATCGACCGCTTCCGGACCCACGCGGCCAAAGCGGCGCAAGTGCAGAGCCGGATTAAAGCTCTCGACAAAATCGAGAAGATTGTGCTGCCCAAGAAACGCCAGGTCGTGAAATTCGAATTTCGCACGCCGCCGCGCTCGGGCGATCAGGTCGCGGTGATTGAGGATCTGCACAAGCGTTTCGGACCACGCGTGATTTACGACGGGTTCAATCTCACCATTCGCCGCGGAGAACGCTGGGCGGTGATGGGACGAAACGGCGCGGGCAAGACGACGCTTCTGAAAATGATCGCAGGCGCGCTTACTCCGGATTCCGGCACGGTGGAGTTGGGCGCGAGCTTGACCATGGGATATTTCGCGCAACAGTCGCTCGATGTGCTGAACCCGGATTTGACGGTCATCGAACAGCTACAAAACGATTTTCCGCAGGAGGGGATCGGCTCGCTGCGCACGCTGGCCGGCGCGTTCCAGTTTTCAGGAGACGACGTGGACAAGAAGATCCGAGCGCTGTCGGGAGGGGAAAAATCGCGGCTCGCCATGGCGCGGATGCTGTACAACCCGCCGAATTTCCTGGTGCTCGATGAGCCGACCAATCACCTGGATCTCGCCACCAAGGAAATGCTGGTGGAGGCGCTGAAGGATTTCGAAGGCACCATGATTTTCGTGTCGCACGATCGCGTTTTCCTCCGCGGCCTCGGATCGCGCGTGCTGGAATTGGGAGGCGAAAGCGGAACGGATCGCGAACCGCGCGTCTATCCCGGGTCGTATCAGGAATACGTGCAAGCCATAGGGCACGAAGCCCCGGGGATCTATGCCTGACTCACTTCTTCGAACAATCGCAAGTGCCGCTCGGCGCAGGCTTCCCAAGTGAGCTCCTTGGCTCTGCGGTAACCGGCCGCGATCAAACGGGTCGATACGGTTTGATCGCCGAGCACCTGCATCAATCCATCGGCGATGCTGTCCACGCTCAGCGGATCGATGTAAACGGCGGCATCGCCGCAGGCTTCGGGCATGCTCGACACGCGGGAAACTACCACCGGGCATCCACAAGACATCGCCTCCACGGGCGTTAACCCAAATCCTTCCTGGAGCGACGGAAACACAAACGCGGAAGCACTTCGATACAGGCCCGCGAGCTGATCGTTGCTCACATACCCCAGGACCGTCACACGATCGTCGCCTTGCGGAGGCGGGTGGCCGGGCTCGACCTCGCCGGCCAGCACCAGATTGTGGTCCACGCGATCTTTGATCTTGCGGAACGCCTGAACCAGCCGGTCGACGTTGCGATACGGCGACATTCGCCCCGCGAAGAGGATAAATTTGCGGCCGTCGTGGGCCCGGTGCGCCGATCCATTTCCGTTGAATGTCCGCACACCATAGGGAATGATTCGCACTTTTTCCGGGGCCACCCCGTAGCGATTCTGGAGCGCGTCCAAAGTGGCTCGCGATCCGGTGACCACAGCCGCCGCGTTGGCGATCCCGATCGGCACCAGATGCTTGAAGAAAAAATGCTGAAGTTTCTGATGTTCGGCATTGCTTTCGAGAGGAATCAGATCGTGCACTACGGCGATCTGGCGCACGCCCACCAGGCTCATTTCCAACTGACTGGCATGGAAAACCACGTTCCCGCCGCGGGTCCCGCCCAGCAGGTTCGAATACACAAACCGGCGCAAATTGGCGTTTTCCGGAAACCAGCGGCCGCTCACCCAGTGCAACTTGAATTTGTCGGGAAACTTCAGATCGGCAAAATGAACCTTGGCGGCTTCATGCAGGAAAACGTCGAATTCCAGCGCGGAGGGAAGCGTCCTCCAATGGCGCAGCAGCTCCAGCGTATAAGTGCCGATGCCGTTGATCCGGCTCCGGACGTGGGTCGCGTTAATGACGATTCTGCGTGACAACGGATTGGCTCAGCGAATCGGGAATATACTTTGATCTATGCGCAGACGCATCTTGGTGTTGATCTTCTTGCCGGGGATTTCGTTTCTCTCCGCGCAACCCGATTCATCCGGCTTCGCGCCGGTCGGCACACCGACGGAGCTCGGCCTGGCGGGATACGCGAAAGTTCTCTGCTCGGCGGTCTTCGTGTCGCAGCGGGACCCGGATGAAGCGTTTCACAACAGCGGCTACTGGATGATGCCGAACGATCAGCAGGATGGCAATACCTACACGATCGATCGGGAGAAGAAGACCGTCCGCGTGACGCGAGGTGGGACCAGCCGGTCGGCAAAGCTTTATGGCGACCAGGGATGCATCATTCAGACGCCTGAGGGAATCCACTTCACGCCGGTCGCAGTCAAGTCGAAGTTGCCGGATGCGTCGACGCAGGCGTGGCCGATGGGCGACAAGGCGTCGAAGGACCCTCCACCCGCGGGTATCGACCGTGCGCGCGTCCAGAAAGCTGTCGACCTCGCGTTTTCAGATCCGGAGGGACTCACCGCGTCGTTTCTGGTGGTTTATAAGGGCCAGATCATCGCCGAGCGTTACATGCCGGGGATTACTAAGGATACGCAGCTAGAAAGCTGGTCGATGGGCAAGAGCATGACCGCGACGCTGTTCGCGCTGCTGGTGAAGGATGGTGTCTATCGTCTGGACGACCCTGCGCCGGTCGCCGAATGGCACGTTCCTGGCGATCCGCGCGCGGCCATCAAGATCGCCGATCTGATGCATATGAGCGCGGGTCTGCGATTCCTGGCGCAACAGGATCCCGATTACAGCGCCGACAAGGGTTATCCCGATCATTGGTTCGTCTACACCGGAGCCATCGATGTATTCAAATATTCGATTAACCGCCCGTTGCAATTCCCCCCAAATACCGAAGGCCGGTATCGCAACTGCGATCCATTGACCATCGGCTACCTGATCAAACAAGCGGTAACGAAACGCGGCGAGGAGTACCTGACGTTTCCGCAGCGTGCGCTGTTCGACCGTATCGGCATTCGCCGCCAGGTGCTCGAAACCGACCCGTACGGCAACTTCGTGATGACCGGTTACGACTACGGGACAGCGCGCAACTGGGCTCGCGTCGGGCTGCTGTACATGCAGGACGGCATGTGGCAAGGCCAGCGCATTCTGCCCGAAGGATGGGCGAAGTTCGTGAGCACTCCGGCGCCCGCATGGAAGAAGGGGAATTACGGCGGTCTGTTCTGGGTGAACGGCGACGGCGCCTGGAATCTGCCCAAGACTGCTTATCTCGCGAACGGCGCCGGAGGGCAGAAGATGTTCGTGATCCCGTCGCATAACCTGGTGGTGGTGCGCATGGGCCATTTCCGCGGCGACCGCGCCGGCATGAGAGCCTTGAACAAGGCTCTCGGCGAATTAACCGCTGCGGTCCCGCCGGCGAACTAGAGCGCGATTTCACGCGCTAGCGCGCCCGCGAGTTGGGCGAAGACGCGCTACCGATTCCGAGCCACAAGGGTAACCCTCAGAAGCACAGTCATTTGCATTGGTACGCCGTTTGCCATCGTCTTAAGCGAGGAGCGTGCCATGCTAGACATTAAACACATTTTATTCCCCATCGATTTCTCCGACCGCTGCTGTGGAGCCGTGCCCTTTGTCGAAGCCATGGCGAACCGCTATGGCGCGAAAATCACGCTTGTCAGCGTGGCGCCGCAGTATTCTTACGCGGGCATCGGAGACCCCGGTGGTCCTGTCGTCATCAGCACCGAAGATCTTCAAGGCGAGCTCCAGGCCAGGCTCGACGTCACGCTGGTGAAAGAATTTGCGAATTTCAAAGTGGAGCGGGTGGCCGAACTTGGCGACCCGGCGCAAGTGATCACCGATTTCGCGCACAACAACGGCGTCCAGCTCATCATGATGCCGACCCATGGCTATGGACCGTTTCGAAGCCTGCTGCTCGGATCGGTGACGGCAAAGGTCCTGCACGACGCCGAGTGCCCGGTGTGGACCGCGGCCCACGTGGACGAGTCTCCCGTGCGCGATCATGCCAAGTGCCGCAATATTCTGTGCGCCGTGGATGGGACGCCGAACAGCGTGCCGCTGATGAAGTGGGCCGCGAAATTGAAGACCGATACCGGCGCGACACTGCGGCTGGTTCACGTAATTCCCAGCCTGAGCGGCGGATCGTCCCGCGAGATCGACCGGGAGTTTGAGGAGAACATGCGCACGGACGCGCGGCAGCAGATCAACGAATTGCAAGCGACCGCCGGTGTCGAGGCTCCGTTGTGCGTATGCGTCGGAAACGTGGCGGATTCGGTTCGTGAGGAAGCTCGCCGGCATGGAGCCGACCTGATCGTGATCGGCCGCGGCGTGTTGAACGAGACTCTGGGCCGTTTGCGCACGCATGCGTACGGGATCATCCGGCATTCGCCCTGTCCCGTGATTAGCGTGTAGTTAGCCCCGATTTGTGATACGCTGGCGCGATTGCACCTTACCGCCGGACGCGGCTTGACGTAATCGGGTTCCTGTTGATCGCCGGCATCGTCATCTATCAGACGATGCTGCCGCCCGTGGTTTCTCTGGCGAACAATGGCGATTTCGGCAAAGTGCTGGGCCACTTTTCTCTGGGATCGCCTTTCACCCTCGAGTGGTATTTCGCTCCGGTGAAGTTTCGCTTCGATCCGGTATTCACGTATCGCGCGGAGTTCCGCAGCTCGGAGACGCTGCTGGCGGCCTGCGCGATCGGCCTTTCCTCCGTCATATCCAAGTCCGGCGACGTCGACATCCGCACCATCGGGTTCATTCACGGGGGAATCTTCCTGCTCGCGGTGTATCTACTGATTCCGGTGTTAGGCTGTTTTTTCGGCCCGAAAACGCGATTCGCAATTCTGGCCGCGATCGCCGCCACGTTTTGCGACGTGATGTACGTCAGCGTGTTCAATTCGTTCTACATGGATGCGTCCGCGCTGGTGTTCTTGGTTCTTACGGTAGTTCTCTTTTTGCGCAGCTTGCTGTGGAAAAGGCCGGCCGACCTGATCGGGTTCGTCGTCTCCAGCCTGTTTCTGGTCACCGCCAAGCCTCAGCACGTGTTGATGGTGATCCCGATTGCCGCACTCGTTATCGGTTACCGGAAGATGTGTCCAATACGCGCCGCGCCGTGGGCCGCGGCCGCCATTCTGACCATCGCGGCTTGCTGGACGGCATTTTCCCTGCCGTCCGACTACGCCCGCAATTCGGTCTATAACGTGATTTACCTGGGCCTGCTTCCGGATTCGCCATCGCCGCCGGATGAGATGCGGGAGTTTGGCCTGGATCGCGGCGATGCCGCTTTCATCCACACCACGGCTTATTCATCCGACGGCGGTTTCGCGAACCCGGCCTTCGCCGCACGATTCGCGGAACGCGTTCACATGGGCGCGCTGCTGCGATTCTACCTGCGGCATCCGGCGCGAGCCTTCAAATTGCTCCTGCGGGCTCTGGATGACGCGGGCAAAATGCGTCCCGGCAGTGGGAACTTCGATCCAGGCGAAGGATTCGCTCCCGGTGCGATGAGTCACGCGTTCGCGCAGTGGAGCGGGCTCAAGGCGCGCGTTTTTGCAGACCACGGCTGGAGATATCTATCGTTCAGCGTTATCATTTGCGCATTGCTGTTGGTGCGATGTCCCGCTCCAGCGGCAGTTTGTCTGATCATCGCGATGGCGCTCGAACTATTGGTCACGGGTCTCGGGGATGCGATGGACGCGCCTCGCCATTTCACGCTTTTCAGCGCCTTGTCTGACATGGTTTTGCTGATCCTAACTTTCACGACACTGAGACGTCTGTATACTTAGAAGTCTAAGTATGTCGTTTTGGTCACGCATCGCAAATATCGTTCGCGGCGATCGGCTCAACCGCGAAATTGACGAGGAGCTTCAGTCGCATCTTGCCGAAGCAACGGAGCAGGGACGCGACGCCGGCGAAATTCGCCGCAGCTTCGGTTCTGCCCTGCGGCTGCGCGAAGAAAGCCGGGACGCGAGGCTGATCCCCTGGCTCGATTCGCTGCGCGCCGATGCCGTGTTCGGATGGAGGCAGCTCAGGAAGAACAAGGTCACGTCCGCGGCGGCGATTCTATCGCTTGCGCTGGCGATCGGGGCGTGTACGTCGGCGTTCCGGCTGATTGACGCGCTGCTGCTGCGGCCCTTGCCCGTGGCCGACCCCGACCGGTTGTATCTTCTCGATCGCGAAGCGTTCTTCGACGGCAAGCGCCAGAGCTACGATGCGTTCGCGTATCCCGCTTTCCAGCTCATGCGAGCTGCGGTCAAGGATCAAGCCGAGCTGATCGCTATCGCTTACGCCGCACAAATGGATTTGACCTACGCGTCGGATCAGGAGATGGAAAAGGCCTACGTGCAGCCGGTCTCGGGTTGGATGTTCGATTCGTTCGGGTTGAAGCCGGCGCTCGGCCGGCTGCTCACCGAAGACGACGATCTGAAGCCCGGCGCGCATCCTTACGCGGTTCTGTCGTACGACTATTGGACTCGCCGCTTCGGTCAGGATCCAGGCGTGATTGGACGGAGTTTTCAAATGGCCGACGATTTGTACAGGATCATTGGCGTTTCCGAAAAAGCCTTCACCGGAACCGAGCCAGGCACGGTGACCGACATATTCATTCCAACCATGATGCATCCCGCAGTGACGCGCTCGGACTGGACTTGGCTGCGGATTATGGCGCGGCTGAAGCCCGGCGTAGCGGCCGGACCGCTTGGCGCCAAGGTGGAAGCCGCGTCGCGAGCGTTTGAAGAGGAGCGCGCCAAGGGATTCACCGGTATGACCAGGGAAAGCATCGACAGGTTTCTGGCGCCGAAGGTAATCCTGGAGCCGGCGGCCGCCGGAGCATCCGGATTGCAGAAGGACTATCGCCCGTCACTGCTGGCTCTCGGAATCCTGGTGGCGCTGGTGTTGCTGATCGCGTGCGCGAATGTCGCGAATCTGATGACGGCTCAGGCGGCTGCGCGGGCGCGTGAAATGGCTTTGCGCGTTTCGATCGGCGCGGGACGATGGCGGCTGGTGCAGCTGGTCCTGGTGGAAAGCGCATGGATCGCGTTTCTGGCGGCAGCGCTCGGCGGAGTCTTCGCGTGGTGGGCGGCGCCATTCGTGGTCGGAATGATCAATCCGCCGGGCAATCCCGCACGGCTATCTTTGCCAGCCGACTGGCGGGTGCTAGGGTTCGGGGTCGCTTTGACTCTGCTCGTCACATTTCTGTTCGGCCTCGCGCCTGCGATTCGAGCTTCCGCGATCAAGCCGTCGAACGCGCTGAAAGGCGGGTCCGATCCGCACTCGCGGCGGCGTTTGATGCACGCGCTTATTGCCGTGCAGGTGGCGTTCTGTTTCCTGGTGCTGTTCGTCGCGGGATTATTTGCCGCCACGTTCGAGCGGCTGTCCCATCGTCCCACAGGATTCTCCACGGAACGCCTGCTTGTCCTGGATACCGTTACGCAGCGCGCTCAACCGCCGGTTTTCTGGGAGCAGGTGGCCGAACATCTGCGCGAGATGCCGGGCGTCGAATCCGTCGCGCTGGCCGGATGGCCCCTGCTGGGCGGAGGATCGTGGAACGGGCTTATTTCGATCAATGGCGCGCCTCCCGGACCCGAGTTGGCTTATTTTCTGAGCGTCTCTCCGGGGTGGGTCGACACGATGAAGATCCGGCTCATCGACGGGCGCGATTTTCGCCCCGCCGATGCATCCCCCGGGGTTGCGATTATCAATGAAACCTTCGTCAAGCAATTCTTCAACGGCGAGAATCCGATTGGGAAATGGTTCGCGAAAGGGAACCTCCGCTACCAGGTGATCGGGGTGGTCCGCGATGCTCCGTATCGCAACATGCGGGAGCCTATTTTGCCCTCGGTTTATGTTCCATTTCATTCGATCAACGCGACGGGAGCCTTGCAGCCCATTCGCTCCGGGACATTCATGGTGCGAACCATCGGATCGAATCCGCTGGCGATGGCGTCGACGCTGCGTCAGGAAGTACCTCGCGCGCGATCCGAGTTCCGGGTCAGCAATATTCGAACGCAAGCCGAGCTGGTCAGCGCGCAGACGGTCCGCGAACGTCTGCTCGCGATGCTGGCGCTTTTTTTCGCCGCGGTTGCCCTGCTGCTCGCGGGAGTCGGACTGTACGGTGTGCTCGATTATTCGGTATTTCAGCGGCGGCGCGAAATTGGGATTCGCATCGCGATCGGCGCCCGCTCCGGCGACATCGCGCGGCGGGTGACCGCGGAAGTCTTCGCCATGGTATTCGTGGGAGCAATGGCGGGCGTCGCGATCGGGATGGCATCCGTTCGCTATATCGAAGCGCTGCTTTATCAGGTGAAGGCGACCGATCTGCCCATGCTCGCGGTTCCGTCGGCGATCATCGTTGCCGCCGCGTTCCTGGCCGCACTGCCGGCGGTTTTTCACGCCGTGCGCATCGATCCGGTGACCATGTTGCGGGTCGAATAAATGGAAGCCCGCGTGCTGTCTAAGGGCATATGCACACGGAATCAATCCCCAGCCGCCGCCCAGTGCGCGATTACACCCAGACTCCTGTAAACGTCTATTGGGAAATGACACAAGCCTGCGGTCTGGCTTGCCGCCATTGCCGTGCGGCCGCGATGCCGGAGCCGGACCCGCGGGAACTGACGTTAGAGGAAGGACTTGCGTTCCTGAATCAGATTCCGGAGTTCGGGTCGCCGATGCCGCAACTCATTCTGACGGGGGGAGATCCGCTGATCCGTCGGGGATTGTTCACTTTGATCGACGAAGCGCGGCGGCTGGGGATCGGCATATCGATTACACCGGCCGCGACGCCTGCATTGACGCGCGAAGTTCTGACGAAACTGAAAGAGCACGGTGTGGAAGGCGTCGGGCTCAGCCTGGACGGATCGACTGCGGAAAAGCACGACTCCATTCGCGGCGTTCCGGGAACGTTCGAGCGAACCATGTCGGCGATGCGCTGGGCCGCGGAGTTGGAGTTGCCGCTGCAAGTGAATACTCTGGTTTCGGCCGAAACCGCGTCGGATCTTCCGGCCGTTTATGAGCTGCTGAAGAATTTCAAAGTCGCACGCTGGAGTCTTTTCTTCCTGATTTCGGTGGGCCGTGGCAAGGTTTTGCAGCCGCTCACTGCCGACCAGGCGGAGAACCTGATGGAGTGGGTTTACGATTTATCGAACGTCGCGCCGTTCGTGGTCGCAACCACGGAGGCTCCATCTTACCGGCGCGTGGCCATTCAGCGGATGCACTCCCTGGGGTTGACCGGCGAAGAGATCAAGCGCAGCACAGCGGCGCGCAGCTTCGGCATCCGCGACGGCAATGGCATCGTGTTCGTGTCCAATACCGGCGAAATTTGCCCGGCAGGATTTCTCCCGGAAGTTACGGGCAATGTTCGAACCGACCGTATTGCCGACGTTTACCGGCATGCTCCTCTGTTCCAACTGCTGCATGAACCCCACTCGTTCAAAGGCCGCTGCGGCATGTGCGAGTATCATGCGCTGTGCGGTGGATCGAGAGCGCGGGCGTATCAGGCCACCGGGGACTCGCTCGAATCCGACCCGCTGTGCGAGTTCGTTCCGCACTCTCGTTAGAAGCTATTTCTTCAAACTGTGGACGTAGGCGACTACGTTATCGAGCGACGCCCCGGTTACGCTCGCCGCCGGCTTCATCTTGCCTTTCCCCTCGCTGACGATTTTCTTAATATCGGCGTCGCTCATGCCCTGAACTTCAGCGGATTTCAGGTCAGGGATATCGACCTTCATCATCTTGGCGACGCCTGGATTCGCCGTCCCGTCAGCACCGTGACAGCTCTTACAGGATTTATCGTAGACGTCCTTTCCGGCCTTTGCATCCGCCGCCAAAACCATGCTCGCGGACAGAGCAGTCAGCGTAAACACCGTCAGAATCATTCGCATATTTGAAATTCTCCTTATTCGGGCGCACTTCGCCCTTCCGGTTGTTAAGCACTTCATTTTCCGAGGGGCTTTCCCTTTGTTTTCATCAGAATCAGGCAGACGAATCGGCTTGGTTGGGTCAATTGACGCAGGCAACGAATGAGCTACTATTTGGGTAGCGGTTCCGTATGCGGACGTTTGCAAGATTGGTGTTGATAGCCTCTTGTTGCCTGATACTATTTGTCGCGGGTTTGCTGGGTACATTCGAAATCAACCTCCGAATTTACGGGCTCGAAGAATTCAATCACAACGCTGGCGCCGGGTTCGCTGTTCTGTTCGAAGGGATCTTCGTTGGGTTCGTCTTGGCCGTCGCCGGATTTCCACTTGCAATAATTTTGTCCAGACGCATTCCATGGTTTCGAGTTTCAAACTGAGCCGCTACTACTCGACCGTATGAATCCTGAATCCGCTCCACAAGCGATGCCGTATCTTCTGGAGGCCGTGATTGGCCTCGCGATCGGGGCGTGGATCGCGATTCTGGTGAGTTTTTTCACTAAGCGTCCGCTACAGTTGCTGTACGACATGGTATTGGGCGCGGTTGGATACGTGGGAGGCGCCGCCGCTACGCCGTATATTCCCTGGCACCGGAACACGATCACTTACCGCGTCGGCAACTCGATCATCAGCTCCACGACCAAGCATTTTCAGTATCCGCTCCGCGTCGCTTTCGCCCTGGCCGTGCTGCTGCCAGTGCTGTATGAGCTCTACCGTTTATTCTTGAAGCGCTCGTCGACTTCCACCTGATAGCCGCTGGCCAAGCGATTCGTTTCGTTCGCCATGCCGACCACGGCCATCAATTCTGCGAACTGCGCATCGGTCATTCCCGCTTTGCGAGCCGCCGCCGTGTGCGATGCGATGCAGTAGCCGCATTGATTGCTGGCGCTGACCGCGACGTAGATCATTTCTTTAGTCAGGGCATCCAGCGCGCCCGGAGCCATAATTTGTTTGACCGATTCCCATGTCCGCCGCAGCGTCACGGGATCGGTTGCCAGCGTTTTCCAGAAATTATTGATCCAGTCCGTGTTGCGCGTGCGCATGATGTCGTCATACACGGCGCGCACTTCGGGGCTGGCATCCTGGTATTCGATCACGTCAGTTCCGGTTTCCGGGCGGCTCGGTACGCCCGGCCAGCGGCTTTACCACCGATCCGCCGCACACGCCGACGCCGGTATTCAGCAGCGCATTCAGAAAATTGTAGAGGACCGAATAAACCATCTGTTCGGTCACCGGAGCTCGATTCGGCAGGCGGAAAGTGGCGGGAAGTTCCTTGTTGATTTGCAGGCGAATCGCGTGCGGTAGCGCACGTCCGGAGCGATCCCGCTGATTGGCAAGCTGAATGGGCGTTTGCAGCACCGCGCCGCTGGTTCCGTCCACATAAAACTGGCAGCGCGAGAACCAGCCGAGGTTCGCGGGATCGGCCGCATCGAACAGCAGCAGCGGGGCTTGGCGTCCTTGCGCGTTCAAATCGAGCACCAGCCGCCGCGTCTGATCGTCCAGCCGGAACTCGAATCCCGCCTGGCGCGCGATGTTCTCCACGAACTCGGTATCGAGCTCGAGGAGCAGCAGTTTGTGCTCGCCCGCTTTTAAAACCTGCATTCGCTGCCTATTCTAGCAGCTATAGTAAGAATACATGCGGCAACCCGCCAATCGGTCTCTAGTACTGTTCGACATCGATGGGACGCTCCTGCGACGCGCCGGCCCGCATCATCGTGAGGCGCTGGTGGAGGCGGTGCGCAAGACGACGGGCCTCAAAACGACTACCGATAATGTGCCGGTGCAGGGCATGCTGGATCGCGACATCGTCAGAGAGATGCTGCGCAACGTAGGCGCGACACCTGCGTTCATCCGCCGCCACATGCCCGCTGTGGTTAAAGACGCCCAGCGGATCTACGCTCGCAACTGCCCGGATCTGCGGCGTCGCGTGTGCCCCGGAGTCCGCATGCTGCTTTATAAACTGTCGCGCCGCGGCGTGACCACCGGGCTGGTTACCGGAAACCTGACGCGCATCGGCTGGAAAAAGATGGAGCGCGCCGGGCTTCGCCATTATCTTCGTTTTGGCGCATTCGCGGAGTTGGCGGATGATCGCGCAGGCCTGGTCCGCATCGCGGTTTCCCATGCCCGGCGACGCGGATGGATCAACGGCGGGAGCCCCATCGCGCTGATCGGCGATCATCCCAACGATATTCGCGCCGCGCGCGCGAATCGGGTCCGATCGATCGCCGTTGCGACAGGACTGGTCGGCGCGGAGGAGCTCGCCAGGCATTCACCCGACGTCCTGGTCCCCGATCTGCGCGCATTAACCATGGAGATGTTGACCGGATCGTGAGCCAGACTTTTTCCGTCAAGCGCGCGCAGGTGGAGTTTCACAACTTCGCGTCGCTCGGCCAGCCCGAGCTCAATCTGCGCATTTATGCGGAAGAGAACTCGCGGCGCGGCGAGGTGATCCGCCATCATCGCGAATTCATCGGCCGCATGACGCCTTTTCTGGAAATCGGCGCCAACGCGGGGCATTCGAGCTACATGCTCGCCAACGAGTTTGGCGCTGAGGGATTTGCGTTGGATCTTTCCACCGATTCTCTGCGCCATGGCCGCGCTCTGGTGGACGCGTGGGGCCTCGCGCGCTCGCCTGTGCGCATCGGGGGCGATGCCGCGAATCTACCGTTTGCCGACGGCTCGCTCCGATTTGTCTGCGCTTTCCAGATGCTCAGCCAGTTCATGAACATCGAAAGCGTATTTCGCGAAGTGGCTCGCGTGCTGGAGCCCGGCGGCGTATTCCTGTTCGCCGAGGAACCGCTGAAGCGCCTGCTTTCGCTGCGCCTGTATCGATGTCCTTACTACAACACCATGAAGCCGTGGGAGCGGCGTCTGTATGATTGGGGCTTGCTCGGGTATCTGGTGCGCGACGTGATTGGCGCGCATCAGGAAGAAAGCTTCGGCATCCGGCAGAACCATACCATGGGGTTGAAGGAATGGCACGCATTAGTGGAAAAATATTTCGCCGCGCATGAGTATGAAATGTTCGTTCCGGAACGCGGCTGGGGTGAACGCGTGGTCAAATCGCTGGCAGTTCGCGTGGATCCTCACGGATCGCAGTGGCGGGCGGCTCGGCTGCTAGGCGGAACCTTAGCGGCGGTGTGCAAGAAGTCCGGTGTGGCGCCCGCGGAACGGCCCTGGCAAAACTTCGAAACTCTCCTGCGTTGTCCCGGCTGCCACGCGGCGCTTTACCGCGACGCATCCGACACCCTGCAGTGTTCTGCATGCGGATATTCGGCCCCTAACGAAGGCGGCGTCTACAATCTGCTGCCGCCGGACGAGCGCAAGGAGCTTTATCCCGGAGAGCGCGAAGACATCATCGATTTTTCGCAGCCCGCGCATGAACGTCACCTGATCGAAGGCTGGTATGACCTGGAAGGCGTTTTCGGCAATAAATATCGATGGATCGGCGCACGCGCGGTCGCGAAGCTGGCCCGCGTAAAGCCGGGGCCGCAGCGCCTGCGGATTCGCTGTCATGCATCGGAGCCTGGAGTTCCCGGCGTAGTGCGCGCAATCGTGAACGGGTCGCCGGTGCAGACCTGGAAGATCGACCGGACCGGATTATGGATCCTCGAAACCGATGTTTCCGATGCCCCGGAGTATACGCTCGAGATTCAAGCCTCGCCGAGATGGACCGTCGACACCGACGACCGTACTTTCACGGTAAACATCAGCATGATCCGCCTGGTCGATCCGGATTAATTCGAAATATCGTGCGTGTGGCTTTCTTCGCGGATCGGCAAGTACACCTTGTACCACCACTGCTGCGCTGCGCTATCGGTGTACTTTTTTAGCGAGTCTTCGCTCTCGAATTCCATTACGATAGCCTGCTTGTACCCTTCCTGACCCTGATACTTGAGGTTCTTGGTCCACACCCTCTTGATCCCGGGATACTTCGACGGGAGCTGATGGGCAGCCTCGATGGCGGCGTTGATCTGCTCCGGCGTGGCGTCTTCCTTCCACTTCACGTTAATGATGTGGATCACGGTCTTCGGCGACGACTGGGCCAGAGCGATCGACGCAAGTACGCATAAACAAAGGATCGTTGCACAGATTCTCTTCATTTCTCCATTATCGATGTTTCCTGGAACCCGGCGCGCGCCGATTGCGTAAAATGTCGCTAGGGGTGCCATATGCAGTCACTTGTGCGTATTGCGTGTCTGGGTCTCGCCTGCCTGCTCGGCGGCTGTGAGGATTGGGATATCGGTGGCTTTGCCGACCGCTACCGCGAGGATTTCCACTTCAGTTTCCCCTTGAACTCGGGCGGCAGCGTCCAGGTGGAAAACGCGAATGGGTCGATCGATATTTCCGGCTGGGACCAGAACACCGTCGAAATCGACGGCACCAAGTACGCGAGTTCCGAAGAGCGGATGAAGGAAATCAAAATCGAAATCGTGCCGTCCTCCGGCTCCATTCGGATTCGCACCGTTCCTCCGTTCGATCGACATGGGAATTATGGCGCTCGCTACACGATTCACGTGCCGCGGCACGCGGAGCTGCAAAACATCGTCAGTTCGAATGGCGCGATTCACGTGGATACGATCGAGGGGCAGACACACTTGAAGACTTCTAACGGAGGCATTCGCGCCAGCGGCATTCTGGGATCGCTGGATGCGCAGACCTCCAACGGCTCGCTGGAAATTTCGAATGTCAGCGGCGACACCACCCTTCGAACTTCGAACGGCGGCATCCACGCGGACGTGAAGAAAGGCGGCTTTGAGGCCGTCACGTCGAACGGCAGCATCACCGCGCGGCTGATCGAGCCCGATTCGAAGCCGGTGCGTCTCGAAAGCTCCAACGGCCACATCGATCTGACCATGGACGCGGCGCGCGAAGTGCATGCG
>Ga0209517_10002213_pt1 | contig 27869 bp, 28 predicted proteins | sample PeaSoiMetSII2010_FD_187695 | JGI IMG/M metagenome (GOLD analysis project Ga0209517, IMG submission 187695) | Peat soil microbial communities from Weissenstadt, Germany - SII-2010 (SPAdes) (version 2) | ecosystem: Environmental > Terrestrial > Soil > Wetlands > Peat | place: Germany...
GCCGAACCAACATTGAAATCGCAAAGCAAGCTTGGAGGAAAAGAATATGCGTTTTTCACACCGCTTCATCAGCACGATGATCTTGGCTGCAGCCATTGCCACACCGGTGGCAATGATGGCCGCTCCCGGACCGAAAGACGATGGTATTCAGGTCAGAGTTTATGATTCCGGCCACAAGGACTACCACAACTGGGATGATAACGAGAACAAGTCTTGGGGAGTCTACCTAAGCAGCAATCACAAGAAATCCCACGAATTCGCGAAGTCAAACAAGAAAGAGCAGTCCAATTACTGGAATTGGCGCCATTCTCATCCCGACTAAACAGACTGCGGCAAATGTCCATTCAGAGAAGTTTCCAGTAGCGCAGGCATCCGCCGCGGCGCCCTGTGAGGGTTTTGGGATCCAAGTTGTGTCGGGTAGCCCGCACGTGCAATTTACAAAACCGCATAGCCAGGAATGGCTGTGCTACTCGGGTTTTTCCGCGAACTGTATAGCTCGGCGATGACACCGTGCGGCCCGCGAAACGGGAACGGGCGCATGTGTCGAGTGGAGCTCACACCCTCAGGTTCATTCAGGATTAGAAGGAAATGCCACTTAGGAAATATGTCGCGAAATGAAGGGCGGAAGAAAGTCTGAAATCACCCTTCAGCGCGCACTGCACGGCTTTTCGTTATAGGAGATCTCTTATGAAAAAGAATTTACGCACGCGAAGTATCGTTTGGGGAGCATTGATTGCTTCCGTCGCCATTTTGGCCCCATCGAGTCGCTCCGGAGGAGTTCCACAAGTCTCACAGGCCGCGGCAATTCGAGCGGATCAGACGTCCATGTATCAGATGATTCTCGTGGATCGGACGGTGAAGGCCGTGAAATATGCGCACCGCAGCGGTTCCACCAAGATCGATTTCGAAGGCACCGATCTAATGGCCGGCGCCAAGGGCGAAGCCAAGGTAGACAGCCATCGCGGAGCCATGGAAATCAAAGTTGAGTTTTGGAATATGCAGAAACCCACGACATTTGGAGGGGAGTACCTGACCTACGTCATGTGGGCGATTTCCCCGGAAGGCCGCCCGGTGAACCTCGGTGAAGTCCTGATCGGCAACAACGACCGAAGCAAGCTCGACGTCACGACGGACCTTCAAGCCTTCGCCATGATCGTGACCGCGGAACCTTATTACGCGGTGCGGCGCCCCAGCAATGTAGTCGTGATGGAAAATGCGATTCGCCCGGATACCGTTGGCACCACCGAAGTGGTGGATGCAAAATATGAACTGATCGATCGAGGCGGCTATATTCCCACAGGCTACAAATTTGACCCCGTGGTTCTGAATTCCAAATTGCCGCTCGAGTTCTTCGAGGCCCGCAATGCCCTGCGTATCGCTCAATCCGCGGGCGCTGAGAACTATGCGACATCCAGTTATGCCAATGCAGCCGGCCAGATGAAACAGGCCGATGACATGGCCATTCGCCGCAGCGTCGACAAGAAGAGGCTGAGTTCCACTTCGCGTCTCGTCGTGCAGACAGCGGAAGATGCACGTGAGATCGCCGTAAAGCGCATTGACGAGGAGCGCGAAGCAGCGGGCCGCACCGCGGACGCAAACCGCATTGCTTCAGCGAATGCTGGAAAGCGCAGCGCCGAGGCAGAAACCGCCGAGGCAGTTCGCGCGCGGGAGAACGCCGAAGGCATGACTCGCAATGCCCAGGATTCAGCTCGCAACGCCGCAGCCGGCCAAGCGCAAGCCGAACGGGACAACGCCAACGCACAGCGACAAAAACTGGATGCCCAAGCGGATTCCGACAGGAATCGCGCCTCCGCTGCTGACGCCAATCAAGCCACCGCGGATGCTCAACAACACCAAAGAGATGCGGAGATCGAATCGGCAAGAAGCCGCCTGGCCGCATCTGACGCCAATCAGGCTACTGCGGATGCACAACAACATCAAAGAGACGCGGAGACCGAATCGGCAAGAAGCCGCCTGGCCGCCGCGAGTTCGGATCAACAGCTTCAGCAATCCGTGCGTGACCGTGAAGAACTTCGCGCCCGCCTGCTGGTGCAATTCAACACCATTCTGGAGACGCGAGACACCGCTCGCGGCCTCGTCGTCAACATGTCCGACGTCCTTTTCGATTCGGCCAAATTCACGCTTCGCCCGGGCGCGCGCGAGAAGTTAGCCAAGATTTCCGGCATCGTCCTCGCTTACCCCACACTGGCGCTGTCCATCGAGGGCAACACCGATAGCGTGGGCGGCGACGCTTACAATCAGACACTCTCGGAAAATCGTGCCGGTTCGGTGCGAGACTACCTCGGCAAGCAAGGCATTCCTGCGGCATCCATGACGGCTCGCGGGTTTGGCAAAACGCGGCCAGTCGCTTCCAACGATACGGCGGAGGGGCGGCAGCAGAATCGCCGCGTCGAACTTGTCGTATCCGGAGAGGTGATTGGAAATACCGTTGGGGCCGGTCCAGCCGCAATGCAAGAATTGCCGCTTTCCCCTCGGCGGTAAAATTGGGGAACGCGACAGAGCGAAACGGCTGAAAACATAAATCGATGTCCCGCGTATTTGTTCAACTTCAGTGCTTGATTAGTTTCAAAAAGGGGACAGGCTGTAAGGTGCAGCCTGTCCCCTGAGATGTACCACGGGCCAGGAAGATCCGGGATTGGGCCGCCCAGCCCGTTTGGGCAAAATCATAGGTACAAGGCGAACGACACAAGGGGATTCAGTGAGTGAAATCAAGATTAGAGACTACACGTGTGGACTGATCGTGACGATTGTGGGCCTTGGATTGTATTCCTACTACACACGCGAACTTCTGGCCGCATTGACCTTATTTAGTGTGGCTTTCTTTTTTCTGGCTTTGGCAGGACTGGGTGCGCTCCTCGTCTGGTCCGCCAGCGTGCAGATGGCAATCTGGGCCAGGCCCGCGTCGCGGAACGTGATCGCGTATTCCCGCCGTCTGATTGCCGCGTACGCAAAGCCTTGAGCCTCAGGGACATCTCCCGGCAGGATGGGCGACTGTGCACAAGTGAACAGACGGGAGAGTTCGCATCGTCTACGATTAGTACTGGGGAAATGCAATTGCCATTCAGGACCGAAGGACTCTCCTTGGATTGCGGAGGCTAACAAATGAAATCCATCACTGTGCTGGGAATTCTGCTCGCGGTTCTGGGGATTTTTGCCCTCGTCTACCAGGGATTCAGCTATACGCGCCAGGAAAGAGTTCTCGACGTGGGCCCGATTCACGCCACAAGAGACGATACCGAGCGCATCCCTCTTCCGCCCATCGTCGGCGGATTGGCTTTACTTGGGGGAGCTGCCTTGCTCGTCATCGGTGCGAGACAGAAGGCGTAAAACAGTCGACTGAAGTTGTTTCAGAAAAGATTCTAGAGTGCTTGTTGCCCAGCCCACAATCTGATCAAAAGCGCTTCCGGAAAAGTTCGGTACCAATCGAAGTTCATCAACTAGAAAGATGATAGTGGAGGTCTCGATGTTTCGTAAATTGGCTCTTGGTGTCTGCATCTTGTTCGTTGCGAGTTCTGCGTTTGCTGCGAACAAGGAACAAGAACGTTTGGAAAATTCCGGAACTGTTTTACAGGAAGTGATGGACGTACCCGACAACATCCCGCAAGAACTGCTGGAAAAAGCGGAATGCATTATTGTTTTTCCATCGGTTCTAAAGGCTGCATTCGTTATCGGCGGAAGCTACGGCCGAGGGGCAATGGTTTGCCGGACAGGAGAACATTTCAAAGGCTCCTGGGGTTCTCCGGCGATGTATGCACTCGAAGGCGGCAGCATTGGATTCCAACTCGGTGGCGAAGCGACCGATCTCGTTCTCCTCGTCATGAACGAGAGGGGCGCGTCCTCTATTCTGAGCAGCAAAGTTAAACTCGGCGCCGATCTTTCCGCAGCGGCCGGCCCCAAGGGCCGCGACGCTTCCGCGGACACCGACGCCACATTGCGGGCGGAAATCCTGAGCTACTCCCGCTCCCGCGGTCTGTTTGCAGGCATCTCCCTGGAAGGTTCCACGCTTCGCCCCGATGATGACGCCAGCGCCGATGTTTATGGCCGCAAGATCACAGCCAGGGAAATCGTGCTGGGCGGCAAGGCTTCGATCCCAGAATCCGGACAGCATCTGGTCCGCGTGTTGCAGAAGAACGCGCCACACAACGAATCGGCAAAGAATTCAAACAAGTAGTCACGATTGCCGTCCCGTCTTTCCCAGTAAGTAAAGTCGAAGCAGGACCTTGGCCCCATTTTGGCGAGGTCCTGCTTCAACGATCACCGCGATTAGCCAGGAGAGTACAAATGCAGGAAACGATCAACGCAGGCACGGTCTTATTCAGGGACGGCACAATTTTCCCGGAAACATTCCAATGCGAGAGTGCGTCGTATTCGCCTGGCTGGAGATCCGTCAAAGGGCTTGACGGGTATGAATTGGATCGAAAAATACAAAACGCAGGCTGGCATTTCTTCTACTTCGCCGGGGAAAACAAAGTCACAGTGTCAGGCCGCGAAGGTGAGGAAACGATGCGCAAAGCGATCAAGCGAATTCAGGCTAGTCTGAAATTCGAAAAAAGCAATTCCTTCGAGATCACGCGCGTGGCGCTCAAGACTTTCCTGGGAGTGCCCTACACGAGTGTGTCTTTCCACATACGAAACATACAGGAAAGCATGCAACTACTCGGGGACGAAACTGTTCAGCCGTGGAAAGACGCGCGATTTGTCGCCGCCTGAAAAGCCGCTGAAGGAGACACTCAGATGAAAATGTTAAGTCGTGCAGCAATCGCGTTCGTCATGGCTGTGCTCTGTGTTCCGTTGATTCATGCGCAGGACCTTTCCAAGTACCGGAACTTTTCGTTCGGGATGAGCGCAGCCAGCGTTTCAAAGCTTGCTGAGGAAAAGCTGGCCGACGTAATTGTAGTTCACGAACGCCCGGCATTGATTCAGGAGCTCACATGGTATCCGCCGCTCCCTTTTGAATCCGTCCGCCCAGCGGAACCCGTCCAGAAGGTCCTTTTCTCCTTTTACAATGGCGAGCTCTACAGAATCCTCGTGACGTACGACAGTGATGCCGTGAAGGGACTCACCAGCGAAGACATGATACAGATGCTCTCCGCCAAGTACGGAACTGCTACCCGCCCGGCGGCCGAGGTGAATTTCCCGACGAACGACGCCTACAGGGCAACGGAAAAGGTAATCGCTCGCTGGGAAGATCCGCAATATTCCTTGAACCTCTTTCGCTCCTCCATGTCGGATACATTCGCGGTCGTCCTGTTTGCCAAACAATTGGACGCTCAAGCCGCCGCCGCCATCGCCGAATCCGTAAAGCTGGAACGGCAAGAGGCGCCGCAGGTGGAAGCCGCGCGCGTGAAACAGGCAGCCGTTGATCTGGAGGCGGAGCGGCAAAAGAACATCAAGGCGCTTCGTCCCTGAAGTTGGGGGGACGAAAGAACGGGATTATTCCCGAAATCTTTAGAGACGATTTTCACGGAGGTTCGGAAATGTCAGTTCAAATCGCACCACTGCACGATCGGGTCCTAATCAGGCGCCTCGAAGAAAAAGAGACCGCCAAGGGCGGCATCATCATCCCCGACACGGCGAAAGAAAAACCCCAGGAAGGCGAAGTGATCGCCGTCGGCGCCGGCAAGTTCGAGAAGGGGAAGCGCATCCCGCTCGATGTGAAGCCAGGCGACCGGATCTTGTTCGGTAAATACACCGGCAACGACATCACCCTGGAGGGTCAGGAGTATCTGATCCTGCGCGAGGAAGATATTCTGGCAAAGCTTAGCGGAATCGCAAAAGCGGCATCCGGCAAGAAGTAGTTTTCGCCCGGCCCAAGAGCACGGAACGATGCGCGGTGCGGGCTCTACCTTTAGTTGAACGTCCCGGTCCGACCGGGACGTGGAGCCCGCAAAAAAACTTTTTTCTCAATCACCCAGGAGGGTGACGTCCAATGGCAAAGCAAATTGTAACAGGTGAAAATTCGCGACAAGCAATTCTGCGCGGCGTAAATATTCTGGCCGACGCGGTGAAAATCACGCTCGGCCCAAGGGGCCGCAATGCCGTCATCGAGAAGAAGTTCGGCGCGCCGATCATCACCAAAGACGGCGTGACGGTGGCGAAGGAAATCGAACTGCAGGACCCGCTCGAAAACATGGGCGCTCAGATGGTGCGCGAAGTGGCGTCCCAAACCTCCGACGTGGCCGGTGACGGCACGACCACCGCGACCGTGCTGGCCCAGGCGATCTTTCGCGAGGGCGTGCGGACGGTTGCCGCGGGCGCAAGCCCCATGTCTTTGAAACGCGGCATCGAGAAGGCCGTGGAAGCCGCCGTGGACGAGATCGAGAAGAACTCCCGCGAGGTCAAGGGCGACATGATCGCGCAAGTGGGCGCCATCAGCGCCAATACCGACAAGCAGGTCGGGGACCTCATCGCCGAAGCCATGAAAAAGGTGGGCAAGGACGGCGTCATCACCGTCGAGGAATCGAAGACGATGGAGACGACGCTCGAGGTGGTCGAAGGCATGCAGTTCGACCGCGGCTATCTTTCCCCCTACTTTGTGACCGACCCCGAACGGATGCACTGCGCATTCGATGACGTTCATATCCTGATCTGCGAGAAGAAAATTTCCTCCATGAAGGATCTGCTTCCCGTGCTCGAGTTGGTCGCCAAATTGGGGCAGCCCCTGTTGATCGTTGCCGAGGATGTGGAAGGTGAAGCGCTGGCAACCTTGGTCGTGAACAAGCTGCGGGGCACGCTGAAATGTGTTGCCGTAAAAGCTCCCGGATTCGGTGACCGCCGCAAGGCCATGCTCGAAGATATCGCGATTCTGACCGGCGGCAAGGCCATCACCGAGGAACTGGGCATCAAGCTGGAAAACGTTACGATCGAAGACTTGGGCCACGCAAAAAAGGTAAACGTCGACAAGGACAACACAACGATTATCGAAGGCGCGGGCAAAACCAGCGAAATCGAAGCTCGCATCAAGAATCTTCGCGCGCAAGCCGAGGAATCTACTTCGGACTACGACAAGGAAAAGCTTCAGGAGCGTCTCGCCAAGCTGGTTGGCGGCGTGGCGGTGATCAAGGTGGGCGCGGCAACCGAGACCGAGCTGAAGGAAAAGAAGGCTCGCGTCGAGGACGCCATGCACGCCACACGCGCGGCAGTCGAGGAAGGCATCGTCCCGGGCGGCGGTGTGGCGCTTTTGCGCTGCATTCCAGCTCTGGAGCGGTTAAAGCTCGAGGAGGAGGACGAAGCCCTCGGAGTGAACATCGTAAAGCGCGCCCTCGAAGAGCCTCTGCGACAGATTGCCCTCAACGCCGGATTTGAAGGCGCAATCGTTGTAGGACGCGTGCGCGAATCGAAGGAGGAGAACTTTGGCTTTAACGCCGAGACTGGCGAGTACGGTGATATGCTTAAAGCTGGTGTCATTGACCCGGCCAAGGTCACTCGGCTTGCGCTTCAGAATGCCGCATCCATCGCCGCGTTAATGCTGACAACCGAGGCTTTGATTGCAGAGTATAAGGGCGAAGAAAAAATGGCCGCGGTAGGCGCGGGCCACGGCGGGATGTACTAAAGCTCTTGGTCTCCGGGAACGACCGTCTTTCTCCAGCCCTTGCCCAAGGCTAGGTTGCGCCTCGCAATTCGTTTCAGGCTGCGGGGGCGACGCTAGAAGAGTAAAAAAGTGGGCCCGGTGAAAAGCGGTCATTCCTGATCCGCAATGACGGCCGCCCCAGGAAACAATGCTGATCCGCCTAGGCTACGACATTGAATTCAACATTCCACAGCCCGTCGCGGTTGTGGCGCTTCTGAACGTTCATCCATCCCGAGAGGCAGACCTGCGCGAACCGGACGAATTGCACATCGAACCCGCGGTCAGAACGGACCGATATATCGATCGCTTTGGTAACCGCTGCACCCGGTTTCTGGCTTCCCAAGGCAAGCTCCGCCTCTGGAACTCCACGCTCATCCAGGACTCCGCTGAAAAAGACCCTGTAAATTATCAAGCGCGGCAGCACCCGGTGGAAGAGCTGCCGGTGGACAATCTCACGTACTTAATGAATAGCCGCTACTGCGAAGTGGACCGGCTGTCGAACATTGCCACGGAACTGTTTGGCAATTCTGCCCCGGGATGGGGACGCGTGCAGGCGATTGTGAATTGGATTCACGGCAGGGTGCAATTCGGATATCAGTACGCTCGCGCGACCAGGACCGCCCTGGATGTCTACACGGAACGCGTCGGCGTCTGCCGCGACTTTCAGCATCTCGCCATTGCATTTTGCCGCTGCATGCATATCCCCGCGCGCTACGCCACAGGCTATCTCGGAGACATCGGCGTCCCGCCTTCGCCCGCTCCCATGGATTTCAGTGCCTGGTTTGAAGTTTTCTTGGACGGAAGATGGTGGACATTCGACGCCCGCCACAACGAGCCCCGCGTAGGCCGCATCTTAATGGCCACGGGCCGCGACGCCGCCGATGTGGCCATGACAACTTCCTTCGGCATGGCTGAGTTAGCCAAATTCGCCGTCGTGACGAACGAAGTCCGCGATGCTGCACCCTTTCAAGATCTCCGTTCGCACGCCGCTCGTTCGGGCGGTTTTTAGTTCGGCGAATTCAATCGCAGGATCCATATTAAGAGGACAAATAGTTGTGTTTCGGGTTTCTCGAACGGCGGCAGATGCTTTAGAATTGATGCCAGTCGCCGCGGTGGGCGTGTAGCTCAGCTGGGAGAGCACCTGCTTTGCAAGCAGGGGGTCGCAGGTTCGAACCCTGTCACGTCCACCAATTCATTTGCTTGAGCCTTGCCGGAAGTGCCGTCCTCTTCCCCGCTTGTAATCTATATTACATCTATATAATATATAGAAGTGCTCCGCTTCGAGTGGGACGAAAGGAAAAATGGGGGTAATCGGATCAAGCATGGAGTGTGGTTTGAATAAGCCCAGAGCGCTTTCCGCGATCCAAACGCGCGCCTCTTCCATGATCCGGAACACTCGGAGGGCGAGGATCGGTTTATCCTCATCGGACTCAGTTCCACGGCAAGACCTCTTGTCGTCGTTCACTGCTACAAGGAATCCGATTCCGTGATTCGGCTTATTTCAGCGCGGAAAGCAACCAAGAAGGAGTTCAAATTTTATGAAGAAGGAATATAATTTTTCCAGAATGAAAGAACTTAAGAATCCGTACACGGGCAAAAAACAAGCCGTGGGAATCAACTTAAGCCCGGAAGTTGTGGACTATTTTAAGGCGCTGGCGGATGAGACAGGACTTCCTTACCAGAAGTTGATCGACCTTTACCTTCTTGACTGTGCAAAAAAGCGCAAGAAACTGAGAATGGAGTGGGTAGCGTGAACGCTGCCCCGAGACTCAGTCCGGCCTTCCAGCAAAAACCTTGAAGCAATCGTGGAACAACCAGGCGGGTTTGTTCCCGTGGAATCGCGGGGTTAAGTGCACCCTAAACAACGATTGGGATTTGTCCTGATCCCGAGCTTTGCTAGCAGGGGGGTCGGCGGTTCGAGCCGGCTCACCTCCACCATATCATCGCATATTTTTAGTGAACGGAATTCTCACCCATACGTTCTACTTTTTCGGCTTGTCAGATCCTAGGGGCGGCGTGAGCAGTGAAGTATTCAGGCCCGTAACCAGCAAGCGAATCCATGTATCTCATTCTTAATACGCGCCTTAAGGGAAGTACGCTCAAGGCGTCGTATCTGCGGGATCGGCCCTGCCTGCACTGCAATCCTAAAGAATACATAAAATCCGTTAGTCATTATTGGACACATACACCGGCAGTACCATTGCCACATCAGGTATCTCCTTGCTTTCATGGCCATGTGACACCCACAACCCTAACAGGATCCCTGCCTGCGCCTTACGAGGTGCCTTTCTGGTCGCGTGTCCGGAAGGTCGAAAGGCGGCAGTGGTGGCTGTGGGCCTCGGCCATTGTGATCACGCTCCTGCTATCGATTGGCATGGAGTCTTTCTCCTTTTTATTCGAACTATCCGACCCCACGTTTTCATTCACCCTCCGGCAATCCGTTCGCGGCCTGTTAGGGCTCGTTTTTCTGTTCGATTTGTACACGATCTACCAGCAGCTCCTCATCCATCGTATTCGCAGGCAACTGAGCGACCAGGAACAAATGTTCCGGTTGATTACCGAGAATGCCGAGGATCTGATTACCGTCGTCGATCGCGATGGCAAGCGCCTTTACGACAGTCCCGGGTACAACAAACTCGGATATTCCCACAAAGATCTTGGGAGAGATTTTATCCCGGAGCAAATTCATCCTGATGATCGCCAGGCGATTGTTGCCGCCAGGACAGAAACTTTTGAAACGGGCGTGGGTCCACGCGTGGAATATCGCTTCCGCCGCAACGATGGAGATTGGCGCATCCTTGAATCTACCCGCAGCCCGGTGCGAAACGATCGCGGCGAGATCGAAAAGGTCATCATCGTCAGCCGCGATATTACCGAGCGCAAGCAGGCGGAAGAACTCTTGCGGCGGCGCGACGAGCAACTTCGCCATTCGCAAAAAATGGAAGCGGTGGGACGCTTGTCCGGAGGAATCGCCCATGATTTCAATAATTTGCTGGGCGTCATCATCGGGTACAGCGAATCCATCGAGCACCGTGTCGGGCCCAACGACCCGCTGCGCAAAAGCGCCGAGGAAATCCGAAAAGCCGGCGAGCGCGCCGCCTCCTTAACTCATCAGTTGCTCGCCTTCAGCCGCCAGCAGGTCTTGCAACCCCAGATTCTCGATCTCAATGCGCTGGTGACCGATATGGGCAAAATGCTCAAGCGGCTGATCGGCATGCACATCGAGCTCACCACCAATCTGGCAACGGAGTTGGGCCAGGTCAAGGCGGAACAGAGCCAGATTGAACAGGTGATCGTAAACCTGGTGGTCAATGCCCGGGATGCCATGCCGGAGGGCGGCCAACTGCTGATTGAAACATCCAACCTGGATGTGAACGAGAATCTGGCGAGCAGCTTGCCTTTTCTTCAACCGGGGCCCTACGTGCTCCTCACCGTGACAGACACCGGCATCGGAATGGACGCTAACACGCGGCGGCATATTTTCGAGCCGTTCTTCACCACCAAAGGGCCTGGAAAGGGAACCGGCTTGGGCCTCGCGACGGTCTACGGCGTGGCCAAGCAGAGTGGCGGCGGCGTCACGGTCGATTCCGAACCGGGAAAAGGGTCCACCTTCAAGATCTACTTGCCGCAAACGCAAGAATCCGCTGTGGTGCACGCTCCTGATGAGACGCCTGCGACGGGATCGGTAGGAACGGGCACGATCCTGCTTGTGGAGGATGAGGAAGCACTCTTGAAGCTTACCGCAGAACGCTTGACGGAATGCGGGTACACCGTCCTGCCGGCCCGTGACGGGATCCATGCGCTTGAGATGGCGCGCTCGTTCAACGAACCGATACATCTCCTCCTGACTGATATCATGATGCCCAGGATGGGCGGCTTGTCTTTGGCCCGCTCCATGTCCGAATTGCGGCCGGGAATCCGCGTCGTGTTCATGACTGGCCATGCGGAACGTGAAGCCTCTTATCGCGAAGCGATACGTTCCGGCGCGGAATCGATCCAGAAACCATTTAGCCACGAAAAGCTGATCCGCTTGGTACGGCAAATGTTGGACACGGCCCAAATGCAAACCCAAGACTGACTAGTCTTCCCGGTTCCCCCGCCAATTCCCATCGCCGATGGAACAGATCTGATGTTGTTTTTTGCGGCACCTCGTGCTATTTAGTTGCCTCCCGGGCCCGCTCCTCACGGAATGCGAAGCCGGAACCCGCCTCCGGTGAAGCAAGCCTTTTGACGATGAGAAAACTAAACTTTTGGGCTTGGTTCGCCGACAGGATGAATTAGGCGGCTTGACGGCCATGAAAAACGAATCCATCTTTCGAGCAGTGAGCTTCTTCGTCAACGTCCTTTTGATTTCTTGCGTATTGCTCACCCTATTTGGCCTGGGATGGGAGTACTCCACGCGCTGGTACCTGTCCGGTTTCTCGAACGCGGTGCTTCCCTATTCTTCTTCTCCTGAGAAAAAAGTCGTCGCCATTCTTTCTTGGATGGAGCGTGGACCGGCTCGCGAGACCGAATATTACAGCGACGACGCGGAGGACCGCGATCCCGTCGACACGCTGAATTACAAGGAATTGCTCAACGTGTGTGGAACCGCGACCAATGCTTTCGTGAATCTTGCTTCCGCCGGGGGAATCGAAGCGCGGCGCTTGCTCTTGTTGGATGCGCAGGGCATGAGTACTAACCACGTCGTCGCCGAAGTTCATTTGGATGGCCGCTGGGTGATCGTCGATCCAGCGTTCCATACGATCTTGAAAGACAGCGCCGGCCGCCTTCTGACAAGGCAGGAGCTGGCTCGCCCCGCTGTTTTTCAGGATGCGACGCGGAACATTGCCGGTTACGATCCGGCTTACAATTACGAACACACCGCATTCATTCATTTTGCGCGCCTGCCGCTGGTGGGACGTTTTCTTCAAACCAATTTGAATTCCGTTCTTCCATCCTGGCAGGAACGCGTCAATTGGACGCTCCTCGTCGAGCGGCAATCCAATGCTACGCTCATCGCTGGATTTGTGCTCCTCTGCTTCGCTATTTGCCTGCGACGATTGATCTTTTGGTATGGGCGGAAACATTCCATCTTTCCGATGAGTCCCTGGGAGCAATTGACGCGCTCCGGAATCGCTTTATTTTCCGCTCCATCCGCCGGTCAATCGGAGAGAAACCTTCCCACGCCGTGAAGTCCGCCGCCTTTGGAGGGAAGTTGCATTTTTGAGTTGACATTTGTGCAGGGGCGCCTGATTTTCCGTTTCCGGCTTTAGGACTTGCTCGTCGATTGACATGCCGGAAACGCGGGCGTAGGTTCTCTTTCCAAGGGGGATGTGATGGGAGGTTTTACAGCCGGGCTGATCGCGGGTTGTCTTCTCGGTGTTTGTGGAACTTTCTTAATGCTTTCCATTGGCGCAGCGTTTTCCGCGGACCGGGCGCGTCTGTTTCGTTTCCGATCCCTCCCCGGGACTCTTCTTTCCACAATCGCCCTGATCTTCATCGCGGCAATCTGCAATCGGCTGAACATCGGCAAAGATGCATCGATGCTCCTGCTCTTGTTGGCCGTTCTGGCCATCTCCAAAGTAGAAGGCTTGCTGAGTGGGCTCATCGCTACAGCGATCGCGACGCTGATTTTGGCTTGGGTTTTTCCGCCTGGCGGCAGCATGCTGGTAAAAAGCTCGAGCGACCGGCTGGCGCTGGCGCTGTTCCTCCTCATCGCGACGCTTGGAAGCCGCGTGATTGGCCGGCGAGAAAGGCCGGCATCCTAGTTTTGTATCGCCGCCTCGACGGTCATCTCCTTTCAAGAATACGTGAATTGTCGCGGGACATTTTTACCGCCTGGTCCAGGGCGGTTTTTTCGGCCAACGCGAGAGCGCGGGATTGGCCTTTGGCGAGTGGCCCGAGAGCCAGCGGACCGATCGCCACGCGAATCAGCCGGAGAACTTCGATCCCCAGATGTTCCAGCATGCGGCGAATTTGGCGGTTCTTGCCTTCATCCAGCACGATTTCCAGCCACGCGTTTTTCTCGCCGGTGCGCAGCACGCGAGCCTGCTTGGCACGCAGCAGTTCGCCGCCCGCGGGCACGCCGGTCAGTAGTTGTTCGGTTATATTATTTAATGATACTATACCTGCTTGGACGTGGTAGGTCTTGTCCAAGTGCGAAGCAGGATCAGATAGGCGCGCGGCCCATTCCGAATCATTCGTGAACAGCAGGAGCCCTTCGCTCGCCTTGTCCAGCCGCCCTACTGGTCCGACCCACGGCAATTTTTCTCCCAGGAGCGAATAAACGGTCTGGCGTCCTTTTTCGTCGGACGCCGTCGTGACCACGCCGCGCGGTTTGTTCAGCATCAGGTAAATTTTCGATTCGGCTGCGACGGCGTTCCGGTCCACTTCGATTCGATCGCGGTCCAAATGCACGGGCGTCTCGGGATCTTTGCGCGTCGCCCCGTTCAGCCGGACGCGGCCCTCGCGAATCAGGATTGCTGCTTGCGAGCGCGAGCAAAAACCCAATTTTGAAAGCGCCCTCGCCAGCCCTACTTGACGTGAGCGGGTGTCTCGTTCCATTTCTTTCGTTCACCTTGCCAGATAGTGCCACGGCATGTGCCTTCTGTCACAGGAAAGCGTGACGCGACTCACATCCTTTGCTTGCTTCCTGCACTAGAAAGAAGACGGCGGAGTTTGAAGGTGGAATTTTTGGCAAAGATTGGAGGGCGTCATGATCTGGCCAGCGCAGGTTCTAGTCGTCGCCAGGGAATCCAATGACCGTGACGCGCTTCAGAAGACCTTGGTTGCGTCCGGAACCCACGTCTTTTGCTACGCGACACTTCTTGAGGCGGAGTCGTTTCTTTCGGGCCAGAGGGTGAACGCCATCTTTGCGGAAGAGCAACTGCCGGATGGGGATTTCCAGGCTCTGCGCACGGAGGTCGAACATTTTCAGCAGGGCGTTCCCATCGTCGCGCTGGCGCGAAATATGGATTGGGATTCCTACCTGGCCAGTATGGCTTCCGGAGCGTTCGATTGCCTGTCCCTTCCGGCAAGCACGCTCGAGATTAAGCGTGTGCTTTGGTCTGCGCTCAATGCATTTTACACAGAACCCCGCCGGGAATCCGTTGCCAGCGGGGCGGCGGAGAGTGTACTCTCAACGAGGTGAAGCTTCCTCTCTTGGGCCGAGCCCATGCTATCGTTGGGGGTGAGATGTGTTTAACTCCTGTCATGTTCTGATCGTTTCTGCCGATCCCCTGCAGTGTCAGAAGACTGAGGAAATCGCTCGCCGCCTGGAATTGCAATCCGTCAGCTGCGCTTCCCTGACGGACGCACGCGCTCGCACCGAGGAGCAGAAGTTTCAATTCGTCTTGTGCGGTGACGATTTGCCGGATTGCAATCTTCGCACCGCGGTGCGCGTTTTAACTTCCTCGACCGGGGGCGCGCCAGTCATTGTCCTTTCGCACCTGGCCGACTGGGACGCTTACATGAGGGCTCTCAGCGCCGGCGCGTTCGACTATATCGCCTGCCCCCCCGACCCGGTCGAGACCGAACGGATCCTGCGACTCGCGCTCGCGCAAAATCCTCCCCCGCATCGCGCATCCCGCGCCGCCGCCTGATTTTCGGATCGTGAGGCAGCCGAGAGGCCCTCCATGGCTAGAGTTCCGTGCGCGCGCGCCCGCCCAGGCGCCCCGCCATTTTGAATTTCCGCCGCTTGAACTTGCCGGATGTTCATTCGCTTCTTGCGCTGCATGGCGAAAACGTGGTTCCATTTCCCCCTGTGAATTCCCTCTTTATTCCCTGGGACTTTGTTCTGGTTCTCTTGTTTCTTGGCATCGTCATCCCCTGGCGGGGTGACGCTCGCATGAAGCGGCTTCTCAGCAAGCCGGAGTTGACCACCGCTGATCGCTTGTCCCTCTATGGTTCCACAATCGTCTTTCAGTGGCTGATTGTGGCGGTCGTGGCCTGGAGATGCGTGGCCCGCGGAGTAGGTCCCGACGAACTGGGCCTTGCGGCCAGCGATTCGTGGCAAGTAGCCTGGACCAGTATCGTTTTGACCGGACTTCTTTGTGTCAACCAGGTGGTAGGATTGCGCAAAGTTTCGGGAATGCCGGAGAGTAAGCGCGGCTCCCTGTTCGCCATAACGGAAAAGATCATGCCTCGGACCCCGAAGGAAACCTTCGTCTATGCAGCGCTTGCCTGCACGGCCGGAATATCCGAAGAATTTTTGTACCGGGGGTTTGTGTTCATGGCGTTCGTCAGGATGATCGTGAATTTCGGGCCGCCGAACGGCCTTGCCGCGATCCTCTCGTCCGCATGGTTCTCGCTGGCGCATTTATACCAGGGGCGGCGGGGGATAATAACTACATTTGTAGTAGGAATGATTTTCGTTTTCATGCGGATTTGGACCGGGAGCCTGGTTCCCGCCGTTGTTGCCCACATTGGCATAGACTTGGTTGTTGGGATCTGTGCATTCAGATTCCTTCAGAAGGGATGACACGATGCCAGCCCCTGCACCTATCGAGATAAGTCATCGTCAGATTTGTGATGCCCTGGTTCCCTTTGCCATTTCTCCAAACGCTGACCAGGAGGCAAAAATTCGCCAGTACATGGGTCTTTTGCTCAAGTGGAACCGGTCCATTAGCCTAACCTCGATCGCGGACCCCGTCGAGATTGTAGGGCGCCATTTTGGCGAATCTATGTTCGCCGCTGAACTACTGCCTGTGGAAAACTGTCGGCTGGCCGACGTTGGGACAGGTGCCGGTTTCCCAGGCCTGGCGCTCAAAGTTGCTTGCCCGAGCCTCCACGTTACATTGATTGAGTCCAATAAGAAGAAATGCGCGTTTCTATCCGAGGTCGTAAGAAACCTTGAATTAAGCGATGTGGAAATCCTCCCGGAGAGATTTGAGGAAATTCGCCCAGAGACAGTTCTCGCAAATCTCATCACTTGCCGAGCAGTCGGTGAGTTCAAACAGCTCCTTCGCTGGTCCACAAGTGCGCTCGTCCGCCGAGGTCACCTCATGCTTTGGGTTGGTGCCGAAGATTCGACGAGGATAGCGCGTACCCCAGATTGGACGTGGCAGCCGGCAGTGCGCATACCTGATTCTCAGCGCCGATTTATCCTAATTGGAAGACCGATCAACGATCTCCCTCCGTGGAAGTAGTTGTGAAATCAGTTTTGTTCCACGTGGAACATTTTCGTGCGACCCGTTGTCTGTCGTAGGCCTGACTACCACCGCGAAGCGGCCGAAATGGACAACAGCCTGGTGCGAATCGGTTTGGCCTTGGATGGACCAAATCAAGGCCCGCCCCAAAACGGGCGGCCTCTACTAGACCCACGACCGACGAGGCTCGGCGGTTTTGTAGCGGCCGCTTCGTCCCGTGCCTTTCGGGACGGAGCGGGCATTTTCAGTGCGCAGCGATGCACCACAGGAAAATAGCCATCATTTCGAACCCAAAGCTGCTCAATCATTTTGTTCCACGTGAAACAATTTGCATATTTTGTTTTTTTTGTGATAGATTTCGCGGACTGGGGGAGCTGAATTGGGCCGTGTCATTGCAATTGCGAACCAAAAGGGCGGCGTCGGCAAGACGACAACAGCCATTAATTTGGCAGCCTCTCTTGCTCTTTCTGAACAGCACACTCTTCTAATCGATTGTGATCCCCAGGGTAATACCACAGCCGGAATTGGCTTCCCTAAGGATCCGGCAAGGCGCACTCTTTACCACGCCCTGATCCTTGGCGAGCCCCTCGAGCGAATCATCGTGAAAACGCAGGTCGATGGGCTGGAGCTCATCCCGGCCGACAAGAATCTTGTCGGTGCCGCAGTCGAGCTGGTTGCAGCCGAGAATCGAGAATATCAGCTCAAAAAGGTAATTCAGCAGATAAGGGATAATTACGCATTTATTCTAATGGATTGTCCTCCCGCGCTCGACCTTCTTACCCTGAATGCGCTTACCGCAGCGGACTCGGTCCTGGTTCCAATTCAATGTGAATATCTGGCCCTCGAAGGGGTTTCCGAGCTTCTCGACACACTCATGAGGATCCGCAGAACATTGAACCCTGATCTTGCAATCGAAGGCATCGTCCTTACCATGTACGATGAACGCACCACGCTGTCAAAACAGGTGGCTTCCGATCTTCGGAGCTTCTTCGGCTCTCAAATCTTTGAATCCATCATACCGCGAAATGTTCGCCTTGCCGAAGCACCAAGCCACGGGAAACCGATCCACTTCTACGACATTCATAGTAGAGGCGCGGAAGCCTACATCAACCTTGCAAAGGAGGTCATCGCAAATGGCCAGAAACGCATTGGGAAGGGGGCTGGGGGCGCTGATTCGTGAACAAGAGGCAGCTCCTCAGACCATCCCGCCAACTGCATCCACAGGAGCCGCGACGGCAGTCGCGCCAGCGCAAATTGCCGCGGGAGGACCGCTGCAAATCGACATCGATCTGATTGAGCCCAGCCCATACCAGCCTCGGACGCGATTTGCAGAAGTGGGACTCGAGGAATTGGCGCAATCCATTCGCGCGAGCGGAATCATCCAGCCGCTGGTCGTGCGAAAGATCGGCTCACGATACCAGCTCATCGCGGGCGAGCGGAGATGGCGCGCCGCGCAACGCGCGCAACTTCTGCGCGTGCCGGTTGTCCTGCGAGAGGTAAGCGATGAGCAAGCGCTCGAGCTCACTCTCGTAGAAAACATCCAGCGTGAGGATCTAAATCCCATCGAGCAAGCGCGCGCATTCGACCGCCTCATGGAGGAATTTCACCTCACGCAAGACGAAGTGGCTTCCAGAACAGGTAAGGACCGGGCCACCGTTGCAAATTCCGTCCGTCTGCTTTCGCTCGAAGAGCCGCTTCTCGAATGGATCGAAGAAGGCAAAATCACGGCGGGGCATGGGCGCGCGCTGCTGGCCGTCGAAGACCGGAAGCTGAGGCACGATCTAGCGCAAAAGGCCTCGCGCGGCAAGCTGACCGTCAGGCAACTGGAACGCATGGCGACGCGGCGATCCCGCGGGCGCGGACTACAAACGCCAGTGGTGCATACTCACGATCCGAATCGTCAGGCCGCGCTGGACGAATTGCAGAAACACATCGGCACCCGTGTCACGCTGCACATGCCGGCGAAAGGGCATGCAGGGCAGTTGATCCTGGAGTTCTATGACGAGGAACAGCTGAACAGCTTGTACGAGCGCCTGATGAATTAATATTACATTCGTAGTAGAACGCTGAACTATGAAATAGACTTCTCCGATCGCAGGTGTTTACTACGTCACCGAGCCATGATTTTGCGACTAAAATTCCCTGGGCTCGGGTAAAATCGTATTCCCACAAAGCCTGATTTCCGCATGAGGGGGTATACCATGCAATGGCGATCAAAAGAACGTGGCAAGGACAAGCAACAGCATGAATTTACAGGGTTCCTCGACAAGGGTGTGCACTTCGAGGGGACGCTCGAAGCCTCAGGAGTATTTCGCATCGACGCGCATGTTAAAGGAAACGTGATTTCCAGCCACAGTCTGATCCTGGGCGAAGGGGCGCGAGTGGAAGGGCAGATCGAGGGAAATCACGTGGTGATTGCCGGGAAATTCGATGGCGTCATCTTTGCCAAGGGCCGCGTCGAGATCCAGGCCAAGGGCGTCGTCACGGGCGAAGTCCATTCCCCATGTCTCGTGATCGAACCGGGCGGAATATTCGACGGGCAGTGCCACATGCTGGCTGCATCGGAGTCCACCAAGCCGCTGACGATCCCGATTCGAGTAAGTCAGTAGCGAAACCCTGCGGTAGGGCGCGCATCTAACTCCCATTCACGAAGTCGCAAAGAAATCTGCCAAATGGATACGATCACACACGGAATTGTGGGCGCCCTGGTTGGGAAAGCGCTCTTCGCCGGCCGCGACATTCCCGCTGGAATTGCCGACACCGGCGAACCCCGCGCGCTGAGCTCTCCCACCGCTCGCGCCGCAATCGTTGCGTGCACCCTCGGCTCGATGTTCCCCGATACCGACATATTTGCGGGACCGCTGGCGCACAATCCGCTCGCGATCATGGAGTGGCACCGCAACATCACACATTCCGCAGTCATGCTGCCTATTTGGGCCTTGTTATTAGCAGCTGTGTCAATGCCGCTCGCTCGTTTGCTCAAATGGAAGTCGCCGCCGTTTTTGAACCTCTTCGCCATCTACGCGGTGGGAATCGCCACGCACATTTTTCTCGATCTGGTCACCAATTTCGGAACGATGGTTTGGAGCCCGCTGCGATATTCGCGTCCCGCATGGGATTGGGTTTTCATTATCGACCTAACGCTGACGGGGATCGCACTCGTCCCTCAGTTTGCGGCGTGGTGTTACCGGGAACCGGGGCAATTTTGGCGCCGCGGTATTGGCGTGTGGGCTGCGCTTACCCTCGGAGCCTTTGGAGCATACATATTGGCGAGCGCCGTGGGTTACGGATTCCCGATCGCGGTTGCAGGTGTGGTGAGCGCCATCCTCGCAGTCATATTTTTTCTGCCGGCCACTCAGGGCGCCGGTTTCCGGTGGACGCGGGCCACATGGTGCCGCGCGGGACTGGCGGTGTTGTGCGCCTATATTGCTCTAGCGGCTTCCATGCATCACAAAGCGCTCGCCGATGTGGAACGCTTCGCGGCCGCACAGCACTTGCAAGCCGATAGCCTGGCGGCGCTTCCTCTGCCGCCGACGCTGACGCATTGGGTGGGGTTAGTCAGCACTCCGGACGGCGTGTGGCGCGCCACCTTCCACGAACCTGGCGGCGCTGTCGAGAACGCGCAGTTTTACATCGGCGCACAATCTCTCCCACTCGTCAAAGAGGCAATGCAGTTGCGCGATGTTCAGACCTATCTTTGGTTCGCGCGATTTCCGGTCTGGCGCGTCGTGCACCGGGAAGGAAATGAGACAGCGCTCGAAATATCCGACGTGCGTTTCTTCCGCGAAGGGGACCCCTTTGCGGCGGCGGATCCCCAACCTTCAAGAAGGGTCGCCGGCACGCGCCCTGGGCGAGCGGGATTCACCTTTGCAGTTATTTTCGACGCTCAAGGGCGCATCATCTCCCACGGTTTTAAGGAACCGGAGTAGTCGCTCGCGCCTGAATTTTTTGGGTTGATTTAATTCACAGGGTAAACGACGACTTGCCGTTCTTCGCCGGCGCCTTCGCTCTCGCTGCGGACGCCGGTCTCTTCTTTCAAAACCAGATGCAGGATGCGCCGTTCGCGCGATGACATGGCGTTGAAGCGGAAAGGCGCGTGCGTTTCCCGGACCCGGCCGGCGGCGACGCGCGCGGAAAGCTTCAATTCCTCGATGCGGATGCCGCGGTAGCCGGCGGCATCGAACCGGATGCGGCCATAGAACTGTGGATCGAGCCATAGCCAGCGCAAGGCAATGTGTTCGAGCGCCAGGAGCAGTTCCGCATTTCGTTCCAGCAGCAAATCCTGATCACGGCCTTTGAATTCCACGAGAATTTCGGGATTTTCGAGCTCCTTCGATGCCGCGGGACCCATCGCTCGTATTTCATACGTAAGCTGGAACCGGCTTTTTTGAAGCAACGTGTCGATGCAGCGGCGCAGTTCCGCCGTGATGGCCGCATGATCCAGCTTTCCATCCACGATCAGGTTCGGGCGGGATACAGGCGTCAAGATCGCTCCCTCAGACTACTCGACTGCAAACGTTATTTCTTCTTGCCGGGGCCCCGCGACGGTTTCGGCGGGGGCGGCGTCGTGCGATAGAGATACCACTGCTGCCCAATCCCGACGATATTGCTAGTCAGTATATACACCGACAGGCCGCTCGGATAAAGCGCAAACATTCCGCCGAAGATCAGCGGGGTCAGGCCCATCATCTTGGCCTGCGCGGGGTCCATCCCGGGTGTGGGCGTCATCTTCTGCATGAAATACATGGAAACGGCCATCATGGCGGGCAAAATGAAGTACGGATCGCGCGCCGATAGATCGTGGATCCAGCCAAACCAGGGCGTGTGGCGAAGCTCAATCATATTGGCCAGCATTCGATACAGCCCGAACCAGATCGGCATCTGGATCAGCGTGGGCCAGCAACTTCCCAGCGGGTTGATGCCTTCCCGCGAATACACGGCCATGACTTCCTTGTTCATTTCGGCCTTGCGGGGATCGCGCATTGAATACTTCTTGTACCTTTCCTGAATCGCTTTGACTTCCGGCGCGACCTTCTGCATTTTCATCATCGAGCGCATGCTCTTCACTTTGAGCGGGAACATCACCATGTTGATTGCGATGGTGATCAAAACGATCGCCCAGCCGTAGTTGCTTACATAGCGATGCAGCCATTGCAGGGAGTAAAACAAAGGCTCGGCGATGAATCCCCACCAACCAAATTGCACCAGGCTGTTCAGCGGCGGGCGCACGAGCTTCAATCCATCAATACTTTTAGGGCCGGCGTACACGCGGACGTCCAACGTCCCAGGCGTCGCCAGGCCCGCGGCCATTTGAGGAACGTTTTCGGTTTCGGTCTTGCCATCCACCGTAGTTTCGTGCGAATAGGTCCAGCCCGTCACCGTCAGCGGGATTTCAGCGAGGTCGCCGCGCGCGTTGAAAGGCGGCAGAAACGCGGCGGCGAAATAGAGATCTTCGATCCCGGCGAAATCGAATGTTCCTGCAACGGGCAGGCGCACCGAAGTCTGGCCCGGTTTGCCCAGATTTTTTACCGCAAGCGTGTTGAATTTTCCGGCGGCGCTGGTGAACACATTCGTCTGTGCGGCTGCACGGTACGCGGTGATGTCGCCAAAACCGCCGGCCCAAACGAGACTGGTTCGCAGCGGCATTCCATCCAGCGAAGCAGTAGTTTTCACATCGACGATATAGGAGTCGTTGAATTTCAGCTGCTTCGTGACTTCGAGGTGGCCGTCGCTCCAGGAGAGCGTGACTTCCGCCGGTGCTTGCAGAACGGCGCCGGCGCCGGGCGCTTTGCCCGCCGAGGTGATTTCAAACAGCGCGTTATTCGCAGCCGCTTCCTGCTGCGGATCGTCCAGGGCAAGAGAAAAGGGCCAGTTCCCGGACGCCTGCGCGGCCTCGGCATGGACCAGATCGAGCGTGCGCGGCGGTTTGTGATCGTCGGTGAATCGCTTGAGCTGCCAGCTTCGCACCACGCCGCCGCGGTTGGAAATTTCCACGTGATACAGATCGCTTTCAATCACGATGGAACTCTCCGCGCTCGCGCCGCGCATAGTCACAAGTGCAACAGGAGCCACGGGTTTTTTCTCGGCGGGGATGGAAGTGGAAGCAGTTCCCTGGGCCGGCGGCGGAACAGGATTCGTGGTCACCGCGGCAGGATTGGTAGGAGGCGGCTGCGGCGGCTTATAGATGAGCGACCATGCGGCGATCACGACAAGGCACAGCACCGCCGCAATCAGCGAGCGCATTTCCGTCGATAATTCCTTGCGCTCACTCACGGACGGCCCTCTTTCGCTGAACTTTTCGCAAGGCGCGTGCCGGGTTTAGTGGCGCAGGCTTCAGCCTGTGGATTTTGACTTTTTGCGAGGACTAACCCCCACAGGCTGAAGCCTGCGCCACTTTTCGCTTCGCGAAAATCGGCGGCATCGGGGACGAGATCCACGCCGCCCGGCGTGAACGGATGGCAGCGCGAAACGCGGCGCAGCGCGAGCCACGAACCGCGCCGCGCGCCGTGGATTTTCAGTGCCTCAGCGGCATAGTGCGAGCAAGAAGGATAGAACTTGCAGGCGCTCGGCATCAGCGTCGAAAAAAAAGCTTGGTAGACGCGCACGGCAAAGAGCAGCGCGCGCGCCGCGAGGCTCATGTTTTCGGCCCTGTGTTCCGCCCGGTGTTTTGGATGGAGCGCAGCAGGCGCACCAGTTCCGCTTCCAGCGGCGCGAATGCCGCCTGCGCCACTGTCGCTCGCGGATGAATCACGATGTCCCATCCCGTTGGAATCTCCGTCCTGTTGCGCCGCAAAATCTCGCGAATGCGGCGTTTAATGCGGTTCCGCAACACCGCGCCGCCAAGAGCCTTCTTAACGCTGATTCCGAAGCGGCTGGCGCTACTCGCCGCGAGCGTTTTTGCGGAGGAACTTCCGCGCGGAGCTTCCCGCCCGAAGGCCTCATTCGGAAGCCCGGAACGGGCGCGGAAGAAAACGGAAAACTGAGGGCTCGAGCGGCGCTGACCGGCGCCGTAAACGGCTTCGAATTCCGCGCGCTTCAGCAAACGCATGGCACGGGGAAAACCCTGCCGCGGCTCGCCCGCCCGTCCGAAAGGCAGGCCCGATTCTCTAGATCGGCGTAAGACGATGGCGTCCCTTTTTGCGTCGGGCCGCCAAAACTTTGCGGCCCCCCGCTGTCTTCATGCGCGCGCGAAAACCGTGTGTCTTGTGGCGACGGCGCACTTTCGGTTGAAACGTGCGTTTCGGCAAAGAGTTCTCCCCCCTCGGTGCCAACTATTGCACCGATTCAAAACGTCTAGTGTAGTCGAGGCCACAAAAGCGGTCAAGGATGGGAGGGGTAAAAAACATTGATATAGCTGTCAGAGCTAACTTCGCAATCGGACCGGAGGCGTGCAGTGATGCGGCTGAAGGAAATCGCCCTCGCAATACCGTGCAGGGTATCGCAACTCTAACGTCCGGGAATACGACATTGGCCGGCCGGTGCGAGGGCGGATTCGCCCTCGCACCGGCCACGCCAATTAGAACTGTAGCTTCAACCCGACTTGGATCACACGGCTGCTTCCCGAACCGACCAACGGATTGCCCGCTGCGACGTCGGGTGTGGCGCACCCGCAACCGAACGAGCTGGCACCCGAGGGGTCGTAGCCGAGTTGGGCGCCGTTCGCTGCGCCGTATGGGTTGGAGATGATGGGGTGGTTGAATACGTTAAATAGCTCAGCGCGGAGCTGGGCGCTATACCGCTCCTTGTACGTGAACGTCTTGAATACGGAGAAATCGACGTTCTTGAAGCCCGAGTCGCGGAAGATGTTCCGGCCCATCGTGCCATAGGTTCCCAATGTTGGAGGAACCATGACCGATTTGCCGGAGACGAAGCAGCCGCCCGTACTCGCTCCAAGCGTAACCGGGTCTGGGGCAACCGCGAGGCACTGATTCCACAGCGCTTGGGATGTGGCGGCGGAACACGCACCTGGTGTCGTTCCGCAGGAGGCGAGACCGGTGATGCCGCTGGTTTGGAAGCAGCCGTTAGCGACGGGTCCCGAGCAGTGCATAATGGAGGTCGAGCCGGACGTGAAGTCACTGGGGTTCCCGAAGAAATCCCAGCGATCTGCGGCATCTGCGCCGTTCGCGCTGAAATCGTTGTTATTGTCGTCCACGAGCCACGGCAGGCCGCCCTGAATGCTCACAATCGTATTGAGCTTCCAACCTTCCAGCAACTGGGCGAAGCCTTTAACCCCGGGTATGTCGTAAGTGGCTGTAAGAGTGAATCGGTTCCGGACGTCGAAGTCGCTGTTGCCGTACTCCGCCGCTGGATCCAAACTATTCTGGGGCAGGTTTCCGAACCGATTCAGGGAACCATTATCGAGACCATGACCGAACGTGTAACCCGCGGTGAATGACAACCCGTGAGTAACCCTTTCGGTCAGAGTGGACTGCAGGCTGTGGAAGTTGGAACGGGCATCGTTCACCGTCATGTTGACATACCTCAGGTAGGGGAATGCGTTTGGACCGCCGAACGGACGGTCAGCCGGGGCTTCACAGTGGCCGCATGCGATCTCACGAGGATCATTGGGGTTAATCGCATTGAGGTCGACAAAACCCGTCATATTGGAGCCGTGATTGCCGACGTAGCTAACTTCCAAGGAGAGGTTGTTGGTAAAGGCATGCGTAATCCCGAGGTTCCAGTTCGTCATGTAGGGGGTGGCGAGATTCGAGCTCACCGTTGTCAAGTCGCACTGTGATGAGGCTGTGCAAGCGACCCCGGCGCCGGCCGGGAAAACCACCGCTTGGCCGACGCCAGCCTTGCATGTTGCTGCGCTGGAGGCATCCCAGCAGAGGTTGGCCCGGCTGACACTGGCGCTGCCGAGTCCGATTGTTCCGCCAAAGGTTGTACCCCCAGCCGACGTACAAGTTGCTGGAGGGGCGAAGGTGACCGTGCAGCCGCCTGTCGGGACAGCGGCAAAGGTGCCGTTCTTGAAATTCTGGAACGGCGACTGCATGAACTGGGCCGGGGTGAACATCGAGTAAATCCTACTGACCCCGCCCCGAATCACAGTCGTGCCCTTACCCGAGAGATCCCACGCAAAGCCAGCGCGGGGCGAGAAGTCTTTGTAGTCATGCTTCCAGAGAGTATCGCCAACCAACGGTTGACCCTGCTGAACCATCCCGAGCGTCGGATCGAAGGTGCCCAAGAGGTTATTGTCATCTCTGATCGGCGATACGTAGGAGTAGCGCAGGCCCAGGTTGACGATTAATTTCGGGGTTACGCGCCAGTCATCCTGAACGAACCCCGCGATATTGTGCCAGTCTAGGTTGCGGGCCGTTGCGCCCACAAGTTGAGATCCTCTCGTCGGCGTTCCAGCGAAAAAGTCTTCCAAGGCTGTGGATACACCAGGATCGGCAATTCCCCCCTTTACGAAATCGATTCGGCCCCTCGTGTCGTGGAGATTTATATCGGCATGGATATGCGTGTACTCGGCTCCGAACTTGAAGGAGTGTTTTCCCGCCAAATACGAGATGCTGTCCTGAATATCGTAATACGGGTTGGTGAACTCGACGGGACGGCCACGCCATCCGCCCAGGGGCGAAAAACCAGCGATGGTGACAGTCGGAAATCCACCCACACTCGTGATGCCCGTATTGAGGGGGAAGTCCTTGCCATTGGCGAACTTGCTGGCGTCGTCCGAGACAAGTGCGAAGTTAACGCGGTCGTAGCCAAACCGGGCATCGTTCACCAGGCGGGAACTCGGGGTCCAAACCCAGTCGGCGCCGACTGTGATCGTGCGTATTGGATCCCCGTTCTGCCACTCTGAATTCACGACGGGGTGATCTTCTCCGTTGCCGAAGTAGTTGCCGACCAACACCATGCCATTGATCGAGTGCTTGTCGTTGATGCGGTAGTCCATTTTCCCGACGCCGTTATCGCTGACATTGGTGTTCGGAAAACCGCTGTTGTAGGTGTTGGTGGTAGCTGGGGCATTCGCGATGACGCCGCCGGTGCAAGTGACTGGTATTTTCACTCCTGAAACGTCGCCCGGAGTGTCTCCGGTGCAACCAAATAGCGACTCGCTGACGGGACTGCGCTGTATCTTCAATGCTTGCAGGCCAGCTATAGCATCCAACATGCTGTTCGCCGGATCGACACCCGTCGCTAGCTCACCTGTGGCAGGAACACTCGTCCCAAGTGCGTTGCCGACGAAGGAACGCAGGCCCTCATAGTTGGCGAAGTAGAAGAGTTTATCCTTCTTGATTGGCCCGCCCACCGAGCCGCCGAACTGCTTCAACGACGTTGGCAATTTCGGAACGGGGACAGGGTTGAAGGCGTTGCGGGCGTCCCAGTTGCCGCTGCGGTAAAACCCGTAAGCCGAGCCGTGAATCGTGTTGGTCCCCGATTTGATTCCCACGTTCACGACGGCGCCGGGCCTCCAGCCGTACTCCGCCTTGGGATTCTCCATGAGGTTGAATTCCTGGATGGCGTCGACGGGCAGGATGGTGGCTCCATCGGTAAACGGACTTGGCATGCCGCCGACGGGGCGATAGTCATACATGTTCACGTTGATGACACCGTCGAGCATCCAAACGCTTTCATCGGGCCGGCTGTTGTTGGTGCTCTGCGTCCAAGGTGAGCCGCCCGCATAAGTCAGCACGCCCGGGCGCAGAGACAACAGGTTCTGGTAGTTGCGGCCATTCAAGGGCATGTCGTTGATGTCCGCGTTGTTGAGCGTGCCGCCCAGGGTGGCGTTGGTGGTTTCCACCAGCGGGATGGATTCGGTGACTGTGACGGTTTGCTCCTGCTGGCCGGGCTGGACGACCAAGTCAACTCGAACTTCCTTACCAACGCCCAGCTCTACGCCCACCCGCTCGATCTTCTTGAAGCCTTTGGCCTCGGCAATAACCGTATATACGCTGGGAATCAGGTTGGGAGCGTTATACTCCCCCGCGTCATCCGTGCTCATGGTTCGCGAGACGTTTCTCTCCGTGTCTATGACGCTTACCATGGCGTTCGCTACGACGCCGCCGCTTTGGTCCGTGACCGTTCCGAGGATACGGCCGGAACTGCCCTGTGAAAACGCGGGCAGACAGAGCAGAAGCATGCACATCGCGCCAACCAGCAATTGCACCGCTTTCCGTAAGGAACTCATTTCTGGACCTCCT
>Ga0209517_10002214_pt1 | contig 27846 bp, 29 predicted proteins | sample PeaSoiMetSII2010_FD_187695 | JGI IMG/M metagenome (GOLD analysis project Ga0209517, IMG submission 187695) | Peat soil microbial communities from Weissenstadt, Germany - SII-2010 (SPAdes) (version 2) | ecosystem: Environmental > Terrestrial > Soil > Wetlands > Peat | place: Germany...
GACGCGTTAGCAGGGAAGCTTTTTGAAGACTTTATAGCGGCGGCGCGGGCTGCGCGTGGGGTTGCGCAGTCGCGGTAGCTGCCGAATACCATACTTTACCAGGCCAACCACGCACCGATTATATGAATCTCAGAATGGGGGAATCATGATTTCACTTGCAGGAAAGGCGGCACTCATCACCGGAGGATCGCGGGGAATAGGCGCGGCAGCGGTGAAGCTGTTTGCCCAGGCGGGTGCCGATGTGGTCTTCAGCTACAACTCCGCCAAGGAAGCCGCCAAACAGGTCGAGCAGGAGGCCGCGAAGCATGGCACGCGCGTCGAAGCGTTCAAGGCCGATGCAGGCAAGCACTCCGACAACAAAAAGCTGGTTGAGCATTGCATCACCCGGCTGGGGCGATTGGACATTCTGGTGGCCAACGCAGGCGTATGGAACGTGGAAGATTTGCCCATCGAAAGAATGACTGAGAAGCAGTGGGACGACATGATCCGCATCAATTTGAAGAGCGTTTATTCTGTCATTCACTTTGCGGTGCCACAGATGATCAAGCAGAAGTCTGGGAAGATTATTCCCATCAGCTCCACGGCGGCGCAGCGGGGCGAATCCTTCCACACGCATTATGGCGCGTCCAAGGGCGCGATCGTCAGCCTTACCAAAGGCCTCTCCACCGAATTGGCACGCTACGGCATCCTGGTAAATAGCGTTGCCCCGGGCTGGGTCGCCACGGACATGTCCAACCCCATTCTGGACACCAAGGCCGGGCAAAAAATGGCTGCCAGCTTGATTCCCCTCGGGCGTCCCGGAACCGCGGAAGAAATCGCCGGGCCCATACTGTTCCTTGCTTCGGATCTGGCGAATTTCATCACCGGCGAGATTTTGAATGTAAACGGAGGCTCGGTATTGTGCGGATGAAGTGGATCAAGAGTTGCTTCGTACTCGCATTGGTTCTGGTGCTGCTAGCGCCCTTAGCAGTTGCGCAAAACCCCGTGCTCTACGATCCGGACAAGAACGCAGCAAAGGCCAAGCAACTTGTGCACGATGCTATCGCGGCCCTTGGCGATGCGGCCTACCGCGAGTACAACGAAATGCAGTGCGAAGGCCGCATGGCGCAGTTCGAACACAGTGGCGGCCTTATCGGCTACGCGAATTATCGCAATTTCTGGCATTTTCCTGACAAGAATCGTACCGAGGTCGTGGTGACCAGCACCAACAAAGCCAGCTTCCTGGCCGTGCTCATCGGTTCTCTTCCCATGCCTGTTAAGGGCGGCATCTTCGTCCAGGTCTTTTCTGGGAATGAAGGCTGGACCATGGACAAAGGCGGGGTGAACGAAGCTCCGGCCACAGCCGTCTCTGATTTTCAAGCTGCCGCGAAGCACAATCTTCGCAACGTGTTGCTCATCAAGGCGAAGCAGCCGGATGTCTTCCTTCACTACGCCGGAAGCACCACCGCCGATTTGCGCCAGGTGGATTGGCTGGAAATCACCGATCCCAATGAAGATGGCTCCATCCGCGTGGCGTTCGATCAGACCACACACTTGCCTTCGCGCATGAATGTAACCACTAAGAATGAGGAAACCGGTCAAATGGACGACGACTTGACGATTTTCTCCAATTACCAGCTCAATGACGGCGTACAGACTCCCATGCAACTCACCCGCGTGCACAATGACCGGCGAGCCTCCCAGTTGTTCTATTCTTCCTGCAAAGCCAATCCCAACCTGCCTGCGGACTTCTTCACCAAGGAAGGTCTCGAAAAGCACTACAAAGAGACCGGCGGAAAAGTGAAAGAAAAGAATTAATCTGCCGTTAACCCGGTGGTGTGATTCCGGCAGATGTCTGGCCCGTCTGGCAGGCGTACGCTTCTCGGCCTTGGGTGTAAATAGCTCAATAATACCCAGAAGGATAGCGCCTATCAGTTGACCCGGAATCCTGCTAATTTAGTAGGCCCAGTCGACAATAGATCAGGCTTTCGCACCGCAGGGCGATGCATGGGAATTGTATTTCATGAAACGGCGCACGTTCGACGCACAATCCGCATCCCGAGGCGAGTTCGGCTTCAGTCTGATCGAATTGCTCGTAGCCCTGGGTGTGGCCCTGATCTTGATGGCCATCGGCCTGCCCGCTTTTCTGCAGGCTTACCACACTTATCAGTTGACCAACTCTGCTTCGCAGATGGCCGATATCCTCCGCCTTGCCCGCTACGAGGCCATTCGTTTGAACCGGCCAGTGAATTGCCAGATTCAGCAGACCTACAATGGCGACCCCACGCTGACTCTGGTCTGGGCCGACTCAAATCAGAACGGCCAATTGGACACCGGCGAGAAGATGATCCTGCTGGGCCCGGCAGGGAATCTCGTGTCCTCCGGAAGTGTCTTAGGAACGGCCACGATGTTTTCGCAGGCGGTCAGTGGAGTGACGCCCAGCACACCGTCGCCGGTTAGCGGGGTGATCACGTTTGATGCGCGGGGAGCGCTGGTTCCCCCCAACGTGAATGTTTTTTACTTGAGTAGTTCCATTGCGCCAGAGGCAGGCTTTCGTGCGGTACTATTGATGCCGGCCGGCTCCATCCAAGTCTGGACGGCCGACGCTACCGGATACTGGCTGCAGGCGCGGTGAATCGATTTCTCATGAACCGACGTTTCAATTCGAGGAATCTCGAGCGTGGGTTTACTCTGACGGAACTGCTCATTGCCACGGCCATAATCCTGGTAGGCCTGGTGGCGGTGGCGGAGCTTGTGCCCGCTTCCGTGATGCTTAACTCGAATAATCGCAGCAATGCCACTGCATTGGTGTTGGCACAGCGACAGTTGGAAGCTATTCGGGAAGTTCCGCTTGCAATCACCACTTTTAATGACCCGCTTGGCGTCTTGTGTCCTTTCTCCGCCACCTGCTACCTGGGCGATCCCACTCAGCCAGGACAGATCGTAGGCAGTCCCGTTACTCTCGACAGCCAAGGCTTCCCCGTCATCGATTTTTCGCAGTCAACCGTGAGCGGCTACAGCTTCTCTTACGTCGATCCAAACGATCCATTCGGCGCCACCAACGACATTCGCTGGGCCGTCATTACTTTCACCAACCCCGTGAACAATTCCGCCACAGGTCGCCGTATCATCCTTGGCGTATTCCGTCGCGGCATGCAAACCCCCTCTCTCCCCATTACTTTGGATGTCCTGGTGTCCAAATGACGGAAGTCCCTCCAGCCAGAAACGCCCCGGGATTCACGATTCTGGAAATGCTCATTGCCATGTCCATTTTTCTGATCATTTGCGCTGCGATGTTTGGTCTGCTGCAGATGTCCCAGACGCGCTATGCCAGCGAGAATCAGCTCTCCGCCTCCTTCCAGGAGGCGCGCTTGGCCATGGATCAGATCGTGCGCGACGTCAATGCCTCCGGATATCCCTCGCTGAATCTGTACCCGTCCGTTCCTACCGACCCTTCGACCTATGCCGTGGGGCCCTTAGCCTGGAGTCCGAACTACTACCCCTCGACGGGTTGTCAGATTGGGACCGGTGGCGGCGGGACCTGCACCTCCCCGGGAGATTATGATTTGATCGTGGAGACGCGTCTTGGCACTGACACCAATGTGAGCTGGGTACACTACTACCTGAGCGGTACCACGCTCTACCGCGCCGTCGCGCCTAAATCAAGTGGCGACCCGCTTGCGGTTCTGTCGGCGTCCGGTTCGGCCGTCCCATTTTTGGTGAACGTCATGAATAACGCCCCCAGCCAACTTGCCGCCATCATCGCTACCTATCCAACGATGTTTCCCGCGGGACAACCTGTGCCGGTCTTTCAATACATGTGTGATATCCCTGCGGGAACAATAGCCTGTCCGAACACGGTGACGTACAATTCTCCCCTGAACATTCGCGATGTGGATGTCACATTGATTGTGGCCACGCCGCAGCGAGATATGCAAACGCAGATGCTGAAGCTGGTTGAACTCAACGGCCGTGGCCATACTACGAATTTGTCTCAGTAAAGGACTTTGGGCCTGACGATGATTCCGACTCGCAAGATCGAAAAGAAAGCACGCCAACGGGGTACCGCCCTGTTGATCGCGATCTTCGCCTTGCTCTTGATCAGCGTCGTGGGCATCGCCATGATTGTCTCCACGGGGACAGACAGTGCCCTGACAGGAAACTACCGCACCTCCACCAGTGCCTATTACGCCGGTCTGGCGGGGCTGGAAGAGGCCCGCGGCAGATTATTACGCAGAAATCCCGATTTCTTGAATAAGTCGAATGCTTACCCCTCGCTCTTCACCTGGCATGGATTCCCCACTTTCGGTCTGACAGACATCTTCTACATCGTCAATCCGGCGGGCAGCGAGACCGTCAATCCCCTCGACCCTTCCAGTCCCTATGCGGACCAGGAATATCAGACGGAATTTGGCATCCCTCCTAGCAGCGGCAATGTGTATACCATCGCCTCCGATTCCCCCTTGCCCGCGCTCAATCTGCCCGGTCCTTCTTACAAATGGGTCCGCATCAATGCCATCACGGAAGCCGCCCTTCAAATCCATATCAATCCAAACGGCACCACTTTTGATCCCACCACCTTGGCGCTCTACGACCCTGCAAACCAAAATGCCTTTGGCAATACCGCTCCGGCTTTGATTGTCCCGCCGAACCCGCCAGCGAGCCCGGTGGCGGTAGAGGCTCTGGAGATTACCTCCTTGGCCGTCCTCCCCAGTGGCAGCCGCAGGCTGCTGCAATACATCGTCGCCCCGTCTGCTCTGAATCTCTCCTTTCCCTCCGCGCTTACTCTCGATGGCAACAACGTGTCGTACAGCGGGCCGAATTCGAGCTCCTTCTATATCAATGGCAATGACGTGAGTGATCCCAGCGTGGGTAGTACCTGCTCCTCGGCTCCAGTACCATCCGTGTTTGCTATTGGGATTACCAATCCCAGCGATCTGGCTAATATCAATACCTCCCACCCCGGTACTGGTAACTACCTGGGCTATGGTTTCGTTGGAGCGCCGCCACCTCCCGTTCCAAGTGTGGGCCAGGTGACGCTCCCTTCTAACTTTCAGATGCCAAGTACTTTGGATGCTCTCGTCCAGACCATCACGCAAAACGCGGACATGATTATTAACGGGCCCGCTACTCGAGAAAGTCTGCCACTCGGAACCACGCAAACCAACACGATGACCGTAGTGGTCAACGGTAATCTTGACCTCACAACAAACCACGGTGGTTCGGCGTGGAGCACCTATGTCGGCCATGGTTTGCTGCTTGTAACAGGGCAGTTAACCTACGACCCGGACGTGACCTGGGAGGGAATTGTTCTCGTTATTGGTAAAGGAATCTTCAACGGATCGCACAGTGGAAGCGGCAGCATTGACGGCGCCATGCTGGTCGCTCAGACCCACGACCCAGTCACAGGGATCCTACTCCCCGACCCCAACCTCGGTGCCACTTCCGTTTCGTACGTTCCCACCAGTGGTGGCTGGGGAATCTACTACGACAGTTGCTGGATCAGACGTGCACAGCCGCCTCTCAGCTACAAAATCCTCTCCTTCCGCGAGATTCCGCTGGCTAACTAATCCATTCCCAATTCTCGAGATTTCCTGTCACTCGCCCCTTCCTTCCCCCTCCCATGACCTCCTCCCTCCATCGCGGTATACTTACAGGATGAGAAATGCCTCCGGGGGGCCGCAGTTGCACGGCACGACCGTGCTGTGCGTCCGCAAAGACAACAAAGTAGTGCTCATCGCCGATGGACAGGTGACCATGGGCGATCACGTCCTGAAGCACACCGCGCGGAAAACGCGCCGCATGTTCAACGACAAGGTCGTGGCTGGATTCGCCGGTTCCACCGCGGATGCGCTCTCGCTCTTCGAACGCTTCGAGGGAAAGCTCCAGGAACATTCCGGGAATTTACAGAAAGCCGCCGTAGAACTCGCTAAAGAGTGGCGCAAGGACCGCGCCCTGCGGCATCTGGAAGCCCTGCTGATCGTCGCCGATGCCAAGGCCACATTTGTTCTCTCCGGCAACGGCGATGTCATCGAACCAGACGACGGCCTCTGCGCCATCGGCTCTGGCGGGATGTATGCTCTTGCCGCGGCGCGTGCCATGGTGAAGCACACGAAACTTGCCACAAAAGATCTGGCGCTGGAGGCCATGCGTATCGCCAGTGAAATCTGCATCTACACCAACGAGAATTTCACGGTGGAAGAGCTTTAATGACATTGGAAACTCTGATTCGGCGTTAGATTAGAAGGCGCGGAAGCCGGCATCGCCCAGAGCATGCAAGGAATCGAACGGATATGGCAATAAAGTCAGACAAAGAAATTACCCTGCTCAACGGTGGCAACGGCACAGTCGGCACCGAAGATCCCGCGTTGCTTCCGGCGCTGGACGACATGACCCCGCGGGAAATCGTGGCCGAACTCGACAAGTACATCGTCGGGCAAACAGCCGCCAAAAGAGCTGTGGCTGTCGCCTTGCGCAACCGCGTGCGCCGCCAGAAGCTCGAACCAGAAATCGCCGAAGACGTCCTCCCCAAGAATATTCTGATGATCGGTCCCACCGGCGTGGGCAAAACGGAAATCGCCCGGCGTTTGGCGCGGCTTGCCGGATGCCCCTTTGTAAAAGTTGAAGCCTCCAAATACACCGAGGTTGGCTACGTGGGTCGCGACGTCGAATCCATGGTGCGCGACCTCGTGGAAACCTCCATCGACATGGTGCGCGAAGAAAAGCTGGACGAAGTGGCGGATCGCGCGGAGCAAGCCGCCGAAGAGCGCGTCCTCGATCTCCTACTGCCTCCTCCGCCTCCCGCTCCACCCGGAACCACCGAGGGCGAACTGGCGGCTCAGCGCGAGCAAACGCAACGCACCCGCGAAAAACTCCGCGCACAACTCCGCGAAGGCAAACTGGACCAGCGAATGGTAGATCTGGAAGTGCGTGAACGCGCCATGCCCTCTTTCGAGATCATCTCCAACCAGGGCATCGAGGAGATGGACGTCAACCTGAAGGACATGCTCAGCGGCTTCTTTGGCCAGCAAAAAAAGAAACGCAAGATGTCCGTGGCGGACGCCTTTGAATACCTCATCCAGGAAGAAGAAAACAAGCTTTTGGACATGGATCAACTCACCCGCGTGGCTGTCGAGCGCGCCGAGCAGATGGGCATTATTTTCATCGACGAAATTGACAAGGTAGCCGGACGCGAAGCCGGTCATGGCCCGGACGTCTCGCGCGAGGGCGTGCAGCGCGACATTCTTCCCATCATCGAAGGCACCACCGTCAACACGCGCTACGGCATGATCCGTACCGACCACATCCTGTTCATCGCCGCGGGTGCGTTTCACGTCACCAAACCTTCCGATCTCATTCCAGAGCTTCAGGGCCGCCTCCCCATCCGCGTCGAGATGCAATCCCTGAAGGAAGAAGATTTCGTGCGCATCCTCACCGAGCCCAAGAACGCCCTCATCAAGCAGTACATCGCCCTGCTGGATACCGAAGGTGTCAAGCTCCAGTTCACCGAAGATGCCATACAGTCCATCGCCAAATTTGCCACCAGCGTGAATGAGCAGACGGAAAACATCGGCGCGCGCCGTTTGCACACGATTCTGGAAAAAGTCCTGGATGAGCTCTCGTTCGAAGCGCCGGACTTGAAAAAGAAATCGGTGAAGGTGGATGCCGCCTACGTTCACAAGCAACTCGCAGACATCGTAAAGAACCAGGATTTGAGCCGTTACATCCTCTAGCGTCAGACGATTGCAAATGCCCAGCCTCAAAGCGGCCAGACTAACCACAATCAGCCACGATTCGCATTACTATTCACTTTCCATTCTTTTTGTCCTCCTCCTCTGCGTGGCAGCCGGGTGCGGCGCTCCCGGCGAACCTCTGCCTCCCTCCCCGCCCATTCCCGTGGCAATCTCCGATCTGACCGCGCAGCAGGCGGGCGATGCCGTGCTTCTGACGTTTACGATGCCAAAGAAAAGCGTGCGTGGGGAGCGCCTGAAAGAGGTGCCGGCGCTGGAGGTTTTGCGCGGCACTCTGAAAGCTGATGGCACGCCGGATGCGAAATCCTTCCGCGTCGTTGACACCGTTCCCGGCTCATTGCTCTCCAACTACACCCAACAAGGGAAGGTTGAATTTCATGATGCGATTCCCGCGGATGAAATCAGCAAACACGTGGGCGAATCTTTCGTCTACCGTGTCCGCGCGCGCGTTTCCAGCAAAAAGTCGTCCGCGGATTCGAATGATGTCTCTCTCCGCCTCTATTCCGTCCCCGCGGCGATCGCTTTTCTTGATCCTCGCGTGACCGAAACGGGAATCCAGTTGAAGTGGGTGGCACCAGAAAAGACTTCCGCGGGCGAGCCCCTGGGCCCGATTCAGGAGTTCCACGTTTATCGGGGAGAGTTAGACCTTACAAGTGCAGCGGCGGCAGCCAAGGATTTAGCGCAAGCCGTCTGGAAATCGCGCCCGCTGCAAATTGCCACAACCACGGCACCCGAATTCCTGGATACAGGGTTCGACTATGGCAAGACCTACGCTTATCTGGTGCGCACGATTGTTTTTGCCGATGGCGTCGCGCATGAATCCGGGGATTCGCAGCCCGCCATCCTCACCCCAAGAGACACTTTTCCGCCCGCACCACCCCAAGGTATCGTTGCCGCGGTACTCCCGAGCAACTCTCCCGGCTCACTTATCGTGGATCTGTCCTGGTCCATCAACCTCGAGACGGATCTGGCCGGCTATCGCCTCTACCGAAGTGAGCAAGAAGACAATCGGGGCCAACTTCTTACGCCGGAACTCTTGCCCACTCCCGCGTATCGTGATAACACTGTCTCATCCGGGAAACGCTACTGGTACACGGTGACCGCTGTGGACCGCGCTGGTAACGAAAGTACCTCCAGCGCAGCGACCGCCGTGGACGTCACACAACCTTCTCCGTAGTCCCGGGTTCGATCTAAGAGAGAGTGTTTGGTAGGGGAGTCCAGCACCCATGCCAGAGTCTGTCCATCTTCCCGGCTATCGTTGGCTCATGTTTCTGCGGAATGTCCCGGTGCGCGTGGGAATCTACACTGGGATCTGCCTCTCACTCGTCTTTTTGCTATGGCTGGTGCTGGCCAATCGTGTGCCTCTTCTGGAACCGTTGGCCATGTGGCGAAATATCGCCGCTGTCGTGATCCTGGTCTTCTTCGCGACTCTGCCCATGCTGCGGTTCTACCGGAGCCCCGGGGAACTCATGGTGTCGGGGCTGGTTGCTTGGATGCTATTGAGCATCACTTACCGCGTCCTGTGCATGGTCTTTGTCTTCCTTGATGAGAAATACAGCGCCTTCCATGTTTTCGTCCTGGGGGCGGTTGTGTACCTCGTTGGTGCGACGCTTTCTTGGATCGGCATGATGATCTGGAGAGTACGCACTGCAGATATATCCCATCCTCACGACTGAACGGGCTTCCCGCGAATGAGATTCTGCCGCTTCCTTCCCACAATCAAGTCGCTCTCGAACGCAGTGCCTCGTTATGGCCTCCTCGAAGCAGAAACCCTCAGCGAACTCGATGGGCCTCCGTGGCGCAAGTGGACAGCAGGGAACCGCACGTGGCCTCTCAACGAATGCCGCTTTCTCGCACCCGTGGATCCCTCCAAAATTGTCTGCGTCGGACGCAATTACGCCGCGCATGCCGCTGAACTTGGCAATGAAGTTCCCAAAGAGCCGCTCATTTTCTTGAAGCCTCCTTCTTCTATCGTCGGCCCGGAGGACCCCATCGTCCTGACGCGCTACTCCGATCGTGTCGAGCATGAAGGCGAATTGGGCATCGTGATTGGCAAGGAGTGCGCGCATCTCGGTGATGACGACGACCCGCTTTCCTATGTGTTGGGCTATACCTGCGTGAACGACGTCACCGCCCGGGACCTCCAGAAAAGCGATGTCCAGTTCACCCGTGCCAAGGGATTTGACACCTTTTGCCCCGTCGGGCCGCACATCGAAACGCAACTCGATCCGCGCAACCTCCTCGTTGAAACATACGTCAATGGTGAACGCCGCCAGTCAGGCAGCACCTCCCTCATGGTCTATCCCGTGCCATTCCTGGTGCGTTGGATTTCCCGCATGATGACTTTGTTCCCCGGCGACTTGATTGCCAGTGGCACACCTGCAGGAGTCGGCCCGCTCGGCGCCGGAGATACCGTGGAAGTCTCCGTCGCTGGTGTTGGCGTGTTGCGCAATCCGGTGCATCCTCCCCTCTCCTGACTTCGCACAATCACGCGCGTTTCTGTAAGATAAGAGGTCGTGGGGAATCAACAAGCCTTGCGCACTCTCTAACGAGTTGCTCTAAGGCCTGCCTTCTCGCCCGGCATCAGTCCTATTTTTCTTACATCCAAGGGGTAGCACGTTGAAAGAGTTGCTTGCCGATTGGAAATTGCTGCTCGCCGTAGTTGGCGGAGGTCTCGCGGCCATTCTGCTGATTGTCTACGCGTTCGTGCGCCCCGCTGTGAACCCGGAAGAAGAAGAACGCAAGCGGCGGCTGCACTTGAACCTTATTGGCAGAATCGCCGAGGGCCAGGTCGTCGAACTCGCGGAGCATCCTGCTCCTGTTGTCGAAGCGCGCCGGGGACTCCTCGGCTCGCGTCCGCGCCCGCTGCAGGACAACGGACCACGCCACCTGGTCTCCTATAGCTATTCGATTTCGGGCGTCACGTATCAGACCGCGCAGGACATCACTGGGCTCGAAAGCCAGGTGCGCTTCGAGCGCCTCGTTGCTGGCCAGCCCGCCAGCGTGAAGTACGATCCGTCCAACCCCAGCGACTCCATCCTTGTCGCCGATGATTGGTCCGGCTTGCGCTGATTCCTTCCCTCGTTTTCCTTCCTTCTTGCTCCCGACCTTCAAACTCTACATTGATCGGGCAGCGAGGCCTTCCCACCCTGCCGCGCGTTCAGATTTCCGGGCGAATGCGCTATGCTTTGGCTGCAGTTTTGCGCGATTTACCGGACATCTATGAAACAGGTTCTCGCCTCCATTCTGACCACCTTGATGATCGTGGCCTTGACGTTTGCCGCAATGGTCATCCTCGAACGCGCCACGCTCTATGTGATCTCGATCGATTCGCCCTTGCAGCGCGCCGCTGCGATCGCTTTGGAAATTCTTCTCGGCATTGTTCTCCTTCTCGGTACCGTGTGGCTTGCCACTCATCTGGCCGTGCTGATCTTCGCTCCAAAACACAACCCGCCCGAGGGAGGAAAGCTTGGTTGAGAAAAATCATGTGACTTGGGACTCCTCCGTGAATGCCGAACGCCTTACCCAGCTTCGCAACATGTCCAATGAGGCGGAAGCGGGCGGCGGCGCGGAACGTCGCGAACGCGAACACAAATCCGGGAAGCTCTCGGCGCGCGAACGCATTGACCTTTTGTTAGACGAGGGCACTTTCGAAGAACTCGATAAATTTGTCCGCCACCGCTGCGTTGATTTTGGCTCCGCGGAAACGCGTCCCATGGGCGATGGTTTTGTCACGGGCTTTGGCCGCATTGATGGCCGCCTGGTCTACGTCTTCGCCCAGGATTTCACCGTCTTTGGCGGCTCGCTCTCCGAAACCAATGCGCAAAAAATCTGTAAAATCATGGACCTCGCACTGCGCAACGGCGCTCCCCTTATCGGCTTGAACGATTCCGGCGGCGCGCGCATTCAGGAGGGCGTGGCATCCCTGGCAGGCTACGCGGATATCTTCCTTCGCAATACGCTCGCCAGCGGCGTGATTCCCCAACTCAGCGCCATCATGGGTCCCTGCGCAGGCGGCGCTGTGTACTCCCCGGCGATCACCGATTTCATCTTCATGACTCGCGACACTTCGTACATGTTCGTCACCGGCCCCGATGTCATTAAAAACGTCACGCATGAAGAGGTCACCAAGCAGGAACTCGGTGGTGCCATGACCCACAATTCCACCAGCGGGGTCGCTCATTTTGTTTCCCGCGACGATGCCGATTGCTGCGCCATGCTGCGTGAACTCCTCGGTTTTCTCCCCTCCAACAATCTCGAGGATGCCCCGCGCCGCAACACCCTTGACCCCTGGGATCGCCGCGAAGACTTGCTGAATTCGATTGTTCCCGAAGATCCCCTGAAGCCTTATGACATCAAAGATGTGCTTCATGCGGTTATGGACGATCATTACTTGTTCGAAGTCCACGAGCACTTTGCCAAAAACATCGTCGTGGGATTTGCCCGCCTCGATGGCCGCCCCGTTGGCGTCGTCGCCAATCAACCCGCGTTTCTGGCCGGCACTTTGGACATCAACGCTTCGCTGAAGGGTGCGCGCTTCGTCCGTTTCTGCGATGCCTTCAACATCCCTCTGATCACCTTCGAGGATGTCCCCGGCTTCCTTCCCGGCACGCAACAGGAGTATGGCGGCATCATCAAACACGGCGCAAAACTCCTGTTCGCTTTCGCGGAAGCCACCGTCCCCAAAATTACCGTCATCACGCGCAAGGCTTATGGCGGTGCTTACTGCGTTATGGCCTCCAAGCACATCCGCACCGATGCGAACTTTGCCTGGCCCAGCGCGGAAATCGCCGTGATGGGTCCGGAAGGCGCGGTGGACATCGTCTACAAAAGAGAACTGAGCAACGCTTCCCCCGCGGAGCGCGACAAACTCCGCCAGGAAAAAATCGCCGAATTTCGCAAACGCTTTGCCAATCCCTTCGTTGCTGCCGAGCGTGGCTATCTGGATGCGGTAATCGAACCCGCCGACACGCGCGCCCGCGTTATCACCTCCCTTCGCGCCCTCGAGAACAAACGCGACACCAACCCCAAAAAGAAGCACTCCAACATTCCCCTGTGACGATGCTTGCCGGTGTCGATGCCTGCAAAGGTGGATGGATTGTGGCTCGCAGCCTCTCCTGGCCTTGCCGTGAAGCGCCTTGCTTGGTTGTGTGCCCCGATTTCCGCGCGGTGATTGCGCTAACGGCAGATTGCCAGCGCGTTGCTGTGGACATTCCGATTGGAATTCCCTCGGGGAAACAAATAAGACGCTGCGATCAAGAAGCTAAGGATTTCTTGCGTGCGAACGACCACAATCCTGCTGCCGTTTTCTTCACTCCTCCTCGGGAATGCCTGCCAGCAGAGAACGCTAAGGAGTTTCAGCGTCTTCATAGGCTGGCGCGCACCACAGGTGCCGGTTATCCGGTGTGGGGATTCATGAAGAAAGTGAAAGAGGCAAATGAAGCGATGACACCGAAACTTCAAGGAAGAATCATCGAGTTTCATCCTGAGCTAGCCTGGCTTCGGGTTGCCGGACGGAACTTGAGCTCAAAACACGAGGATGAGGGCATCGCCGAACGAAAAAAGGTTCTTCACCCAATCGTCCCAGAGCTAGAACACCTACTTTCTTGGAAGGATTCTCTTGGGCGAGCTGCGGCATTGGACGATCTACTGGACGCGTTAATTGGTCTCGCGGTGGCAAAAGCATCGTTGAGAGATTCGCCCTACCGCTTGCCCGCCAAGGTTCCCGATACGGACATCCGCGGCATGCGCATGGAAATCTGGTATTAGCCCCCCCGGGACCGCTGTCAATCCAGTTCAATAAAAATCCCCGTGGAAACTCCGCGTCACCCGATGAGTCGCAGCACCTCTTATGGGCACCGCCAACGATACGACACCCAGGCATTAGCTATTCCTTGGCCACCGCAACCCGCGTGGTAAACTCGCGCCAGTTGCGAAAATCGCCATGTTCAAGAAGATTCTCATCGCCAATCGCGGGGAAATCGCTGTGCGTATCCTCCGTGCGTGCCGCGAACTCGGCATTAAAAACGTCGCCGTCTTCAGCGATGTCGATCGCACGGCGCCTCACGTGCGTCTCGCCGACGAAGCCTACCCCATCGGCCCTGCCGCTTCCCGCGAGAGCTATTTGTGCATTGATAAGTTGCTTGCTGTCGCGCGTCGCACGGGTTGCGACGCCCTGCACCCTGGCTACGGCTTCCTTGCGGAAAACCCCGCCCTGCCCCGCGCCTGCACTGATGTGGGCATCACCTTCATCGGACCGTCCGCCGAGACCATGGAATTGATGGGCTCGAAAACCTCCGGCAAGCAGTTGGCGCGCCGTGCCGAAGTCCCCACGGTTCCTGGCATAAGTGATCCCGTCGATAATCCCGAGGAAGCGCAAGCCCTGGCGCGCAGCATGGGCTATCCCATCTTGCTGAAGGCCATCGCCGGAGGCGGTGGAAAGGGAATGCGCGTAGTCGCTGACGATGCCGACTTTGCCTCAGCTTGGCGCGACGCGGCTTCGGAAGCATTTAATGCCTTCGGCGACTCGCGCGTTTTCGTTGAAAAGTATTTGGTTGGAACGCGCCACATCGAAGTGCAGATTCTTGCCGACGAGCACGGCCGCGTCGTTTCCCTCGGCGAGCGCGAATGCTCCATCCAACGCCGTCATCAAAAAGTTGTCGAGGAGGCGCCCTCGCCCGTCGTGACTCCCGAACTCCGCAAAAAGATGGGAGACGCTGCGGTGCGTTTGGCGCGCGCGGGCCGCTACACCAACGCCGGCACCGTGGAATTTCTCGTTGACGCCAGCCTCAACTTCTTTTTCCTCGAAGTCAATACGCGCCTCCAGGTCGAGCACCCTGTCACCGAACAGGTCACCGGTCTGGATCTGGTCAAACTCCAAATCGCCATCGCCGCCGGCCATCGCTTGCCCTTCGCCTGGGAAGCTATTACGCCGCGCGGCCACGCCATGGAAGTTCGCTTGTATGCCGAAGATCCAGACAACAATTTCTTTCCTTCTCCGGGGAAAATTTTGTCGCGCCATGCGCCAACAGGTCCGGGCATCCGCCTCGACGAAGGTGTCTACGAAGGCTACACCGTGCCATTGGAATACGATCCCTTGTTGAGCAAGCTCATCGCTTGGGGCAATAGCCGCGAAGAAACGATTGCGCGCCTCAGGCGCGCAATCGATGAATACACCATCACCGGCATCCGCACCAACGTCAGTCTCTTCCGCCGAATTCTTGCCGATCCGGATTTCCTCCGCGGCGAATTTCACACCAAATGGTTGGATGAATTGCTCGCCAGGCCCAGCCCTCCGGCAGCGCCTCCACGCCCCGGCACAGAGGAGGCTTGCGTCATCGCGGCCGCTCTCTGGCACACCGTCAGAGCCGGCAGCTCGGCAAATGCCGCGCAAACTTCTTCCGCCACGCCCTCGCGCTGGAAGTCGCAAGGCCGTGGTGAGCAACTGGATCGCACGCCATGAAACTCGAAGTCCATCTCGAGGATGTTTCGGGGAAGAAGACGCGCGTTGTGGAATTGCAGCGCGAGGGTGAACGTTTCCAGATCGCCATTGATGGCCAGCCCATCCAGGCCGATGCCATCGAAATTGCTACCAACACAATTTCCGTGATCCTCGATGGGCAATCCTTTGTCATTCATGTGACTTCATCACTGGATGGCAAACTTAAATTGCAGTGCGGCCCCCATGAATTCTCGGCGAACATCATCGATCCCCGCGTCTGGCGCGGTCGGAAACAAGGCGCGTTGGAAGTCGCAGGCCGCCAGCAAATTGTTGCGCCCATGCCAGGAAAGGTAATCTGCCTTCTTGTAGCCGCAGGGGACACGGTGGAAGCGGGTCAGGGGCTCATCGTCGTCGAAGCGATGAAAATGCAGAACGAAATCAAGTCGCCCAAAACCGGAACATTGGAACGCTTCCTTGCCAAGGAAGGTCAGACCGTGAACGCCGGCGATATCCTCGCTTGGGTCGAATAAGCCGCCTCTTTCGAAGCCTGAACACACCCGTAGCGTTCTTCCGAAACTAATGTGGATCTCTTGTTTGTGGAATGGACTCGTGTGCTCTATTGCGTGGCCGCAGGCGAAGGAGCTGGCGTCGGGATAGTGGTTTTTGCTGCGTCGGGCAGCTTCCCGGCGGCTTCAACTACTTGCTGCGCCAGATAATTCGTAACATGCGCTTCATCGCGCCCCACGGCCAGATACGCGGACCGTAGTAGCTGCTCTTTGCGATTGCGCAGTGTATCCCGGATCGTCTGCTGCACTTGCGGGTCATTCACCCCGCGCAACCCTGCCGCTTCGCGTGCCACCAGTTTCAGGATTCGCGTGCTGTCTTTCAGTACGATCGGCTGGCTCACCTGCCCGGGTTTCAATCCCAGCACGGTCTTCTTCAATGTGGGGTCCGATTGGTTCAGCGACGATTCTGGTATGTACCCCAGGTCGCCGCCATTCGCCGCCGTATTCATGTCCTCGGAATAGTCCATCGCCAGTTGCGCAAAATCCGCTCCGCTGTTCAGCTTGTCCATCAACATCTTGGCCTTGCGCGCCGCTTCGGCGTCATTTGTCGCATCGTCGTTCTTGCGGTTGCGGATTTGCGCATCCTTGTGTGGTGTAATCACAATCTGCGAAATCCGGTATTGTGGCTCGGCCACGTTGAACTGGTTCCGGTTGGTATTGTAAAAGTCCAGCACGTCCTGGTCCGTGATCGTGACCTTGGCGGCAACCTCGCGATTCAACAGCTTCTGAATGGATAGCTGACGCCGCAGGTCGCGCTTCAGGTCGTCCACCACCATGCCGCGCTGTTTCAATTGCCGCTGGAATTCTTCTTCGGTGAACGGGCTTTTCAGCTCGGTGAACTTGTCTTCCACTTCACCATCGCTCGCTTCCAGGTTCAGCTTCTTCGCCCGCTCCAGCAAGATCTCGTTGTTGATCAACTGCTCCACCACGTTCAGCTTCAGCGAAAGCGCCTCTTCCTGTGATGGTTCCTGGGCTTCCGGGTTGATTTGAGACTTGTAATACTTCTCCACCTCGTCCCGCTTGATCTCCGTACCGTTCACCACTGCCCACACGTCCGCCGCGTGGTGTTCCGGGACCTTGCAGCCCCCCACCACACCCAGAATCAGGCCCGCCAAAGGCAACAATGCGCCCGCGTGGCGAAGCCCACGGATTTTTCGTTCGCGAATGGGGTGGCTCGGAAGGAAGCTCAAGATATTTTGCTCAGGCTGCTTTTTTCACGCGGCCCAGCCGGATGCAACCGGTGCAGACGCGCACTTGCTTGCGAACTCCGTCTACCACCGCGCGCACCCGCTTCAAATTCGGGTTCCAGCGGCGACGCCGTGTATTATTTGCGTGGCTTACCACGTTTCCATAGTGCGGCCCTTTGCCGCAGATTTCACACTTCAATGCCATATCGCTACACTTCCTGCTCTTCAAAGGATAGAAAACACAACGCTTAATAATAGCAGATACCCTCCGAATCACAAAACTGCCATTTCCGCCACCCACGCAGCCTTTCCCATGCCCTCAATCTTCGCTTTTCGTCTCTTTTGAATTGTCGGAACTCTTTTAATCGCGTGTCTTGCCGCCGATTCCCGGACCCTTTGCTATACTGAAATAGTCTCGACTGGATAAATTGACCGTGAATTCGCTCCGCATCTCCATCGTTCAATATCTCAACACCGCCCCGCTCGTCCGAGGTTTCACGCACGGCCCTTTGCGCGGCAAATACCAGCTTTCCTTCACCGTTCCCTCGCAATGTGCTGAAGCTCTTCGCACCAACGCCGCGGACATCGCCATTATCCCGGCGATTGAATACGCGCGCATCCCTGATTTGGTCGTTCTTCCGGGCCTCTCCATCGCTTCCAATCGCGCGGTTCGCAGCCTGCTTCTCGTTTCCACCAAGCCGGTCCGCACCGTCACCAGCATTGCCCTGGACCTCAGTTCCCGCAGCACGCAGGCCTTGGTGCGCATCCTCTGCCACAAATTGTGGGGCATTACGCCGGAATTCTCTGAAGCCGAGCCCGATCTTCCTGCCATGCTGCGGAAATCCGATGCAGCACTCTTGATCGGCGACCCTGCTTTGCGCCTCGCGCTCTGCGTTGAACAACACGCGAAACGCGATCGCTCGGGCGTCCTCAAGTGCACCGGCCAAGCCGCCGGTTTTCCAGAAATTCCCGCGCTGTATTTGTACGACATGGTGGAGGAATGGCGCGCACTGACCCGCATGCCCGCAGTCCTCGCCGTCTGGGCCGCCCGGCCGCAGGTGGCCACGCCGGAAGTGGTCCGCGATTTTCAGGAATCGCTGGCCTTTGGTTTGGGTCAGCTAAATGAAATCGCTACCGAAGCTTCTCAAGAAATGGGTTTGCCCGCCGCTGCTTTGCGCCGGTACCTTGCCGAAAATATCGATTACGGCCTGAATGAGGAAAACCTGCAAGGCCTCCGCCTCTATTTCAATTTAGCTGCGGAGCTCGGCCTGATTACGAGTGCCCGCGAAATTGTCACCGCTCCTGCATCCATCACCGCAGAACCCAACGCCGAACTGGCGTTCCAGAGGCGCCATTGATCCTGCGACAAGAGGAAAACTGACGTGGCCATCAGCAAACAAGAAGCCCTCGAATTGCTACAGTCCGATGACCTGGTCGGCATCGGCATGGCCGCTCATCAATTGCGCCTCAAGAAAAATGATCCGCGCGTGGCCACCTACCAGATCGATCGCAACATCAATTACACCAACTTCTGCACGGAATACTGCTCCTTCTGCGCTTTCTATCGTCCCCTCGGCGCCAAGGACGGTTACATCCTCTCTTTCGAAACCATCTACCAGAAAATCGACGAGATGCTCGAACTCGGTGGCACGGGCATTCTCCTCCAGGGCGGCCTTCATCCCGACCTGCAAATCGGCTATTACGAAAATCTCCTTCGCTCCCTGAAGTCGCGCTACCCGCAAGTCCATCTGCATTGTTTTTCGGCCCCGGAAGTTCTATGCATCGCGGAAGTAAGCGAACTCAGCCTGCGCGACACCATTCAGCGCCTGAAAGATGCCGGCCTCGATTCCATCCCCGGCGGCGGCGCGGAAATTCTCGACGACGAAATTCGCGGCAAAATCGCGCGCCTGAAATGCACCAGCGACGAGTGGGAGCAGGTCCACCGCATCGCCCATTCTCTCGGCTTGCGCACCACCGCCACCATGATGTTTGGCTGCGGCGAAGAACTTCGCCATCGCGTCAATCATCTGGATCGCATCCGCCGCATCCAGGAAGACACCGGCGGCTTCACCGCGTTCATCCCGTGGATTTTCGCCGCGGAAAACACCGCGCTCGGCAAAAAGGTTCAGGAAACCACGGCCGTGGATTACCTGAAGACGCTGGCCGTCAGCCGCCTCTATCTGGACAACATCGATCACATCCAGTCCAGTTGGCTCACTCCTGGAATCAAGGTTTGTCAGATTGGCCTGCAGTTTGGCGCCGACGACGTTGGCAGCATCCTGATCGAAGAAAATGTTGTTTTCGCCGCGGGCGTGAAGCGCCGCACCAACGAAGCCGAACTCCAGCGCATCATCACCGACGCAGGCTTCATCCCCGCCCAGCGCGACACCCTCTACCGTACCCGCACCCTGAAACCCCTCCCCGAACTCCAACCCGCCGCTTGAACTGGTTGGCAGTGGTCTAATCTCTGATTGCCTCGCTAAACAACTCCTCTCGAAATGAAACTGCATCAGCGAAGCAACCATTTGGGTGGATTCTTCAGTCTCACTGGTCATTAACAAAGCAGTTGTCCTCAGTCATTTGGAATGCAAACCGAATCTAGAATCTTGTGACCACGTTTGACCTATAAGGAGGAATCGATGTATTCCGTAAACATCTTTCGTGTGGCTGTTCTGAGTTTGGTGTGCGTGCTCGCGAACGTGGCCGTTCGCGCCCAAAGTGCGGCACCGTAGGTGGTCCTAGCACAAAGATTGGCATCATCAATATGTTGCAGGCGATCAGTTCGACCGCAGAAGGGAAGCAGGCAGGGGCTGAACTTCAGTCGCAGTTCGCGCCACGGCAACAAGAATTGGAATCGCTGAACAAGCAGATTAATGATTTGCAGGAGCGGTTGAACGGTGGTCCAACGCTAAGCGAAGAGGAAAGGGCTCGCTTGAATGCTCAGGGCACGCGCTTGGCGCAGCGACTGGATCGCAAGAGAAATGAATATCAGGAAGACCTCAACACCGCGCAAGGGGAGATCGTGAATATTATCGGGCGCAAAATGATGGATGTGCTTAATCGCTATGCACAAGAGAACAGCTACGTTGCGGTCTTTGATTCATCCGCCCAAAATACCCCGATTTTGTATGCTTCAAAAAACATTGACCTAACTCAAGACATCATTCGCCTATACGACCAAAGTTTCCCGGTGAAGGGTGCCAGCGCAGCGCCACTCAACAAACCCGCTCCGGCAGGTAAGTCGGCTCCGCCGCCCTCCCCTAAACCGCAATAGGTAAACGAGCCCTGGCGCGTCTACTCCTGCTAACTTGGGCAATCGGAAAGTGATGCACTGCCACAAGGATGGAATACTTGCCCGCCGAAATTCAGCCAACGGTTAAATGTGTTACGCACCTATTTGCGCACGCGCACCATGATCTCCACGTGCGCGCCGTCAGGCAGGTCTAGCGGCTCTTGTAACTGCAGCACGCCATCCTTGTACCGCGCAAAACAGCGAATAGCAGTAGGTTTGCCAGGCGCATTTTCAGAAGTATTCGTCGCACTACCACCGCCCTTCGACGTCTCATCCAGAGCCTGATTCGCCAGCGCATCCGCCTCGCGATTCTGCTCGCGGTAAACATGATTAATCCGAAACGACTCCAGCCCCTGCGCCATCTTCCGCGCTCGCTCATACAAAGGCCGCAAGTCCGCGCTTTTCACCTTGTACTGCCCGCGCATCTGCTTCACCAAAAGCTCCGAATCGCTCTCGATCCGCAACGCGCGTATCCCATGTGACTCCGCGTAATCCAGCGCCGCAATCAATCCAAAATATTCCGCCACATTGTTGGTGTTCTGCCCGATGTACTTCTTCAGCCGCGCCACCACTTCTCCCCGCGCATCCCTCACAACCACGCCATAAGCCGCCGGGCCAGGATTTCCCCGCGATCCGCCGTCAATATTCGCTTGATGTACAGCAGTGATCTTGCGTTCGGGTTCATGATCCCCGAACAATCCGCCGCCTTTTAGCATCGCAGGACGCTTGCTCATTAGGATTGAGTAGTCTCGTCGCCGGGCGCCGCAGCTGCGGCAGAGTCCGCAGCCGGCGCCGCGTTGGGAATGGGTTCCAGCGTGTACAAAATCCGCCCGCAAGTTTCGCAGCGGAAAACCTCATCGTTGGTCTCCGTCCGCAATACCTGAATGATGTGTGGGAGTACGCGCATACCACATCCGCGGCATTGGTCATCGCGAACTAACGCCATCGCTGAACCCGGCTGCTTGCGGGAGATCCGGGTGTACAACTCCAGCAAATCTTCAGGGACTTTCGCAGCTAACTTCACCCGTTCCCCGTTGGCCACCTCTAACTTCTTCTTCTGCTCGTTGTATTGCGCTTCGATCTGCTTCTTGTCCGCGGCCACGGCGCTTTCCGCCTCTTTCAAATCCGCCTCAAAGTGCTTCACCCGCCGCTCCAGTTCTTCGATCGCCATCATCTCGTCCAGCACCAGGTCTTCGATCTTCGACGCCTCGCCTTCCGCATTCGCAATCTCATGCAGGAGCGCCTTGTATGCCTCGTTCGTCTTGACGGAACTGCTCTGTTCGCGATACTTCTTCGCCCGCCCCTTCCAGTCCTCTACGTCCATCTCCAGTTTTTTCCGCTGCTTCAACGCCACCGAGTGAGCTTCCCGCGCCCCGGCCACCGCCGCCTTCGCGCCATTCAGCTTAGCATCCGCCTCGCGAAAGCGTTTGGGCAGGCCGTCGAATTCCGCGTGGAGCGCGGCAATCTGCTGATCCAGCTGTTGCAGGTCCATCAAATGTGGAATTGCGGGATGCATGCCGACAGATTCTAACACACGCGCGCGTCGCCCCTCCTACTGCGTTGCCGGCACCTGCGCCCATACCCTTCTCGCCGGGAAAGCGTCATCCCGTCATTCCGAACGGAGTCTGCGGAGTGAGGGACGGTTTTGCGTCACACGCTTTTTGTGCGATGAATCTCTCCACTTTTAAATTCTCGCGGGGCAGAGATTCTCACATCCGCGTGTGTTCCAGAGGCCGTCTCGTCTGACCCAATAAAAAAACGCGCGGCTTCCTGCTAGGGGTGTGATGTGAAGGGGGCCTCGCCGCGCGAAAGGCTCCCAATCCCAATCTTCAGGAGGCCTTCAAATCACGCCGAATCAAAGCCGCATCCAAAAAGTACCCGATGCCCACAGCCAACGGCAGTATCCCGAAGGCCGCCGCAACCAGGGTTTCCGGCTCGCTCGTTACGCGCGCAATCACCGTAAACATGATCATCAATCCCAACCCGCCGGTGACCAGCAATATCCCCGCCCGCCGCGACCGCGCGTACTGCGACAACTCCGGCTCCATGGGAATTTCCGCTCCGCGTGCCAGCGCTGCCAACCGCTCTTCGGTCCGCAGCTTGCGAACCCGGTAAAACGCGTAAATCAGTGCCAGGGGTATACCACACGTCAAAACCACTGCTACGAGGCCAATCATGTTGCCGTCCATTGTCCACTCCTTCTCGCAACCGCCTTCGCCATCCGCGTGCTGCGCTCTCACCCTAAGTTACGCACACACGGGCGCAATTGTTCCCCACAAGAAAGTCAGGCATCTGGGATTGTTAAGGAGTCTAGGCTCCGGGCCTACTGAATTTCCTGGACCTGCATCGAGGAATCGATTGCCAGCGTAGGGTAGCGAATCGTCGTGCCCGCCGGCGGCGCGCCCGGGTGCCGCGCAACAACGCGAAATTCCGTTCCAGAGCACTCCACTTCATAGCTATAGCCGTCGCGTTCCCGCCTCGCCATATTCATCGTTCCCGCGCTCACCATTTCGTCTATCGAAGCGCACCGGCTGTTTAACGCAATATTCCCGCGCTCGGCCTGTGCAATGGACAACAGATCGCTCCGCACGCCCGTCAGGCTTATGGCCTGCGTTGGTGCGGTCCCAGCATCGCTGCTGGGCATTTGCTTCAAGTAGAGATAGTAGACCCCAATTGCGACGGCAGCGGCAACGAGAATGCCAACAAGGGATTTCATGTCTCCATTGTTCTCCCCCCATCCGACAGGTTCAAGCATTTCCGCAGCCTGGCGTGCAATTGGTAACAACCCCCCAGATTTCGGCTGGGCCGCGCCCGCCTTGTGCTACCCTCAAATGAGCGACGTCCCTCTCTCGGTGTACTCTCCCCTCCGGATAAAACCATGCCTGTACTTACCCAGACGGATGAACTTCATTCCATTGAAAGACTACGCGAGCAGGATCTCGAGGAAGCCCGTGCCATCCAGAGCGTCATGCTGCCCGGCCAGCCTCTGCGCACCTTTTACGTCACCATTTCTCACGAATTCCAGCCTGCGGCTGTGGTAGGCGGCGATTACCTGGATTATTTCCTCCTTCCCGACGGCACCATTGGCCTCTACCTTGGCGACGTCTCCGGCAAAGGCCTCCCAGCTGCCCTCTATGCCGCTCTCGCCGTGGGCACCCTCCGCGGCGTCCACAAGACCGGCCAAACTCCTGCCCGCGTCCTCTCTGTTCTCAACGAGAGGCTCCTCCTCCGCGGCATCCCCGGACGCCACAGCGCCATTCAATACGCCATCGTCGATCCGCTCCGTGCACAAATGCGCATTGTCAGCGCTGGCATGCCCGGACCGCTCCTCATCCGCGGGGGAGAATGCCGCGCCCTCCAGCTCGCTGGTATCCCTCCCGGCCTCTTCAGTGGTATCACCTACGACGAATTCACCCTGGAACTCCTGCCCGGCGACTCCCTCCTGTTTTGCACCGATGGCCTCACCGATGCCCGCAACATTAACGGTGAGGACTTTGAACTCGATGGCGTCAAGGATATTTGCCGTAGGCATGCCGCGGATTCCCCCATCGATCTCCTCAACCATCTCTTTTCCGCAATTCAGGATTTCTCCAAGGATTGCCTTCAGTGGGACGACATGACCGCCGCGGTGCTCCACTTTGCTCCCTCCTCCACCGGCCCCGACGTCAGCCCTATTGCCCAATGAGCAAGTCCCGCTCTCTTTTTGTTTGACCCTCGGAAACCTCTCCAGTAAAAACGATAGATATCCTTCGCTCGACCCTGAGGAGTTCTCGATGAAGACAAAGTCTCCGTTCCTCGTGGCCTCGGTTTGCTTGCTGTCCTGTGCGATTGCCATTCCTATGGATCTTGGCGCTGTTCCACCGCCACCCGATCAGCGTGCCGGGGAAATCTCCCGTGTAATCCCCGCCGTCAGCATTGCCCGGGGCGCCAAATCCATCACTGCGTCCGCCAAAACCGTTGTGGATTGGCTGGATGTGGTCAACACGCAAACGAACGCCCGCGCCAGGGTCTCCCTCGATGACGGCTCAATCCTCAATGTGGGTTCCGATTCCTCCGTCCACGTCGTCAAGCACGACGCCGGCGCCCAACAGACCGACCTCGAGCTAAGCTTCGGCAAGATGCGCTCGCAAGCTCAGAAGATTTCCCAGCCCAACGGCAAGTTTGAAGTGCATACCCCCGCGGGCGTGGCCGGCGTTGTTGGCACGGATTTCTACGTGGGCTACGAAAACAACGTGATGACCGTCATCGTCTTTGAGGGCATGGTGCGCGTCTGCAATCTCGCGGGCGTCTGCGTCGAGGTCAAGGCCGGGCAGACCACCACCATTCGCAACAGCGATTCCTCCGGCCCGGCGCTCCCGGCACAAGCTTTGTTGAGCACCCTTACCGAGGCCGTCAATACCACCACTCTCGACAGCAGCACCTTGCCGCCCATTCACCACATCGGTAAAGGCACCGCCATCACCTTGGGAATTCTCGCAATCGTCCCTGTGGTCGTGATTCCCATTGTGATAACCCACAGCGCGGGTGCCACGGCTCCATCAAATCCAAATTGCGTTATAAATCCGGCCACCGGGAAGTGTGGCTGATCCAGGTTTTCTGAACGCAAGGTCGGCGATGGCTGCAAGAGGACTTCACTGCTGGGTGTGTCCGACGGTATTCTCTTTATAGGCCTTCTGCAAAACGAAAAAGGCCTTCTTCTTCTGACCGCTTTCGCTGATCAGTCCTTTGCGGTTGTAATCGTCCTGTATCCCCGGCAGCAACCGCAGGGGCGAGCGAAAGTCCATCAGCAGCCACGGGCTCATTCCCCGCAATTGCGGTATGTGATTGAGCATAACCAGCTGATGTTCGTAGATGTTTGCCTGAAATTCTTCCGTCCATCGCGTTGCTGTGTCTCCGTGCATACCCGCCTTCGCGCCGCCGCCGAACTCGCTCATGATTAGCGGCTTTTGATAACGAATATCCCACCGTGTCTGCTCCGCATCCGCAGCCGTCCCTTCGTACCACCCGATGTATTCATTGGTTCCAAGTACATCCAGAACGTCACCGAGCGGGTCATCCACGATCTTGGTATGCCCCTCCGTGCGCACCAGCAATGCTGCCGTCACCAGGCGGCTGGTATCCTGTCTGTGAACTTCACCCACCAGCGTTTTCAGAAAAGTCGTCCGCGCGGGATTGGCGGGCGTTTCATTCGCCACCGACCACAAAATTACCGACGCTTTATCCCGGTCCCGGCGAATCATTTCCGACAATTGCGATTCCGCTTTAGCGAGCACCGCAGGGTCCTCAAAGTGGACGGCCCAGTAAACCGGTATTTCGGACCACACCAGAATGCCCAAACGATCCGCAAGCCGCGCCATCCGTTCGCTGTGCGGGTAGTGCGCCAGCCGCACAAAATTCCCTCCCAGTTCATGCACCCAGCCCAGCAGCGTTTCCACGTCCTCTTCGCTGTATGCGCGCCCTGTCCGGTAAGGAGCCTCCGCGTGCACGCAGATTCCCTTCAGAAATATTGGCCGGCCATTCAGCAATATTTCCGTTCCGCGCGTTTCGATCGTGCGGAATCCCATCTCATCTTCCAGCGTGTCTTCCGCCGCCGTCAGCTTCACGTGATACAGCGCCGGATGTTCCGGCGACCACAATTGCAGATTGCCATCCTCTAAATGAATCTGGGCTCTTCCGTCCCCGTCTGTCCTCCCAGTAACGCTGGTTCTCTGTCCATCTTTTTCCAGCACTACTTTTACTTCCGTTCCAGCGGCAGCACCAACCACGTGCACCCAGCCCTCGATTTCATTCGCCGTTCCCCGCTTCAGGTCAAGATCGAACTCATCCACAAAGCGCTCCGGCACCTCCACGAGCGAAACTTCGCGCGTCAACCCCCCATAGTTCCACCAGTCCGTCTTCAGTGTCGGCACGCCATCTGCCAGCCGCGTGCTGTCTATCGCAATCACCGCAAAGTTATTTCCTTCGCGCAGGGCGGCCGTAATTTCGCAATCAAATCCTGTGAAGCCCCCTTCGTGCTCACAGATCGCGTGCCCATTCACCCACAGAAACGCCCGGTAATTTGCCGCCCCAACGTGCAGAAATACGCGCTTTCCAGGGGTTCTCTTATACTCGAAGTCTTTCTCGTACCATAGCGGCCCCTCGTAATACATCAGCGACTCGCGTTGCGTGTTCCAGTCCCCGGGAACGCGCAGCGTGCCAGACTTTGCGAAGTTGTATTCGATCGGGCCCTTGGAATCGCTTTGTGCCAGGTTCCTCGCAAATCCATTGTTTCGCGCCTTCCCATTCGAGTCGTACAACCCGTTTCCATACGGATCAACAATGACGTGCCATTCCCCGTCCAGGCTTACGCTATGCCGTTGATCCACAGCCGCCAGGACCGTGGAAGACTGTGCCGCAGTCTCTTCCGCGCACCAACTTAAATTCCACGAACTTGCGGTGAGCAGTTCAACGACCGCCAACCCGCACACATATGCCAACAGTGAATTGTGTGACATGCCCTCGTTCCCTCAACTAAGCAACTGATGCGTCTGTCGCAGCTTCTCCGGAATCTTCAGCCCCTGCCGACAATGCGGCACGCAAGCCCCGCACGACGAGCATTCCCCCGCATCCAGAGCCAGCCTCGCATACAGCCCGCGGGCTTTCTCCACCTCGTGGTAATCCCGGGCATACCGCTCATAGCGCAGAATCTCCGCAATCGGCAGACCCTTCTCGCACCGCGTCATGCATTCGTTGCAGAGCCGGCAAACTTCCCGGTCTGTGTATGCGCTCATCATCTCGATGGCCCGTGAATCCGCCGCGCGCAAGCTCTTGCCCGCCCCGCCGTACGTGTCCACGAACTGCTCCAGGCTGTTGATCTGGATCACCGCGCAACTCAGCGAGGTCTGCGTAGTTAGCCAGCGGGCCATGGCCTGGTGCGGCGTCGTATCCGCCGGAAAGCTCTTCATGAACTCGCGGTCGTTTATCATCCGCCCGGCACCGGCAGTCGTCTTCATCGCCGTTGTGCCGAAGCCTTTTGTCTTGGCCTTGCTCACAAAGTCGTTGATTCCCTGATTGTCCCCATAAGTGAAAAAGAACTGCGCATGCTCAAACAAACCGTCATTCATCACTTCCGTCAGGATTTCATAGTTCAGTTGCCCGTCCTTCACCTTGCCGTTGCCGGTGTAACTGTGCTGAGAAAGGTCCAGGTGCCGAACCAACCCCTCTTTTTTCAGCCGCTCGTACGCGCGAACCAATCCCCGGTTCTGGATTTCTGCCACGCTGTGGAAGCCGAAATGAAACATCATGTCGTCGAAGTAGCCCAGCCCCGTGCGCGCCAGCGCCTCTTTCACAAACTGATAATGCGCCTCTTCATCAATCACTCCCGTCTCGTGATTTCCGTGCACTCGGTCGCAGCACACTTCGCAGTAGTGCGCGTCCCGGTTTTTCAGGATGGCCTGCGGCACGCTGGCCTTGTCCCATTTGTCAGTCTTGTGCCAGTAATTCACGCCGCACAGGATTCCCGCTTCCACCGCTGGCGCGGCCCACGTCCCCGCCCCAACCAGCACGGACACTTCCCGCCCAGAATTGTCCAGCTTCCGTCGCGGAATCCGTCCCACCTTCTTCGCAGCTTCCTGAATTTCGTCCGGCGTAG
>Ga0209517_10002216_pt1 | contig 27841 bp, 20 predicted proteins | sample PeaSoiMetSII2010_FD_187695 | JGI IMG/M metagenome (GOLD analysis project Ga0209517, IMG submission 187695) | Peat soil microbial communities from Weissenstadt, Germany - SII-2010 (SPAdes) (version 2) | ecosystem: Environmental > Terrestrial > Soil > Wetlands > Peat | place: Germany...
CTCAGAAGGTGTGAAAAAATCACTGACTGTCATCCTGAGCGCAGCGAAGGATCTCCGCAGTTTTCTATGGCTCAACGACTTACGAACAACTGCAGCGATCCTTCGCTGCGCTCAGGATGACAAACGTCGATTTTTTCACAGCTCCTCAGGGGTGGGAAGGGCATTTCTTGCCAAGTATCCTCAGTTCCTTTCATTTTTCCAACTTTCCAGTGGCTGACAGCACGCGGGCAACCGCCCCGCGACAGATCTATTGCCGACTTGAATACCTTCGGATCCTCCGTTACCCTGAGAACGGAGGCTTAGACATGAAGGCGGCCCGAATCCATCGCTTTGGCGGACCCGATGTAGTTGTGGTTGACGAGGTGCTTCGTCCGGCTCCAGCGGCGGGAGAACTTCTGGTCAGGGTCGCCGCTTCGGGAGTTGGACCTTGGGACGCGGTCTTTCGTGAGGGTAAAAGCAAAGTGAGCCCGCAACCCCCGCTTACGCTCGGCTCCGACTTGTCAGGAGTAGTAGAGGAGGTTGGACTGGGCGTCAATGAATTCAAGGCAGGTGATGAGATCTATGGTGTCACCAACCCGCAGTTTTGCGGGGCAAATGCAGAATATGCTGTCGTCCATGCAAACATGGTGGCGCTGAGGCCTTCGCGTTTAAGCCATGTGGAAGCAGCGTCAGCCCCTGTGATAGCGGTCACCGCGTGGCAGATGCTCTTTGACTATGGGAACGCGAAAGCTAATCAGACCGTAATGATTCTCGGAGCCGCAGGCAACGTGGGTGCCTTTGCGGTCCAACTCGCGGCCAGAGCAGGCACGCATGTCATCGCCGTTGTCGGACCACGCGATATGGACTATGTCCGAAGTCTGGGTAGCGGGACCGTTCTGGACTATAAGGCTGACCGATTCGAAAACACAGTGAGTTCGGTTGACCTGGTATTGGATACGGTTGGCGGGGACATGTGAGATCGCGCACTTCGCCTCATCAGGTCCGGGGGAGTCATGGTCTACGTGGTATCGTCCGAACCAACGGCTAAGTGGCCTGGCGTACGCGCGGTGTTCTTCTATGTAGAAGTAACAACTGAACGCTTGAACACGATTTCTGCCCTGCTTGATCGCGGAGAGTTGGCCCCACAGGTTGGAACCGTATTACCATTGGAAGACGTGCGTACCGCTCACAAGATGCTCGGCGGCGCACCGCACGGGCGGGGAAAGATCGTGCTGCAGGTTGCCGAATAGCTGTTCATTGGATGGTTGATGCACGACCCGGGATTTGTGGCCTGGGGTGCTGGCGCTGGCGCATGGCCCAGGCCGGACAACGCTAGCTGGCGACCGCCCTTCCCACATGCAATCATGCAAACTCCCCGGATACGGGGTTCTGGGATGTCTGAATCTGCGCCCCTCTCGACTTGGACAATGGCGAAAGAAATCTCATTGCAAACGAACGACGCACCATTCTTCCGCAATGAGCTAAGAGCTTGTGATACACTCAAATCCATCTGGGCGATCAAAATAGACCTTCCGGGTAGCGCATTCGCTGAGTTTTGTGCGATCTCGACGTGGGGAAGAGCGGTCTTCTATGACCATTTACCACTCAGACCAATCAGCAACTGAGGGATTCAAGTTGAAACATCTCAGACAGAAGCGACCAATCCCAGCCAAGCCCATGAAGGGCTATCCAAAACTGGATTGCTTGGAGGGGGGGTAGCATGCCAAGAGCAACCGACCAACAGCTGCGCGGCTTCATGGCTCAGATCGCGCGCCTCAAGAACAAGTCCCTCGACAACGTAGACAGATTTGAACTCAACAAACTTCTCAAGAGCAAAGGATTCGATCCTCTGACGGCGACGGAAACGACGCCGATCAAGGACGCCTTGAAGAATGGACCTTACCCGACGCTGGGCATGGTCATGTACAGCTTCGAATATTGGTTCAACTACTTCTACAAGGAACTGCCTTCCGCCGAGCTGTTGGTGGTCGCCCTGAACGTCATTAACGACGACGGCTCGCTGCGCACCGAAGCGCAGGTCCCGGACAAAGACGGGCTGTTCCAGAAGATGCTGAGGTTGGGCTTCAGAAGATTCGAGGCCGGTGACCACCTCACCGCGTCAGAGATCCAAACCCATGCAGCCACGGACAACCCGTTGCAAAGAGATGTCAATATCCTCTTCAGGGGCGACAGCCGCCTTCCGGATCAAATCAAGACGCAAGGAACCATGCCGCAGACGCAAGTGGATTACCTTCGTAGGACGCGCGGCATGAACCAACCATGGCATCCATTCCGTAACACCGGTAACGCGGTGTGGGTCCGAAATGGCGAGGTGAACAAGGATAACTGCTTGTTCTCGGCCGTGAGCGTTACGCCCCAGTTCGCCGTCGCAACAAAATTCCCACTGCTAAACGGGCTCTTGGGCGAGAGCCCGGAACTAGTCGGTCATGCAGTCGTGGTCGTGCGGGACCTGGCCGGCGCGAACGCAAATCTCGCGTTGAGCGCCTTCGCAAGAGCTCGGCAGAAATTCTCCCAACCCGCTGCCCCCATTGAGCGGAACGTGACGCTCCTCGCGAGCAAGACTAGTATCTACGCGGTGATCATGAGGGGTGCCTATAATACGCAGAAGTATCAGGGCGACGCGGCGTTTCCCGAATATGCGTCAGACAACCTCGATTGGGGCGACCATCTGATCTGGTTCTCAATTACTCGCGTCCATTTCAGTCAGGACGCCAACCACGGGCATCTGATCATCATTAACGACCACAAGATACTTCACCCTGTTGACGCGATCAAGGCCGCCCTTCTCGGACCCAACAGTTGGCAAGCACTCCAAGCGTTCGTCGACGACATCGTTCGACGCGGCACGAAGGGCCACGACGGGACGGGAGGGATCGCCTATACACCGCCCGGAGTGCAGCCGCCGTTCGAAATCGTGCGGGTTAAAACAGTCAGTTTCCCTGAGTATCGTCCCGTACATTAGTAAGTTCCAGCATGCCGTGCTACGTGAGCAGACGGTCCGAGTTGAAGTGCCTCTCGCATGCGAAGTCCCGAGATACGGGGTTCTGGGATGTCTGGATCTGTGCTCCTCTGCAGCTGGACGTATAACTACTCGTGGTTCTGCTCCGTCGCCACAAACCGCCAGGTCAAGTGGCTGGAAATAGGCCACATACCGCCGCCAGGAACCAAAGCTTGAGAACAGAGTTCACATCCTATAATCTTTCCGTGGTCCGCACGGGAGAGGAGGTGCACTTTGAATCGCCGAGAGTTTCAGGTTTCCATGCTCCAGCTCGCGGGAACAGGCTTCTTGGTTCCCAAACTGCTTGCGACGCCCGGCCCCCAGGCTATGCTCGACGTCATTGAGCTGTACAAGAGGGCGATAGTGATAGATTCCCTCTGTGGCCCGTTTGTTGATTCCGAGGGATTACCGGGGGCTGCGGCGCTTGCCGAGGTACGAACATCGGCGATTACCGCCATCAATTTCACGATCTCGGCCCCGGATTTTGCGGGAACGGTTAAGAATCTTGCCTTGCTGGAAGCGTTGGTCGAAAAGCATCCTGAGGCGTTCGCAATCATTCGGCAGCACTCGGACATCGCACGCGCCAAACGTGATGTCAAGATCGGCGTCATTCCGGGCTTCCAAGATACGGCGTTTTTCGAAGAGGACGTCGGGCGAATCGAGACCTTCCGCCAACTGGGTGTGCGCATCATGCAAATCACCTACAATAACCGCAATACGCTTGGTGACGGTTGCTTGGAGCCGGGGAATGCCGGGTTGAGCCGGGCGGGGATCGGAGTGGTTCACAAGATGAACGACTTGGGAATCGCGGTCGACCTGAGTCACGGCGGGTATCGCACGACGGCGGAAGCCATCGCGATCTCCTCGAAGCCGGTCCTGATTTCCCATGCCGGTTGCGCGGCCGTCTATCCGCATCCCCGCAATAAGCCCGACGAAATCCTGAAGTCGCTGGCGGATCGTGGCGGCTACTTCGGGGTATATCTCATGCCTTATTTGGTGGCTTCGCCCACGGTGCCGACGCGCCAGCACGTTCTGGATCACTTGATTCACGCTATCAATGTCTGTGGCGCGGATCATGTGGGCATTGGCTCCGATGGATCGATTCAGAAGGTCGTCCTCACCACGGCTCAGAAGGCTGATTTTGATGCCGACATCGCACGCCGTAAGAAGCTCGGCATTGGGGCGCCGGGCGAGGATCGCTACCCCTATGTACCTGATCTGAATGGGCCGGACCACATGCAGATCATTGCGGAGGAGCTTGGTCGGCGCGGCCAGCCCTCTTCGGTGATCGCCAAGGTGCTGGGGGAGAATTTCCAGCGCGTGCTGGGAGACATTTGGGGAACCACTTAGCACAGGAGACTTGCCATGCACGACCCCCAACGCGGCGCACGGAATCTGCTGGTTGCCGCCATCCTGACTCTTTTGTTTGGTGCAAACGGCTGGGGGCAGAAACCGTCCGAGACGCCCATTGCCGTGCCCGCGCTGCCGGTGGATATCCCGAGCACGGCTCGACTCTATTCCATGCGCATCATGGGAAATCCGGCGGGACGCCAGGCTGTGTGGACGGCACCGGACGGCACTCTTCACATTTTCTATCAATATAACGACCGCGGACGCGGCCCCAGAACTACCAGCATTCTCAAGCTCGATGCCCAGGGCTTGCCAGTGGCGGAGAGCGTCAGCGGCAACAACTACCTCAAATCCCCCGTGCAAGAAAACTACACGTTTGCTTCCGGCGTCGCCCGCTGGAAAAGCAACTTCGAAGAAGGTGCGAAGACGCTGACCGGGTTGGCCATCTATGTCCCCGTCAACCAAGCGCCTTGGGAGTTGGGACTTCTCGTCAAAGCGGCGATGGCCAATGACGGCAAAGTAAGTCTGCTACCCCAGGGTGAGGTCCGGGTGGACCGCGTCACGGGACTCACCCTACAATCTTCCGGCCGGCGAATGCATGCAACCTTGTACGCCCTGAGCGGGCTGGATTTCTCGCCGACATACGTTTGGCTCGATGACGGAGGTGCTTTTTTCGCTTTCACGGATTCTTGGACTGCGGTGATCCCGGAGGGGTGGGATTCGGCTGCGAAGGAGCTGCAGGCTGCTCAGGACAAGGCGGCGCATGCCCGCGCGGCAGAACTTGCCATGAAACTGGCTCATCCGGCACCGCGCGGCCTGGTATTCGCGCACGTGAACCTTTTTGACGCTGCTTCCGCCGAGATTCTCAGGGACCAAACCGTGGTGGTCGCGGGAAATCGCATCCACAGCGTGGGACGCTCGGATCAGGTCGCTCTTCCCGCCGATGCGGAAGTCATCGACGGGACGGGAAAAACCCTGCTTCCCGGTCTATGGGATATGCACGCCCACGTGGCAGATAATGACGGGCTCTTGAATTTGGCCGCGGGCGTCACGACGGTCCGCGACCTCGCCAACGATATTGACACGCTCTTGGCCCGCCGCCAGCGCATTGCCGAGGGCAAAGAGATCGGCACGCGTATAGTCCTCGCCGGGGTCATCGACGGCCCTGGGCCCTTCCACGCACCCACCAAGGTCCTTCCTTCCACGCCCGAAGAAGCCCGCGCCGCGGTGGACCGTTACGCGCAGTTGGGCTACGTTCAGATCAAGATTTACAGTTCCGCAAAGCCAGAACTGGTGCCGGTCATCATCCAACAAGCCCACCGACTGGGGCTGCGCGTGAGCGGGCATATTCCGGCGGAGATGACCGCCGCACAGTGCGTCGAGCTGGGTTACGACGAGATTCAGCACGCCAACTTTTTAATGCTCAACTTCATGCCCGACGTGAGAGACACGAATACGCCCAGGCGATTTACCGTTGTCGCTCAGCGCGGCGCCGATCTCGATCTCCATTCTCCCGAGGTACAAAGCTTCATCAAGCTGCTTCAGGACCATCACACGGTTCTCGACCCCACGCTGAGCGTCTTCGAAAATATGTTTACGGGAAGCTTGGGCACCATTCCCCCCGGATATCAAGCCGTCGCCGGGCGATTGCCGCCGCAGGTGCGTCGGGGACTGATGTCAGAAGGCCTGACGCCCCCTCCCGGCATGGCTGAACGCTATAGGGAATCTTTTGCGAAAATGATGGAGCTGGTCGGCATGATGTATCGGGCAGGGATTCCGATCGAAGACGGTACCGATGCGATGGCCGGTTTCACCCTTCAGCGCGAACTCGAACTCGATGTCCAAATGGGAATCCCGGCCAATAGGGTTCTTCAAAACGCCACGCTGAACGCCGCGCGCATTATGAAGTTGGATGGTGAGCTGGGCTCGATTGCTCCGGGCAAGCCGGCCGACCTTACGCTGGTTCAAGGCAGTCCGGTGAACAATATCAGCGACATACGAAAGACAGTGTGGGTGGTGAAGGATGGCTTGAGTTATAAACCGGCGGAGTTGTACTCAGCGATGGGAGTAGCGCCCTAGCTAGAACTCTATAAATGATTGTACCGAGACCGAATTGCACCCGCCGACCGATGTGACGGTAAACAGCGCACTCCTGCATTCGGTTCGTCGTCACCACACTCCAGGTCAAATGGTGGAAACGGGGCCACACCACATTTATTGTGCGGGGCTGACCCGGGATGCCTTCTGGTTCCCGTATCACCCAACCGGGTAGATGTTGTGGCCTTCGAGCGCGAGCAAAATAGGCGATTTTCCGCGCTGGCCTTTATGCCAGGAATCGGAAGTGCAGCTGGCTGGGTTCCCTCTATATACCCTGTTACGGGGTTGTGGGAAATAGCTCCTGCCTTTTCGCTTGTGCTTTTCGACGAATCCGCAGGGGCAATCCAAAGTCCTGGGTGAGCGAGGGCGCATCCGGAAGTTGGACTGGTCGACTCATCCCCCGCGCCTAACTTCCGGTTGGCCAACTGCACGTTCGGAGTCGGCTGGAGCAAATCCATGAATCGGGCGTGTCTAGGCCGCTTGCCGTATTTCCAGTGTGTGGCCGTACCCAACAGTGATCTTGAACGTCGGCGGTGGTTGTGCTTCAATCCCCAGCTGAAACCGTACCCGTTTCATTACGTCAAACCAGATGGGCGTACGCAATTCACACGACCGGAAAAGTAAAATGCCTGTTGATAAATACTCTTTGGACCGCTATACCTTCAGCCCGGTTCTGGAAGGGTCCGGCCGATTACGGGCCGCCCCGGAGTTGGGTCGTTCGGCGTCACTTGGTCGTGTAACAGCGTAACCGCGCTCTTGGCTCGCGTATTTCGAAAGCGGGTCATGAGAGTGGTATGCCGATATAACCGTCAAGTTGGCCGCTTTATTTGGAGGTTATTTTGGAGTGTTGCAATCTAGCAAAGGTGCCAGTGCCGTGATCTGGTCAAGAACCGCATGGCGGGTACGGCTCATTGTTGTCCACCTTCCGCAGGCAGGTGACGCGCAAATTCCAAGGCATTCCGCCATGAGCCGACCATCGCGTACCATACGAATACTTTCGACGCTATACCATCCAAGGATTCCTCCGACCCAAGGTGGAAGTTTCTGTTGCGCCACGTGTAATCGCTATTGAACCCACCCTCGACCTTGCCGTGAGGGAAATTGCTGCTGGGCATTGCCACCGCCAAGCCAACCTCCCGGTTCTCGCCTTTGTACCAGCCGCCCGCCATATACTTCGTCGCAGAGGGCTCGCAAGGGCAGTTTTCAGGACTGATGGCGCGCACGTCGAATTCCCACGGTTCATATTCGGCAAAATCGTAGCCGAACGGCCCCACCTTCTCATCCGCAATGTGCGTGAATCGTTCATCCAACCGCAAATAGTATTTTGGCTCGCCGGCAGGATTGCGCACCCATTGGGCCCGCGTCTCGAGAGTATACGGGCTGGCGTAACTGAGCGGGGTAGCGTCGTTTACCCGCCCGTTCCAAACGGCAAGCAGCGGCTTATCGTAGAAGCCATTGTTGTGGTTAAAGTCCAGCATCACGGTCATGAGATTGATCGATTGAGTCGCCTGGCAGGCCACCCCCGTAACCGGAGACATTGCCGACCCGTCTCCGGCCTGTGTGGGGTTGTAATCACCCATCAAATTCCCCACCTTGATACTATGGTGGAATGCCATTTGAAGCAGACCTCCGCCGTTGAAACCCCAGACGTGTTCAATCCCGTGGTATTTCAGCGAGATAATGGCGCCGCCCTCGACGAGATCAAACAGCACCGCTTGCTCTCCAGCGGGATCCTTGATGATAGCGGCCTGGTCCACTTGCCCCGGCTCCATGGTGTATTCGGTCACCTGGCAGCCGACACGTACTGCCTCCTTGTCAACGGGCGTGGCACTTTGCTGGGGGTATAGATTCAAGCTGAGCAAGAAAATCACAGAACATAAAAAGAAAACATGTAGCCTCTTGCTTTGCATGGTCACTCCTCTACCTTTTCTGGGAGGCGGTTCGCTCCGCAAAGCTCTGAGCTTGCTCCCAACTTCCGGCACAAACTGTCCAACTGAAATGGAACCCTTTGAGGCCTTCAAAATTGTGTGCGAGAACTGTCGCAAAGACGCGCCGAGGCGCTGCCCACACTGCCCCGTAACTCAGGACGACCCACTCGGCGTTTTCCCGGACGAAGGCCCTATCGGTCTTCCACTCGGAGGTCGGAACGACCGTGGCAAAGCCTATGCTGTGGTCCGGGTCCCGATAGCGCCCTGTGGCGATGACAGGGGCATCCGCGCTCGTACAAGGAGCCTTCTCCGTACATTTTTCCGGGTAGGAAGCAGCATACTCGGAGTCCCATGGCGCAGCCCCTTCCAGGGACCATTCGATGGGTTGGGGAGGCGAGGGGCGGACATTCACTACGACTTGCTCAAGTTGCAGGTAATAGCTGGGTGAGCCGCCCGGATTCTTCACCCAACTCGCGACTGTCTCAATCGCGAATGGGGTCGAGTACCCTGGCGGAAACTCGTTGCTGACGTGTCCAGCCCACACTCCCAGCAGCGGTTCGCGCACAAAGGAACTATCATTACTCACGTCAACCATCATCGCCAATGCGCGCATCGACTGGTCTCCGTTACAAGCGACGCCGGCAACTGACGAAGGCACTCCCATGCTCGACCCGCCCTGGTCGGGGTGAAACGCCGACCAATAAGGGCTTACCCCCTTCAGGTCAGGCTCCGTCCCATGGCGAATGATATACATGGTCACATTCGCACCCGCCGCCTTTCCAAACAGGAGTTCTTTTTCGTGATAGCGTAGGGAGATGAGAGTCCCGCCATGCATCAGGTCGAATCGCGCTTCCTGTTCTCCAGCCGGGTCTTTCAGGACAACCACCTGGACGGACTTCAGCACCTTGGACGACTGCCAGTAGGTCACTGCATTGATCGGATAATCCTCAACGTGACAGCGCACGTCAGAAATCTGTTGGGCCGAAGCCTGCCAGCGCGGCGCCAGGGGCGCGAGCAGAAACAAGAACATGCGACCAACAGTCGTGCCATACCTGCGCCATCCAGCGCTTTGAGAAAGCCTCATGGTCAAGCCCCCCTACCTCCATTTAGCGAGACTGCTGACTCCCATCAGACGGCACTTTATATTCCCCATAGAAGGAGTTGTCAATGTTGTGAATTCAGTACTGAAGACCTCAGCCCCCGAGACAAGGGATCCTCTATCAGAATCCTTCACACCCATAGCTTCGATAGATTCACCTACAAATCCGGGCCGTCCTTGCATCGGAAAAAAGGATGTTAGGCCCGTCTGAACGAGGAGTCAAATGGCCATGCTGCGAGCGAGTCACAGGGATGCTTGGCGATGCGGCAGAGATTTTTCCCCGATGACGGGCCAGTTGGGAACTATACTGAGTGGGTACTCCGCCGGTTTAGGACTCAAGAACGTCCGTCCCAAAATTGGCCAAACTGCCCCACTCTTGCAGTGCCGCAGGGGCCGGCTGGACCAGCCTTGCACACTTGGGAGATTCGATGGCATTACCCACCGTCTGCCTTTCGCCTACGAATCGTTCTGCACTCCACTCATATCGCGGTAACAAGAGTCTTGGAGGGTGACGGCGCCATTTGGAAGACGGATGGCAATTTCATTTTGAGGGGGGATCTCAATTCTGTGTCGGATCAACGTGCCCTTCCCAATGGGAAAACGCCGAGGAGTTTATGCGCGGAAACCGAGCAAGTCAGAACAGGTGTCCCTTTAGGTGTCCTGTAACTGACTAATCAGGTGATTTGGCAGCGACTTTCGTACCCCAGTACCCCCGTAAGTGATTGAGAATACGTACTGGCGCGACGGGGCGGAGAACTGCTAAACCGTTTTTTGATCTGCGTCACTTTCCAATTTTTGGACGACCGCTGGCTTCGCCTCAGAACCAACCGACACGCTTGGCGACTCGACAGCGAAGCCGCCACTCTCCTTTTGCCTGGGCAACGAGGAAGGCCCAAGGAAAGCCTCCGGTATTCCCCAATTCTGTAGCCCCGGCCAGGTTCATCCGTCCCGGAGAATCCGGTCTGTCATCTCGCGGTGCCTATCCGTTTCACCAGGCGGAAAACTGGTAGCCGTATCCTTCACGGCCTCGGATGAGGATGCGCGCCTCGCGTAGTTCTTGACAGATCCGGTATATATCAACCACTTGCGCCAGCGTGTAGTCCTGCCCGTGAAGCACTTCGGCGATCTCGCTGGCGGTAGCCGACCGGTGGACGGGTAATGTTTCCAGGTGAGTGCCGATCTTGAGCGCCAAATCGATGTCCTCTGTCGAGGGCGTCGGTTCAAACGCCTCGCTTTGCCGAAGCCGAAGCAAAGTTGCCACTTCGCCGCGACACACCCGGAGCGTCTCGAGCTTCTGCAAGACTTCCGGGGGCGCCGGCTTCGGGAGCTTTGCCTTGACTTTCTTTCCGTCCAACCGAAAGCGGACGCCAGCCGCTTCCAAGCTTTCTACGATGACCGCAACCGGGCTCGGGCTCACAATTCCACCTCTTCGTCGTTCGTGTCCCGAAGGGGTTCGTCCTCAGATCCTTCGCTAAGATCGGCCCCTGTGTCTCTCATTTTAGGTGTCACTGGTGTCACAGGACAGTTAGGCTCTTCAGTTTCAGCAACTTCCGTTGTGACACCTTCCTGTTTAACCGCGCTGGTTTCATCAGGGGTGTCACGCTCGGAAGCTGTTGATTTCGATTGGGTTGTAGGACTTGTGACACCTGCGACACCTGTATCCTCAGAATCTCGGAGGTAGGAAGATACTTTTTCAATCGTCTCTGCTTTTTCGTAGGTAGTTCCAGTGCGGGCGTGTTCACGTGACGGAAGGTTGAAGCGGCCGAGGAAAGCACCAATCGATGTCACTGCGGCTTTAGGGTTCTTCGCTTGAGCAAGGCGGGTTCCCCATGACTCCTTGTCCTGCAACCGGCCCAGAAGCTCTTTGCACGAGAACCGTTCGCCCTCAAACTCTATGAGTGCCTCACAAAGCTCACGCGCAAGAGAGAAATCCTGTTCTTGCCCCTGGAGGTCGAGTTTCCGACCGGCGAAAGCTTTCACCACTTTCAGCGCCCGCTTCTCGATCCCGCCAATGCGAGCATGTAGAAGTAGCGGGCCGAAAAGCTCCAGTTCCCTGTCGGCCAGCACTGGCCAGTATCCCTCGTCCGGCTCTTCTTCGTACAAACGTACAAGCTCCTCCCTCCACTGAAGGGCGTATGCCTCGCAAGCCTCGCGGAGATGGTCAGCCTCAGGGCGAATTGCCTTCGCTCGGGCCGATCGCAGCCTTACGTTTGCAGGCTTCCGTTCTTGCTCCATAATGATGCAGCGATCCAGTAGGGCGCCTTTGAGTTTGCCCACACAGGCCAACACTTTTGGGCAGTAGGTCGAAAACTCCCTCAAGATGTCGTGATTTGGCCCCGTCATTCTCGGCACAGTCGCGCCCCTCTTGTAGCCGGACTCCAGGATGGCAATCAGTTCCCGAGACGACTCGTCAACCGCAGCGAGCTTCTCAACCTGGTCCACCAGGACCGTCGGTTTGTACAATTCGATGGTACGAAACATTGCGGCGCTTGAAACGCTCACCCAAGCTTTGGACCTTGCGCAAACGGCTCCCAGCAACCCCAGTTGGCGGGTTTTCCCACACTGCGGAAGTGGGCTCGTCAAGAGAAGATAGGCCACCGTTTCGAACAATTCGAAACACCACGTGTTCAGAACATATAGAGCGAGGATTAGACCTGCACCCGCACGAAGATACATGCGCTTGTCGAAAAAGGTCTCAAGCTCCGCGACCAACTGGGCAGGATCGATTTTCAAGGCACCCAAACGCGCAAGCCGGTCAGCTTCAACCGCGGCGGCCCGTTGCCGGCCAAGCTCGGTTACCCGGTCCCGAACGGCAGCCCAAAGATCACCCTTCGTCATCTGCCGCCCGAGCTTGTTACTGAGGCTGGCCGTGAGGAATTTTTGCTGGTCCGAACCCTCCACCGCCGCAATGACGGCGACGACTTTCTCAATCTCCGAGCTAGGAGGCTTGGTGCCGAGGGCCGCAATGACCGCTTCGGCGTAAACGAGTGCTGCTTCCGACGACTCTTTAGCATCAGACAGTTGGCGGTTGGCCTCTTCCAATCCTTCACGGCTCGCCAAGTCGTTGAAATCCGTGCCCCGAGATTGCGCGTCGTGAAAATGTGGAACTGCGATCTTCGCGCCAACCCCTTGCGCCGCTTCGATGGCTTTCGTCAGCCCCGGGTTGCCGGGGGTTGCATGGTCGTCGTCCGCCGCGATCACGATGGGAAGATGCCCGAATTTCTGCCGTAAGACGTTCGCCACGGGAGCGAGATTGCCGGCGTTGAAGGCGACGGCGACTGCCTCCCGCGTTGCTTCCCGAATCGTGGCGGCAGTCGCATAGCCTTCGGCGACAAGTAACTTCCCGTTCGGCTTCCCCATGAGATAGAAGCAACCGCGGACCTGCCCACCCGCGAGAAAGAGCTTACTGCCGTCTCGGGCGATGAATTGAAGGCTGTGGAGGACACCGTCCGAGTAGCACACTGGAACTACCAATTGGCCACAGCTCATGCGCAGCGAGTGTGGTTTGACCTGCTTCTCCATTAGGTAGGGATGGTCTACATGCGCTGGCTTCGCGCCCGCCCATATTCTTGCGGCCTTGGAACGTGCTCGTTCACGCAGGCGGGCCTGGTGCTCGTCGCGTCGCTTCTCCACCTCGGCGATCTGCTCCTTCCAGCCCGCGCCAGCTCCGACTCCGGGCCGTGACAGACGCCAGGTCGTCGAGACACCAAGGCGCCAAGATCCGAAAGCGCCAGCAGGGATGCCGTCCGTATGGAGAACATACCAGCCATCCCGCTTGGCTCCCCGCGAACCCTCGACATGGACCCGGTGCAAGTGCCCGTCTGGGATTAGCGGGTCATCGGTAACGATGCCCTCGGCGGCCATCGCCTTCCGGAAGGCAATTGTGACTTCCGCCTCGCTCATCTGCCCCTTCCGTCTCGATCCTCGCGGGGTGGAACATAACCCTCGGAGAGAATGCGTCGAACCTCGGACTCCGGTATTCGGACGGCCCGACCGCCGACCTTGACGTAGCCGACTTTACGACGTAAAACCCAGGCCAGGCCTGTTGAATCCTTGATCCCGAGAGTTCTTGCAAATTCAGGAATTGTGTAGAGAGGTTCCCCGATTTTAACTGGATGTTTTTCCATGCGCCACCCTCAGTGTTGCGACCAAGCACGACTCGTACTCTTTCTCGCTGCCCCCGTGCGAGGGAGCACCTTGCAAAGCTATGTTCACACACCCCTGCCCATGGCGCGCCACACAGTTCGCACAGATTATTTGGAAGAAGTGCTACCGAGAGAAGGCTTGCATACTGAAGGGATTAGGAGATGGGTCGTTCGCCCCTTTTCGGGCTAACCCTTTGGACTATTCTCGAATAGGAAGTACGAAGCGATTCACCCGTAATATTCGAAGTTGTGCCCGCTGCCTGAAACGCTGCATTCAGGAGCGTCGCCAGGTCGTTCCATCGGGTCTTGATTTTCCTAGAGCCGCCAACAAGTAAAAGTAGAATCCGGAGCAGGTGCCCTTTGTGGGTCACACGGCGGGGATATGTGAGCCGATGGTAAGCGCGCAGGCTCACTAGCATATCCGCATACTCGCGCAGGTGTTCGGGCAATTCTCCGAGTCGCGGGGGTAGCTGTTCTCTCACAGCCCTCGGCCAATCGAGCGATGCGCCAGCGAATGCCGCCCTTCTCTCAGCGGTCCGCCGTGACTGCGCAACGGCGGCCGGTACAACAAATGGGCTTTCGTTCATTCTCTTAACGTCCTCGGCGACATTTCGCATCCTTTTGATAAGCCCGTCTATACGCCGAATATCTGTCCACGGAGTAAAGGATGCCTCCTTCTCCGGCAAAATCGGAGCCCAGCGGAGCATTGTTTCCAGAGTCTTGCGGTCAATCCCAGCATCCTTAACGAGTCTTGTGAATGCGTTCTCCTCGTACCAGCCCCCCAGGATTTTCTCGAGCGGTAGCGGGGCGGACGCTGTTGGTGTACGAACGGTACGGCGTCGGCGCTTCAAAGTCACCTCCCGCGTGGCTCCCGGTTCGAGAAAGGTCGGCAGGCGGGATGCGCCCGCTTTTCGGGAGCTACCCTAGCCGACCCTTTTACGGTCAGAATCATACGCGATCGCCTTTCTCTTGACAATCCCCTAGCGATAGGGGTATTGTGGAAAACATGAAGAAAACTTCAAGTGAAATTCACAAAGCCGCTCAACTCTTAGGAAAGCAAGGCGGCACTACTACACTGAAGAAGTACGGGCCGAAAAAACTTCGGGAGTGGGGCAAGCTCGGGGCCGAATATGGAAAGCTCGGCGGCAGGCCCTCGAAGTTGAAGGGAGCAGTGAGAAGTAAGGCGCGCCAGCCGAAAGCTGGCGCGAAGGCATAGCACAAGGGAGGGCGTCATGCTTTATCAGCGAGGAAAACAGGGGTTCTGGTGGTATCGTTTCCGCTTCGGAGGGCGCATCATTCACGAGTCGGCGCGAACGCAAAGCAAGACTGTGGGGCGCGAGGCTGAAAAACAGCGCCGCCGCCGGCTTGAGGAATCATGGAATCAGATCACGCGCCGCACCCTGCCGCCCACGTTCGAGCGGGCCAGCCAGGAGTGGCTCAACCTTAAACGCCCGCATCTTGCGCCGCGAAGCGTTGAGATTGAGGAAGCGAACCTTAAACACCTGCTTCCGTCCTTCGGCCGCGCCCTCATCACAGACATCACGCCGGAAGGCATCAGCCGCTATCAGCAAGCCCGACTCGCGGAGGGTGCATCGCCCAAGACGGTCAACCTGGAATTGGGAACGCTCCGGCCCATCATGCGCCGTAACCAACTTTGGGCGAACCTTCAGGTGGACGTCAAGATGCTCCCGCTAGGGCCGGATGTGGGCCAGGCCATCAGCCATGAGCAAGAGACGCGACTTTTGGAAGAATGCCTCAAAAGCCGTTCCCGCTCGCTCTATCCCGCCGTCACCTTGGCGCTTTCGACCGCCATGCGTTACTCCGAAATCCGGTTGCTCAGGTGGAAGCAGGTTGACTTCATCGGCAAGCAGGTATGGGTGGGAGCAAGCAAGACTGAATACGGCGAAGGAAGGCCGATTCCCTTGAATGATCGCGCCTTCCACGTCATGGGCATGTGGGCTGAAACTTTCCCGGATCGCCAGCCGGAGCATTATGTTTTCCCCACGGAAAAGTGTGGGGCAGCCGGGGATGACTTCAAGCCCTGCGTTTATGCCACACACCCAACCACGCCTATTGGCGATTGGAAAGAGGCTTGGGAAGCCGCCCGGAAGCGGGCCGCAGTCTCCTGCCGGTTTCACGATCTCAGGCATACAGCTTGTACCCGAATGCTCGAAGCGGGCACGCCGCTTTCGGTGGTGGCTACGATTATGGGCTGGAGTCCGTCCACGACGGTGAGGATGTCACGCCGCTACGGGCACATCGGTCAGGCCGCCCAGAGGGAAGCCGTCAAGGCTCTCCAAAGGGCCGATTTTCGGGCAGGTGTGCACCAAATTGGTAACCAAATTTCGGAGAGCCCAACAAGGGTGGCGCTAACTGATTGAAAGGGTTGGCTCCTCGGCCAGGACTCGAACCTGGAACCCTTCGGTTAACAGCCGAATGCTCTACCATTGAGCTACCGAGGATTATGCAGTTTGTACCACTCTTTGTGTTTCTCGCGGTTACTAAACTCGTCGTCGGCCGAAGAAGGGCAAGGGCGAAGAGAGAGCTTAGAAGGAGTGGAACCGCGGGGAGAGGATCAGGCTTTCTTCTCTTCGTCTTTCTTTTCGTCCTTCTTTTCCGCGCTGCCGTCCATGCCACCTCTGATGGCATCCTTGAACTCGCGAATTCCCTTTCCCAGACCCTTGCCGAGCTCCGGCAACTTTCCGGGACCGAACAGGATCAAGACAATCAGCAAAATGAAAATCAAATGGGTTGGTTGAAACAAACCCTCCATAACATATCCTCCTCGCCCGCCCACCAAAGGTCAGCGGCGCGACAATCCGAATCATTATAACTCAGGTGGCAACGAAACCCAATCACGATTTAATGCTGGCCTCCGGCCGGGTTTCCCAAGCGGCCCTACCCGACCCGGGGCGGACAAGCCGGTTTCACGCCAAGGCGCAGAGTACGCAAAGCTCGCAAAGCAGAGACAGGCCTTCGCCTTGGCGTTTCTTTGCGTCTGTGCGCCCTGGCATGAGCTGTTTGGGTTCTTTCACACCTTCACACGCTCTGGTCTACTCGTCACCGCTGCTTACGACCCTTGAAGACCATATTACGTGGTTTCCTGCCTTGCGTGCGGCAGTTCTGCAAATAAAGCGACAGATAGGTGGCCGTGATGTAATCCCGGGGCGAAAAGCCAAGCCGGCTTGCGACCCTGTCGATCCACTTGGCCGGTCCCTCAAGTTCGAGGTAATTGCCCACGGGCGTTTCGTCGAAGGCTGCCTGCGGCGGTGCATGGAGCGACGCTTGTGCCGCGGCGCCAAAGACGGTCCGGAATTTCTCGTAAGCGAACACTTCCCTTAAATCCAGGCTCTTCAGGACCTCGCGCAGCAGCACGCCGTTCCCGACCCGGGTTTCGACTTCGCGTCTTCTTGCATACCGGCGTGCGCGGAGCGGGGGCCCCTTGAATGTCAGCAGGCTCTCGCCCGCCGCGAAACGCAAACGCAGCAGCCTGCCGGACTTGCCAAGCCGAAGATCCGGGAAGTCGAAGAGGTAATTGCTTTCGAAATGCCGCGGCTTTATAACCTTGAAACCCAGTTGTGCCAGTTGTTTTGCCACCTGCTTGCGGTCGCGAACCGGCAGCTTGATTTCGGTTTCGAGAGACGGCTTCCGTTTTCCCAAAATCACGGCGAGATTCCTCGCTGCGCCCGGATTGACACTGTCGCCGAAAGGGACAGCCCCGGCATCCAGTTGCAAGTTAAGAAGTTGTCCTCAGAACTCGCGATCCAGCATGAAGTCGGGCAAAGACCGCAAGGCATCCTTGTAGGGGTTATCGGGGAATGTCTCCAGACAGCGCTTGGCTTTCTGAGCAAATTCCTGGGCCTTTTCTCTCGCCGCCCGCAACGTATCATAGCGATCGATCAGGTCCAGAATCTCACTGAATCGCAGAGAGTTGAAACCGCCCTCGGCGAGCACCGGCTTTACTTTCTGCGCTTCCTCCTGAGTACAGCGCTGCAAGAGGTAGATAAGCGGCAGTGTGACCCTGCCTTCGCGGAGATCGTTCCCGGTCGGCTTCCCCAGGACCTCTTCAGAGGAAGCGAAGTCGAGAACATCGTCGATCAGTTGGAAGGAAAGTCCCAGGTTGAGGCCGTAGGAGCCCACCAGGCTTTCCTCCTCTTCACTCTTTCCCGCCAGCACCGCGCCCAGACGGAGACAGACGGAAAACAGGTAGGCAGTCTTGCGATAGGTCAGCTCGAAATAGACATCCTCCGGGACGTCGACCCTTCTTTGCCAGGTCAATTGCAGCAATTCGCCCTCGACCATGGCTTGGGTCATGGCAATAAAGAGGTCCAGGATCTTGAAATTGCGCTCGCCGAGAGCAATGTTAAAGGCCTGCATGTACAGCCAATCGCCGGCCAGCACACTCAAGTGATTGCCCCAGCGGGAATTGATGGAGGGGCGGCCGCGGCGCATGTCTGCTTCGTCAATCACGTCGTCGTGAACGAGAGTGGCAGTGTGGATAAGCTCGACCACCGTTCCCAACCGAATCGCCGCCTGGCCCTCGAAGCCGCAGAGTTTCGAGGACAGCAGCACCAGGGCGGGACGAAGCCGTTTGCCGCCGCTCCCTTGCAGGTATTGACCGATCTCGGTGATGGGCGGAACGCTGGAGACACTCTGCTGGCAAAACTCCTCTTCCACCTTCTGGAGGTCAGCACGCACCAAGTCGAAGACTTCTTTGGTGGTCAGGCTATTGACGGAGGCCACGTATTAGTTCCTCATCGTCCCTTCAGTTCTAAACTGCCGGCGCAGGTTTTTCAGGGGACAGCAGAATCAGGTTGCAAAGTTAAATAGTCCCACAAATTGCACTTGAAGGGAAGCATGAAGTTCAGTTTGAAGATCCTGCGACTAGCGTGTTGGGATAATAAAAGGCAAGAATCTCCTGGAAGCCGTGTCCTTGCCTGGCCATCCAGGCCGCGCCCAACTGGCAAAGGCCTACGCCATGCCCCTTGCCACGGCCTTCCACCAGCACCTCATCACCCCGAGGCTGCAATTCGTAATTGTTGCCGGGCACCACGTCCCAGCCCAGGATGCGGCCGAGTTTCAGCCGGCACGCTTCTGAGTGGCTGGCGAGCCCGGCGGCCTCTTCGGCGTCGAGCCGCGCCTGCCAATGCGGTGAATGTTGCAAGCAGTAATTACAGGCTACGGAGAAGTAGGGATAAGGAGCAGGCGCGAGGCCGACTTCTGCGAGGGTGCGGGTCCTGCCCCCGCAACTTCCGGTGAATAGCGCGGGGACAGGCGCGCCATCGTAAAAGAGGACCAGGCCCCGGGTGGCCGCGGCTGCCTGTGCCGCGAGCGATTGGGGGGACGGCGGTTCGCGAAGGAACTGGCAGTGAGTCGTATCGCAGAAATCAATTTGCCCGTGGCGCGACCGCGAAGCCAGATAGTAGGAACGCGTGGCCACCGCCTGGGCTTTCAAAGCTTCCAGGGAAGCCTCGGGAACGCTTTCGGCGGCCACCGCCGAAGCCACGGCCGTTTCCAGGTCCATATTCACTACAGCAACCAATTCGTCGATCCGGCACGCGACGTCGAGTCTGCCGCGATACCGCCTGGCAAGCCTTCCGGGAACGGAGAGCAGGAAATCAGAGGCGCTTCCCGTCGCGCCTGCCAGGTGTACTTCAGCGGCCACGAAGGCGTCATTCCTGCTTCGCACGCGCACATGGTCCCCTTCCAAATCTAAGAAGGCTGAAGCGCCATCGGAGAGGCTGACTTGGTGTGAGCCCGCGGTGAGAATCAGCATTTGCCCGGGCGGGCAGGTAATCGCCAACTGCCGGGGATGAAGCAGGCCAAATACGCCAATCCGCAGATCCCGGGCGGAGGCGCAAAACGCCAGCGTAACGAACGCGAGAGCGGATAAGGCAAGCCGTTTGCGGATTAGATCCTCTCCGAAGCGCGCTGAAGAGCCTGTCCCTAACCTGTCATTCCGAGCGCAGCGAGGAATCTCGCTCTGATCTTTGCTTGGGAACTGGTCCGAGGCAGAGCGAGATTACTCGCTGCGCTCGGAATGACAGGTACGCTTTCTACTCGAGATTGACCACGCTGTTCAAGATCCGGCCTCCGAGTTCGGCCGCACGAGCGCCGGGGACACCGTGCACGCGAACTAGAAGCGCCAGGCGAGGCTGGTCCGCCGGGTAAAGCATGAGCACGTAACCGTCGCCCGGCGCGCGAGGCTGGTGGACGCACGGCGCGGTGCCTGTTTTGGCCAGGGCGGCAGCTCCGTGAAGAGTCAGACCCACGGCCCCGGCAGTCCCCAGCTTGGCGGAGAGAGCCATCCCACGCAGCAGTTCGGCCGCCCCGGCAACTCTCGGCGCGGCGGCGAGAAGGACGTAGGCGTGCAAGAGTTCCTGAGGGTCAATGCGCCAAGCGCCGCCCAAGCCGATCATTTGCGCCGCGCCGGAGGGCGCTTGTCCAAGAGAAAAGCCGAAGCGTTGGGCCATGGAATCCACGTCTTCAGGCTTCAAGGTCGAAACCAGGTTCATGAAATAGGCATTACAAGAATATGCTATGGCAGAGCTAATATCCACAGGTCCGTGGCCGCGCGGCAGCCAGCAACCGTCGCGCGCTCCGTGGCAAAAATAGCCCGGATACCTGAAATCGTGCTTCTGCGCGTAGGCCAAGGCAAGGAACGGCTTCACGAGTGAGCCGACCGGGACCGGTTCGGTGATCGCGTCCCAACGGCAGGCAATCAGGCGGCGCGTGGCGGCGTCGATCACGATGTACGACAAGTCGCTGGAACCATAGCGCTCTCGAAGCAGGCGGGAAACCGATTGGTCATAGAGTGAAGCCGCAGCCAAGGGGGAGGCCGCGAAAATGAAAGCCAATAGCATTGCCGCAAGAAACCCTTCACCCGTCCCGCTCCGGTTGATGAAAACACCGGCAGCGGGACACCCTCTCCCCAAGGGAGAGGGCTTTTCCGTTATGTGCCGGCCCGTTTCTTTTCCCCACATACGACCTACCTCATACCACCTACTTTTTCTTCAGCCGGTACGTTGCCGTCTGCACGAGCATTGGGCCGCGGTCCTCGACGATCAGCGACTCGGACTCGATGCTCCCGAGCGACTGGCTGAGGGTTCCCAAGTTATCAGAAAAGAAAGCCGGCTCGCGCCCTTGCTCGTCTGCCAAACCGACATTCGCTCTTGGCAGCGGCGATTCAATCAGCCGCATCATGGCCAGGATGTTTTCGCGCTCGGCGGCATGCTGAAATCCTGCCGCGTAAACCAGATTCTGACCCTGCGCGGCGCTCGCTGGGCTCGTCGCCGGGACGGGGGGCGCGTGGCCCAACAGCGACTCAAGCATTTCGTTGGAGTTTGCCACGACGAGAATTGGTCCCCGCACCGCCACGGCGAGCGGAACCAAGCCATCAAGTTGATAGTAACTGGCGCTCCCTTGGTGATTTTCCACCCAGCTCACACCGATCTGAGAAGTCGTCCACAGGTCTTGAATGGCAGTTCGGATGGCGTCCCTCGCCGCCTGCGAGTCCCAATTCGCTGAGCTGCGAATCAGGATGGCAGTGTGCGGCTCGACAAAAGCGGGCGACCCGGCATGACGAAGCGAGTGAAATTCCAGCACCGCCTCGAGCGGGGCCGCATTCAGGAGCTTCTTGAGAGCATCGACACCAAGGGCTCCTGCCGTCCCCTGAAGAGGAGCAACGTCGATCCGTGTCTCGAGGTCGCTCTCGCTGCCCGCCTGCCCCGGAGTGGAAGCGACGGCCGGCGCGATTTGGGAAGCGACGCCCGGACCGGTGTGGGGCATCAAAACCTTCTGCTGCACCAAGTTGAGCACCGTATCTGACGCGGGATCTTTCCAGGCGAGGTAAAGGCCTTGCTGCGCAGGGACCATGCCAATCAATTCGCCCAAGGCGCTGCGGGCGGCAGGGAGAGGCTCCGACCCCGCGGGCGGATTGGTTTTGAGGAGGACGCGATCCTCGCGAACTTCCGTCGCTGACCGGTGCACGTCCGCGACTTCTGCCGAGTAGGGTTTTAGCTCCGCGACGTTGCGCTCGATCCAATAGCTGCGAAAGTGCGGCGACTTCACCAGAAGCGGCAGGTTCATCACCAGGCGGACATCCCCGATCGGCCCAGCCGCCGCAACCACACTCTTATACCAGATCTCGTCCGGGAGCCGGGGCTGCGATTTGCCGGAAAGCAAGCCCAGTGCGCCGGCCATGAGGTCTTCGCGGGTCGCGAGCAGCAGGAAGTCGCCCGAGGTGGCAAACGCCACCAGGCGATTCTTCTCCGGTTCCGTCCGAACGTAGTAGGGAAGGTCCGCGGCCTTGCGCGGCTCGAACTTCTCCCGGCTCGTCCACAAAACGTTTTGCATGGCGCGGGCGGACGGCATGCGGGTGATGTAGAGGAATTCCAGGTTGCCAATGTCGTAGATGGCGAGCGCCGACTGCCCGCCCGCGAGCGAATCCAGCAGCGTCATATCCGGCGGAGCGCCCGCGGCCACGGCGAATTGCCGTTGTGCTTCCTGAAGGCGCAGGAATAAACGTGAGCGCGAGAAGACCTGGAAATTGTCGCTCGCGAGCCATTTCTGTTTTTCTTGCGAGTTGTTCCAGTCGTGGACCAGCTTGTCGAAGTCGGGTGACTCCACGAAAAGCAGCGACCCCGTAGGCATGAAAGCGGCGAGGCTGGACGAGGGCGGAGCGGGCGCCTGGCCGGGCGGGGCCATGGCGAAGGAGACACTCAGAAAGCAGAGGACGAAAAGCGCGGGTTTCCTCATTGCCCTACACCTCCTTCAGTCGTCGGCCCGCTATGACTGAGCAAGCGGGGTCTGACCAAGCCACTCTGCTCGAGGCGGTTGGAGATCACCGGGCGGCGCCCCTGGTCGGCCTTCTCGAGCTTGATTTGCGCCTGAGCGCGTTCAAGCTCACCATTTGCCTTGGAGCGAGCGGAGTCGTCGGTCGCGAGCATGGCAGCAATCTTCCAGAGCCGCATTGCTTCCGCAGGCCGGTCGAGCTTCACCAACGCGCCAGCCAGTTGGGCGGCCAGGAGCGATTTCCGCTCATCGCTCAACTTCTGATCACGCAGAAACCACTTCCATAGGGTATCCGGATACTCGGCCTGACTGGACGCTTCCTGAACTGCTTCGCCTTCCTGCGTAACGAGCGGCAGGGCGAGTGTCAGGCTCTGTTCCAGCAAGGGTGTTGTGGCTGTTATGGCAAGTTCGTTCTGGTTTGCCGCGGCCGCCACCTCGGCCAGATCGACTCTCGGCGAAACGCTCTCGGGCACAGCCTCCGCGGACGGAGACCGGGCGGTACGCTGCGAGAAATCCTCAGGACGAATGGCAATCGCGTCCAGGAGGAGGCGGATTTTGGCGGTGGGGTCGGCTGCATCCCGCGCTACTCGCAGGCGCGCATAGTAGAAGCCGGGCGACTCAGACGCCGCCGCGGGTCCCCCACGAACCAACCACCCGAGTTCGGCGCTGACCTGGCCTGGCGCAGACGCTTTGAGGGCCCCAAGGGATTCGGCGGCCGAGGCTCGCTTGGCATAAGCAGCGCTCGGTGAGGTTACCAGCGCGTTGAGTAGTTGGATGGCATCGCTTCGTCGCGTGTTCGCCGCCGCTTCCGCCTGGGCCAGTTTGAGCTGGGCGTCGGCATCCCAGGGAACGGCCTTCAGACGCATACTGTAAAAATTCTCGGCCTCCGCCGGGTGTCCCATCTTCAAGAGCAGGTCACCGGCTGCGGACAGGTTCTCGAAAGGCTGGCCCGCCACGAGGTTCATGCGCTGGAGCAACGCCACCGCTTGCGCAAGATTGCCCTGTTGCAAGCGTACTTCTGCAAGCCCCAGGAAGTTCGCCGGAGCGAAATCGCGAGCCTCAATCTGGCGGGTGTATACGTATTCGAGGAGCCGGCGAGCGCTTGCCGGGTCCTTTTCCTGCAAACCGATCGAGGTATTGCGGAGGACTTCGAAAGAAGGAGCCTTCTCGGGGGCCTGCTCAAACTGCCGGAGCAGTTCCTCTAGCGTGTTCGACTGGGCCGCGAGGCGGACCATGAGGGGAGCGATCTCAAGCCGGCGCGGGTCACGAAAATCCTCCGGGAGGTTATTAAACGCGCTTTGGGCGTTGGCAGTGCGGCGATGGTCCAGCAAGAATGTAATCCACTCAACTTGCCAATCGTGCGAAGTTTCAAGCGCGGTCGAGTGTTCGGCGCCGAAGGTCTTGTCGGCGTGGTCCTGAGCCAAGGCAAGAATCTTCTGATAGACAGGCTCCTTCTGGCCCTCGGGGAACCATCGCGCGTGGACAATTTCCGAGAGGAAATCGACAGGGGATTGGGCGGAGCGGGAAAGATCGAGCAGCCAATTCGTCCCTTGCGTGGGATCTCCCGCCGCAGCCAGCGCACCCCGCAGGACCGGCGCGGCGCGGTAACTGCCGTTGCGCCGGACGTAGGTGCGCACCACGCGCTCCGCATCCTCACGCAAGCGAGGGAAAAGCTTCCTTTCGCCGATGTGTTCGAGCGTGGCTTGAAGGTCCGTCCAGAAAGCGGGCGGGACGGTGCGGCTGTCTTCCTGCGCGCGCAAGGCCACGAACCCCGCTGACCATTCCTTGATGGCATCCTCCTGCTTGCCTTGCTTCCAGAGGATTTGCGCCCTGCGATCGCGCGCGTCGGCGCGCTTGGAATTGAGTTCCAGCGTATGTGTATAATCCTCCAGCGCAGCGTCGAACTGGCCCGCCTCCCGGTAATAATCGGCAAGGGTGAAATAGGCATCCGAAGTTGCCGGCGTCCCTTCCAGAGCAGCCGGCAGGTAATCCTCGGGGTTGCCCCGATGCGCAACTGAAAGATACTCTCCGTACCTCCCGCCATAGTAAAACCAGATATCACCTGCCAGCGTTTCGTCGCGGTTCGGAGGCTTGCTGACGCGACCGCCAATGGTGCGTGTATCGAGCGCCTGCTGATAGGCAGAACTAATGGCAGGTGAAGTGTCGGAGTAGTAGAGTCCCACCAAGCCGGTGTAAGCGTGTGTCCAAACGGGAGGCAAATGATGCCCGCGCGCGGCAACCGCCTGGAGGGCCAGATCGACTTTTCCCGTCGCCAGCGCCGAGGTTGCAGCGGCGTCGCGCACCCGATCGGCATCCTCCCCTCCCGCAATGGCGACGAGTTGCTGCGGCGAGGTCTTGGACAGCAGATTGAGGTAGCGTCGGAGGGGCTCGCCATTCAGGCCATGGCCCTCGAAGGCCTCCTGAAGCACTCGCAATTCCGCGGCGGTGTTCCCAACTGCTCGGTAACTTTCGGCAGCCTGTTCGAGGATGAAATTCTTGCCGGGCTGGTTGGGGAAGACTTTCCAATAGTCTTCGAGCTGCGCCCCGAATTCGTTGAAGCGCATACGCTGCTTTTGCAGCAAAGCCAATCGTGATTGCATGGCCTGGGCCAGGGGCTCGCCGGCCGCGGCCAGCATCGCCTTGAACCGCCAGCGCGCCTCGAGGTCCGTAAGGCCCGCGGCTTGCGCCAGGGGAATGAGCGCCTCATTGAATGCACTTCCCGCCTTCCCTTCTTCCTGCTTCAGAAGGAAGTCGGCGAAGGCGCTGGTTTCTTCCGGCGCGTAGTAGTCCTTCACCACAGTACCCATGGCGGAGAGGCAAGGAGCCAGGTTGGGTTCGATCTTCTGATCCCGCGCCGCCTGCGCCGCCTCTCGCAAACGCGTGTAGCCCGTGCCGTAATCTCGCACGCGCGTGAGGATCGTTGCGTAGGCGGCCGCGCCACTGAAATCCTCAGGCCGGACCAGCAAATCCTTGCCGGCCAGCGCCACGCCGCGCTCCGCAAACTGCCGCGCCTGGTCGAGCAGATTCCAGCCCGTCAGGCGTTCGGCAACAGCGAAATAGAGGTCGGGCTTTTCGGGCCGGCCTTCAATCAATGCTTTCTTCAACGCCGCGACGGCCGCATCGGTGCGCCCTTCGCGCGCCTGGAGTTCCGCCACCTTTTCCATCCAGGCAGGATTCTGGTAAGCCAGCTCGTAGAGGCGCGAATAGCTCTTAATGGCGTCGTCAAAGCGCATCAAGCGTTCCTCGAGGCCGGCCTGGGCCGTCAGCAGATCAGTGCTGTCGGGACGGATGGCGCGGGCACGCGCGTAGGAAGCGATGGCGGCGGGATAATCTTCGAAGAAAGCGTCGAGGCGCGCCACGACCATGGGCCAGCGGAAGTCCTTGGGAGAATCGGCGGCGGTTTTAGAGTAGTAGTCGAGCAGTTGCTTGCCTCGGCCGTTGCGGCCGGCGAAGCCTGCGGCCTCCTGAACCAGTCCTTCGTCTCCCGGAAACTTGTTGATGATTTCGATGTATTGGTCAACGCCTCCGGCAAAATCCTTCAGACGAGCCAGCGCAGGAATCAGCCCGCGACGCAGCGCCGCGATGCGAGCCGTTTTTTCCTCGGCGGGCAGATGCGAGTCGCGGAAGGCCAGGATTTTGGCAAGGTAAAAGTCGCGCAGAGATTTGTCGTCGCCTTCGCGCGCGTAGGTATCCGCCATGGCCGCCAGGTATTCGGCGTTGTAGGGCTGATCCTGGAGCAGCGCGGTGAGCAATTCGCGGGCGCGCGCGTATTCCTTGACTTCCGCGGCTTTCGCTGCCGCGTCGAAGCTGAATTGCCTGCCGAGTTCCGGGTAAGCCGCTTTGGCGGCCTTCACCAGGGTGTCGATGGCGGGGTCCCACATCTTGTTCCGCCAGTAGAAATCCACCGTGGAGCGGACCACGCCGAGCAGCAGCGGAGTCTCGCTATAGACACTCTCCATTAACGCGCGAGCCTGCTCAACCTGGTTCTTCGATTCGTAGAAGCGGGCCAGTTGCAGGCGAAGCTGAAGCTTTTCAACCGGGTCCGCGAGCAGAGCGATTTCGCGCTCGAGGATAAGGATGCGATCGTTATCGAAACCGTAGCGTTCCGCCACCGGCTGAATTTGCGCGAGAAGCTCGAGCGAGGAAGTCTCCTGCGCCAGGTGCGTCAGAAAAGCTTCGAGATCCGCGCGGCGGTTGAGCGCTTCGAGCACGTCAAGGCGCAGTGAGACGGCATTCCAATCGGGGTTGGCGCCGCCGGCTGCCTTCTCGGTCGCCTGCTCGATCGTCGCGCGCAGGTTGGAACGCTTGACCAGACGCAACAGCCGCGCGCGCGCCGGCGAGTCGGCCGCCGCAGCCAGAGCGCCGCTCAAGTATTCGCCGACCGCGCGCCGATAGTCGCGTTGACCTTCATACACCGCTCCCGCCTCATAAGCGAAGAGGGCCGGATTCGAGAATTTCCTGCGCGCGTCATTGATAATTCGCAGCGTATCGCCGTACAGAAAGTAGTCCCAGAAAACCGTCGCCGATTCGAGGAAAGCGTCGGGATTGCCGGGCTCGAGTCCTGGCACGCGATTCCAATACGGTCGCGACTTGGCAAACATTTCGCGGTCGGCGTAAATGTCGCCGATGCGAATCAGGATGTCGCGATCACCAGGGCGGGCCTTCGAGAGGGTTTCCTCAATTGATGCGGCAGCCGCCGTGTCCTGCGGATTAAAGGGGGCAAGCGACCGGAAGAGGGAAGAGGCGCGCCGGCCCATCGCGAAGTCGGCCGGATAAGCCTCTGCAATCGCCTTGCTCAGCGGCACCGCAGCTTCAAAGTGGGACCGCCAAATTTCCGCCTCGGCGACGAACTGCGCGGCGGCGGGATTGGCCTTCGTCAGCGCGTCCCACTGCCCGGAGGCGGCCTGGGGAATCGAGGCGCGGACCGCCTGAAGCTCGGAATCGAGCCGGCCGCCGCTGGCGAGATCTGCAAAGAACTCCGAACGCATGGTGTCGTCGTAGAACCAGTACTGGCGAATCAGCGCCTTCCAGGCCTGCCGGTTGTAAGTCTGCTTGGAGCGAAAGGCCTCCAGCAGATTCCGCACGAAGGTGAGATTGTGAGGAAAACGCTGGTGGGCATAGAGGTTCAACTGCATGTACATCTGGGGCACGACCGGGCCGCTCCAAACCACCGAGCGGAAGTATTCCTCAAGGTCCGTGCCGGAAAAGGTCTGGGTCACCTGCCGGGTGAGTTCTTCGAATTGCTGCCGCTCGTGCCGGCGAAGATACCAGCGGGCCAGTTTTTGATACCAGGAGCGATCGGGAAACTGCTGGAGGGCCTTTTTGTAAACGGCCTCGATGCGTTCGTCCATGCGGTTCTGCTCGAGGAAAGTGGCCAGCCGTTCGTAGAGCCCGGGGTCGTTGGGATTGTGATCCATCTCGCGCCGGAAAA
>Ga0209517_10002217_pt1 | contig 27839 bp, 22 predicted proteins | sample PeaSoiMetSII2010_FD_187695 | JGI IMG/M metagenome (GOLD analysis project Ga0209517, IMG submission 187695) | Peat soil microbial communities from Weissenstadt, Germany - SII-2010 (SPAdes) (version 2) | ecosystem: Environmental > Terrestrial > Soil > Wetlands > Peat | place: Germany...
ATCTGGAACAGGCGCGTGTGCAGCTGCGAGATCGCGAGCGTCAGCTGCGGACGATTCTCGACGCGATTCCAATGTTCGTTGCCCATGTTGATCCGCAGCTCAAATTTACATTCGCCAACAGGGCGTACGAGGCCTTGACCCATTGTTCGCCTACCGATCTGATCGGATGCTCCATTATGGATCTGCACGGGCCCCGCTTCGCTGCGATGCTTCCGCATGTTCAGACAGTTCTTGGCACCGCGATTTCCGCCGAGGAAGAGGTCACTTTCGCCAGCGGCGAGCGCAGGTCGATGGTCGTTCAGCGGATTCCCGATATCGGCGAGGGCGGCGCCGTGCAGGGATACTTCGTAGTTGCGACGGACGTTACCGAGTCCAAGCGCGTTGAGGCCGTACGAATTAAAGAAGAACACCGGCTTCGTGAGGCAGTGAGTTCGGAAGTGCACCATCGCGTGAAGAATAGTCTACAGGGGATCGTGGGCCTCCTGAGGGCACAAGCCGCGAAGAATCCCAACCTCGCGAACGCGCTGGCTCCGGCAATCTCTCAGGTGCTGTCGATCTCGGTGGGATTTGGCCTGACGAGCACGCGCGGCGAGCACGGCATCGTGTTATGCGACATGGTGCACGAAATCGGCCGAAACCTCGAGCTGATCACGGGGGCGAGCATTTCGACCGCCACGGATCATACGCTTCTAAATCAGCCGATCGTTCTCGACCGCAGCCATGCCGTGAATCTGAGCGTGATCGTCAACGAACTCATATACAATGCGGTGAAGCACGGCAAGGCGCCCGCTGAGGGGCCTCGCGTCATCGTCTCGATGAGTCGCACTCCCGAGTCATCTACCGTGTGCATCTCCAGTCGCATCGGCTCGACGCCGATTGAATTCGACTTCCCTTCCGGCAAGGGCTTGGGTACAGGGCTTAGCCTCGTGCGTGCGCTTCTGCCGCCCCGCGGCGCGGAGTTGTCGTTCGCGTCTGATGACGGCCAGGTGAGGGCTGTTCTGAAGCTCCATTTGAGTGAAGTAGGAATGTCCATTGCTGTGCGGCCCCCTCCACAGATCCGGATCTAAAGAGTGAAGGTGAGTCAACGAACACAGCTCGACAAATCAATAAGCCCAACCCGAACGTTGGTCTGAGAGTGCGGCGTTGGGCATTCAAAGCGGCACCCGGAGACCGCAGTGTTTGTCATGAATAGTGCGCGCCCCTTGCGTCGCGTAGTACATCTGGGAGTTGCCTCATAACCGAGTATCGGAAGATCGCCGCGAAACTCGCTAGCCTCATCGAAAAGCGAGTTCTGCGCGCCGGAGACCGCGTCCCGTCGATTCGGCGTGCCGCTCGTAGCCACCGCGTGAATCCATGCACGGTTGTCCGTGCTTACCAGGACCTCGAGGCGCGGGGTCTGATTGAATCACGTCCTCGTTCGGGGTACTACGTGTGCATAGTCGCGCCGCGGCGGGTGCCTGAGCTCGCTGCGACGTCTCCGCGTCAGGGTCCTACGCCGGTTGTCGCCGGCGACCTGATCGTCGAACTCGTCCAGGCGATGAGTCACCCGCACTTGATATCGTTCGGGATTGCAGTTCTGAATCCAGAGCTTTTCGCGGTCGAGGATCTCAATCGCACGGCCGCCAGGGTCGTGCGCCGATTGAAACCTGCCCGACTCGTCCGGGATCTGACTCCTGGCGACCCTGAGTTGCGGCGACGCATCGCACTGCGCTACCTGGAGTCGGGCCGCGCGATCGCCGCCGAAGAAATCGTGATCACGAACGGCGGCCTGGAGGCCGTTATTCTGTGCATGCGCGCGCTCACCAGTCCGGGCGACACTGTCGCGATCGAGACACCTAATGCACGGCCCCTGCACGGCGCACTCGCGGGGATGGGACTGCGAGTGAGGGAAATCCCCACCCATCCCCGGACAGGTGCGGATTTAGCTGCACTGGAGGATGTGTTCCGGTCACAATCCGTCAAAGTGTGCCTGGTGATGCCGACGTTTCAGAATCCTCTCGGTAGTCGGATGCCGGATGAAAGCAAACGATCACTCGCGAAGCTCGTGGCACGCTATGAGGTTCCCCTCATAGAGAACGACACCATGGCTGAGATGTACCTCGACGGCGTGCGTCCCCGCCCCGTAAAGTCATTCGACGACTCTGGCTGCATATTGCGGTCCATCGTGATCACGGTTTCCAGCTCGACGTGAACGCGGATTCCGTCGCGACGTGATCACGATTCCAGCGTGATCGTGAACGTTTTGTAGGTGGCCGGCGGAACGCTGTTCACGATGCCATGCCGGCATCGATGACATGAAAACGGCCATCGGAATCACCGCGTGAACGCTGGCGCTGTCGGGTGACCGAGCGCTTCTGGGCATGATTGGGTTCAGGAGGACCCGAGCCCAGTGATCAAGACCCGACGACGTCGATGCCTGTGTTGCCAGAAGCTCTTTGGCCGCGATCCGCGCAGCCGCAGCCGGCAGAAATACTGTTCAGAGCCTGCATGCCGGTCGGCGAGCAAGCACGCGAGCCAGCAACGCTGGTTGGCCAAGCCCGAAAACCAGGAGTACTTCCGCGGCGAGCAGCACGTGAGCCGCGTGCAGGCGTGGCGCGCGGCGAACCCGGGTTATTGGCGGGAATCGCGCTTATCCGGGCCATCGTTACAAGAGATGATACGGGCGCAACCTACTGATCAGCTTAGAAAATCGGGCTCTTTACCGTTACAAGAGACGAGTGCGGTCCAAGTCACTGATCCGAGGGACCAAAGCGGCCGCTTCCGAGGGACTGCGTTACAAGATGTGATGTGACAGCGCGGGATGGAGGGCAAGAATCGACGGCGATCACCACCACGAAGGAATCGCCGCCGATGTCGAACCCAAGACTCTCCACGATCACGCTCAGACAGCTAATCCAGCTGCGCTCGAACCAGTTGACGACGCGCGCGATCGCGCGGGCGCTCTCGCTCTCATCGGGCGCGGTCTCGAAGTACTGTCGCGCCGTCCTCACGAGTTGCCAGACGTGGGAGGCGGCGCTGGCGCTGGAGGAAACCGAGTTGGAGCGGCGCGTGTTTGCGGCTCGCGAGCTGCGCTCGGCGCCGAACGTTGCGGCGCCGGACTGCGCCTGGATCCACACGGAGCTCAAGCACCACAAGCACGTGACGCTGCAGTTGCTATGGGAGGAATATCACGCGACCCATGGCCGCACGGCGCTGCGCTACAGCGCGTTTTGCGAGCGCTATCGGCACTGGGCGCGGCGGCTGCAGCGCTCGATGCGCCAGCGGCACTTCGCCGGCGAGAAGTTGTTCGTCGATTACGCGGGACGCACGGTGCCGATCTACGGCGCCTCCTACGAGGAGTCCTTCCGGGCAACGATCTTCGTCGGCGCCTTGGGCGCGAGCGGCTACGCGTATGCGGAAGCGACGCGCACGGCGACGTTACCAGACTGGCTCGGTAGCCATGTGCGGATGCTCGAGTTTTATGGTTCGAGCCCCACGATCCTGGTGCCTGACAATCCGCGCGTTGGAGTGACCAAAGCGGATCGCTACGAGCCGGAGCTGCAGCGCTCGTACGAGGAAATGGCAGGGCATTTTGGAATCGCAGTGATCCCCGCGCGGCCGTACCGGCCGAAGGACAAGCCGAAAGCGGAACTCACGGTACTACTGGTGTGTCGCTGGGTGCTCGCGCGGCTGCGGCATCAACGCTTCTTCAGCTTGGAGGAACTCAATGCCGCGATCCGCCCGCTGCTCAAGCAGCTGAACGAGCGGCCGTTCCAGAAGCTGCCGGGATCGCGCCGCTCGATGTTCGAGTCGCTCGATCGGCCGGCGATGCGCCCGCTGCCGACGACCGCGTACATCTATGCCGAGTGGAAGCGCGTGCGCGCCGCGTTCGACTATCACGTCGATATCGATCGCCACTATTACAGCGTACCGCACGCCCTCCTCGGGCAGGAGCTATGGGCGCGCTTCAGCGCAGCGACGGTCGAGGTGTTCCATCGCGGTCAGCGGGTCGGCAGCCATCTGCGCTCGTATCAGCGCGGCGTGCACACGACGCTGCCGGAGCACATGCCGAAATCACACCGCGCGCACGCGGAATGGACACCGACACGCCTCATCAACTGGGGCGCATCGATCGGCACACAGACCTGCGCAGTGGTCGAGCATCTGCTGAAGAGCAAAGCTCATCCCGAGCAAGGGTATCGGGCCTGCCTCGGGCTGCTCGCCTTGGCGCGGCAGTACGGACAAGGACGGCTCGAGGCGGCGAGCGCCTTGGCCGTGAAACTGCAAAGCCCGAACCGCAAGAGCGTGCTGTCGATCTTAAAAACCGGCCGTGACCAGCATCCCGCCGCGGTAACCGACGAGCTCGATCTGCCCGCGCACCCGAACGTGCGCGGCCCGAAGTACTACCACTGAAATCGATCCACCCCAACCTGGAGACATCATGTTGACTGAAAATACGCTCGAAACGCTGCGATATCTGAAACTGCACGGCATGGTGCAAGCCCTGGAGCAGCAGCGCGAGACGCCAGACACACACGCGCTCGCCTTCGAGGAACGCTTAGGTCTACTCGTCGATCGGGAGCGTCTGTATCGACAGAACGGCAGATACCGGGGGTTACTGCGCGAGGCGCGTCTGAAGGTCGCCCAGGCCTGCATCGAGGACATCAGCTACAAGCCCGGGCGGGGACTCGATAAGTCACAGATCGCGGCGCTCGCCGACGGCGCATGGATCCAGCGCGGGCAGAATTTGCTCCTCACGGGACCGACCGGGTCGGGAAAGACTTGGATCGCGTGTGCGCTCGCCCATCAAGCGTGCCGGCAAGGCCTGCAGGGCAGGTACTGGCGCGTCCCCCGACTGTTCGCGGAAATCCGCACCGCCCACGGCGACGGCAGCTACCTCAAGCTGCTCAAGCGCCTCGCGAAATCCCCGGTCCTGATCCTCGATGACTGGGGGCTGACCGCGCTGAGCACGCAAGATCGCGCGGATCTGCTCGAAATCCTCGACGATCGCCTGAACGTACGATCCACGGTGCTCTGCAGCCAGCTACCTGTGGATACATGGCACGCCTATCTCGGCGAACCGACTTTGGCGGACGCGATTTTGGATCGCTTGGTTCACCATAGCCACCGCATCGAGCTCAGAACCGGGGGAGACTCGATGCGAAAGTCACCACCGTTGCCGAATGCTCCGCGTTCGCCCGACGCAGCACCCGAAATCAAGCCACGGAAGTAACGCCAAGCGTCGGCGGCCACAAATCCGGCCGCATCATCGCAGAAATAGGCTGGTCGCCGATCTCATCGTGAACAGCAAACGCCTGTCGGCGGCCTCGGCCGCCGACACTCGCGGAGTGTTCACGATCGCGTGGAATCGGTGATCACTTTGCGTGGAATAGGCACTCTGGCCACGTGTTGCATTGTGGATCGTTGGAAACATGTATTTCGCCGGCCTATCAGATTGGTTGGATCGCCGCCGGCAAGTACTATACAAAAGTGGCGAAGACGAGGATCCTGCTCTCGATCGCCACAGCACCGGCATGTCAGGCGGTCATGGCGGAATACCTCGGCCATAGGCCCCTTGAACTGCATCTTCGTCGTCTGCGCCAGGCTGTGGCGGAACGTCGCGAGGCAATGGTTTCGGCGATCTCCGAGCATTTTCCGGAGGGCTGTCGGATGACTCGCCCGGCCGGAGGCTTTTTGCTTTGGGTAGAGATGCCGAAGGGCACCGATTCTTTCAAGTTGTACCGGCTTGCGTCCGCAAAAGGTGTCAGCTTTGCACCCGGACCGATGTTTTCCGCACGAGGCGATTACACGAACTGCTTGCGACTCAATTATGGCTATGCCTCGGTTCAGCAGATTCGCGTTGGAGTTCGTACGATAGCGCAACTAATCGGGCGGGCATCGTCTTAGGGGTCACCGCAATGTTCGGAGTTTTACGTACGGCAAGCACCTGCAACCAATTGATTTTTTCACATCGCCAGCCGCGTATTCTCTGGATGCCGCGCGGCGCTTGAGCGAAGCTACAATTACCCAGCCGAACGCGGTCTGCAGCGTGTAATGCAGGTCGGCGATGGTGCTGTCGCTGCGCACCAGCAGCCGGCGCCAGATCATCGGGCTGATCCGGCCGATCCATACGTGGAGCCGGTAAACCTCCGCACGCGTTTCGTCCGCCATGGTCGTTCAAGCTTAGCAAACGACACGGTTACACCCCAGCCCCCGGTTTGTTCCGCTCTCCTATACCCATTGGTTCCAAACGGCAACCGCATTTGACCGATGTCGGGCGTATCCCTTCTAGCCGAGGTCGTCGCGCCTGAATGAATGAAGGATGGATTTAAGTTTCGCATTCAAATGTCGCTACTTATCCAACGCGACTAGAGGAAGAAGACGATGCGCATCAATCAGCCGGTCACACAACGCGAAGTCGAACTAAAGGATGGTGAGACGATCGTCTCGAAGACGAATACCAAAGGGGTCATCACGTATTGTAACCAGACGTTTCAGGATATCTCGGGATTCAGCGAAAGCGACGTCATGGGTAAGGCGCACAATATTGTGCGCCACCCCGACATGCCGCCCGCCGCGTTCGAGGATCTCTGGAACACGCTGAAAGCCGGCCGGCCATGGTCGGGCATGGTCAAGAATCGGTGCAAGAACGGCGACCACTACTGGGTGTACGCCGAGGCTTCACCGATCATCGAAGGGGAAACCGTGACGGGCTACCTGTCGGTGCGTTTCAAGCCCGATCGAAGCGCCATCGACGCGGCGAGCAAACTCTACAAATCCATGAACGACGGCACCGCCAAGGGAGTTGCGCTTCGCGGCGGGAAGGTCGTCCGTACAGGATGGATCGCCAGTGCTCTTCACCGACTGACGGATAGCTCCATCAAGTGGCGCCTCGTGATGCTGATCGGCATGCTGTCGGTGCTACTTGCGGCGGTGGGCGGTATCGGCCTGTACGGAATGAGCAAGGGCAATGAAGGTCTGTTGGCCGTCTACGCGAATCGCGCTGTGCCGATGGGACAGATCGGCGACATCCAGCGGCTGTTGCTCCAGAACCGGCTGCTGGTGGCCACGGCACTGGTCACACCTGTGCCCGAGTTAATCAGGGAGAACACGGCCGAGATCGAACAGAACATCGCCGAGATCGGGAAAATCTGGAGCATTTACGCGGCGGCCAATTTGCGGCCGGACGAAAAGCAACTTACGGAAACGTTTGCCAAGGACCGCGCGAAATTCCTGCAGGAGGGCCTGGTGCCGGCGGTTGCGGCGCTACGTCAGGGTGACACCGCAGGCGCCAACAGAATCGTGCTCGACGCGGTCCGTCCCCTATATGTTCCGGTGGGCAAAGGCATCGATGCGCTGATGCAGTTGCAACTACATGCGGCCAAGCAGGAGTACGAAAGCGCGATGAGCCGCTACGGAACGATCCGCGATCTATCGCTCGCCGCAATTCTAGTGGGCGTGCTCATGGCGTGTGCGCTCGGTTATGGCATGATCGCGGCGATCATGCGCGCGCTATCACATGCGGCCTCGATCGCGGAATCCGTGTCGCGCGGCAATCTTGCCGTGAATGTGGATTATTCGCCGAATGACGAGTTCGGCAGACTGGTTGATGCGCTGCGCGTGATGATGCAGGCCCTGAAAGGGTTTGAGTCCGCGCAGTTAGAGATCGCCAAGCGGCACCATGCCGGCGAGATGAGCTTCAATGTGCCCGCCGGTCAATTCCAAGGGAGCTATGGAAAGATGGCCGAGCGGGTGAACGCGCTGGCACAATCGCATATTGCAGTCCAGATGAAGCTGGCCAATGTGATGAAACATTACGCGGTCGGTGACTTCAGCGTGGACATGGAGAAATTACCGGGCGAGAAGATGGTGATCACCGAAGCCTGCGTCGAGGCCAAGCGCAACCTGGTGGCGATGAGGGACCAGATTGCCGCACTATCCAGCGCGGCGGCGAAAGGTGATTTCAGCCAGCGTGGCGATGTGCAGCAATTCGATCATGCCTACCTCGAAATGGTGAAATCGCTCAATCAGCTCATGGAAACGGCCGATATGGGATTGGGCGAAGTCGTGCGCGTGCTGGGTGCGCTCGCCAAAGGCGATCTCACCGAAAGGATTACCAACGAGTATCAGGGCACGTTCCGTCGCTTGAAAGACGACTCGAATACCACCGTCGACCGGCTAACGGATATCGTTAGCCAAATCAAGGAATCCACCGAATCGATCAACGCCGCATCGAAGGAGATCGCCGCGGGGAATACCGATCTTTCGCAGCGCACCGAAGAGCAGGCGTCCAGCCTTGAAGAGACCGCCGCGTCGATGGAAGAACTGACCTCAACTGTGAAGCAGAACGCGGAGAACGCCCAGCAGGCCAATCAACTCGCCGCCGGCGCCTCCGACGTAGCGGCCCGGGGTGGCGCCGTCGTCGGCCAGGTGGTGACGACCATGAGCTCGATCAACGAAAGCTCGAAGAAGATTGCCGACATCATCAGCGTCATCGACAGCATCGCCTTCCAGACCAACATTCTGGCGCTGAACGCGGCCGTGGAAGCGGCCCGGGCCGGGGAACAGGGCCGCGGCTTTGCCGTCGTGGCCTCGGAAGTGCGCAGCCTTGCGCAGCGCAGTTCGGCGGCGGCGAAGGAGATCAGAGAACTCATCAGCGACTCGGTCGAGAAAGTCGGTGAAGGCACCCAGCTCGTGGATGAAGCGGGCAAGACGATGGAAGAGATCGTGAGCTCGGTCAAGCGGGTGACAGCCATCATGGCCGAAATTTCAGCGGCTAGTCAGGAGCAAAGCACCGGCATAGAGCAAGCAAACATCGCAATCACGCAAATGGACGATGTGACGCAGCAGAACGCGGCGCTGGTGGAGCAGGCGGCGGCGGCGGCGGAGAGCATGGAAGAACAGGCACGCAATCTGGCGAAGGCAGTGGCGATCTTCAAACTCACAGGAATAGCCGCGGGCGGTGCGGGACAGGCACTCGAACGGAGCGAGTTGGCGAACCAACCCGCGAACGTGGCACGGTTGCCGAAGCGTGATAAAGCGCCGATGAGACCGCCGTTGGCGCGCGCCAAGACTGGTAGCACCAACGAGCGCCGAGTTTAGTGCGAGACGTCGCGGCCGATAACGATAAAAAGACGTGCAGTGTCGGCCCAGCGACTCAACCCGCTCCTTCGGGGTTGGATCGATTACTACGGGCGATATGCTCCCTCGGCGCTGCGCCCCATGCTGCGATACGTCAATCTGACGCTTGTGGCGTGCGCGATGCGGAAGTTCAAACGCTTTGTCGGCCACAAGGTGCGTGCGAGCCGGTTTCTGATCAAGATTGCCGGCGATCATGCACATTTCTTTGTACATTGGCGTCTGGGTATGACCGGTACGTTCATCTGATGGGAGCCGGATGAATCGAGAGGTTCACGTCCTGGGTTGGTGCAATTCCACCGGCCGACTCACCCGCTGATGGAAGCGCTCCCGGGCGGCGTTCTCGTCGTGGGTGGCGGCGTCCGCGGCCAGCTTGAGTGCGCGTTGCCACATGCCGTCGGCGAGCTCGGCGATATCCGGGGGCGTGCGGGTAAGGGGGGGCGGGGTCGCCCTCGATGCGGGCACCGGGGGCGCGCCAAAAGCGTCGGAGGGCGTTGGCGATGGTGTCGGGTGAGCCGCCTTCCAGACCTTCGCGGAGCGTCTCGACCGTCGGGCAGCGGACTCAGTGCAATTGCGAATGCGTTGAGTGTGTGGGGAATGGGCAGAGTTGCAAAGAGGTACAACTATCGCGACCGAATCCTGAAGATCGGGTTCAGACCGATTCAGTCGCCGCTGACCTGGAGTACTGCCATAAGGCTTTCGACCATCGTGTCCAACGTCGACGGATCGATATTTAGCGAGTCCGCCGCTGCGGGGATCCACTCTTCGACCGGCGACTCGTCATCGTCGCCAATACCGGCTTTCGCCGCGAGGAGGTCGGCCAGATACACAATGCGCGGTCCGAGAGAGTCCACCGGAGCTTTCTCTGGCGTCGCGTGAAATTGCGCCACTTCGCCGTAGCTTGCCGGCAGCTTCCAGATCTCCAGCAGCGTTGTGCCGAACACGCCGTGATTGGTCTCGAGGAACTGCGGCAGCAGGTCAATCGGATACGCGACCTTGAAGGCTCCGCCGTACTCGAGTTGCGCCACGGCTTGGATCAGAAACAGCTTACCGATGTCGTGAAACAACCCCATCGCGAATGCTTCATTGAGCGACTCGAGGCCGATTCCGGCGGCGATCCACCGCGACAAATGAGCGACCGCGGTGCCGTGGCGCCAGAGGCTGGCGAGCATCGGTTGCAACCTCGGATTGCGCACCGTATACAGTGCGCGGTTTGCGATGAGGGTGACGTGGTTCAGTGTAACGTCGAGACCGAGCAGGGCGATGGCGTGCTCGACCGTCCGATTCTCCCGGTTGCTACGGCGGTAGTAGGTAGAATTGGAGATGCTGATGAGTTTCGCGGCGACCGCCGTATCCTGCTTCAGAAGTTTGGCGATCTGGTCGATGCTCCGGCCGTCCTCGATGAGTTGGTCGAGCCGACGACTCATTTCGGGATAAGCCGGAAGGTTGACCTCCCCGCTGTTGAGACGATCGACGATCGTCGTCAGAAGATCGCGGCGCCTGGCGGCAGCATCGTGCGGTGCGGGTGCCGATACCCGCGTAGAGGTGCGGCGTGAAGGCGGGTCGATCGATAGGCGTTCGACTTGGGCTTCCAGATCCGTGACGTGGGTCCGAAGACTCTCGATGGGCGTGTGGGTATTCTGCTTGGTCTTGAAGCTGCGTACGGCCTCGCACAGCGCGAGTTCCAGAACCTCGTATATCTTATCGGTCTTGACGAGGAAGTTCGATACCCCGAGGCACTGCGCCTCGATAGCGCTCAGCGGATCGTCGGGAGCGCTGATGAACAACAGGGGGCGCGGGAGGCTGGAATAGAGTTTCGTTATGAACTCCCTCCCCTTATCGCGCGTGAAACTCGCGTCCAGAATGACCGCATCAACTGACTGAAAGTCGATCGAATGGGGTTTCCAGACACCAAGCTTCTGTACTGCATGGCGCCGCTTGAGAATGCCTTCGATGCGATCAATTTCGGCGGTGTTGCAGCTGCAGAGCAAAATGCGCAGGCCCATTGGCACAACCGGCTTTCCCGCTGCTTTCTCCATCCACTCTCCGATACCCTGATCCGGCTCATCCCCTGGACCGCGGGTAAATTTCCGTCGCATATTCAGTAGTGCTGTTGAGGATACCGATGTGAGTTTCCCGTTACTGTGTCCTTTGTCCCCTTAATTGCGTCCTAAATCGGAAACTAGCGATGCTGGTTGATGATTGCGACTGCTGAATATCTGCGGCGGCGCGTGGCTGGTGCGGTTTCGGTTCAACTGCAGACTTGCCGGGTTCAGTGTTGCCCCGTTCCCTGAGAAGCTTCTGAATGTCGCTCGCGAGATCCACAGCCAGAGTGCCCGAAGCGCCCCCAATGGTGAACGCGCGAGTCGCCTCGGCTCTCGACGCACGCGAACCCAGGAAGTCACCAAGCTGCGTTGCAGGCCCTCGAGGGACGAAGCGCGGGAGCATCGCTGCGTGAAATCATTAGCGCCATTTCCGGCGCAAAGATAGTAGCGAAAGACTGGACCCTGGACGGCGAATTGCGCGCTCGCGTCCGTTACTTCCTACGTCGCGGCTGGGCACTCGTGAACGGAGGCTATCGGCGGCTCGTCTATTTCTGAGGTTTTTGCGTACAGGGAGAAATGGGGGGGCACCGATTCTCCCTGTCACCGAGCCAGAAGTTCTCCAAGAATGTCTCTTATACTCGGCGACGCAATGCGGGACGCGGATACCTATGGGAGACAGTCTGCATGCCAGCACTACGCGAACATCGACAACGGCCGCTTCAAGCGATCTTCGTCATGCGTCGGCGCCTCCGGTGGAAGATTCGAAATCGTGTCGGCTCCGCTGCCTCCGATTTTTCTCAACAACGATGAAGCTGCGCAATTTGTCAATCTCTCGCCGCGGACACTGGAAAAACATCGCGTCATTGGAGGTGGCCCGCGGTTCCGGAAGTTCGGCCGACGAGTTGTCTATGCGCAGGCCGACCTCGAGGCCTGCGCGATTGCTCGATCCTGCAAGAGCACGTCCGATCCGCAGTACCTTGCGATGCGTGGAACGGAACGTCCATGATGTAGAAAAGCGTATTCGCGTCGATGCGTGCTCCCGGTAAGGCAGAACCGCGACATGCCAGATCGATAATCGTGCCACCAACCGGCAATGCGTATCGCCGATCCACTTCAAACAGGGAGTCTCACGATTCAGGTCGAGGCCACGGCCGAGTTCGGGGTGGCGAGAATCGGAAACGCCGACGTACTGATCCGGGCTGCATCGCAGTTGATCGAGGCACGTGATCGCGGCCTGCCCACCTCTCGACTCCTCGTGGTGACCCTATGAAATACTAACCTTCAGCCCGCGCGTCACGTCGGTCAGGGATTACCAACGACTTCGCTTGCGATCGACCACGGTGGCGACGCGTTCAGGTAAAGTTTCTGCGGGACGGAACACTAGGTGGTTACCTCGCGCGAGCCAGCGATCCTCCGCCGCGCCACATGGCGAGGTAGCGCGGGCTGACGGGTCTGACGCTTACCGAATTTTTGATTCGTGGGCCGTTACATCGAACAGTGTCGTCCCCTGCATTGTAAAGACTAGCCGGTCGTTCTGGTTCCAAAGCTCCGACTTCGACAACAGAATTCCTGTGCGACCGGATGGCGACTTGCTCGAGCGCAGCACCTCGAGGCGAAGGGCTACTGTATCTTCGGGACGCACCGGATGAAGCCACTTCAACGAGTCGATCCCCGATGAACCGAATGCTTCGGATCCCGACAGAACGTTTTTCACCATCAATTCCATCGCGATGGCGCACGTGTGCCACCCACTTGCGATTAGCCCTTTCCATCGTCCCTCGCTTGCACGTACCGGATCGACGTGGAACCACTGGGGATCATAGCGCGATGCAAACTCGACCATCTCTTTAGCTGTGACGAGGCGAGGGGGCGTTCGAATAACGACTCCTGGAATGAGGTCAGCGAAGCGCACGTATGCTTCCTTGTGGTTGCCGGATCCGATTATATCGGACAATTATATCCCGTGGCCCTCAAGCGCCCCGTTGAGAACGGATTCCCCGCGCTGGCTCCTGCGCATTTCACGCAGCTTGTACTGTTCCGAGTGCGGATCTAAACTGCTCGCTCTGCTTCCAACGGACCCGCGCGGTCGCCGCACGAGGAGGGTGGTCATGTCTGAATTGACAAGACGCCAGTTCTTGAAGGTCACCGGCATGTCGCTGGTGGGTTCGAGCTTGGCACTCATGGGCTTTTCGCCCGGCGAAGCGCTCGCGGAGGTGCGTGAGTACAAACTCACGCGGGCCACCGAGACGCGCAATACCTGTCCGTATTGCTCCGTGGCCTGCGGCATTCTGATGTACGGCCTGGGTGATGGTGCTAAGAACGCTCAGCCGAGCATCTTCCATATCGAGGGGGATCCCGATCATCCGGTCAATCGCGGCACTTTGTGCCCGAAGGGCGCCGGCCTCATCGACTTCGTGCACAGCGAGAGCCGCCTCAAGTATCCAGAGTATCGCGCGCCGGGATCCAACGCCTGGCGAAGGATTACCTGGGACGACGCGCTCGACCGCATCAGCAAACTGCTGAAGCAGGATCGAGACGCCAATTTTGTTGCCAAGACGCCGGACGGCGCGACCGTGAACCGATGGCTGAGCACCGGCATGCTCGCAGCTTCCGCGTCGAGCAACGAAGTTGGGTACATCACTCATAAGGTGGCGCGATCCTTCGGATTATTGGGGTTCGATAACCAGGCTCGTGTGTGACACGGCCCGACGGTGGCAGGTCTTGCCCCGACGTTTGGCCGTGGAGCGATGACGAATCACTGGGTCGACATCAAAAATGCCGACGTGGTCCTCATCATGGGGGGCAATGCCGCGGAAGCTCATCCCTGCGGCTTCAAATGGGTAACCGAGGCAAAAGCCCGCAATAAGGCGAAGCTCATCGTCGTCGATCCGCGCTTCACGCGATCGGCGTCGGTGGCGGACTACTACGCGCCCATTCGGCCCGGCACCGATATCGTATTCCTCGGCGGCTTGATCAACTACCTGCTGACCAACGACAAGATCCAGCGCGACTATGTCGTCCATCACACCGATCTGTCGTTCATCGTCAAGGAAGAGTTCACGTTTACCGACGGTATTTATTCCGGCTACAACGCCGAGAAGCATAGCTACGACAAGTCCAGCTGGGATTACGAAATCGGTGCGGATGGGTTTGCCAAAGTCGATCCGACTCTGTCGCACCCGCGCTGCGTCTATACGCTGCTGAAACAACATTACGCGCGCTACGTCCCAGCAATGGTTGAGCGGGTCTGCGGTACTCCCAAGGACAAGGTGCTGTTCATCTGGGACCTGATCGCGTCCACGGCGACGGCGACGCGGGCGATGACCATCATGTACGCGCTCGGCTGGACGCAGCATTCGATCGGTTCGCAGATGATTCGCACCGGCGCGATGGTGCAATTGCTGCTCGGCAACATCGGCGTCGCCGGCGGCGGCATGAATGCGCTGCGCGGACATTCGAACATTCAAGGGCTCACCGATCTCGGCCTTTTGTCGAATCAACTACCGGCCTATATCGCCTTGCCCCTCGAGAGCGAACAGGACTACGGGAAGTTCATCACGGCTCGGACACTGAAGCCACTGCGGCCCAATCAACTGAGTTACTGGCAGAACATGCCGAAGTTTCACGTGAGCTTCATGAAAGCGTGGTGGGGCGATGCGGCGACGGCGGGGAATAGTTGGGCCTACGACTACCTGCCCAAGGTCGACAAACTCTACGACATGCTGCAGATGTATGAGTTGATGCATCAGGGCAAGGTCAACGGCTACCTGGCGCAGGGCTTCAATCCCTTGGCCGCGGCGCCGAACAAGGCCAAAATGACGGCGAGCCTCTCGAAGCTCAAGTTTCTCGTCATCATGGACCCGCTGGCGACCGAGACTTCCGAGTTCTGGCGCAACTACGGCGAACACAATGACGTCGATCCGGGCAAGATCCAGACGGAGGTGTTTCGCCTTCCAACGACCTGTTTCGCGGAAGAAGACGGAGCGATGGTGAATTCCGCTCGATGGCTGCAGTGGCATTGGAAGGGAGCAGCCCCACCCGGTGAAGCGCGCAGCGACATAGAAATCATGGCCGGCATATTCACGCGTATGCGTTCCATGTATGCCAAGGACGGCGGCGCGTTTCCGGATCCGATCCTGAACCTGACTTGGAAGTATGCACAACCCGAAAGCCCGCGGCCCGAAGAACTGGCGCGGGAATACTCGGGCAACGCGCTCAAGGATCTTGCGGACCCGAAGGATCCGACCAAGATCACGCGCAAGGCGGGCGAGCAGCTTGCGGGATTCGCGGAGCTTCGCGACGACGGCAGCACGCAGTGCGGCTGCTGGATCTTCTGTGGTGCCTGGGGTCCTACCGGCAATCTCATGGCGCGGCGCGACAATTCTGATCCGAGCGGCATTGGGCAGACCTTGAATTGGGCGTGGGCATGGCCGGCCAACCGCCGCGTGCTGTACAACCGGGCGTCCTGCGACCCGAGCGGCAAGCCCTACAACCCTGCGCGCAAACTCATCAGCTGGAATGGCGCGGCGTGGAGCGGTGTGGACGTGCCGGATTTCAAGGTCGATGAAAATCCGGCGGGGGGCATGGGTCCGTTCATCATGAACCCCGAGGGCGTAGCACGTTTCTTTGCCCGCGGCGGCATGGCGGAGGGTCCGTTTCCCGAGCACTATGAGCCGTTCGAGACTCCGCTGGGCTACAACCCCTTGAGTCCGAAGCAACCGCAGGCAACGAACAATCCGGCCGCGCGGGTGTTTCCGGATGATCGGGAGCAGTTCGGCAAAGCGGCGCAGTTCCCGCATGTCGCGACCACGTATCGGCTCACCGAGCATTTCCATTACTGGACCAAGCATGCACGCCTGAACGCCATCATTCAGCCGCAGCAGTTCGTCGAGATTGGCGAAGGACTCGCAAAAGAAATCGGCATCGTGACGGGTGAGCCAGTCAAAGTCAGTTCGAACCGCGGTTTCATCAAGGCGGTGGCGATGGTGACCAAGCGCATCCGGCCATTGACCGTCGATGGCAAGGTCGTGCACACGGTCGGTGTGCCCATCCATTGGGGTTTCATGGGCGTCGCCAAGCCGGGATTCCTTGCCAATACACTGACGCCTTCCGTCGGCGACGCCAATTCGCAGACGCCCGAATTCAAGGCATTTCTAGTCAAGGTCGAGAAGGTCTAGGAGAAGCCATGCCGTTGCAATCACTCGACATCGTCCGCCACTCGGCGACCACCCTTCCCTCACCGGAAGTGCGCGGCGCGCACACCGGCCAGGTCGCGAAACTCATCGACACCACAAAGTGCATCGGCTGCAAGGCATGCCAGGTCGCCTGCATGGAATGGAACGATCTGCGCGATGAGATCGGCACTTGCACCGGTCATTACGAAAATCCGGCCGACCTATCTGAACACTCCTGGACGCTGATGCGCTTCACCGAATACGAGAACCCCAAGGGCGACCTCGAGTGGCTGATTCGCAAGGACGGCTGCATGCACTGCGAAGACCCCGGCTGCCTGAAGGCTTGTCCCTCGCCGGGCGCGATCGTGCAGTACGCCAACGGCATCGTCGATTTTCAGGAAGAGAATTGCATCGGCTGCGGCTATTGCATCACCGGCTGTCCGTTCGACGTTCCGCGCATCTCGAAGAAGGACAAGAAAGCCTACAAGTGCACACTGTGTTCCGATCGGGTTGCGGTGGGCCTGGAACCGGCCTGCGTGAAGTCCTGTCCCACCGGGGCCATCGTATTCGGCACCAAGGAGGATATGACGCAGCATGCGGAGGAGCGTATCGAGGATCTGAAATCGCGGGGCTTCGACCAAGCCGGGCTTTACGATCCCGCGGGAGTGGGCGGCACGCATGTGATGTACGTTTTGCACCACGCGGATCAGCCAATGCTGTACAGCGGGCTGCCGGAAGCGCCGCGAATCAGTCCGACGGTGAGGCTGTGGAAGGGTTTCAGCAAGCCGCTGGCGCTGTTCGCCATTGCCGCGACCGCGGCGGTGGGTTTCCTGCACTACATCGGCATAGGGCCGAACGAGACCGACGAGCGAGACGAGGAAGCCGCGCGCCGTGAGTTGGAGCAAACGCCATGAACTCACGCATTCCTGAGCGTATCGTGCGCTACAGCGCTGCTACCCGCATCAACCACTGGATCATTGCAATCAGCTTCGTCCTGCTGGCATTGTCCGGGCTCGCGCTTTTTCATCCGGCATTGTTTTGGCTTACAAATGTGTTCGGCGGCGGACCCTGGACGCGGATCCTGCATCCCTTCATCGGCTGCTTCATGGTCGCTGCATTTTTTCTATTGGGAGTGAAGTTCTGGCGCGACAACACGCTTCAGCAGCGCGACTGGATATGGCTGCGCAAGATCAATGAGGTGGTGAATAACCGCGAGCAGAACCTGCCGGAAGTCGGCCGCTACAATGGCGGCCAAAAGCTCCTTTTCTTTACCATCGTCGTTTGCCTGACCTGCCTGTTGCTGTCCGGCATCGTTATTTGGCGCGAGTACTTCTCCGGGTATTTCTCCATCGGCGTACTGCGCCTCGGTGCGCTGGCGCATGCGGTTTTCGGTTTCGTGCTCATCTGTGCGATCATCGTACATATCTACGCGGGGATCTGGGTCAAGGGTTCGATTCGCGCGATGACCCGTGGCTGGGTTACGCCGGGGTGGGCCTGGAAACATCACCGGGCCTGGTTTCGCGAGGTGACCAAGGGCATCCAACAGAGGTAGAGTTGCACCTACCATGGCGCAACACATTCTTGAACCCGGCGAGATCGAAACCCTCGCGCAGCGATCCATACCCCGAGTTCGATTGCCGGCTCGGGCCACGGTGTTTGCACGACGCGCGATGCGCCTGCGCCAACTTGGCGTGAGCGCCCGCATCGGCGATTACCTGCGCTTTCTTGCGGTGTTGGTGGACGCGCAGCATGCGGCGCTGGCGGACCTATCCGTCTCCATTCCAACGCCGGCGCACATCAAGATGTCGACCGAGCAAGGCATGCCGCCCATTCAACCTGCCGCGGGACCTCGCACCGCTGCGTGGTTCGAAACGCTGAAGACTATTTGCGAGTCGCTGGCCGCGCACCCGGAATTTCCGGCGGGCGTTACCGAGACGATTGCCAGGATTCGGCGTGCACCCCGCGACTGGGTCGAGGGTCAAGCGGACGCCTTGCTGCAGTCGGGCGATGAGGCGATCGAAGCGGCGGCAGCGCCGATCGTCATGGCATCGCTGCAGGTGCATTGGGCGGCATTGGCCGCTTCTTTCACCGCCGATCGGGTCAGTGCACTCGATGTGCCGGGCCTTTGTCCGCTATGCGGCAGGCAGCCGGTGGCGAGCATGGTGTATGCCCAGTCGCCCTACCAGGGATATCGTTATCTACATTGTGCGTTGTGTGCCACCGAGTGGCACATGGTGCGCGTGCAATGCACCCTGTGCGGCGCCTCAGGCAAGAGCATTGCTTACCAATCCGCAACGATCGGTGCGAATGAGGAGAACGACGGCAGTGCGGCCGAGGCGCCCGTATGCGCGGAAACCTGCGAGGAATGCCATGGCTACCGCAAGATTCTTTATCAGGAGAAGGATCCCGAGGTAGAGCCTGTGGCCGACGACCTGGCCAGCTTGAACCTCGATTTGCTGCTCGGCCAAAGCGGCTATCATCGCGCGAGCGGCAATCCGCTGCTGTGGCAGCCCAACGAGAGTTGAAGTGCCGTCCGACTCCACTCCGGCCCGTGCGGCCGATATCCCGTCACTGGATCGGCTGCTGAATGACGTGGATTTCGCACCCGCGCTGACGCGCTACTCGCGCACTCAGGTGACTACTGCACTGCGCGAGGCGCTGGCCGCACTACGTCAGCAGGCGGCCCTCGGCGAGCTGCATCATGATGGGCTGATTCCGGAAATCATCGCAAGAAGTGTCGAGGCGCGATTGCAGTACGATGCGCGTCCACGGTTGCGGCCCGTGTTCAATCTGACGGGCACGGTGTTGCACACCAATCTAGGGCGGGCTCCGCTGCCCGCCGCGGTACAAGAGTCCGTAGTCCGCGCGCTCAGTGCTCCCATCAACCTGGAATACGATTTGAGCAGCGGTGGCCGCGGCGACCGCGATGATCTGGTCGAGCCATTGTTGCGCGAGTTGACGGGCGCCGCGGCGGCGACGGTGGTAAACAACAACGCCGCGGCGGTTCTGCTCATGCTGAATACCTTGGCCAAGCGACGCGAGGTGGTGGTGTCGCGCGGAGAACTGGTCGAAATCGGCGGCGCGTTCCGCATCCCCGACGTGATGCGAAGTGCCGGCTCAAAACTCATCGAAGTCGGCACGACCAATCGTACGCATGCCGCGGACTACGCCGACGCTCTCAACGCGCGGACGGCGCTGCTGATGAAGGTGCACACCAGCAATTATGCGATCACCGGATTCACCGCATCCGTCGGGATCGGTGAGCTCGCGGCGCTGGGCCGGGCGCATGGCGTGCCGGTGGTCGTGGACCTTGGCAGCGGCAGTCTCGTCGATCTCGCCAACTGGGGTCTGCCGAAGGAGCCCACGGCGCGCGAGGCGATCGCCGCCGGCGCCGATCTCGTCGCATTCAGCGGCGACAAGCTGTTGGGAGGTCCCCAGGCCGGCATCATCGTCGGGCGCGCCGATCTGATCGTACGCATCAAGAAGAACCCACTCAAACGTGCGCTACGGGTCGGCAAGCTGACCCTGGCCGCTCTCGAGTCGGTTTTGCGGCTGTACCGCGCACCGGAATTGCTGGCCGAGAAATTGACCGTACTGCGTTTGCTGACCCGTTGCGCGCCGCAGATCGAGAACCAGGCTCGACGCTTGCTGCCGGCGGTGCAGGCGGCATTCGGTGACGCGTTCGAAGTAGCGGCGACGCCGATGACGTCGCAGGTCGGCAGCGGCGCATTGCCGGCCGACCGGTTACCGAGCTTTGGATTGCGCGTGGACAAATCACGCGCCAAGCGCTCGAGTCTCAATCGGCTTGAAGCCATGCTGCGTGAATTACCCCGTCCTGTCATCGGGCGCATCGCCGATAAGGCGCTGTGGCTCGACCTGCGCTGCCTGGAAGTCACCGATGAAACCGAGTTCACCGCGCAATGGAGTGCTTTCCGCCGATGATCATCGGCACTGCCGGTCACATCGATCACGGCAAGACCCGCCTGGTGCGCGCCTTGACCGGTGTCGATACGGATCGGCTCAAGGAAGAAAAAGAACGCGGTATCTCCATCGAACTCGGCTATGCCTATTCCACCGTGGCGGGCGGTGAGACCTTGGGTTTCATCGACGTCCCGGGCCATGAGCGGCTGGTGCATACGATGGTGGCCGGCGCCGGTGGAATCGATTTCGCGCTGCTGGTCATCGCGGCGGACGACGGCGTCATGCCGCAGACGCGCGAACACCTGGCCATCTTGGAGCTGCTGGGAGTAGGTCGCGGTGTCGTTGCGCTCAGCAAAATCGATCGAGTGGACGAGTCGCGATGCCGCGCGGTGGCGGCGCAGATAAAGACCTTGCTCTCCCCCACGGCGCTGCACGATGCGCCGGTGTTTGCACTGAATGCCGCCGCGTCCGATGATCCGGGTGTCGCCGCACTGCGTGCTCACCTGATTCGTATCGCTGCGAGTTGGCCGATGCGTTCCGAAGATGGTTTGTTTCGCCTCGCCGTCGACCGCGTGTTTACTCTGCCGGGTCGCGGTACGGTGGCAACCGGCACCGCGCTGGCGGGACGCGTTCAGGTGGGCGATACGATCGCCGTGATGCCGGCCGGCACGTCGGTTCGGGTACGCAGCATTCACGCACAAAACCGCGACTCCGAATCCGGCCGGGCAGGCCAGCGTTGTGCGTTGATTCTGGCCGGGATCGATAAGACGGAGTTGACGCGGGGTGATTGGCTGGCCGATCCGCGCGCGCTCAGTCCCAGCACGCGGCTCGATGTGCAGCTACGCTGGCTGTCGGCCAGTGGGCCGCTGGCGAATCAAGCGCCGCTGCATGTACATCTCGGCACCGCACATCGCGTCGCTCAGGTCGCGTTGCTCGAGGCGGACGAACTGATCGGAGGCGGAAACACGCGCGCGCAGCTCATGTTCGATAGCCCGATCTGTGCGGCTGCCGGCGACGTCTTCATCGCGCGCGATGCCCAGGCGCGCAATACCGTCGGCGGGGGAGTGGTCATCGACCCCGGTGCCCCCGCGCGCCGCCGACGCAGCCCCGAACGATTGGCCTATCTCGCGGCCATTCAGCGCATGCTTCTGGGTGAGGGAATTGCGCCGTTGCTGGAAAATTCCCCGCACGGCGTCGAGATGCGGGAGCTCGTTCGACTGAGAGGTCTTGCACCCGAGCGTATCGCATTGCCGCCGCAGGCGCGGATCGTCAATCCTGCCGGGCAGAGCGTCGTCATTCTGGATTCGCATTGGCAGGGCTTGTGCCAACGCGCGTTGCATGCGTTGCGGGCGTTCCACCTACAGCAGCCCGACGAGCCGGGGATCGATCGGGGGCGCCTGCGCCGCATGACTGCACCGACCGTCGCAGACGCGGTTTGGCGCGCCCTGATCGATGAACTCGTGCAGCAGCAGCGGGTGCGGCAAAGCGAACACTGGTTGCACGTACCGGAACATCGGGTGACGCTGAACGAGCGCGAACGCGACTTGGCGCAAAAACTGCAATCCGCCCTGGCCGCGGGAGGTTTCGATCCGCCGTGGGTACGCGATCTGACCGTTGCCGTGCGGGCCGACGCCGACGAAGTGAGACTGGTGCTGCGCAAGTGCATGGTGCAGCGTGAGGTATACCAGGTGGTGCGCGATCTCTTTTACCATCGAGATAGTATTCGCGCATTGGCCCGAGAACTGCGCAACCTGTACGAGCAAGCCGGCTTGGTCGAGGCCGCCGACTATCGCGATTCAATCGGATTGGGGCGAAAACGCACCATTCAGGTTTTGGAATTCTTCGACCGCGTTGGCTATACTCGCCGCACCCCCCGGGGACGGGTGTTGCGTGCCGACAGCAGCTGGCACGAAGCGGAAAGTGTAATCGTTGCGACGGGCTAACGATGGCTACGGAAGGCATGCGCACCCGGTGGTGCGGCCGGGCTTCAAACCCGGTGGGGGACGTCAAGCGTTTCCCGGTAGGTTCGACTCCTGCTACCTTCCGCCATTTTCGATGGGAGGTTCAATGAACGCACGGCCATCATCCGCACCGACACCGCGATTGACGTCGCTCTCGCACGGCGGTGGTTGCGGTTGCAAGATTTCGCCCGGGGTTCTGGCTGATCTTTTGAAGGGGGCGTTGCCGGGCGCGCGCTACGCCGATTTGCTGGTGGGCACGGATACTTCCGACGATGCCGCCGTCTATCGTTTGAACGACAAGCAAGCGGTCGTCGCGACGACCGATTTTTTCATGCCCATCGTCGATGATGCATTCGATTTCGGGCGTATTGCCGCGACCAACGCCCTGTCCGATATCTACGCCATGGGCGGGCGGCCACTGCTGGCGTTGGCAATAGTCGGCATGCCGATCAATACACTGGCCCGCGATTCCATTCGCGACATCCTTCGCGGTGGCGAATCGGTATGCGCGCAGGCCGGTATTCCCATCGCGGGCGGGCACAGCATCGATTCCGTGGAACCCATCTATGGATTGGCCGTCACTGGCGTGGTCGACCCAAAGAAAGTCAAACGCAATAGCCGTGCCCAGGAAGGCGACCTATTGATCCTGAGTAAGCCGCTCGGCGTCGGCATATTCTCCGCGGCGTTCAAGAAGGGTCTACTGGATGATGCCGCCTACCGCGTCATGATCGAAACGACCACGCAACTCAATCTACCGGGGATGGAACTCGGGAATCTTGCGGGCGTGCACGCCATGACAGATGTGACCGGCTTTGGATTGCTGGGCCATCTGCTCGAAATGTGCCGGGGCAGCGGTCTCGGTGCACGGATCGAGGTGGACAGGGTGCCATTGCTGCCTGGGGTATGGGCGCTTGCCGAATCCGGAATCGCGACCGGTGCGTCTAGCCGAAATTGGCAGTCCTATGGCAGCGATGTACGGGCGCTTAAGCCCATGAGCGCTTCCCTGCAGGCGATTCTGACCGATCCGCAGACATCGGGCGGCCTGCTGGTTGCCTGCGACCCCCGAGAATTGCCGGGCGTGCAAGCGATCTTCGCCCGGTTTGGATTTGCACGAGCGTCGGTAATCGGTTGCATGACCGCTGGGAGCCGGGAATTACAGGTGGAGTAGACGTGGCAGTGATGCGTCCTGTTGTCTAATCGCTGATACCTGCGGACTGTGCAGCGATGATAAGTTTAGGGCGCTTATGATTCCGACGATTCAGATTCTGGTCTTGCTGCTGATCGTGATTTCCGCCGTTGCGGTCGTGGCGGCGCGGCTGAAAATTCCGCCAGCGATTCTCCTGGTGCTCACCGGCATCATCCTGGCGCTCGTTCCCGGGCTGCCGACCGTGAAGCTGGCCCCGGAATTCGTCTTGCTGATCGTACTGCCGCCGCTCGTTTATTCATCGGCGGTAGCGATGAGCTGGCGCGAGTTCCAATTCAATCTGCGTCCCATTTCGCTGCTCGCCGTGGGTTGCGTCCTGTTCACGACCGTCGCGGCCGCCGCGGTAACCCATTGGCTGTTGGGTTTTTCCTGGCCGGTGGGCTTCGTGTTGGGGGCCATTGTTTCGCCGCCGGACGCCGTGGCGCCGCTGTCCATTGCGCGCCGAATGCAGCTCCCCAGACGGCTTCTCGTAATCCTCGAGGGTGAAGGCCTGGCGAATGATGCGAGTGCACTCATTCTCTATCGCTTTGCGGTGGCGGCCGTCAGTGCCAGTACATTTTCGTTCGGCCATGCCGCCGGCATGTTTACCGCCATCCTCGGCGGGGAAATCCTCTGGGGCATCGGCGTGGGTTGGCTCATGCTGCGATTGCGGCGTTGGGTGCACGATCCGCGCATCGAGATCATGCTCTCGATCCTGACCCCATTCGTGGCTTTCTGGCCACCTCAGCACCTGGGCGGTTCCGGCGTGCTTGCTACCGTGACCGCCGGACTCTATATCAGCTGGAATGGCCTGCGGCTCATCAGTGCGGCGACGCGGCTACAGGGCATTTTCTTCTGGGATTTCCTCATTTACGTGACCGAGGGATTCGTGTTTCTCATCACCGGCCTGCAGGCGCGAACGCTGATTGCCGATATTCGTGGCGATTCGCTCTCCGATCTGGCCGTCTCCGCCGCCGTGGTCTGCGCCGTGGTGATCATCGCCCGTTTTGTGTGGATGTTTCCCGCTACGTACCTTCCGCGTTGGCTGATTCCTTCGGTCGCGCGCGCCGATCCCGCGCCGCCCTGGCAGTGGCCCTTTGCGCTGGCCTTCACTGGGGTCCGCGGAATCGTCTCGCTGGCGGCAGCGCTCGCCATTCCCTTCACGACCGAGAGCGGCGAGCTATTTCCCGACCGCGATCGGATTCTTTTCCTCACGTTTTCGGTCATTCTGGTAACGCTTGTCGGCCAGGGCTTGATGCTGCCCGCCCTGATCCGTGCGCTTGGGCTCGCCAACGCGGGCCGCCGGGAACACCACGCCGACAGAGTCGAGGAATTCGCCGCGCGCAGGCTGGCCATCGAGGCGGCAATCCAAACTCTCGACGAACTGGTCGCGCAACGCGAGCTGTCCGAGGATATCGTTCGGCCGTTGCGCATACACCACGGCGATCGACTCAGGCAGGTCGAGCTTCGCGGCGACGGTGACGATGGGCATAAACGGCTCACCGAGCTGCACGATGAGATTGAATTTCTGCTGATCGATGCCGAACGGCAGAAGATCAACGATCTGTATCGACGCGGCAAGCTGAAGGATGAAGCGCGGCGTCGGATCGAGCGGGAGCTCGATTTGCGCGACGCGCAACTGACCAATGTGCGGGCCGAGGAGTGAACTTCACTGACGGGGCTGCAACCATGATGGGTCTGACCTCCCTAATGACGCCGCCAAGAATATTTCACGTCGTCAGATTCATCGGTCACTGGAAGCAGCGGGCAAAACCTCCATGTATTGCCTAGTCCGCGCTACCGGGGTACTCCGGACAGGACGGTGACCACACGTTGTTCGCGGTGGCCGACATAAGTGTCCTCTCGATAGACGACCTTGTCACCCAGGTGGATTTCCACTTTATGGTCCCCGGCCGCGACTTTAATAATCTGGGGATGGTCGTTGACCGCCGTTGCTTGTGCGGTTTGCACGCCATCAATGAATACGATCGAACCGCTAGGGGCGCCGGTCACGATGATCTCGGTTGGATCCAGTAATGGCTGCTTCCTCGAACCGAACCAGGCGCAGGCCGATAGGCAGGTGAGGGTCATTAGTACGAAAACTTTCAATCGTTAAGTCCACGATTGGTTACGACGGCGCGAGCGTATCACGCAGCACGGAGATCAACTACTATCAGCGTTGGTGCTTCAAGCGGGTGGCGGCTTGGATTGGGATGGCGACAAGTCAACAAGGACGAGCGTGAAGGGTTGGGATACGGAGTGTTAATCGATGCGTCCGCGACGATCCAAGCCGGAGTCAATCGTGCCGCCGCCCCGGCACGTCCTCTGCCGGATACGATAGCGCTAGTAGAGGAGCTCACCGATTTCTCCGTGATCCGGTACAAGCTCACGAGCGAAAGTGGTCATTCCGAGGTCAAGGCACGCGATGAATAAGGTTACGCCCAGAGACTTCCGAAATGCGTTCGTTACGGTTATGCAATCTGAGCACACCAGCTTTCGCACTGCGGTGGGTTTCGAGACCAAATCGTATAACTTCTACATTCGAACCACCGTTTATCCCAGAGTCGCCAGGCAATTAGGGTTGTTGTCATGGAACAAGGAGTACTACACGCTTGACGGGATGTTGTATGAGGAGCGCGGCGTAGACGATACTGGGAAGTACGCCACCTATGCGAATTGGATTTCCGTCGCAATAGAACACGAAAACGACAGTTCTCGTGCCCCCGAAAAGATGAATAAGCTTCAGTCCTTCAACGCGCCGCTGAAGGTGTTGATCACCTACGTCGCTCCGGGCCTCGCGTCCGAAACTCTTTTACGAAAGTACGAGAGCCTTATAAAGGCGTCGGACGTGTTCAACGACGTCGCTACGCTGCGTCAGCAACTCGTGATTTTGGGAACACCGAAGACCGTTCTTGAATGGCGATTCTACGCCTACGAAAACGACGGATTTGTTCTGATGCTGCAAAATTAAGTGTTGCATATTCGTCGTTCAGCGAAACGTTCGGTGGCGGGCCGTCAGGGCGGATGCCTCAATCAACGGGTAGATTCGCACTTGCCGAAAAACACTTGCGTTTATAAGGTCGACAAGTGTACTTTGTACGGCAAAGTGGATTGGTGTCATACGCTTAATTTTGGAGATGGCATTCCTGATGCTGCCGACAGGGATTCTGACGTCAGGGGGCAGGTGCCGAGAAATGATCATATCCTTGGGATTCGGAGCGGGAACTCCGAACCCCGAGGTATCTGATCGCTGCGGTAGTCGCAAGTTGCGTCACTGGCCGACGGCGAGGCAGGAAGAATAGTGCGGACATTCTGAATTGGGTTGGCAAAAAAAGGGGAAATAGCATGGATCCGCTCGCGTGGTATGAAATGGCTGTACTTTGGGGATTTGCAATATTGGTCATAATTTTAGATCGGAAAAACTGGGACAAATAAGCCGATCCACAGGCTGACGAGCGTCGGATTAGGGGTCGGAGTAGTAGCAATTGGACGGAAAAACGGGGTAAGCAGCGGCGGTCACCCTGTTTTTTTCGGTGCTGATTTCCAGTCTTTCCACCCTCAACGACCTTCAACCCGTCCTTGCGTAGCGCACCGTCCGGCGCGACACGCCGGTAGAGCGTCTGCCGGGTAATTCCTAGTTCGCTGCACAAGTCAGCCACCTTCTTTCCTTTTGCCCCATGGAGGCCATGGCCAGCGCGCCATTTCGAGCGACCGTCTCCTGGCGGAGCGATCAACGGGAGATACGGTCCTCACGGTCGAAATATCACTCATCGGTACTTGCTGCTGCCCTGAATCTGGCTGCGGCCGTGTCGCCGATGTCGCAGGTATTTGGCCGTGGTAGTAGCATGCCGGGGGGGGGTGGCCGAACACCCCCGACTGGTCATACTCGTCCCTTGCGGAGCTTCGCGATGGGCTAGGAGTAAGTGATTTATGAAGTCGGCTGAATGGTATTTCGATTTCATCTCGCCATTTTCGTATCTTCAGCTCGAGGCCTTCGATCGATTGCCGTCTAATGTGGGACTGACGCTCCGTCCCGTGCTGCTAGGGGCGCTGCTGAATCACTGGGGTCACAAGGGGCCGGCCGAAATCCCGCAAAAGCGGCGCTTCACTTATCGGTTTGTGCAATGGCTTGCCGAGCGTGAGGGAGTACCGTTGAAATTCCCGCCCGCGCATCCGTTCAACTCGATCAAGGCATTACGGCTGGCAATTGCGGCAGGCAGCGGTATCGAGCCGATACGAGCAATCTTCCGACACATCTGGCGCGAGGGAAAGTCGCTCGATGATGCTACGGATTGGAGCGCACTATGTTTGAGGGTCGGAGTCGCCGATCCCGATACCAGGATCACCGAACCGAAGATCAAAGAGGAACTCAGGCAGAACGGCGAGCGGGCGCTTGCGGCCGGCTTGTTTGGGGTCCCGACGTAAAACTCCATTTGGT
>Ga0209517_10002218_pt1 | contig 27833 bp, 24 predicted proteins | sample PeaSoiMetSII2010_FD_187695 | JGI IMG/M metagenome (GOLD analysis project Ga0209517, IMG submission 187695) | Peat soil microbial communities from Weissenstadt, Germany - SII-2010 (SPAdes) (version 2) | ecosystem: Environmental > Terrestrial > Soil > Wetlands > Peat | place: Germany...
ACCAGCTCAGGCGGCGCTGCTCGGGCCGACCGCGATCCGTGAGCTCGCGGCCCGCCTCGGGTTGCGGCCGTCCAGGCAGCTCGGGCAGAACTTCGTGGTCGACGCCGGAACCGTGACCAGGATCGCTGGCCTGGCCGGCCTGCAGCCGGACGACGTCGTCCTCGAGGTCGGGCCGGGCTTCGGGTCGCTGACGCTGCCGCTGCTGGCCAGGGCTGGCCGGGTCGTGGCGGTCGAGATCGATCCGGTCCTGGCGGCCGAGCTGCCGCTGACCGTCGCGGCCAGGGCGCCCGATCTGGCCGGGCGGCTTGAGGTCGTGACCGGCGACGCCGCCAGGCTGAGCCAGCTTCCCGGCGAACCGCCAAGCGTCCTGGTCGCCAACCTGCCTTACAACGTCGCCGTCCCGGTCGTGCTGCAGGTGCTTGCCGCGTTCCCTTCGGTGCAACGGTGCCTGGTCATGGTCCAGGCCGAGGTGGCTGACCGGATGGTCGCGCCGCCGGGCAGCCGGACCTACGGCATACCCTCGGTCAAGCTGGCCTGGTACGGCACTGCGCGCCGGGTGGGTTCGGTGCCGCGAGGGGTGTTCTGGCCGGTGCCTCGGGTGGACTCCGGGCTGGTGGCCATCACCAGGCACAAGCAGCCTAATGATGGTCAGGCGGGCGTGCCGCGCGAGGACGTCTTCGCCGTGGTTGACGCGGCATTCGCGCAACGGCGCAAGACGCTCAGGGCGGCGCTCTCGCCGTGGGCCGGATCGGCGGCAGCGGCCGAGCGGCTGCTGCGTGCGGCCGACGTGGACCCGGCGCTGCGCGGCGAGGCGCTCGGAGTGGCCGAGTACATCCGGATTGCGCAGGCGGCGGGCGCGGCGCGTACGATCATCGAATCGTGATGCACGTGACGCCAATCGGCGGGCCGGCCGGAGCGGTTACCGCCCGGGTGCCCGCGAAGGTGAACCTGCAGCTCTCAGTTGGCCCGCGGGGACCTGACGGCTACCACGAGCTAGTAACGGTCTTCCACGCGGTCTCGCTGTTCGACGAGGTGACCGTCCGCGCGGCCGACCGAACCAGCGTCACGGTGACCGGCGAAGGCGGCCAAGCGGTACCGCTCGGCCCGGCGAATCTCGCTGTCCGGGCCGCGGCCGCGCTGGCCCGGGCGATTGGCAGGCGCGCCCGCAGCGCAGCTGGAGTCCGGATCGAGATCCGCAAGCGGATCCCGGTAGCCGCTGGGCTGGCGGGCGGCAGCGCCGACGCGGCGGCGGCCCTGGTCGCATGCAATGAGCTGTGGCGGGCTGGCCTGAGCCTGCAGGAGCTGCGTGCGATCGGTGCTCAGATCGGCAGTGACGTGCCGTTCGCGCTGATCGGCGGAACCGCGGTCGGGCAAGGCCGCGGTGAGCGGCTGACCCGGGCGCTGGCGTCAGGCAGCTATCACTGGGTGCTCGCATTCGGCGCGTCCGGGCTGGCAACGCCCGATGTCTACGCCGCCTGTGACCGGCTTCGAGCGGCGCGTAGCCCGGCTTCCGGCGATGCCGGCGACGGCGAGCCGGGCCCGCCTGAGCTGAATACTGAGCTGATGGCCGCGCTGCGATCCGGTGACCCGGCAGCGGTCGGGCCGTTGCTGACCAACGATCTGCAGGCGGCCGCCTTGTCGCTGCAGCCGGTGCTGCGCCGGGCGCTGGCCGCGGGCCGCGAGCATGGGGCGCTCGGCGCGATCGTCTCCGGCTCGGGGCCGACCTGCGCTTTTCTGGCCGCCGGCGCCGCCCAGGCAAGGGAGCTAGCCGTCGCCATCACCGGCGCCGGAGTGTGCCGCGCGGTCGTGCAGGTCACTGGCCCGGCGGCGGGGGCGTGTGTGGTCGACGGCCGGGGACGCCAGTGAATCTGGTCAACCTGGAGGCTGCGGTCAAGGCGTATGGCCCCCGGGTGCTGCTCAACCAGGTGTCCCTCGGCGTGGCCGCCGGTGACCGGATCGGCGTGGTCGGGCGCAACGGGTCTGGCAAGACCACGCTGCTCGCGGCCCTGGCCGGGGCCGCCGAGCTGGATTCCGGACGATCGACCAGGTCGCGTGGCACCAGGATCGGCTACCTGGCGCAGGCCGAGCAGCTCGCTGGCCAAGTCCGCCAGATCGTGTTCGGAACAGCGCCAGAGCACGAGTGGGCCGTCGACGCCAGAGGCCGGCTACTGCTCGCCGCGTTGCTTTCTGACATCGATCTGGCGGCCTCCGCTGACCGGCTGTCTGGCGGGGAGCGCCGCCGCGTCGCGCTGGCCGCCCTGCTGCGCGGCACGCACGACCTGCTGCTGCTTGACGAGCCGACGAACCATCTGGACATCGAGGCGATCCGCTGGCTGGCCGGATACCTGACCAGCTACGGCAAGGCGTTCGTGGTGGTTACCCATGACCGCTGGTTCCTTGATGCGGTCTGCCAGCGGACCTGGGAGATTGCTGACGGTCAGGTCTTCTCCTACGAGGGCGGCTACTCGGCCTACGTGCTGGCCAGGGCGGAGCGGACCAGGATCGCAGCCGCCGAAGACCAGCGCAGGCGCAATCTGCTGCGCAAGGAGCTTGCCTGGCTGCGGCGCGGGCCGCCGGCCAGGACCAGCAAGCCGAAGTTCCGGATCGACGCCGCTACCGCGCTGATCGCCGACGAGCCCGAACCGAGGGACTCGATAGAGCTAGCCCGGCTGGCCGCCACCCGGCTCGGCAAAACCGTCATCGAGCTGGACGGCGTGACCGTCAGGGCGGGCCGGCTGCTGCTCGACGACGTGACCTGGCAGCTCGGACCCGGAGCGCGGGTCGGCGTGGTCGGGGTCAATGGCAGCGGCAAGACCACGCTGCTGAGGTTGCTGGCCGGCGCCATCGGCGTGCCAGGCTCGGCCGGCGGGCTCCGCGCTGACGGCGCGATGGTGACCGGCAAGACGGTACGGATTGGCTACCTGACCCAGGAGCCCGCGCAGGTCGAGCCCGGTCTGCGGGCGCTCGAAGCCGCCGAGCAAGCGCGTGGCTCGGTCCGGATCGGCAAGCGCGAGCTTTCCGCCAGCCAGCTGCTTGAGCGGCTAGGCCTGCGCCGTGAGCGGCAGTGGACGCCGGTAGCTGAGCTATCCGGCGGTGAGCAGCGGAGGCTGCAGTTCCAGCTGGTGCTGATGACCGAGCCGAACGTCCTGCTACTCGACGAGCCGACCAATGACCTGGACATCGAGACGCTGACCGAGCTTGAGGATCTGCTTGACGGCTTCCCCGGCTCGATCGTGGTGGTGAGCCACGACCGGTATTTCCTTGAGCGGGTCACCGACCATATCGTCGCGCTGATCGGCGGGAAGCTGGCGTTCCTGCCCGGAGGTGTTGAGGAGTACCTGGACCTGCGGGACCGGGGTGAAGCCGAGCTAGCTGCCTGGCCGGCCCGCGTGGACCAGGTTCCGGCCAGATCGCGGGCACGGGCGGCTGCGGCCGGTTCGAGCTCGGGGCCGTCGTCGGCGCCGGTGGCCAGTCCGCCGGCCGCTAGTCCGACGCTGGCCAGTCTGCCGGTGGCCGGTCCGACGGCGGAGCGGCAGCGGCAGGTGAAGAAGGAGCTCGCCAGGCTGGATCGCCAGCTTGAGAAGCTGTCCGGCCAGGAATCCGACCTTGAGCAGGCGCTGGCGCTGGCCGCGACCGACTACGAGCGCCTGATCGAACTCGGTGGCCAGCTCCGGGCCCTGCACGCCGAGAAGGAGGGTATCGAGGAGCGGTGGTTGGCGCTCGCCGAGGAGATATCCGGATGATCGCCAGGCTGACTCGGTTCGAGCTGCGGTGGCTCCACACCTCCTGATCAGGTCTAAGTTGCTCTTGACCTGAGGAAACGCTGAGCATGCGGCTGCGCGCAGTCGGCGTGCTTGTGCAGTTGTGCGCGGCTCAGGGTGGCTGTGCGCGGCTGGCTGGCAAGTACGCGCCGGTGAGGCGGCTGGGAAGGTCAACCCGGCTGGTCAGAGCATGTGGACGGGATTCTGGGCACGCACATGGAAATTCTACTGTCTGATGATCATGGAATCCGTTAATGCGAAAGTGCCCGCAGGCACGCCTCGCAGGTGCCAGTCGGCTTGTGGCCAGGCTGTGCCGCACGGGTTGCGTTGTAAGACGATCTGTCTTACGATAGTTGTGTGGCTGACACGATTACCTTCCGGACTGACACCGAGACCGAGCATGCTCTGGATACCCTCACCCGAGGCGGCGGCTCCCGTTCAGCAGCTATCCGAGAGGCGTTGCTGGAAGCGGCCTTGCGCCGGGACCGCGCCGCCGCGCTTCGGATCGCAGTACTGCGGATGTCTTTGGGCGAGCCTGACGGCATCAATGTCGCTGACGAGCTGGCGGCTGCTCGCGACGAAGAGCGCTGATGATCTACCTCGACTCGGCGGCTGTCGTCAAGCTTGCGCATGCTGAAGCCGAGACCGAGGCGCTGCGCGAGTGGCTGAGTGAGCGCGCGGACACTGGCTGGATAAGCTCGGCCCTGGTGGAGGTCGAGGCGTTCCGAGCGCTGGCACGGCACGCGCCCCAGGCCATCGCCCGGCTGCACCCGGTGCTCGACCTGATCGACATGGTTGACCTGAGCCCGGATATACGGATTCTCGCTCAGACTGTCTCGCCTGCGAGCGTGCCCAGCCTGGACGCGATCCATCTGGCCACCGCACTGCGCCGCACGGGAGAACTCACGTCATTCGTCACTTACGACAAACGCCTGGCCGACGCGGCGACAGCAGCCGGGCTGACCGTCGACATGCCTTCCTAAACGATTCCGGCGAGCCGGGCCTGGCAGTCAGTCGGCGCCCGAGCCGACATCGCCGAAGTCATTTGGGTGGATCAGCGCAACGTCTGGCCGCGCGGAGGCAGTGTTGCGTTGTGGTTACGGGCTTGCTGGGTCACCCACGCGCGCGGCTGGATGAGCGGCGGTGCCGGCCAGGTGCACTCGCCGGTTGCCGTGCTCGATGAAGAACAGGACGTGCAGGCGGCGCAGGAACACTGTGCCGACGTGGAAGCGCCAGGATTAGTTGGACGGGTCTTGTATTGCCTGGATAAGTGCCCTGATCGCGGTGGGTCACTCCTGATCGGAAAGCCTCGTGTAGGTGAAATCCCGCAGGCTGTCGCCAGCACCGATTGACCGGTGCAGGTCTCGTTGCAGCCTGTCGACGGTCTGCGAGTCTTCCTTCACGTAGGAGATGAACACGTGACCGCGGTGCGGTTCCGCAGCGACGCCGGGCTCCAGCGGCTGTGACCCGCACATATGCGAACGAGTATGGCTCACCATGCGAACCGTGCCACGGACGGGCGTGTTGCGGGCGTGAGCACTGGCTGGGTCTACTCCCCGCGCGCCACGGCAGCCCAGGTTGGTGCATGCGGGTCTTGCAGCAGATGGTGATCGAGAATCGGGATCGAGGTACCGGACCCTTCCGGTGGCCACTGTGCTGAGCGCGATCTTCGGTCCGGCGGATGCCCGGGCTCGCCGGGGCTGGCCGGTGTTCTTCTGCCGTCGCTGCGACTGGCCGAGTAGGCCGCTCATCGCGGGGGCTATGACAGGAGTCAGCGGTCATCTTGCTGATCAGCGATGGCTTATGCCGCGATGTAATCGAGAACGCGGCGGATGTTGTCCTCAACCGGTTCCATCGCATCCACGGTGAGGCGACCGGCGGTCAGCCGGGGCACTTCGGCGCGCATCCGCTCGACGTGGTCCCAGCCGATCTCGTGCCAGCCAGGAATGCCGCGAGTGCGGCCTTCGATCCGCGCGCGGTGGATGACCTCATCGGAGCAGACGCACTCGATCAGGAACAAGCGAGCCGAGAACTGATCGGCCGTCTCGCGCCACAGCGGGACCTGGCTCTGACTGACCACGTCGTCAACGACGGCGCTCTGACCGAGCATCAGCTGCCTGGTGACCAGCGTCCTGAGCAGACCGAACCAGGCAGCCAGATACTCGGACCGGTCAAGGGTGGCCAGCGCTGCGTGCGCAGGCTTGAGCGCCCCCATCAGCCAGTCTCCAGCGAACACCGGAGCGCCGACCATCCGAGCTACCTGCTCAGCCAGCGTCGACTTGCCCGTGCCGGGCAGCCCGGCCACGATGATCACCTGCGGTTGCGCATCCTGGAGAGCATCCACGCCAGAAGGCTAGCGTCCGCTAAACCGGCGAGCGGGGCCGCCGGACGGGAGGGGACAGCTCACCGCTCATCCTTAACGGCCCGTGACCTGCTCAGACGTACCGGGAGCGGGTCACCTTCGATCAGGATAGGCCGGTTCGCATGGCGGGACGTTCGGCCACCGTGACTGTGACCTGTGCGTTTGTGAGGGCACATTGGCCATTGTGCGAACCGGTGGCCGGGGTCGCTGGCGGTGTTGATATCCGACCTGGGCGGCGCTTCTTCGGGTCGGGGCCAATCGTGTAATACCGTCGTAGCGTGGATGATCGTGGCAGCGTGTACCGGCCGCTGACGCTGGCGGCGCTAGGGCATTTGCTGTCCGGCGCCGATGAGTCTCGCCGGTGGCGGCTGATAGCTGAGTTCCTGGAGGAGTACCGCTGTGAGCCGGTCCCGGCTCTCGGCTGGCGCTGCTGGATGAGGAGCCGGCTGGCACGGGTGACGAGCACTGGGATGTATTCCTGGCTGCGCTGGCGGAGCATCTGTGTGCGCGCGACGGCCGGTCGGCGCCGACCTGGGCGGAATCACGGTCGCTCGGCCGACTGTGGTTTCCGTCTAATTCCCGGTCCGCGCGGGTGGACGCAGTGGTGCACGCGCCGGCGGCGTTTCGCCGCCGGGGGTGTACGTCGCGGCGCAGGAGCTGGAGGTCGCGTGAGCGCGGATGATCCGCTTCTTGACCGGGAGGCGCTTGCTGAGGCCTTCCGGCGGCTCGGTGACCGGCTGGCCCGGCGCGGCCTGACCGCCGATGTGTACGTGTTCGGTGGCGCCGCCATGGCTTTGGCGTACGACGCGCGGCGGGCGACCCGCGACATCGACGCGGTCTTCCAGCCGCACGGCGTCGTGGTGGAAGAAGCCTGGGCGGTGGCTGACGAGCTGGGGTGGCCGCGGTGGTGGCTGAACGAGCAGGCCAGCGTTTATGTCGCTCCCGGCGGCGGTTCGCATGGTGGGACGTTCGGCCCCGGTCCGCGTCACGGGGTGGCGCTGGTGGGCTCGGCGGCGTCGAAGGGCGCGAGCAGGACCCGCAGCAGCGATGCGAGCTGGTCGCGCTGATCGCGGTCCAACCTGCGCAGTAGCTTCCGCTCGCTGAGCAGCAAGTCAGAAAGAGCGGCGTCCGCGACCTCCCGGCCGCGTTCAGTCAGCGTGACCACGACGCCCCGCCTGTCCTGTGGGTCCGGGTGCCTGCTGACCAGCCCGGCTTCAGCCAGCCGGTCGATCCGGTTGGTCATGGTCCCTGATGTGACCAAGGTGGCCCGCAGCAGAGCGCCGGGACTGAGCTGATACGGCGGTCCCTGCCTGCGCAGTGCGGACAGCACGTCGAATTCCCACGCTTCCAGACCGTGTCCGGCGAAGGCAGCCCGCCGCGCCCGGTCCAAATGCCTAGCCAGCCTGGACACCCGGCTCAGTACCTGCAGTGGTTCGACGTCCAGGTCGGGACGCTCCGACCGCCAGCCGGCCACCAGCTCGTCGACCTCATCGGTGAGCGGACCTACGGCCGCGCGCCCATCGTCCATGAGCAGCAGCATATCTCTTGACGTCGAGACTTCCGGTCAGGTAAGAAGAATAATGTCTTGATATCAAGAAAACTAGGAGGTCGTGATGTGGGATCCAGCGCTGTATCGGGCATTCGCGACCGAGCGAGCCCGCCCGTTCTTCGATCTGGTGACGCGGATCGGTGCGGAGGATCCCAGGCAGGTCGTCGACCTAGGCTGCGGCACTGGCGAGCTGACCGCCGCACTGACCAGGCGCTGGCCGGCCGCGCAGGTCTGCGGGATCGACAGCTCGGCCGAGATGATCGAGGCAGCCGGCCAGTTGCTGGCGGCCCCGGTGGAAGGCGTGGCCGGCCTGCTGCCGACCGCACGAGATGACCGTCACGGCGACCAGGCGCAACCACAGCCAGCGGGCGCTGCTCGGCAGCCAGCGCAGCCCGGGTGCGACGCGAGCGCCGGGAGACTCAGCTTCGCGCTTGGCGATGTCCGGACCTGGCAGCCTGAGCTTCCGCCCGACGTGATCGTGTCCAACGCCGTGCTGCAGTGGGTGCCTGACCACGCCGACCTGCTGACCCGGTGGGCCGGGCTGCTGGCCGATGGCGGCTGGCTTGCCTTCCAGGTTCCCGGCAACTTCGATCAGCCCGCCTATCGGGTATTGCGCGAACTGACCGGCTCGGCCAGGTGGCGGTCGCTGCTGGCCGATATCGACCTGAATCTTCAGGGTGCCGATCCGGCCGGATACCTGGACCTGCTGGCCCGATCGGGATGCGAGGTCGATGCCTGGGAGACGACCTACCTTCATGTGCTTCAGGGGGAGGACCCGATCGTGCGCTGGTACCGCAGCACCGGGCTGCGTCCGGTGCTGCGCACGCTGGACCAGGCACAGGCGGAGGCGTTCCTGTCCGACTACGGCGCGCTGCTGCGCGAGACATACCCAGTGGCGTCCTACGGCACCGTGTTTCCGTTCCGCCGGGTGTTCGTCGTTGCCCAGCGCGGGCGGCGGTAGCTCGGCGCGTGCGGCGGTAGCCCGGCGCGGGCGGCGGTGGCTCAGCCTTGCCCGGTTCCGGTCGAGACGATTTCGTCCACTCTGGTCAGCGTCCGCAGCACGAGCCAGCCGAACAACCAACCGCCGGCGACGTCTTCTGGCCAGTGTCGGCCCAGGTACAGCCGCGAGCCGCCCTGAGCTGCCACCAGCGCGGCGACGATCGACCAGATGACCCGTCGCTCGGCTGGACTGCCCCAGCGCTGGGTCAGCAAGTGCGCCAGCAGCCCGAAGGTGATGACGGTGCGGGCGGCACCGCCTGAGGGGTAGTCCCCCGGCGGCCCGACAGAGGAGTCCGCCGGCGGCTTGGTGCCTCTGACCAGACGTTTCAGCGCCTTCTGCAGGTAGACCTCGGCCACGACGCCGCCGATGAGCAGCGGCAACGGTGTCCACTTCCGCCGGTCGTAGGCGAGAATCGCGCCGACCAGGACCGAGAACGAGCCGATCACCGAGTAGCCGCCGATCGTGGTCACCGGATCCAGCCGCCGGGACAACGCTGCGGATCGGTGCTCGTGGCAGTACTCGTACAGTTGACGTGAGCGTCGGGTTACCGGATCGCGTTGCACCAGCCTGCCGATTGCCCAGGACGTCAGCAACGTAGCGGCACCGCCCACCGCAAGCGTTCGGAGGACGCCACCGGACCTTGATGCACCCGCTCTGCGCACCAGCCAACGATATCGAAGACGGCGCAGGAATCTTCCAGTCACGGATCGGACGCGGCGGGGCGACTACGCTGATCGGCGCGACCGACGGCGGCCGCCGTCTGGGATCTGGAGGAATTGGAGCGTGCGAACCCGCCAGCGCCTCGCCGCATACGCCCTGATCGTCGACGGTTCGGGCCGGGTGCTGCTGACTCGGCAGCCGGACGGTCGGCGGCGGCTCGCCCGGCGAGGACAGCCGCGGTTGGGACGGTGGCTGCTGCCAGGCGGCGGCGTCGAGCACGGCGAGCATCCCGAGCAGGCGGTCACCCGTGAGGTGCTTGAGGAGACCGGCTTGCAGGTCCGGCCCGGCGTGCTGCGCGAGGTGGTCAGCGACGTGGCCGCAGTGGGCCGGCGCCGCCGGATGCTGCATACCGTCCGGTTGATCTATCAGGCCACCGCCGTTCCGGCCGAACCTGACTCGCCGGAGAACCAGCTGTCCGATCAGGCACGCTGGTGCTCACCGCAGGAGTGGCGGACGCTGCCGCTGGCACCATTCGTCGCCCGAGTGCTCGACTCCGGTCTTAGTTAGCCGCGGTCGACTCAGGACTGGTCGCGCAGCCTGCGCGTGGCCTCCGGCGAGATCCGCGGCTTGGGGTCAAGCTGGGAGAGGCCGTTCCAGGCCAGGTTCACCAGATGCGCTGCCATCTCCTCCAGCTTGGGCTTGCGCACTTCCAGCCACCACTGCCCGGCGAACGCCACCATGCCGACCAGCATCTGGGCGTACATCGGGGCCAGCTTGGGGTCGTAACCGCGTACCTGCAGCACGTCGGCCAGGATGTACTCGACCTGGCTGGCGATGTCGCTGAGCAGGCTGCCGAAGGTGCCGGAAGCTGACGCCGGGGGTGAGTCGCGGACCAGGATCCTGAAGCCGTCGCTGTTGTCCTCCATGTACCTCAGCAGGCTGACCGCCGCGACCTCGAACTTGGGCATGGTGTCTTCGCCCTGCAGCAGTTCCGTTGCCATCTGCAGAAACCGCTCCACCTCGCGGTCGACGACGACGGCGTAAAGCCCCTCTTTGCCGCCGAAGTGCTCATAGACGACCGGCTTAGAGACGCCGGCCTGGGCGGCGATCTCCTCGATGGAGACGCCGTCCAGGCCACGTTCCGCGAACACCCGGCGGCCGATGTCCAGGAGTTGCTCGCGGCGCTCCTTGCCGGTCATCCGCTTGCGGCCGGACGCTGGGGGCTGCCTGTTCACTGCCCCATCATGCAGCCACCGCCCGGTTATCAGCCAATCGGATTTGTCACGCTGCGCTTAGCCATCGAGCCAAGGGCACGTGCCGCGCCGACTTTCTTGCCGGTCAGTCGGTCGGTATCCGGCCACCTGACGTCCTTGACCCAGCCGATTTTCTCGGCCAGCCAGATGCCACGGGCGGCGATATCGATCTGGCCCTTGAACACGCCGTGCCGTGCGCAGGTCGGGTCAGCATGGTGCAGGTTGTGCCAGGACTCACCGAAGGACAGGACGGCCAGCCAGGCGACATTCCTTGACTTGTCACGCGCCTCGAACTCCCGCTTGCCGAAGGTGTGGCAGATCGAGTTGATCGACCAGGTGACATGGTGCAAGAACGACACCCGAACCAGGCTGGCCCAGAAGAACGCGAGGACAGCGCCCTGCCAGGACATCAGCCACAGGCCGCCGATCAGGGCTGGTGCCAGCAGAGTCACGGCGACGAGTGCGGGGAACTGCCGATGGATTGCCACGATGTCATCGTCGGCGAGCCAGTCGGGGGAGAACTTCTGATGCGAGGTCACGTCCCGGTCGAACAGCCAGCCCATGTGGGCCCAGACCATCCCCTTGGTCAGTGCCTTCCAGTCGTCCCCGAACCGCCAGGGCGAGTGCGGGTCGCCTTCCTTGTCGCTGTACTTGTGGTGCCGCCGATGGTCGGAGACCCAGTCGAGCAACGGGCCTTCGACAGCCATCGAGCCGGCCACGGCGAGGGCGATCTTCATACCGCGGTTTGCCTTGAACGAGCCGTGGGTGAAATAGCGGTGGAAGCCCATCGCGATCCCGAGCCCGGAGAAGCCGTAGAACGCGATCGCGATCACGGCGACCTGCCAGTTGAGGAAACCCCAGATCCAGGCCACTGGCACGGCGGCGAGCAGGGCAAGCATCGGAAGGCCTACGAAGGTGGCTATCGCCGCCCGCTCGCCGTTGCTCCTGGGCTCAGGATCGATGTCGGAAAGCCGGCCTGGGCGCCCGACCGGTGCCGTTCGCGCTGTGGGTGCCGGGTGCGGCGTGGCCGCCGGTACCGGTGCGAGTACCTCGTCGGGCGCGATGGAGGTATCAGTGGTTGCGGTCATCACGGTTCCTTGCTGGCGGTATTGGCCGGTCGGAAGAGCGATCCGCATAACCGAGGTCATGGGCCGATGCGAAATACGCTTACGTAACCGTAGCTTACGCTACCGTAAGTTGAGGACCGGCCCTAGAGCGGTTTCCGACAGATTTCCTCGACCGCTGCTGTGGTGTTCGCTGAACGCGGGACGCCGGCGGTGGGTGCCGTCCGGCGTCCGCTGCCTGGCCGGGCGCTGGCCGCGGGCGACGGTCATCGGTGCCGCGCGGTGTCCGCTGCGCTGGGCGAGCGAGCCTACCTGAATCGTCGCGCTCGGTTCCGGCGCCTGGACTCGAACCAGGACAAGACCCAGGTCCAAAGCCTGGCGGGCTGCCAATTACCCTACGCCGGAGCGCGCTGGCGGGCAGACCCCCGCCAGCGAGTGCTCTCTCACGATACCCACGTCAGCCGGGCGCGGCCATTGCCCGGCTGGCTGCTCCGGGCGGCGTCGCGCGTGGCTCGGCTACGACCGGGTGCCGGGTGCCGGGTGCCGCGCCGGGTGCGGCGATGCCCCGCGCTGCCGCCGCCCGGGTGAGCGTGCCGAGACGCTCAGGTGATGTCCGCCCTTATGCCAGGTTGCCAGGTCAGGTAAGGATGACCGGTAGCTGACTTGATCAAGCTACCTGGAGGTATCCTGCTTCCGTCGGGGGCATGAACGCGTGGCTACCTGCCCTGCCCATGACCTGCAGCGATATCGAGGAGCCTAGCCGAGTGAGCGCGATCCGCCCGGCCGCCGTGATCGTGCTTGCGGCGGGCGAGGGCACGCGGATGAAGTCGAGCACCCCCAAGATGCTGCACCAGGTATGCGGAAGGACGATGCTCGGCCATGCCCTGGCGGCTGCCGGGGAGCTGGCGCCCGATCGGTTGATCGTCGTCGTCGGCCACGGCGGTGACCAGGTGGCCGCTCAGGTCGCAGCGCAGGCGCCGCAGGCCCGCATTGTGGTGCAGGACTACCTGGGCGGTACCGGCCACGCGGTCCGGGTCGTGCTCGAGACGGTCGGCACTATTCGCGGCACCGTGGTGGTGACCTACGCCGACACGCCGCTGCTACGCGGCGCCACGCTCGTCGACCTTGTCGCCGAGCGCGCCAGGTCAGGTGCCGCGGCCGCCATCTTGACCGCGCGGGCGCCAAATCCGACCGGATATGGCCGGATCGTGCGGGATGCGTCCGGAGCCTTCGCCTGCATCGTCGAGGAAGCCGACGCGAGCCCGGAGCAGCGAGCCATCGACGAGGTCAATTCGGGGATGTACGCGTTCAACGGCGAGCTACTTGCCGACGCTGTTAAGCGAGTTCGGACCGACAACGCACAAGGCGAGGAGTACCTCACCGAGGTCGTCTCCATCCTGAGCTGCGACGGTTACCCGGTGGCTCCCGTTCCTTGCCCGGATTTTGAAGAGGTTCAGGGCGTCAACGACCTGGTTCAGCTGGCCCACGCCCGAAAGGTAATGAACTCCAGGCTGCTCGGCTCGGCGATGCGGGCCGGGGTCGAGATCGCCGATCCGGCGAGCACCTGGGTTGACATCAGCGTTGACCTCGCTGCCGGCACTTACATCGGTCCTGGCACCCAGCTTGAGGGCCGCACGGCCGTGGCGGCAGGCGCGAGGGTGGGACCCGGCTGCCTGCTCCGCGACACCGTGGTCGGCGCGGATGCCACCGTTATCCAGTCCCTCTGCGAGTCGGCCGTAATCGGCGACGGCGCCGCAGTCGGGCCGTTCGCGCACCTGAGGCCCGGGAGCAGGCTTGGCTCTGGTGAACGGGCCGGCCCGCCGAGCGCATCGGCGGCCACCCGGGCCCGGTCGACCGGGCAGGGCCAGGGCAGCCAGGCCGAGCCGAGTCCATGAGCGGAGAGACTTCTCAAGTGACATACGGCACCGGGGCCGGCGGGAAGCGGCTCATGCTCTTCTCCGGGCGGGCGTTTCCCGAGCTTGGCCTGGAAATCGCCGACTACCTCGGAATCCAGCCGACTCCGACGACCCTGTTCGATTTCGCCAACGGCGAGATCTTCGTGCGCTTCCTTGAGTCGGTCCGCGGTTGCGATGCGTTCGTCCTGCAGAGTCACACCGCGCCGATCAATCAGTGGATCATGGAGCAGCTGATCATGGTCGACGCGCTGAAGCGAGCCTCGGCCAAGCGGATCACGGTGGTAGCCCCGTTCTTCGGGTATGCGCGGCAGGATAAGAAAAGCAGAGGTCGCGAGCCGATCTCGGCACGGCTGATGGCCGACCTGTTCCGTACCGCAGGCGCCGACCGGCTGATGGCCGTCGATCTGCATACCGCGCAGATCCAGGGGTTCTTCGACGGGCCCGTCGATCACCTGTTCGCGCTGCCGATACTCGCCTCCTACCTGGAAGACAAACTCGACCTGTCGCAGGTCACCGTGGTTGCGCCGGATGCCGGCCGGGTCCGGGTCTGCGAGCGGTGGACCGACCGGCTCGGCTGTCCGCTGGCGATCATTCACAAGCGCCGCGATCCTGATGTCGCCAACCAGGTAAAGGTGCTTGAGGTGGTCGGCCAGGTAGCCGGCCGGACCTGCATCCTGGTGGACGACATGATCGACACGGGTGCCACGATCGCGAACGCGGCCGAGATCTTGTTCGCGCAGGGCGCCGCCAACGTAGTCGTCGCGGCCACGCACGGCGTGCTGTCCGGCCCGGCGGTCGACCTGCTGAAGAACTCGTCGGTGAGCGAGGTGCTCGTCACCAACACACTGCCGATCCAGGCAGACAAGCAGTTCGACAAGCTGACCGTGCTGTCGATCGCGCCGCTGATCGCCCGGGCTATCGGTGAGGTCTTCTCCGAAGGATCGGTGACCAGTTTGTTCGACGGGCAGAGCTGACCATCGGCCGGTTCGTCCCGGCGAGGTGGCGGCTGGCCGGCTAGACTCGCTGCGAATCCCTGTCCTGCTGAGGAGTGCCACCGTGCCCGAGGTACACATCGCCGCCACATCGCGGACCGAGTTCGGCAAGGGCGCCGCCCGACGCGAGCGGCGGTCCGGCCGGGTCCCTGCGGTCCTGTATGGTCACGGCACCGCGCCTAGGCATATCAGCCTGCCCGGCCATGAGGTGCTGCTCGCGCTCCGGACCGCCAACGTGCTGATCCGGCTGGAAGGCCTGTCCGGCGGAAGCGCGCTGGCGCTGCCGAAGGCGGTGCAGCGCGACCCGATCAGGGGTTCTGTCGAGCACGTCGACCTGATCCTGGTCCGGCATGGCGAGAAGGTCACGGTCGACATTCCGCTGACGCTCTCCGGTGAGATCCTCCCCGACGGCCTGCTCGATCAGCAGCTAGTCCAGATCTCGGTCGAGGCCGAGGCGACCAACATCCCGCCAGCCATCGAGGTGAACATCGATGGCATGAATGTCGGTCACTCGGTGCACGCCGGCGATCTGGTGCTGCCGAGCGGCGTCAGCCTTGCGGTCGAGCCTGAGGTACTGGTATTGCACGTCATACCGGCGCCGACGGCCGCTCAGCTGGAGGCCGAGGTTGGCGTGGTGACCGAGGTTCCGGAGGCTGCCGAGGAGGCTGCCGAGGCCCAGGTGGCCGCTGCCGAACCCGCCGCCGAGTCGGAGCAACCTGCCGAGTAGCCTGGCCGATCCGGAGGCGGGCCCGACATCCGGAGGCCGCGGTCCGATGGAAGATGAGCGCTGGCTGGTAGCCGGGCTGGGCAACCCCGGCCCGCGTTATGCCGGCAACCGGCACAACACCGGCTTCCTGGTTGCCGACCTCCTGGCCGCGCGGATCGGTGCCGGTTTCAAGCGGGATCGCTCGCGAGCCGAAGTCGCCACCGGGCGCCTGGACGGTCGGCCGGTCACGCTTGCCAAGCCGATGTCGTTCATGAACCTGTCCGGCGGCTCGGTAGCGGCGATCAGCAGCTTCTACAAGATCCGGCCGGCCCGGGTTGTCATCGTCTACGACGAACTCGATCTTCCATTCGGGACGATCAGGCTCAAGCTCGGTGGCGGAGATAACGGGCATAACGGGGCCAAGTCCGTGACTGCCGCACTCGGAACGCGGGACTACTACCGGGTTCGGATCGGTATCGGGCGCCCGCCGGGTCGGATGGATCCGACGGATTTCCTGCTGAGCGACTTCACCGCGGCCGAGCGCAAGGAACTGCCGCTGCTGATCGAGCGGGCGGCCGATGCCGTCGAGGCACTGCTCACGGATGGACTGGCCAAGGCGCAGAATCAGTCGCATCCCACTCCGGGGTGACCCGCCGGTCCTGGCCGGAAGGTATCCTTCAGGCCCGCTCAGCCGGGAGAACTGCGGGAACATGCACCGATCCGCGATGATCTACGGACAGCTGCCTGGTCTGGTTAGAGATCATGTCAACTACCCTGTTGGCCTGGGCGTCTCACATATGGACTAGTTGGTAAACGTGCGGCGAACTCCGGAGGGCTGCGCCGTGGTCCGTGATTAGCGTCTGCGAAGGGAGGACTCGGGCTTGTCAGGCCAGACAGCGGTCTCCGTCTCCCGCCGGGAGAGGCTGGTTGCGCGCCTCGCGGCGCAGAGTCCCGCCCTGTGGACCAGCAACTACCTGCGCCAGGCCAGCGTCGCGGATGTCGGATGCGGGCTGGCGGCGGGTCTGCTCGCCTACCGGCTCCGCTTCGACGGGGCGGGATACCGGCCGGAGGGATACCTGGCGATCAGCCTGGCCCTGCCGCTGGTGTGGCTGCTCACTGTGCTGCTTTCCGGTGGTTACGACTCGCGGTTCATCGGCCTCGGTACCGATGAGTTCCGCCGGATCTTGAATGCGGGAGTGTTCCTGACCGCGGCAGTGGCCATCGTGGCTTACGCCACCAAGGCCGATCTGGCCAGGGGTTATGTGGTCATCGCGCTGCCGTCGGTCACGATGTTCGACCTGATCGCCAGGTATGCGCTGCGCAAGCGCCTGCATCGGGTCCGCAGGCTCGGCAGCTGCATGCGCCGGGTGGTGGTGGTCGGCTACGCGCCGGTCATCGCGGACATCACTGCCATGTTGCGCCGGGAGACCTACCACGGTCTGTCGGTGGTGGCCGCCTGCGTGGTCGGGTCGAGTGAGGCTACCGTGATCGCCGATGTCCCCGCGATCGGCGGGCTGGATGGCGTCGCCGAGGTGGTCAAGCGTTTCGAGGCGGACACGGTGGCCGTCCTCGCCTGTCCTGAGATGGCTGGGCAGCGGCTGCGCCAGCTTGCCTGGGAGCTGGAGAAGACCGACACCGAGCTGTGCGTCGCCCCGGCACTGCTCGATGTGGCCGGACCGCGGACCACCATCAGGCCGGTGGCGGGGCTGCCATTGCTGCACATGGACCACCCGGAATTCAGCGGTGCCAGGCGAGTCATCAAAGAGGGGTTCGACAAGGCGCTGGCGCTGGTCGGGCTGGTGCTTGCCGCACCGCTGCTGCTCGCCCTCGCGCTGGTCATCCGGCTGGGAGACGGCGGCCCCGCACTGTTCAGGCAGACCAGGGTGGGCAAGGACGGCCGGACCTTCAAGGTTTACAAGTTCCGCACCATGGTGGCCGACGCCGAGCAGCGCAAGGCCGAGCTCATCGGCCGGAATGAGCAGCACGGCCTGCTCTTCAAGATCCGCGATGACCCGAGGGTGACCAAGACCGGCAGCTGGCTGCGGCGATGGTCGCTTGACGAACTGCCGCAGCTGGTGAACGTGCTTGCCGGGGACATGTCGATGGTCGGCCCGCGGCCCGCGCTGCCAGAAGAGGCCGCGATGTATGGTGACCATGTACGGCGCAGGCTGGCGGTCAAGCCGGGTATCACAGGTCTGTGGCAGGTGAATGGCCGGTCCGACCTCTCCTGGGACGAGTCGGTTCGCCTTGATCTGCGCTACGTGGAGAACTGGTCATTCGTGCTCGACCTGCAGATTCTGTGGAAGACGTGTTCCGCGGTCGTGCGCAGATACGGGGCCTACTGAGCCCGCTGCCTGGTCGGCCCTCCGGACGGAGCGTGCGTGGTCTTTCCCGCTGACGACCTGGCTGCCCGCGATCTCGCGGTGCAGGCCGGCCAGCTCCTGCTCGGCCTGCGTCAGCGGGCAGCCACCGAGCTGGCCGATCCCGACGTCGGCGAGCAGAGCGGTCAGGCCAGCCTGCGCCGAGCGGGTGATCAGCGCTCGCAGGACTTCCTGGCCCGAGCGCTCGCTCAGCAGCGGCCAGCCGATGCGGTGCTCTCCGAGGAAGCCGTCGATGATCTTTCCAGGCTTTCGGCGAGCCGAGTGTGGATCATCGATCCGCTGGACGGCACCAGAGAATTCGGCGAGCCCGACCGGGTCGACTGGGCTGTGCACGTCGCGCTCTGGGAGCGTGGCGAGCTGACCGCTGGCGCGGTCGCGCTGCCCGCGCAAGGAATCGTCCTGTCCACTGCGGAGCCGCCGTCCACACCCGCGCCGGCCTCACCGGATGGCAAGATAAAGCTCGTGGTCAGCCGGACCAGGCCGCCGGAGTTCGTGCAGCGTCTCGCCGATGTGCTCGACGCCGAGCTGGTTCCGCTCGGCTCGGCCGGCGCGAAGGCGGCTGCCGTGATCACCGGCCAGGTCGATGCCTACGTGCACAGCGGCGGCCAGCACGAGTGGGACTCGGCCGCCCCGGTGGCTGTCGCCCGAGCGGCCGGACTGCACGCATCCAGGATCGACGGCTCGGGACTTCGCTACAACTCCGAGGAGCCCTGGATCCCGGATATCCTGATCTGTCCCGCACTGCTGGCTGGCCGGTTGCTCGATGCGATCAGTGCCGTCCGGCAGGGCCACGAGTAGCACCGCAGGTCTGGCCCAGGTCGGGCCAGCCTCCGAGCAGCCGGAGTTCGCCAGATGACTGTGTCCCGCTCTGACTATCAGCTCTCCCAGCTGGACGTCCTTGAGGCCGAGTCGATTCACGTCATGCGGGAAGTGGCAGCCGAGTTCGAGCGGCCGGTGCTGCTCTTCTCCGGCGGCAAAGACTCGATCGTGATGCTGGCGCTAGCCGAGCGGGCCTTCCGGCCAGCGAAGATCCCGTTCCCGGTGATGCACGTGGACACCGGGCACAACTTCGATGAGGTGCTGGACTTTCGTGACCAGCGGGCCGCCGAGCTCGGTGTCCGGCTGCTGGTCGCCTCGGTGCAGGAGTCGATCGACGCCGGCCGGGTGGTAGAGGAGAAGGGCCGGTGGGCCAGCCGGAACCGGCTGCAGACGATCACCTTGCTCGACGCGCTGGCCGAGCACCGCTTCGACGCTGTCTTCGGCGGCGCCCGGCGGGATGAAGAGAAGGCCAGGGCGAAGGAGCGGGTCTTCTCGTTCCGGGACGAGTTCGGCCAGTGGGATCCGAAGAACCAGCGGCCCGAGCTGTGGAGCCTGTACAACACCAAGATCCGCCGCGGCGAGCACATCAGGGTGTTCCCACTGTCGAACTGGACCGAGCTCGACATCTGGCACTACATCGCCAGGGAAGAGCTGGAGATCCCTTCGATCTACTTCGCGCATCGCCGGATGGTCTTCGAGCGGGACGGAATCCTGCTCGCCGACCACCCGTACGTCAGCAGGGCGCAGAGCGAGGCACCGTTCGAGGCGATGGTGCGGTACCGCACCGTGGGCGACATCACCTGCACCGGAGCGGTGGAATCATCCGCGGCGAGCCTGGCGGAAGTGATTGCCGAGATCGCGGCGACCCGGATCACCGAGCGCGGGCAGACCCGGGCCGACGACCGGGCCAGCGAGGCCGCCATGGAGGACCGCAAGCGGGAGGGGTACTTCTGATGACGGCTGAGCGCCGCGGCGCCGGCCGGATCGCGCCGAAGGGGGACCGGGTGATGGACATCCTGCGACTGGCTACCGCGGGTTCGGTGGACGACGGCAAGTCAACGCTGATCGGGCGGCTCCTCTATGACTCCAAAGCGATCTTCGAAGACCAGCTAGCCTCGGTCGAGCGGACCAGCAGGGAGCGCGGCGAGGACTACACGAATCTGGCGCTGCTGACCGACGGCCTGCGGGCGGAACGGGAGCAGGGCATCACGATCGACGTCGCCTACCGCTACTTCGCGACGCCCCGGCGGAAGTTCATCATCGCCGACACGCCAGGCCACATCCAGTACACGCGCAACATGGTCACCGGTGCCTCAACCGCCGACCTCGCGGTCGTGCTGGTGGACGCCAGGAATGGGCTCACCGAGCAGAGTCGAAGGCACGCGTTCCTGACCACCTTGCTGCGGGTGCCGCATCTGGTGCTCGCCGTGAACAAGATGGATCTGGTCGGTCATGAGTCCGCCGCTTTCGAGCGGATCGTCGAGGAGTTCACCGCGTTCGCAGCCAAGCTGGAGATCGGTGATCTGACCTTCATCCCGATCTCCGCACTGCACGGCGACAATGTGGTCGAGCGCTCCGGAAACATGCCGTGGTACAACGGCCCCTCGCTGCTGCACCATCTGGAGCACGTGCATATCGCATCGGACCGCAACCTGATCGACGTCAGGTTCCCCGTTCAGTTCGTGATTCGGCCGCATCAAGCCACCGATCCGGAACTGCATGATTACCGCGGCTATGCGGGCCAGGTGGCCGGCGGCGTGCTCAAGCCTGGCGACGAGGTCCTGCATCTGCCGTCCGGGCTGACGACCACAATCAGTCGGATCGACACCGCGCGAGGGCCGGTCGATGAGGCATTCCCGCCGATGTCGGTGACCCTGCTGCTCGAAGATGACCTGGACATCTCGCGCGGCGACCTGATCTGCAGGCCGCACAATCAGCCCCAGGCCACGCAAGACGTGCAGGCGATGGTGTGCTGGATGACCGACGCGCCGATGCTGACCCCCGGTAGCCGGCTCATCGTCAAGCACACCACCAGGACGGTCAAGGCCATCGTGCGCGACATCGGCTACCGGCTTGACATTAACTCGCTGCACCGGGATGAGCAGGCGGGTCGGCTTGGCCTGAACGAGATCGGCCGGGCATCGCTTCGGCTGACTCAGCCGATCTTCTGCGATCCGTATGCCCGGAACCGGATAACCGGCGGGATGATCCTGATCGACGAGGCGACCAGCGCCACCGTCGGCGCCGCCATGATCATGGACGCCGGCTGAGCCAGCGATCATGGACGCCGGCTAGTCGGAACGGCCGCCCGCAAGTTCGCCTTCCCGCCGTCTGGCGATGCTGTGCTGGCGGCTGAACGGGCCGCGTGGATGACTGACCTGGGTATTTAGCCTGGTGTGTGAGCCTTGCCTACAGGCGGCTACCAGAGTATGACTTTTCGTGATCTGCGGATTCCGCAGCCGATCTAGCCTAAGATCAACAACTAGGCGGCTTAAGTGTCAACCGCCCCGTTGGGCTAAGCGTCAACCATGTTAGACCTGATAGCCGCCCGGAGTAGGTAAAGCGTTCATCTGATCCGGAATGCTCCGCGGGAATGCGCCGTGGGAGCGCACGGTGGGCAACACACTGAGGCGGCGCAGTGCGGCATCGGTCCGCCGGTCAGTCGTTCGTTGGTCTGTGATGGAGGGGGGAGCACGTGCGGCAGGTCCAGTCGGCGCAGCCGAGAGCGAACTACGCATGGCTCTTCGATCTCCTTTTCGCAAGCTCGCCGATCGTCACCTGGGCGCCGGCCGGCCAGCTTCCGTCCGGGTTCAACCGGGTCGAGCAGTTCGCTGTGCTGCCGGGCGGCGGTGGCCGCAGCTTCATGGTTTCGCTCGCCGATCGGCGAGGTTCGTCCGCCGCGCTGACCTCGTACAACTCGCTCAGACCGCCGGGCCGCCGGCTCGGCCGGATGGTGTTCGGCGCGGCGCTGCGGTGCGGGCTCGACTGGCCGGTGCTGCGGAGCAGAGTCGACATCGGAGTGGCCGCTGATGCCACTGCCGAGCAGGTCAGCGGTGCTTTGCTCGTCGAGCACCTCGCCCAGCTACTCGACCGGCGGCCCGTGGTCATTGCCTTCGGCGGCGGCAGCGGTCCGTATCGCAAGCCAGTCCTGCAGGTCTTTGGTACAGACGGGACCCCGCTCGGCTACGTCAAGATCGGCTGGAACGACTGGACCAGGGACGCGGTCCGCCGCGAGGCCGCGGCATTGCGGGTCTGCGCAGCCGCTCCGATGCGGCTCGGGATCCCCGCTCTGCTGCATCACGGTGACTTCCGTGGCCTCGAGCTGATGGTCACCGCCCCACTGCCGAGCGGCGTGCGTCGGCCGGGGAACTCACTACCAGGAACTGAGGTTCTCCGCGAGATTTGCGCGCTCTCAGCGGTAACGGTGAGCGAGCTAGCCGCCAGTGCTTGGTGGGCTGACCTGCGGGCCAGGATCTCCTCGACAATCGCGGATCCGGACTCAAGGACGCGGCTCGACGCGATCGCTGACGACCTTGAGCGCTCGTGCGGTCAGCGGCGGCTCGAATTCGGGCGCTGGCACGGTGATCTTGTGCCGTGGAACCTAGCCCGCCATGGCAGCAAGCTGTTCGCCTGGGACTGGGAAAGCAGCGCGCCGCACGCGCCGGTCGGATTCGACGCGCTGCACTTCTATTTCCAGGTCGCATTCGTCGCGCAGCGGCGTCCGCTGGCTGATGCAGTTGCGTTCGCGGCACGCAGCGCACGGCCAGCGCTCGCGGCCTTGGCCGTGGACGGCAACGCCGGACCGAGCACCGCGGCAGCTCCGGCCGTTGACGCTCGCGACCTGCTCGCGACCCTGCATCTGGTTGAGCTCGCGGTCCGGCATGAGGAAGCGCGCGCCGCCTCCGGCCTAGCCGATGATCGTTTCTACCCGGCCGCCCTTGACCTGCTCGAGGGCACCAGCTTGCTCCGGCCAGGTACGTCTCGCCGGAGCACCGCGGACCGGGCCGCATGAAGGCACTGCTGGTCTGCTCATCAGGCGGACATCTGGCCCAGCTCTACCAGCTGCGGCCGTGGTGGTGCCAGCATGACCGCACCTGGGTCACCTTCGCTGACCCGCAGGCTGAGTCGCTGCTGGTGGGCGAGACGGTCGTGCCCGCGTTCGCGCCAACGACCCGCAACATCCCCAATGCGCTGCGGAACCTCCGGCTGGCGATCAGGGTGATCCGGGCCGAGCGGCCCGATGTGCTCGTGTCGGATGGTGCCGGAGTCGCGTTCCCGTTCTTCCTGATCGGTCGGCTGCTCCGGGTCAGGACGGTCTACCTGGAGGTCTACGATCGGATTTCGCGGCCCACTCTGACCGGCCGCCTGTGCTATCCGCTGACCGAGCTCTTCTTGCTGCAGTGGCCGGAGCAGGCTGTGCACTACCCGCGCGGCCAGGTGATCGGGTGCCTGCTATGACGGCGCCCGCGGTGAATGGCCCAACGGTGACCGGTCCTGCGGTGACCGGTCCTACGGAGACCGGGTCTGCGATGAACGGCCAGACGATGACTGGTCCCGCGGTGAATGGGTCCGCATTGACCGGGCCAGCGGCCACCGGACCGCGCCTGGTGGCGACGGTTGGCACGGACCACCATCCGTTCGACCGCCTGATCGGCTGGGTGAACGACTGGCTTGAGCAACACCCCGCTGCGATTGAGTCGTCCTTCGTCCAGTCGGGCCGGGCCGCGGTGCTGCCACGCTGCGCGGGCTCCCGGTTCCTCGCGATCGGCGAGCTCGACCGGCTGCTCGACGACGCTGATGTGATCATCTGTCACGGCGGACCAGCGTCCATCGCTGCCGCCTGGCGGCGCGGACAGCTTCCGATCGTCGTGCCGCGGCTGCGACGGCTCGGTGAGCACGTGGACGATCACCAGGTCGATTTCTGCCAGACGGCCGCCGGGCTCGGCCGGGTCAGACTGGCGCAGGAGTTCGCCGTCTTCGCCGAACTGCTTGACGAGGCGACGGTCGACCTCACCGGCTTTCGTTCCAGCGGCCAGCGGCCTGATGTCGATGCGGCAGTAGCCCGGTTCGGCGCGCTGGTTGACGAGCTGATCACCGGGCCACCGCACAGGTTGCCGCTGATCCACCGGACCCGGCGAACGCGCCGCGGGCCGACAGCAGACCCGGGTAGGCCGGTCGGAACTGGCGACTTGTCGCCAGGGCCCGGACCGGCGGCGACATCGCCCGGGTCGGCTGACCAGACAGCGGGTTCCGAGTATCTGGCGAGAACAGGAATGGCACAAAAGGAGCATAAATGAGGATGCGCGTTCTTCCCGGCTGCGCGGCGCTTGCGCTGGCTGTGGCCACGGTGACGGCCTTGCCTGCGCTGCAGGCGTCGGCGGCGCCGAGTGCGCCGACCGGGCAGGTCAGGCTGACAGCGGAGGCATCGGGCAGCGGGCCTGGGCAGAACCTCAGCTCCGTGGTCTCGCCGTCCTGGCAGACGAACGGCACGGTCTGGGCCATCACCTCGGTGAATGGCGTCGTTTACGTCGGGGGCGGGTTCACGTCGGTGCGGCCGCCGGGCGTCGCACTGAACGGCACCGGTCAGGTGACGCAGAGCTATCTGGCTGCGTTCAACGCCAGCACCGGTGCCTTGATCACCACCTTCGCTCCGACCTTCACCGTGGCGGCGACGTGCTCAGCGGGCAGCCCGTGCGGCGTCGACGCGCTGGCTGTGTCGCCGGATGGCAGCACCCTCTACGCCGGCGGCACCTTCACCAGCGTGGACGGGTCGACCCGTCACTACCTCGCCGCGTTCAGCACCTCGACTGGTGCGCTGCTGAGCACCTGGAAGCCGTCAGCCACCGCAAGCGTGGATGCGATCGCCACGTCCCCGAGCGGATCCGAGATCTACATCGGCGGCAACTTCGGCAAGCTCGACAACGTCGCGCGGACCAAGGCCGGGGCGGTCAGCGCCTCGTCGGGAGCGCTGCAGCCGTGGGCGCCTGCTCTGAACGGCACGGTGACCTCGATCGCGGTCGCGCCTGATGACTCCCGGGTGCTGGTCGGCGGCGACTTCACCACCTTCAACGGCGTGACCCAGCAGGCGATCGGGTCGACGGATCCGACCACCGGGGCGAGCGATCCGTGGGCGGCCACGATCGTGCCGAACTACTCCGGCTGCTATTCGGACGTGAAGGCCATCGTCATCGCAGGCAGCACCGCGTACATCGCGGACGAGGGGACCGGCGGCGGCTGCTTCGACGGTGACTTCGCCGCCACTGTCAGCACCGGCGCCCTGGTCTGGCAGAACGACTGCCTGGGCGCCACCCAGTCCATCGCGGTGATCAACGGCTGGCTGTACAAGGGCTCGCACGCGCACGACTGCGCCTTCGCGCCAGGCGGCTTCCCGCAGGTAAGCAACCCGGCAGGTGGCTGGTTTACCCACCATTTGCTTAACCAGTCGCTGACCGACGGGTCGCTCGGGCACTGGACGCCGGACACCGACAACACCAACCTGGGGCCGCGCGTGATGGCCACCGACGGCACGCAACTGTTCCTCGGCGGGGCGTTCCTCACCGTGAACGGCAAGCCGCAGCAGGGCTTCGCCAGGTTCGGCCCCGGCCCGGACGTCACCGCGCCGGGACGTCCTGGCGCGCCGACGGTGACCAGCACCTCGGCCGGGGTGGACTCGGTGACCTTCAACGCGGTCAGCGACCCCGACGACGGCACGCTGAGCTACGCGATCTACCGGGATGGCGGCAAGACCCCGATCGCGACCATCACGGCCACGTCCTGGCCGTGGGCGCTGCCGGTGCTGCACTACCGCGACTCGGGCCTGGCCGCGGGTTCCAGCCACACCTACACGGTGACCGCCAGCGACGGCGTGCATACCTCGTCGAAGTCGGCGGCCTCGGCACCGGTGACCGTCTCGGCGACCAGTCCGTCGCTGAGCTACTACCAGACGGTACTCGCCGACAACCCGTCGTTCCTGTGGCCGCTGAACGAGACGTCGGGCAGCACCGCCGCCGACGCCTCGCCGCACGGCTTCAACGGGAGCTACGAATCGGGCACCACCCAGGGCGCAGCCGGGCCGATCACTGGCAGCGGTGACGGGGCGACCTCGTTCGACGGCCAGTCGGGCCTGGTGACCTCGGCCAACTCGGTGACGATGAGCGCCTCGCAGGCGTTCTCGATTGAAGGCTGGTTCAAGACGACCACCAACACCGGCGGCAAGCTGATCGGGTTCGGCAACAGCCAGACCGGGATGAGCTCGAACTACGACCGGCACATCTACCTGATGAACGACGGCCAGCTGGTGTTCGGCGTCTGGAACAACAAGACCGAGACGATCGAGACGCCCAGGGTCTACAACGACGGTCAGTGGCACTACGTGGTCGCTACCTTCGATCCCAGCCTCGGCATGGCCATGTACGTCGACGGCCAGCTGATCGGCACCAACTCCAACACCGCGGCGCAGCCGTACACCGGATACTGGCGGGTCGGCAGCGACAACCTCAACGGCTGGAACCTGGACCCGTGGGGCGGCAACAGCCAGGGCACCACGGAACCGAACAGCTACTACTTCGACGGGACCATCGGTGATGTCGCCGTCTACCCGTTCGCATTGTCCGCCGCTCAGGTCGCCGCGCACTACGCGGCGAACGCACTGAGCCACTAACAAGCACCACTGCCAAACCGGAGGTCGGCGTGCCAGTGCCGGGGGTGATCGCGACGGTGACCGCGAACAGCTCGGCACTGGCACGCCGGATCCCGTAAGGTCGGCTAATCGGTAGCTAAAATAGGAGCAGAAGTGAGAACCAGGGTTCTATCCGGATGGACGGCGCTGGCGCTGGCAGCGGCCATGGCTGCCGCCCTGCCGGCCACGCAGGCGTCCGCCGCGCCGAGTCAGTCCGCGGGCCAGGTCAAGCTGACGGCTCCCGCGTCAGGCAGCGGGTCCGGTCAGAACCTCAGCGCCAGAGTCGCGTCGTCGTGGCAGACCGGCGGGACGGTCTGGGCGCTCGCGGTGTCGAAAGGCGTCGTCTATGTCGGCGGTAACTTCACCTCGGTGCGGCCGCCCGGCGTCGCGCTGAACGGCACCGGTCAGGTGGCGCGGAGCTACCTGGCCGCGTTCAACGCCAGCACCGGCGCGCTGATCACCACCTTCGCTCCCACATTCACCCTGGCGAAGACATGTACGGCGGGCGTCCCGTGCGGGGTTACCGCCCTCGCCGTCTCGCCCGACGGATCCACGCTTTATGTGGGCGGCACCTTCAACCACGCGGACGGGGCGTACCACGCGTACCTCGTGGCTTTTAGTACCTCGACCGGACTGCCGATCAGCACCTGGAAGCCGGCCGGTGGCGCGCCGGTGCTGTCGATCGCGCCGTCGCCGGACGGGTCAGAGGTCTACCTCGGCGGCAACTTCACCATGCTGGACGGAGTGGCGCGGACCGAGGCCGGTGCTGTCAGCGCGGCTACCGGCGGGCTGCTGCCGTGGGCGCCCGCCCTGAACGGCACGGTGACTTCGGTCGCGGTCGCTCCGGACGACTCGCGGGTCCTGGTCGGCGGCGACTTCACTAAGTTCAACGGCGTGACGCAGCAGGCGATCGGGTCGACGAACCCGGCGACCGGTGCGCCCGAGCCGTGGGCGCTACCGCCGCTGTTCGAACCGAACCACACCGGATGCTACGCCGACGTGAAGGACATCGTGATCAGCGGCACCGTCGCATACATCGGGTCGGAGGGCACTGGCCCCGGCTGCTTCGATGGTGACTACGCGGTCAACGTCAGTGACGGCAGCCTGGTCTGGCAGAACGACTGCCTGGGCGCCACTCAGGCCATCGTGGTGATCAACGGATGGCTGTACAAGGGCTCGCACGCGCACGACTGCGCCTTCGCGCCAGGGGGCTTCCCGGCGGTCGCCACGACCAAGGGCTTCGTCCTGCATCACCTGCTTGACCAGTCGCTGACCGACGGGTCGCTCGGGCACTTTACGGCGGACACCGACAACACCAACCTGGGGCCGCGCGTGATGGCCACCGACGGCACGCAACTGTTCCTCGGCGGGGCGTTCCTCACCGTGAACGGCAAGCCGCAGCAGGGCTTCGCCAGGTTCGGCCCCGGCCCGGACGTCACCGCGCCGGGACGTCCTGGCGCGCCGACGGTGACCAGCACCTCGGCCGGGGTGGACTCGGTGACCTTCAACGCGGTCAGCGACCCCGACGACGGCACGCTGAGCTACGCGATCTACCGGGATGGCGGCAAGACCCCGATCGCGACCATCACGGCCACGTCCTGGCCGTGGGCGCTGCCGGTGCTGCACTACCGCGACTCGGGCCTGGCCGCGGGTTCCAGCCACACCTACACGGTGACCGCCAGCGACGGCGTG
>Ga0209517_10002219_pt1 | contig 27826 bp, 16 predicted proteins | sample PeaSoiMetSII2010_FD_187695 | JGI IMG/M metagenome (GOLD analysis project Ga0209517, IMG submission 187695) | Peat soil microbial communities from Weissenstadt, Germany - SII-2010 (SPAdes) (version 2) | ecosystem: Environmental > Terrestrial > Soil > Wetlands > Peat | place: Germany...
AGTTCCTCTCCGAGTGGAATCAAAGCCCGAGGCCGTTCGTCTGGACCGCCACCGTGGATTCCATCCTCGCCAAGCTCGCCCGCTGTCGTCAAACTCTTGAACGAATCCAGCCCGGCTGTACGGTTCCCAAAACCCGAAAAAGAAAGTCCAGCTAATTCCTGGACACTACACTAGCTTGAAAAGGCGACTGTTGACGTGGAATTTCATGTCCGCCAAATCCCAAGGAACGAACGGCAGCAAGATTGTTTCGACGCCGCTGCTCCCCTCTGCTATAGGAGGGTTGTAGATGGTTCCACTTTGGGCATCGACCAACCTGCCGGAGGCTTAGTTCAACACCGGATAACAAGCAGCAACCTGACGATTCGTTCAGCCCATCCGAAGCATGATCCGCGGCAACGGCCCTGAAGCCGCACGGACGCGTCTCCGCCACCCGATTCTTCGTCGCGGAATTGTTGCGTCTTGATTTGTTGCTTGTAGCGACGTCGTGTAACGTGTCGACTCTCCCGATGTCGAGATGCTACAGCAACGCCCACCCGTTGGGGCGGGAAAACCAAAGGGAGCGGTGATGAGAGCGACTCTTCTAGGGGACCGGCCAAGCGGCCATCATTTTGCGCTTTCCACGCTGCACCATGTTAGGTGCCTGAAATCCGCCGCCTACTGGCCTCCGACTGCATCCAAGCCGTTCGAATCCACCGCTCCCTTATTCGTGCCAGGTTCTATAGCGCACCTCCTGGAATTTCGGCCCGTTTCGCTGGGGCCGCTTTTACTTCCCTTGCGACTTGCATTTCTGGCAACGCAATTCACTCGCCAAACCCCCTTCTGCTGGAAAACCAACGCGCCGCTGGATGACCCTTCGTGGTTCCGGGATGATGCCTTATGTTTACAGTGGATTGCGGAACCCGCGAACCTTGACAGAAGCCAACGCTGGGATCACGGAACGCACGCGCTACGCGCGCAGGCTGAGCGCTTTCACCAATGTTCGCGAGTTTCATGGGCCAAAGCGCTCTCTCGCTCAATCGAGCCCTTTCCGATCAACGTATTAGCAACTGGTCGCCAAAATGCTCTGCTAGGCAAGGTGAAATGGGAATATAAGTTACTGCGGTTGGATGCGGCAAGCGAGCCGGTGGAGCTGGATGAGGCCATGAATAGTGTCGGCGAATTTGCGTGGGAGCTGGCCGGCATCATGCATCACGCCGGAGAGGAAGAGGATTCGTACTACACTGCCGTTTTCAAGCGCCCCAAACAGACGTAAACACAAAGTGAAGCGCATGCCAAGGAACGTTGCACTGAGTCTGCTTGGTTTGGTTTCAGGAAAGTTGGCACAGCCGGTGCAGTTGGTAGTCGAGTGGAGTGGAGCATAGGAGGTGGCCAGAATGAAATCTCGCTCGAAAGCGTTGAAAAAGGTCCTGGTGGCGGCTGGGAGCCTTTTGATCGCCGCACCGATCTTGGCTCACCATTCATTTATGGCCGAGTTCGATCAGCGAACGCCCGTCGTCCTGGAAGGGGTGGTGACGAGTGTCGAATGGATCAATCCCCACACGTTTTTCTACGTGGATGTAAAGGAGCCCAGCGGCAAGACTGTGGGGTGGGCTTTAGAGACGGGGAGCCCAAGCGTACTGATTGCACGAGGTTGGAAGCGGGACACTATGAAACTGGGCGATCACGTCAAGGTGTACGCTTACCGCGCGAAGGAAAGGCCGAATCTTGCGGCCGCCCGATCCGTGACTTTTTCGGACGGGCGAACTCTGTTTGGCGGTCAGACTGACGATGGAGGTCCCGTGAAGTGAAGTCGCCGTCCTCGGTGATAGTAATTGGAACGCTTCTTCTGGTGCCATTGAGTTCAGCGCAGAATCTGAAGGCGCAGGAAGATAAGCCTACGCGTTTGATTCGTACAGCCCAGGCTCCGCCGTATACACTGGCGCGTGGCTCACCTGGATCGCGGAAGCGGGCTCTGAAGCGAGAGTGCGTGCTCATGTCTGGCTGTGGGCCGTGCCGGAGAGGGCCGGCGGCGGCGGTAAGTGTCAACAAGAATGAGACCGCAGCGTGAGATCACTCCGATTTTGTCTTGGTTCCAGTGTAAGCCCCAGCGTGTCAATGATGCGCGTGATGCGGTTGTGATTCGAGCTGTCGCGCACAAAAGCCACGTTCAACCCTTTGGGGCTGGAGAATCTGCTCGCGCTAACTGTCAGCGTGTTGTCAGGTCAAATCCGTGATCGACTGATCGTACGGTCCGCGGCGACAAGGACGCATCGTACGGACCATCCGCCAGCTTCCGACCCCACCAGGCATCTCAGAGGCCCGGAATACGCGTCTCGGAATCGGCAGACTCTCTTGGACTCTTGCCGGGAACGCGTCGATCATTGCGCCACAGAAACGCAACCAATCCAATTACTCCGATAACCAACGCGCCCACGTGGTGATCCCAGACGGGTGGCAAGTGAAAAATGATTGGCCGAAGGAAAATGAGAATGCTCATCAGACTAGCGGAAATTGCCCAGACTCTCGCTGAGGGCTGTCCGTTCCAGACGCTCCACGAAGCCATTCCGGAGATGGTGGCCACAGTAACCGAAAACGGTGCCGTGATAAGCAGGTTTCGGAGAGGCAGAAAATCATAATGCCGATGAACGATATACAGAATGTCCCTAAGAGAGACCAGCAGGTAGAGCAGCGATGTGGTCGCGAAAATCCAGCACATAAACTTTCTGATACTTTGCATCTTGCTGCCGCCTTTTCAGAACAATACAGTCTCCGGCGCCGTGGCGAAGAATCGACTCCGGCATACTAGGCTCAGGGATGAGCAACTCCCGTTTTGCTCCGCTACTTAAGGTGCTCCTGCAATAGGGGGACCTGCTATGGGCGGATTCGTCGGCGGCGGTTCGAAAGGATCATTCTCATCCGGGTTGTGGTCGAGTGGTGGGAGGGCGTTAATGTCAAAGGCCTGGTCTAACGCTTCAGCCACCAACGACAATATCAAAAGGCCGACAACGACCGTCTTGGCTCTCACCCCACAATAAAGGGTCCCGCCGCAAATCGTGGTCACATCATACTCGATTAGATCGCCGTGTCCCGTTGGATCCCTACCATTGACCGGGTCTCCATTCGCGTATGAATACGTATGCAGGGACCTCGGATCAACGAGCAGGCCGTCCCTCGAGTCTCGAGAGAGGAACCTTCCGGTTAGCGGATTGTAGTATCTTGCCCGCAGATAGTACTTTCTAAGCGAAGCGTCAAACTGCTCGCCACGATACTGGAATTCGTTCACCGTTGACCCGGCCTGCACGACAGTGTTGGCGAACGCATCATACGAGTACGTATCCGTCACCGCACCCGTGCTGTTCAGTAGTTCCCGCACCGAAGCGCCCGCATCGTAGCCGTAGTAGCTCACCGCGCCTAAACGGTTCTGGCTGATGCGCATTAGGCCGTAGGTGAATTGCGCCGTCACGGCGCCGTTGACAAGCTCTTCGGTCACTTGAGAGTAGGGGGTGGGCGTCTGCGTGTCCACCAGGAATTTCGTCGTCACGCCGCCCGCGGTTTCCGACACTCGATTGCCGTCGCCGTCGTACATGACCTGCATACCCATGGAAGTGCTAATTGGGCGGTCCTGGAAGTCGTACGCGTAGTTCACACCGCCAGAAGCGGTCGTGTTTCCGTTGTTGTCGTAAGTGTCCGTGGTGAGCCGGTCGTCGGCGTCGTAGCTGAAAGACTGGGATTGCAACACCGCCAGCGTGGACGTTAGTGAGACTCGGTTGCCCACTGGATCGAGCGCGTAGGCCAAGGACCAGTTGTCGGGCGCCGTCGGATCACCGGTGATGTTCTCATTCAGCAACCGGTAGATCGAGTCGTACCCATAATTCTCCGTCCGGCCGCTGCTTTCGAAGATGTTGGTCTTTCGACCGGAGAAGCTGAAGGTCTGCGTGTAGCTAGCCAGTAGTCCACCCGGTCCATTCACGTTTAACCCCGTGGTTCTATCGCGATTATCGTAGCTGTAAGCGTATGACACCCCATTCGGATACTGAATTGACGAGAACTGGTTCGTCTGGTCGTAGCTGTAATTGGTCGCGCCGCCCGTCCGGATATCGGTCACCGACTGCAATCGATTATTTTGATCCCAAGCGTACGGCACACTGGTCCCTCCGGTATTCGAGGAAACCACTGAGATCACGTTGCCCGCGGGATCGTAGGTATAGGCTAAGGTTCCCTGGGGAGTCGCCTTACTCGCGATCTGGTCGCGGTTGGTGTAGGTATAGGTCGTCGTGCCGCTAGCGTCGGTCATTGTTAGCCGCTGACCCGTGGCTGTGTAAGTGAACGATTCAGGAACGGCCCCCGTAAAGCTGGCATCTGGCGTGCGTGAAAGCAGCCGGTTCAGTGGATCGTAAGCATAGGTGGTGGTCTTGCCGTTGAAGTCCGTCCGGGTCGCCATGTCTCCCTCCGGATCATAGGTGAAGGATTCAATCTGACCCGCTGGCAGTGTCCGCGAGGTTCGCCGGTTCAGGTTGTCCCAGGCGTAGCTGGTGGTGTGATTGTTGGCGTCAGCCTGGGTCAGCTCGTTTCCGGCGATATCGTAGGAGTAGCTGGTGCTTTGGTTCAGCGCGTCAATCACTGTCTTCAATTGGCTGGCAGCGTCGTAGACGTATTGGGTTGTGCGGTTCTCTTCGTCCTGGCTTGAGGTCACCAAACCCATCGGGTCGTAACCCTTGGTCACCGTCTTGCCATCCGGCGTGGTAACCGTGGCCTGGCGCCCGCGAATGTCGTACCCGTAGGTCGTCCTGCGATTCTTCGCGTCGAGCATCGAGGTCCGCTGGCCCTTGCCGTCGTAGCCGTATTGGGTCACGTTGCCTACGGCGTCCTTCATGCTGCTCATGCGGCCGGCGGCGTCGTAGGTGAAGTACGTGGTATTGTTGCGGGGATCAGTCTGGCTCGTCTTCCGCCCCGCCAAGTCGTAGCCGTACTGCGTGGTGGCGGCGTCGGCCGTGCCCGAGGCCACCGTCATGCTGGTCAACTGGCCCGCCAGGTCGTAGACGTATCCAGTCACCCGGCCCAACTGATCCGTCTCCGTCAGCTTATTGTTGCGCCAGTCGTAGGTGTATGTGCGCTTGGTGTTGTCCGGATAATCCTGTTCGATCAGCCGGTTGGAGTTGTCGTATTTGTAGGCAGTGGTGTAGCCCCGGCGGTTGGTCTCGCTGGTCTTGTTGCCGTTGCCGTCGTAGCCATACGTGGTCGTCTTGTTGTAGGCGTCGGTCATCGAGGTCCGGCGATTGAAAGCGTCGTAGACGTACGTCGTCGCATTACCCCGCGGGTCCGTTCGGCTAATCAGGTTCCCCAGCGTGTCGTACTGGTAATGAGTCGTCCGAGTGAGCTGGTCGGCGTATTTGGTTCGATTGCCGTTTTGATCGTATTGGTAGCTGAATGTGTTGTTCCGTGCGTCGATCACCGTAAGCGGCGACCCCGCCGCGTTGTAGGTGACCTGCGCAAACGTACCCAGGCCGTCGGTGATCGAGGAGATGCGGAAGTTTGTGTCATAGGCAAGATTCCGTGTCTCAGCGGACCCGTTCGGATTGGTCACCGAGGTCGGCCCGCCCACGATGTTGTACACCGTGCTCCATGTGTTGCCCAGCGGGTCTTTGAGCGACGTGCGGAAGCCGTTCGCGTCGAAGGCGTAGGTGGTGGTGTGGTTGCCCGGATCGGTCGCGTCCAGCGGATCGGTCATCGAGATGCGGTTGTGATTGCCGTCGTAGCTGTACTTGGTTACGCGGTTCAACGCATCGGTCACGCTCAGCGGCATCCCGTACGCGTCCGTCACCGTCACCACCGTTCCTCCGTCTGGATTGGTCACCGTGGTCTTGTCGTTCGGAACGTCATACACGAACTTCGTCACGTTCCCCACCGTGTCGGTGACTTGCTGGAGCTTGCCGTCTGGGTAGTACAGGCTCGACCCCGCCGGGTGGCCGTTGCCGTCGGTCTCGCTGGTAAGCAGGTGCGCCGGATCGTAGCCGTACTGGGTTGGCTGCATGGGCGGGGTCACCGGCGGGAAAGTCACGCTCGCCAGGTTCCCGTTGACGTCGTAGGCGTAGTTGTACTGATTGCCCAGCGGGTCCGTGATCTTGGTGATGCGGCCTGAAGAGTCGCGGACGAACGGCACGCTCAGCCCGTTGGTCGAGGAGATCCCCGTCGCCGTCACCGTCAGGGTGTTCCCGCTCAAATCCTGAATCGATTGGATCGTGCCAGTCCCCGACATCAGGTAGATGCGCCCATACGGGTCGACATACCGGAAGCCGCTCGCGGCATAGACCTGCCCCGCGTTTTTGATCGCGCACTGGTAGATGTTGGCCACATTTAGCAGCACGCCATTGCAGTTATCGCCTGTGTTCACCAGCGACCCGTACAACCCAGGCTCCGCGGTATACACTGGCGCGTAGTACGACGTGAAAATCGCATTGGGCTGCGGCGTGAAGTAGAACGTGCGCCGCTGGCCGTTCAGCACGAAGCTCACGTCGCCCCCGGCGGTGACGGTCATCTGAACGTTGATGCCCAGGTTCCAGCCGTAGCCGAAATCGCCGCTCGTTCCGCGCACCAGGCTGTCGTAAGTGCGCTGGATCTGAATCGCCAGGCCCGGCGCGGGGACCGTCAGATCGGTGATCGTCGCCGTCACCCGGCCCGGCTTGTAATCGCCCACCGCCGTCACGTACACCTGGTTCGACTGCGTCACGGCCGCCGAGTTAGTGCCGTTGAGCACAATGTAGTAGCCGCCGTTGTTGAGCAGCGTCGCATCGAAGGTGCCGACCTGGCCCGTGCCCGTAGTCGACGGGTTGAGCGTCACCGACAGTTCGGGATGGCCCGCCGGGAAGTAGACTAGCGTGCCGCCGGTCAGCGTGATCCCGGAAACCAGCGTCACCGGAACCTGTCCGCTAACCGCGGCGTTATTGATCGGATTCGCAATCCAGCCCGAACTGGTCTGTGCGTTCCCGTTCGCCACAATCTGTACCGTGGCGCTGGTCGTGAGCGCGCCGTCGGATGCGCTCAGTTGCAGGGTGTAGGTCCCCGGAGCACTGAACGCGGCGCCGGTCACGGCCTGGTTGGGAGCGTCGAACGTCACCGTCCCCGGTCCGCTTTGCACGCTCCAGGTGATGGTCAAAGTGTTATTGGGCAGCCCGTCGTCGCTCACGCTGCCGTTGAGAATCGCCTTGGCCGGCAAGGTTACCGATTGCGCCGAACCCGCGCTCACCACCGGCGGCTGGTTGACGCCTGTGTTCCAGGTCACCGCCACGATGTTGGAGTAATACACCGCGCCGTTGACAGTCGCCGTCGCCTGAACCTGATCCACTCCGGCCAGCGAGGGCGTCCCGGCGTAGGAGAAACTGCCTTGGCCCGTGCCGTCCGTGGTCAGCGTCCGGGTCTGCGGGTTGATGCCATTGATACTCACGCTAACGGCCTGGTTAGCCAGCGCCACGCCGTCCGGATCGCTGGCTTGAAGGGCCAGCGTCTGGATTTGCCCTTGGGTAATCGAAGGCACGGTGGCCGGCGAGAGCGTCAGCAGCGCCGCCGACGGAATCGGGAAGCCGTTGCCCCCGAGCATGCTCAGCGTCAGGTTCTGGTCTCCGCCCTTGGCGTAATCGACCTCATAGGGGTACACGCCCGCCGCCGGGAAATTCACGGTCATGGTGCTCTGCGCCACTGCCGAGCGCCGGTTCACGCCGCCCATCACTGGGTAGCCTTTGAATGCCGAAGCCGCCGGGGTGTTGGTTTGCGGGCCGCCACCCGATGTGGCGTTGTTGCCTACCGCGAAGATGTACGCGTCGTCGCTGGCGAAGGTGAACGTCTGCGGACCCGCCGTGGGAACGTTCAGCGATCCGGTAAACACCGCGCTGAAGGTGTACATCGTGCCCACGCCCGCCTGGTAGTTGGTGCTCTGGGCCACGATCGTGCCCAGCGCATTTCCGTTGGGATCGGTTTCGACATCGGTGAACGGACGGGTCAGATTGCTCACGCTACCGGCCGCCGCGTTGAAGTTGATGTTGGGGAAGGTCTCGGTGAACACCGGCTGCTGCGTCTTGGGCGTGTTGAACGTCCCCGAGCCGTCGTTGGTGAAGAACTGCCCGGTCACGGGCGAACTCGATAAAGTCGGCGGAGCGTTAATCCAAGTGATCAAGGCGGTATTCGACGTCACGGCAGTAAAGCAGCACACTGTCGCGTTGGCCACGATCGTGTCCGTGCCCGGGTTGGCGCCGAAGTAGGTGAACGTGTAGACCCCGGTTGTCCCCGGGTTTAGCGTCGCGCTCTGGGGATTAGCTCCGCTCACCTGAACGTTCATGGCCGGCAGGCTGCCTCCCGAAAGAGACCCAACCAGCGTAATCTGGAGCGTCACCGGACTCCGCACCGCGGCGGGTCCGTTGGACGGCGGAGTAATGATGATGCTGTCCTGGTTGCCCACGGGCGCTGGCGCCACGGTGACGTGGGTCACCGCGACTGAGGTGAGCAGACCGTCGAATACCGCAAATTGCAGCGTATAGGTTCCCACTGCCGGGAAGGTTACTTGTGTGGAGGCCGCGGTGGCAGTCGCGAACGTAGGCGTGGCTGGACCGCTAGCGAAACTCCAGGAGTAGCTCAACGAACCGCCAGGCTCGAGCGAGTAGTCGTCTACGGTTCCGGTCACCGTGGCCGCGGCGGCCGTGCCCGATATGTAGGTCAGTTGATCCGCCCCGGCCTCCACCACGGGAGCCACATGTGGCTTGCGGCACATGGCCTGCGCGATCAGGTCCAGAACGTAAGTGAACGAACCGCCGCTCACCGAGACGCCCTGACCGGGAATCAGCGTCACTACCGCCGTTGCAGACTTGGTGGAATCGGCCACGCTGGTGGCGACAACCGAGATGTTCTGTTGTGCGCTGATGGTCGCTGGGGCGCTAAACAATCCTGTCGAGTTGATCGTTCCGGCGCCAGTTGGATTCACGGACCACGTCACGCCCGTATTGATGGCATTCGACACCGACGCCGTGAACTGCTGCGTGTCGCCGTTGTACAAAGTGGCGGCGGCGGGAGCCACGGTCACCGCGGCCGGAGGCAGCAACGTCAGGCTCGCCGAAGCCGTAGCCGCGGGACTCTGGGTGTTGGCCGTGATGCTGACGTTCTGGACCGTTGCAATGTTGGTGGGAGCCGTATATAGTCCCGCGGAACTAAGGCTTCCTGGCCCGAGCAGCGACCAAGTCACGGCGGTCGTGCCGCAAGTTCCCACTACGCCCATCTGCTGCGTCTGCAAAGCGTATAGCGCCGCGCCTTGGGGAGCCACGCTGATCGCGCCGTTTTCCGGATAGATCGTGTAGAACGTCGCGGGCGAGCTTTGGTTGTTGTATTCGGTGGCGATCCAGTCGGCCGAGCGTTGGACGCTCGACATGCGCACCTCATCGATCTGCCCGTTCCAGGAATGGGTCAGGTCCACGGCTACGCCGATCTTGACGTCGTCGAAATTCTGCGGCCAGTAGTCGTGATTGACGGCGCTTTGAGCCAAATTGCCGTCGTAGTATGCGGTCACCGCAGCCTGTGGTTGATTCCAGGTGAGCGTCAAGTGATGCCAGACGAAAGGAACAAAGTTGGTGGTGAATGCCGGCTGAACGTTGTTGTAAACGCAGTCGCCATACTGGTTGCCCAGGATTCCCACCACCGAACCGTCGGGACGTACCTCGAAACGGACCTGATCGCATTGGTTGCCCAGGGCGCTCGTGGAAACCGAGTTGGGATAGCCGACGCGGGTCGGCGAATTGACCCACATCGAAATGGTCCCCTGCGAGGGCCGCGCTCCCATATTGCCGATATCGATGTATTGGCCCGAACCATTGAAACTCGCTGCTCCCGCGATCTGCCCGGCTGCCGCCGTGGGGCCTCCCACTAATGTGCCCGCGCGCGCATTCAGCGTCGAATCTGCCCCCAGCGACGTTGCTCCATTCAGGTGGTAGACGGCTTGATAATTGGTGTCCCAAACCCCTGTCGGGTTCTCCGTGCTGGACACCACCGCGGCGTCGCCATAGAACATGTAGAAGGTCGTATCGGTGGTGTGAGAAATGATCGGGATGCGCACCCAGACGGCGATCTGGCCCGTCGCGGGATTGTAGCTCTCGATCTGGTGATCGAGCTTGGTGACGCCGTTGCAATCCCCCATGAAGACAATGTCGTATCCGCTGGAGCTTTGAACCTTTCCCCCATTGGCGGCGCTGGCGAGGAAGCTGTAGGTTCCCGAGATCAGGACCGCGAAGTTGCTCTGGTCGGTGTTGGGAACCTTGGTGTGATCGATCACGATCGGACGGCTGTACCTGAAGGCGCTTCCCGTGACGAGGTTGATGGTTGTCGAGGCGCTTTTGGTCGGATCGGCCACGCTAGTCGCGGTCACCGTGAGGGATTGCGGCGCGGCGATCGAGGATGGCGCCGTATAGAGCCCGGACGTGCTGATGGTCCCCAAGGCGGAGGGAACGATCGTCCAAACTACTGCTGCGTTGGGCGTGTTCAGCACGGTCGCGGTGAACTGTTGAGGCTGGGAAGCCGTGACTGCGGGCGCCTGCGGCGACAGTGTGAGCGACAACGGGGGCTCCAGCGTGATCGTTGCGGTGCCGGCGATCGCGGCGTTGTTGGCGTCGATCGCCGTGACGGTGAGGGTCTGCTGCTGGCTGATGGCGCCGGGCGCGGTGTAGAGGCCGGCGGTGCTAATCGTGCCGAACCCTGAGGGGCTGACGTTCCACGTCACTGGAGCGGTGCAGGTGCCGACGAAACTGGCCACCGTAAATTGCTGGGTCTGGCTTGCGTAGAGGTAGCTGACCACAGGGGAAATGGAGATAGCTTTGATGTTCTCGGGGTAGATCGTGTAAAACGACCCGGGCGAACTCTGGTTGTTATACTCCGCATTGATCCAATCTGTGGATCGGGCGACGTTGGACACCCGCACTTCATCCATCGATCCCGAGAAGTAATAGCCGCCGCCGGAACCACTGTACCTGCCGATGTCCAAAGTATTGGTCGTGTTGGCCAGGCCAGCCGTGCCGCCGGTGGCAACTTGCTTTCCGTCCACGTAGATCGTGGCGGTGCCGCCGGAGACGATACACACCAGGTGGTGCCATGCGTTGTTGGACGGAGTCGGCGCGGAGACCTGGAAATTGCCGGAGGCGCCGCGGCACCTGATGTTTCCGCTCTCCACAAGGAAGTTCCAGTCTTGGTTTACCGGCTCTTTGTTCAGAAGGAGTCCGTTCTGGCTGGTTAGTGTGGACGATTTTACCCAGGCTTCCGCTGTGACCGAAGTGGAGCCAAGATTAAAGTTACTGGCATCAATGGATTGATTGCTTCCGTTGAACGCCGCGGCGCCATCGATTTGACCGGCACCAGCGGTCGCCCCGTTGTTGACCGCGGTGTTCCGATGGGTGGAATCGGCAACCGAGAGCGTCGTTCCGTTCGGGAAGTGCCAAACACCCACATAGTTGGGATCCCACGTGCCTGTTTGATTGCTTTGGTTGGTCGTAATCGCGCTGTTTCCGTAACACAGTTGAATTACGGTGTCGGTCGTGTGGGATAGCAATGGGACTTGCACCCAGGCGATCAGTTGGCCTGTCGCCGGGTTCCAGGATTCGATTTCATAGTTGAGGACGGCCTGGCAGGAGGCGTCAGATGTGAAGACCAAGTCGTAGCCATTGGGGTTGACGACATGCCCTCCGTTGCTGGCGCTCGCGAGGGCCGGATCGGTGACGCTGATAACCACCGGGAAATTGGTCTGGTCGGTGTTCGGAACCTGGGCGTGGTTGATCACAACCGTGCGCTGGTAGCTGAATGTATTCGAGCTTTGAAGCGTAATCGTGGCGGACGTAGTCTTGGTGGAATCGGCAACGCTGGTTGCCACAACGGTCACGGTTTGTTGCTCGTTGATGCAGTCCGGCGCCGTGTAGAGCCCGGTCGAGCTGATGGTTCCGGCCCCCACCGCGGGTGTCAACGTCCACGTGACCGAAGTATTGGTGGCGTTCTGGACGGTCGCGGTAAACTGCTGGGTCTGCGACGCCGTCAACGTCGCGGTCTGCGGCGTCATCGAAATAATCGTTACGGGCACCAGCGTGACCGTGGCGCTCGCGCTCCGGTTAGCATCCGCCTGGCTGGTCGCCACTACCGATACGTTCTGCTGGCTCGATACGCTCGCTGGAGCGGTATACAATCCGCTGGTGTTGACACTCCCCACGCCCGCCGGGTTCACAGACCAGTTCACTTGTGTGTTCGTGGCGTTGGTGACGGTGCCGGTGAACTGTTGCGTCTGCCCGGCATACAGCGTGGCCGTGGAAGGAGCCACACTCACTTGGACCGGAACCAGCGTTACCGTGGCGGTTGCCGACCGGTTCGCGTCCGCCACGCTCGTCGCCGTAATGGTTACCGGCTGTTGGTTCGCCAGGGTCGCTGGAGCGGTGTAGACTCCGGCAGTCGTAATCGTTCCGGTACCCGCTGGAGTAATCGACCAAGTGACATTCGTGTTGCCCGCATTGGTCACCGTCGCGGTGAACGTCTGTGATTGTCCGACGTAAAGCTGCGCTACCGATGTGGGTGCGACGCTTACATTCACCGGGTTCAGCGTGATCGTGGCGCTTGCCGTCCGGGTGGAGTCCGCCACGCTGGCGGCCGTGACGGTGACGATTTGCTGGCTGCTAAGCGTAGCGGGGGCGGTATAAACGCCCCCGGTGGTGATGGTCCCCGCGCCGGCCGGATTGACGGACCAAGTCACCCCCGTGTTACTGGTGTTGGTCACGGTTGCGGTGAATGTCTGGGACTGGCCCACATAGAGCGTCGTGACCGATGTCGGCGCCACGCTCACGGTAACCGGATTCAGCGTGACCGTGGCGCTAGCCATCTTGGTGGAGTCCGCAACGCTAGTGGCGGTCACCGTCACCGTCTGCTGGCTGGCGATACTGGCTGGCGCGGTGTACAGCCCCGAGGATGAAATCGTGCCCACGGCCGGCGTCACGGTCCACGTTACGTTCGTGGCGGTGGACGTGAACTGCTGGGTCTGCGAGATGTTGAGGGACACGGTCTGCGGGGTCACTGAAATCGCGGAGATGCGCAGCGTCAAGGTCCCACTGGCCGATTTGGAAGGATCGGCGTTGCTAGTCGCTGTCACGATGACCGTTGTGTTGTCGAAGATCGTTGCGGGCGCGGTATAGAGACCTGCGCTGGTAATCGTGCCCGTTCCTGTGGGATTCAGCGACCATGTGACGGAACGATCTGTGGCATTGGTGACGGTGGCTGAGAACTGTTGGGTTTGGCTTGCGGACAGCGTCGTCGTAGCGGGCCCGACGGTCACCGTGACCGGCACGAGCACCACTGTGGAGCTGGCCGATTTTGCGGAATCGACTTGGCTAGTCGCGGTAATGGTGACGTTCTGTTGGCTGGCGATGCTCGCGGGCGCGGTATAGACACCCCCTGTAGTAATGCTTCCGACTCCTGTCGGGGAAATCGTCCAGTTCACGTTCTGATTGACTGCATTCGTAACCGTCGCGGTAAACGCCTGGCTCTGCCCGACGAATAGGGTGGTAGTGGTAGTCGGGGCCACGGTGATCGTCACGGGCACCAGCGTGACGGTCGCGCTCGCGGATCTGGACGGGTCGGCGTTGCTCATCGCGGTGATAGTGACTGTTTGCTGGCTCGCTATGCTCGCGGGCGCCGTGTAGACTCCCGTGGCACTGAGCGTCCCCACACCGGTGGGGTTCGCCGACCAGGTCACCGACTGATCCGTCGCGTTGCCCACGGTCGCCGTAAACGTCTGGCTCTGCCCGACGTAGAGAGTTACCGTGGGCGGCGTCACGTTTACCACCACCGGCATCAGGGTAACCGTGGCGCTGCCGGACCTCGTCGGATCGGCATTGCTGATGGCGGTCACCGTAACCATTTGCTGGCTGGCGATGCTCGCGGGCGCGGTATAGACTCCGGCGCTGGTAATGGCTCCGGCTCCGGTTGGAGAAATGTTCCACGTCACCGAAGAGTCCAGTGCATTGCCGACCGTAGCTGTAAAGGTTTGACTCTGCTTTACGTACAGCGTTGCGGCGGCCGGACCCACGCTCACAGTAACTGGCGCCAAATTCACCGTGGCGCTGGCGGTCTTGGTCGTGTCGGCCTGACTGGTCGCCGTGATCGTGACCGCCTGCGCGCTGGCGATACTGGCAGGGGCGGTGTACAGGCCGCTGGTCGAAATCGTCCCAAGGTTGGGATTCACAGTCCAGGCGACCGCGGTGTTATTGGTGTTTGTGACGGTGGCGTTGAACTGTTGCTTCTGTCCGATGATCAACTGCGCCGTCCCCGGAGCTACGCTAATCGCCACCGGCGTGAGCGTGACTGTCGCCGAACTGGACTTGCTGGTGTCGGCCTGGCTGGTCGCCGTGATCGTGACCACCTGCGCGTTCGCGATGAGGGCGGGGGCAGTGTAAAGACCAGCGCCATTGATGGTCCCAGCGCCCTGCGGGTTCACGGTCCAGTTCACGCCGGCGATGGGCGCGTTGCTCACGTTGGCCGTGAACTGCTGCGTCTGGGCGGCGTACAACGTGGCCGTCGGCGGGCCGACACTGATGGACACCGGTATTAACGTGATTGCCGCGTTGGCCGACTTAGTGGCATCCACCTGGCTGGTGGCCGTGACGGTAACCGCTTGCTGCGCCGCTAAGGTTGCCGGGGCCGTGTACAGCCCTGTGGCGGAGATCGTGCCGGTCGCCGGATTCAGCGTCCACGCCACTGCGCCATTGGTTGCGTCGGTGACCGGTGCGGTAAATTGCTGGGTTTGCCCGACGAGCAATGTCGCGGTGGTCGGCAATACGCCCACCGACAGCGGCAAGAGAGCGATCGAGACCGAAGCCGATTTCGTGGTGTCAAACTGACTGGTCACCGTGATCGTGACGCTCTGAGGATTCGGAATGTCCGCGGGAGGTGTGTACAGTCCCGTGGCGCTGACGGTTCCCAATCCGGCCGGATTCAACGACCACGTCACGTTGGTGCTGTTGGTATTAATCACCGACCAGGCCAGTTGCACGGTCTGCCCGGAGTAGGTGGACGCGCTGGGCGAGGACAAACTCACCGCCACTGGCGGCAATAGCGTGATCGTCGCGCTGGAACTCTTACTGGGATCCACCAGGCTGGTTGCCGTGACCGTTAACGTCTGCTGACCGGTGATGTTTGCAGGCGCGGTGTAGAGCCCGCTCGCGGTGAAGCTTCCCACCCCCGTAGAATTGATACTCCAAACCACGGCTCCATTGCTCGAGGCGGTGAACTGCTGCGCCTGCGAAGCGTAGAGACTCATAGCGGGCGGCGTCACCAGCACCGTAATAGGAGGTGTCACGGTGACCGTAGCGGTCGCCGATTTGGAGGGGTCTTCCACGCTGGTCGCTGTGATGATGACCGTCTCCGAACTGCTCACGTTCCCCGGAGTGGTATATAAGCCGGACGTGCTGATTGTGCCGGCACTCGATGGATTTAGAGTCCAAGTCACACCCTGGCTGCTGTTATTGACGGTCGCCGTGAATTGCTGCGTCAACCCCGACGGAAGGGACACTGCGCCCGGACTCACCGAAACCGAAACCGGCGGCTCCAGCGGGGAGCGCCCGTTGGGAACCGTGCCGTTGATGTCCACCGACCCGGTAAGGCGCAGTGTGTCAGCGATCAAGAACAGATAGTTCCCCGCCTGCGAGGAACCGGAAAAGGTCAGCCCGGTTGTCGGGAAGTAAAACACTCCCTCGAGAACTGAGTCCGACGAGCCCGACATCGTGCTGGCGGGCTGATTCGAGCCGATCGAGGAGCTCTGATAGAACAATATCCCGTAGTACGGCGAGGAAATCGAAGTCGGTGCGGAAAGATTCAACGCTGCTGATCCGCTGACCGAAAGTGGCCCGTACGAGTATCCGGTTCCCGATGTGAGAAAGAACGTAACGCCCGCGCCGGTGAGGGTGCTGGAGCCACTCACGTTTAGCCCGCCTCCCAGCAAGACGTAGGTGCCCGCATTGAAGGTGACCGTGGCGTGCCCGCTCACACTGATTCCGTTGCAATAGGTGCCCGGACTCAGCGTCAACGAATCATTGCCGGTAACTTTGGTGTTGGTGTAGTCGCAATGGCCAAACGTTGGTGGGACCAGAAACGTGAGAGGATCGGGCTGGGGGCTGGCGTTGGTCGTGGGCGTCGGCGTCACCGTCGAGTTTCCCGTGACCGAGTACCCTCCGACGACATTGATGTAACTGGCCATCAGGGCCGTGTGGCCTGAGAGGCTAAGGCCGGTAGCGCTCGATGAATTTACGACTACGCCGCAATTGGGTGCGTTCACGGTTGCCGATCCACTGAGCGAGATCGCAAAAGCCGTGGTTGCATTCAGCGCCATCATGCATTGGTCGTAGGAGGCCGCCGCAGCCACACCGCTCACGACCAGCCCCAAGGCCGCAATCCTGGGGGCTAACCGGAAGGCGCCGCGGGCAAACAACCTGGCCCCGGCCGCCAAGAGTAACTCTGAGGATCGGTGAGTCTTCACAACCTGCTCCTTACGACGCCACTCTTACGGTCGTTATTGCGGCACTTGGTAGAAGTTGCTGGCGGAACTGGCTATCGATTGCATGCGTGATGTGGAGCCGGTCCCGTATTGCAGGCTGATAATCTGAATTCCCGCGGTCTTGGCTGTGTTGGCCGCAGCCAGTGTCGCTGTTGGGTTTGGAGCACCGACGTCGACGCCGTCGGAAAGCACGACAATCATCGGAGTCGCGGCGGGGTTGTGTCGCGGGCTGGCTAGCTCGGCTTGAGCGGCTGCGATACCGGAGCCGATGTACGAGGTCCCCCCCGGAACAATGCTGCTAATCGCGGAGTCGGCCTGCGCGGCATTGTTGGTGAGCGTCTGGTTAACCGTCGCCGCGGTGGTGAACGATACGACACCGACCTGATCCGAAGGCAAATGCAGCGTCGAAATGAAGGCTTCGAGGGCCGTCTCCGCGTTGAAAAACGCCTGGCTCGGAATGTTCGCGCCGCGGTCGATCACCAGCATCGCATCCACGGACGCCGGGCAAAACGAGGGCGGCGTGCTGCTGATTCCGGGAATCGAATAGGCCGCAAACCCGCTGGGGCCGAGCGTGGCATAGAGCGTCGTACCGACCGCTTGCATGTTCGTAAACGGAGTCGGTATGGAAACGCTCTCAATCACCGGCGCCGAAGGGTTGGTCGCATCCACGATTAGCAGGACGTTGTTATTGTTGGAGTCCACCACGCCCGCAAAGGCGAACAGATTGTTTCCGATCGGCGTGGCGCCGCCCCCTGTCCCCACTTTGTACGACGTGGTGTTGATGGATAGGATGGTGGGTTGACGCGGGTCACTGACGTCAAACGTCGTTACCACGATATTGCCAACCGCCGGCGGACTCCCATTGTTGCCAACCCCTCCGTTATTGCCGATCCCAACCGCAGTTGTGCCTTGAATCAAGGGTGCGGCAAACTGGAGTGTGCCCGGGATGAGCATCTGTCCCACCAGCTTGATGGCTTGGGGATTGCTTACGTCTACGGTCTGCAACCGTCCGGCGCCGTTATTCGCCGCGTTAGTGGACGTGCTGCCTCCGATATAGAGCAAGGAGCTGCTAACCTGCGTGACTCCAAACACCTGCGTCGGCCCGCCATAAGTCTGCGAGTAGGAAAGGCCGGGAACCGGCTGTTCCAGCGTGGAAGCAACCTTGGGGCTGCCGAAATTCGTCAGATCCATGGACACCAGATCTCCATACTGGTTGTCCCATTGGAACTGCAGAAAAAACTCCAGCGACGACGTGGGCACAAACGCGTAGTTCCCCATGTAAAGCGGTTGTTGAAAGAACCGTTTTGTGAGCGAAGTACCCGCAATGACTTGGGGACTTGTGGGAACCGTCAGGCTGAATGCGAGAAACACTGGGCCAGGGCCGGGAATCTTTGTACTAACCTGATCCGCGAAGACGGACAAAGTGCTCCGCTGGACCGCGCAGAGGCTGATACCTGAAGTCTGAATCAACGGATTCGTCACCGTGCCCGTCACCTGTAATGCGGATGGATTAGCGACGTTTACGACTGAGATTTCATTGTCGTCGCAAACGTAGGCTACATTTCCGTTCAGCGCCACGGATTCGGCGGGGGAGGCTGTGGCTACCGAGCCCAATAGCGTGACTGAGGGGCCCGGGCCACCTTCCGGCCTGGGAATAGCAGGCTTAGCGCCCCGCGCGCTCGTTCTCGGCACGGTCGTGTCGCGGCCGCTGCCGGACATCTTTCCATCTCCGCCGGTGGCACGAACCTGCGTTTGACTCCAAGCGCCGATCGCCGCAAACGCAGCAACAAGCGTGATTTGACACCAACGACTTGGCATGTCGCTCCTCCTGGCGCACAGCGCAACAGCTAATTGCTTCGGAGACGCTCCCTGCTTCCGGGAAAGGGAGACCACAATATCGTCGAACTGAGACCTTTTGTCAAGACTTATTTTGTTTCTTTCACGTGTCTCACACGTCAAACCGCGTTCCTGAGTATCCAGTAGCTTTCTTGAAATGCGTGGAAGTGCTTTTGGCGTCTATGGGCACACTTTCGCAGAAGCCAGTCAAATGGACCGGAACCCTAGCCACGAACGGCACGGGCCAGGCCAGTTTCTCCTACGCCGGGCTCCCCTCGCTGCCCGGAGTGGATCAGGTTCAGTCAACGGCGATGGTCAACTCGAGGTGTTTTATTCGATTCACCTCGCTGAGCGTTCTGCGTGCGGCAATGGACAAGGTCAATCCAAAGGACGGCCTCACTTACGTCTGGATCCCGCCGGGCAGCTTCGAGATGGGGTGCCTGGGCGGTGAATGCATCATCGACGAGCTGCCCAAGCACTCCGTGACTCTGACTCATGAAACAAGCCCATCGCACGCGCATATATTGCCTCCATACGAAAGTGGCTTCGGCTTTCGACCATGAACATGTGCTCTCCCTAGCCTTCGGAACCTTTGAGCATGCGCCGACTTTGGATTGCGTGTGCATTCGATGCAACCGGTACTTCGGAAACCAACTTGAACTTCGGTTTGCGCGACACAGCTTTGAAGCGTTACTCAGGTACAAGCAAGGCATTGCTGAGTCGCCCGGTCACCGCCTGCTGTACGTAGACATCACGCTTCCTGGTCCGGGCCCCTGGGAAGGCGTGCGCTTAAAGTTAGTCGCTGAGGATGGGGTGCCTGTCGTAACACTTGTGCCGCAGGTGGCTTTCCCCCTAAAGAGCGGCACAGGTTGGCTTCATGTGACCGAAGAGGAGATTGATCGCGGAATGCTCGATCTTGAGAACCGCGAATTCAGCACAGACAGCGTGCGGATTTTCGTCCGCTCGCGAATGGAACAAGACGTTCTACAGGCTAAGCTCGCACAGCGCGGTATCACGTTTAAGCACCTCCTTCCTATGCCGAAACCGCCGGCTGAAGAGGCCGGTGCCGAAGTGGAGATCACCTTTCAGGTGAACCGCGGAATTCGACGCAGCATCGCCAAGTACGCGTTCAACTTTCTCGCCTTCACCTGCGGCCCCGACTTTGTGCTCGCCCGCGATTTCGACGCCGCGAGGCGATTTGTTCGCTACGGTGAATCCACAGAGCACCCGCTGGTCCGCGAAAGCTTTCGGCCGATTCTTGGAGATGATCTTCCTGAGCAGCGACAGACAGACGGGCACCTTCTCACGGTCGATTGGACCGCTGAAGGGGTAATCGGCCAAGTGAGTTTATTCAATCATGTGACCTACATCGTTACGCTAGCCAAGAACCACCACGGCCTCTGGAGGCCAATTCGAAACGGGATACACTTCAATCCGAAAACCCGCTCAGTCGAACAGGTCGTCGGCGTTTCAGCGGCGCTTTCGCTGTAAGGCCCGCCGGGCTGGAGCTTACCGGCGCGGTTGAAGAGTAAGCCAAAGCTGGGCGGGACGGTTCCCGGCCCCACGCCGCTCGCAGCATGGAATTACGGGCCGGGCACTCCGTCAGGCGGCACCCTTCAATCCCAGAATTTTCTTCCTTATCGATGGTGGAAAGTCCACAAAGACGAAATGACCCTTGTGGTACAAGTAATCCTCGTCGCTCTCATCGATGATCCGCACCAGGTCGTCTTTGGCCGCCTTCGGATCAGGAATGACCGGATAAACCTTTCCCGGAATGAGGGACGCTTGGTAGCCAGCGTTGTCAATGCAGAGGGCGAACGGCTTGGTTTGGGTCTTAATCACCAGTCCAAATAATATTTGATCTTCAGGTCTCGCTTGCCGATCCCGTGAGCTTGATACCAGTGTAGCTCGACTAGGCGCAGAGCACCGTTCGGAAGCCGAACCGTCGCAATGCCTTTCATTTTCCGCCAACGCGCATGACCATAGGCCTTGTTGAGATAGGCACGGACCCGAACGCTGGGGCCAGCCGCGACGACCTCGACGTTCATTGGTGAGCCAACCAGCTCAAATCTCATTCGCCGGCGCTGCTGTCATAGGCGAGACTGGTGCCTCGCGCTATCTCCCCGACCCCGGCGTCCACCCGTTGCCCAGCCCATACGGCAGCGTGACGAAGGGGAACACTTCGACGTGGTGGATCAGGCCGCCGCGCACCGCGAAGGTTTCCATGGTCACCAGGTTCTGCAGCATTCCGGGGGGCGCGTCGGGGGCGGCGCCGCGGCGCGTGCCGTCGTGGACGAACAAGGGGAACATTCCGACCAGACCTTTTTGTTCGTCGATAATCGATGCGCGGCGGGGACGGATGTGTTTCATGTACGCGAAGGTCTTGCTGTCGATCTGCTGGGCGCAGGTCATCATGCTGAAGGCGAGCTGCTGCTTCCCTTGCTCGGTGTTGGGATTCGGCAGGCCGGGGCCGGGCATCATGCGTCCGCCAGGTGGAGGATTGTTGACGGTCTGGTAGCCGTTTTCGTGGCGCACGCAGTCGTCGGCGAACGCACCGATTTTGCCGTTGTCGCCCTCCAGCGCGTCGAAATACGAGTTCGCGGCGCGGATCATGATCTCGCGCGAAACCCGCTGCGCGGGCGGGACATCGCTGGTCAGAATCGCCAACGGCGTAGTCAGAAGCGGAACCGCGGCGTCGTTGATGTTGCGGTCGTAGAGTTGCTCGATCTCCAGGATCTTGCCGCGATCGATTTTCAAGCGCACCACCACCAGCGCGTTGCGGCCTTGGATCGTCAGGCGGGCCTGCTGGGCGACCTGGCCTTCCACCGGGTCGGCGACGTAGATCTTGAAGCTGGTGGGTTCAACCTTGGAGCGCCACAGCACGCCCTCGCCCACGTCCATTTGTCCGGTGTTCTCGGTCATGCGGACGTCGAGCGCGAGCGGCGGCACCAGTTTGGGATCGTGCTTGAAGATGGCGTTCATGAATCCGTCCATGATGCCGACCAGACATGCTCGATCACACTCTTTGATGGCGGCGGCGTTCCACTCGGGTTCTCCCGCGCGGACGGTCATGCCGCATAGCAGCAAACTTACTCCGAGTAGCGTCGTTTTCATAGCCGCTCTCGATTATATACGGCAGTTCACTGCGCGGCTTTGCCCGCTCCCAGGAACGACTGCAGGATTTGATCGCCCACCTCTTTCACCGCCGTGGGGGAGTGGTGGAGGAACAGCGTGTTGGTCCGGTCGCTTTCGCCGATGGACTTGAGCGTGTCGAAGTATTGCGTCACCATCACCAGTTGCATCACTTCCTGGGACGTGGCTCCGGACACCACTTTTTGAAACTGTTCAATGGAAACCTGCAGGCCCTCAATGATGGCCTTCCTTTGGTTGGCGATTCCTTGCCCTTGCAGCGCTTTGCTTTCGGCTTCGGCTTCGGCCTTTTTGACCACCAGAATCTTTTCGGCTTCGCCACGCGCGGTTGCGGCCACCTGTTCGCGCTGGGCCGCGTTGATATCGTTCATGGCCGATTTGACCTTGGCGTCCGGAATGATGTCGGTCACCAGAACATTGACGATCTCGTAGCCGAAAGCGGCCATATCCACATCCAGCTCCTTCTTTACGGCGGAGGCGATGCTGGACTGGCTGGCGAAGACTTCATCCAGCGTCATGCCCGGCACGTGCCCCAGGATCACCTGCTCCACGTAAGACTTGATCTGCGCGGTGGGGTCGGACAGCTTATAGAAGGCGTCGTAGACCTTTTCCGGGCGCACGCGGTTCTGGATGGAAATGGGGATGGTGACGAAGACATTGTCCCTGGTCTTGGTTTCGACGGTGAGCGTGATTTGATTGACGCGCAGGCTGATGGTGCCGGCCACGGCTTCCAGGAATGGAGTTTTCCAATTCAAGCCAGGTTCGGCGGCGCGCACAAACTTGCCGAATCTGGTGACCACGGCAACCTGGGCGGTTTTCACCGTGAAGAAGCTGCCCAGGACCGCGGACAGCGCGACGAAGAAGACGAATATCACCGGGATCCAAATCAGGATTTCCATGTTGCTCCTTATGTTGGGATGCCCCATTGTACTTCTGGCATGTTACAAGGGCAATTCAAGGGCGTGGTGCACGGGCTGTGGCTGCGCAGCATTGTGGGCATGAAACGGATTTTGGTGCTCACCTTTAGCTTGCTGGCCGCTGGATCGATCGTCACCGCGCAGGAAACGAAAGAGGCTAAGATCGAACGCATCCTGGCCGTCGGCAACACTGCCGCCGTAACGGACCAGGTCTTCACGCAGATCCGAGCCATGACGGCCTCTCAACTTCCGCCGGGCACCACCCCCGAACAGCGGGCGCGGGCTGAGGAGATGACGGCGAAAATCATGGAGCTGGTGAAAAACCGCATCGATCAAGTGCGCCCGGAGTTCGTAAAGGCCTACGCGGAGGCATTCTCGGATCAGGAAATTGACGGCTTGTTGGCGTTCTACGAATCGCCAGTAGGGCACGCGATGGTTCAGAAGACGCCGGGGCTGATGGCCAAGATGGCGGGCTTGATGTAGGCCCAAGTCGGAGACATGCTGCCCGAGATCCAGCGCATCACGCGGGAAGCCGCGCCACCCAAGAAGGCTCAGTAACGGTCCGGCGAGCATTCAAAAGCGGAACAAGCAGTCCCCGAATATTATTAGTGAATTCGACTCAGAAATGACTGTTCTGCAACACCGCAAAAATGCCTTCGGCCCCTTCATAACTCAGTGCGGACATCCAATAGCCCAGGCCGGTGGCGGTGAGCAGGACCAACAAGAGCAGGAACCCGAAACGCGACAGCTCGGCGTAGATGAAGAGGGGGATCTTGGCGGCCAGCAGGAGTTTGGAACCATCCAGCGGCGGGACCGGGAGCATGTTGAAGATCGCCAGGTACAGGCTCAGGCGGACTCCCTGGGCGAAGTAGTTCGCGGCGGCGGGGGCGAGGCGTGCGCTGATCGCCGCCGCGATACCCAGAATCACGGCGAACACCACGTTACTGGCGGGCCCGGCGAGCGCCACCAGCGCCATGCCTTTCAAGCCCCAGCGCAATTTCGAAGGATTGGTGTTGACCGGCTTGCCCCAGCCTAGAAAGCCGCCTCCGACGAGCGAAGTGAGCGCGGGGAGGATCGTCGTGCCCAGCCAATCGACATGCGCTAATGGGTTGAGCGTCAAGCGGCCTTCGCGCCGGGGAGTGTCGTCGCCTAACAGAGTCGCGATCCAGGCGTGGGCGAACTCGTGCGGCGTGGTCAGCAGCCACAGCAGCGACACATTGATCAGCGCGGCTTCGTAATTCATGCGGCCCGCGCGGCGTTTCGCTGGTCCAAATTCGGCAGGAATACAGTCAACAACCCGAGGGCCGGGAGGAACGCGCACACCTGGTACACAAATTCGATGCCCCGCGCGTCGGCCAGCCGCCCCAGCACAGCCGCGCCCACGCCGCCCATGCCGAAGGCCAAGCCGAAGAATAATCCGGCGACCGTCCCGATTTTTCCGGGAAACAACTCTTGGGCGTACACCACGATGGCCGGAAAGCCGGAGGCCAGCATCAGGCCGATCGGCACGGTGAGCAGGGTGGTCCACAGCAGGTTCGCGTGCGGCATCGTCAGGGTGAACGGAAGCGGTCCCAGGATGGACCACCAGATGACGCGCTTGCGCCCGATGCGGTCGCCGATCGGCCCCCCGGCGATGGTTCCGGCCGCCACTGCGCCCAGGAAGTAGAACAAATGGACCTGCGCGCTCTGCACGGGCGTTTGGAATTTGCTGATCAGGTAGAAGACATAGTAGCTCGACAGGCTGGCCAGGTAGAAGAACTTGCTGAAGATCAGGGCGATCAGAACCGCGATGGCCCATCTCGCTCGGCCCGCGGATACCGGCGGAGCGGCGGCCGCCTTTCGCAGAGATTTTTTAAGCTCGGCGCGGCGCTGTTTGTACCACTGTCCCACGCGCCCCAGGATGATCATCGCGATGATCGCCAGGATCGAAAACCACGCGATGCTGTGCTGCCCTTGAGGCAGCACGATGAACGCCGCCAGCAACGGTCCGAGCGCGGTGCCGGCGTTGCCGCCTACCTGGAACACCGATTGCGCCAGCCCATGCTGGCCGCCCGAAGCCATGCGCGCCATACGCGACGACTCGGGGTGAAACACGGCCGACCCCATTCCTACCAGCGCCACGGCCAGTAGGATCATCGGGAACGTCGAAGCCATGGAAAGCGCGACCAGCCCGCATAACGTGAAGCCCATGCCGATCGAAAGCGAATACGGCTGCGGCCGATGATCGGTGGCGAATCCCACCACGGGCTGCAGCAGCGACGCCGTGAGCTGCGATGTGAACGTGATCAGGCCGATCTGGACGAAGTCCAGATGATACGTACTCTTGAAAATCGGATAGACCGCGGGGATCACCGATTGCAGCGCGTCGTTGAGCAGATGGCAGAAACTGAGCGCTCCGAGCACGCGGAATGCCGTGCGCTCCGCGGCGGCGGTGACGGGAGGCGCCCCCAGGCTGTAAGGATTGGCGGCTTGCACGACGGCACGGACCCTTTCTTGTGGATGTAGATACCACTCCCTAACGGTCGCGGCTCGGCACGTGCGTTACAGAGCCGCGACCGTTAGGGAGTGGTTTGGCACAGCGGCTAGGCTTTGCCGGCTTCCTGCTTCAGCTTTTCGCGCTGCTCTTTGAGAATCGCACGGCGGCTGAGCTTGATCTTGTTGCCTTCGAGCGCCAGCACCTTGACCAGGATCTGGTCGCCCTCGTTCAACTCGTCGCGCACCTGCTTGATGCGGCTTTCCGAAATCTCGGAAATGTGCAGCAAACCGTCGGTGCCGGGGAAGATCTCGACGAACGCGCCGAAATCGACGATGCGCACCACCTTGCCCAGGTAGGTCTTGCCGATCTCCGCCACGGCGCAGATGTCGGTGACCATCTGGATGCACTTGTCGGCGGCGGTGCCGTCGGCCGAGAAGATCTTGACGCTGCCGTCGTCCTCGACGTCGATCTTGCAGCCGGTGGCTTCCACGATGCCGCGGATCACCTTGCCTCCGGGCCCGATCAGCTCGCGGATCTTGTCGGTCGGAATCTGCAGGGTGAAGATGCGCGGAGCGTAGGGCGACATGGTTTCGCGCGGCTTGGCGATCACCGCGGTCATCTTGTCCAGGATGTACAGGCGCGCTTGCCGAGCCTGTTCCAGCGCTTCTTTCAAGATCGCGTGCGTGACGTTAGGGACCTTGATGTCCATCTGCAACGCCGTGATGCCCGCGGTGGTGCCGGCGACCTTGAAATCCATGTCGCCGTAATGATCCTCGGCGCCGGCGATGTCGGTCAGCACCGCATAAGCGTCGCCTTCCTTCACCAAGCCCATGGCGATGCCGCCGACGGGAGCGGAAATCGGCACGCCCGCGTCCATCAGGGATAGCGTCGCGCCGCAGACAGACGCCATGGAACTGGAACCGTTCGATTCCAGAATGTCGCTGACCACGCGCATGGTGTAGGGGAACGTTTTGTCATCGGGAACCACCGCCAGGAGGGCCCGTTCGGCGAGCGCTCCGTGGCCGATCTCGCGCCGTCCCGCGCCACGCATGAACCCGACTTCGCCGACGCTGAACGGCGGGAAGTTGTAGTGCAGCATGAAGCGCTTGGAAGTCTCGCTGGCATCCAGCAATTCGATGCGCTGCTCATCGTCCTTGGTGCCGAGGGTCGCCGAAACCAGCGCCTGGGTCTCGCCGCGCGTGAACAGCGAAGACCCGTGCACCCGCGGCAGCACGCCGACTTCGATATCGATATTGCGAACCTGATCGAACTTGCGCCCATCGGGACGGCGGCGCTCCTTGAGCATTTCGTCGCGGAAGATGCGCTCCTTCAAGCGGTCGAACAGGTCCTTGCCTTCGGCCTGCTGCTCCTCCGGCAGCGCGCCGATGGCTTTCTCCTTGCAGGCGTCGATGCGGGCGTAGCTTTCGAGCTTCTCGTACTTACCGGTATTCATCGCGTCCTTCAGTTCGACGCGAACCGCGCCGGCGATCTGATCGTACAGCGGCTGGTTGATGGCCGGGGTTTCGTAGGCCTTCTTGGACTTGCCCGCCTTGGCCATCAGAGCGTGAATGCCCTTGGCCAGCTTCTTGCAGCACTCGTGTCCGAACTCGATCGCGTCCAGCACCTCGGCTTCGGTGGCCTGCTGCGCGCCCGACTCGACCATCACGATGCCTTCTTCGGTTCCGGCCACGACAATGTTGATTTTGGCGGCCTTGGATTCTTCATACGTGGGGTTGGCGATCAACTTGCCGCCCACCAAGCCGACGCGTACTGCGCTCAGCACATGATGGAAAGGGATGTCGGAGATGGCCAGCGATGCTCCGGCGCCGATCAGCGCCAGCGTGGAAGGATCGCGCGCCGGATCGGCCGACAGCACCATGCCGATGACTTGCGTCTCGTGGGAGTAGCCTTCCGGGAACAGCGGCCGGATGGGCCGGTCGATCAGCCGGCTGGTGAGAATTTCCTTCTCCGTTGGCCGGCCTTCGCGCTTGATGAATCCGCCGGGAAAGCGCCCGGCCGAGTAGGTGTACTCGCGGTAATCGACAGTCAGGGGGAAAAAGTTGGCGTTAAGCTTGGGGTGCGGAGCGGTCGTGGCGGTGACCAGCACCACCGAAGCTCCCGACCGGACCACCACGGCGGCATTGGCCTGCTTGGCCATCTTGCCCGTCTCGAGGGTAACGACCAGGCCATTGCCTAGATCGATGTCTACTGAATGCAACATATTTGGAATCGTCCTTTAATCTAAAGGCGGATGCACGCCAGACTTGCGCTTGCTTGCCGCCTGCTTTGATCAAGAGGAGACTTTGGAGGGATCGCGGGGTACCGGCCACGTCACCCCTGTTCCACCAAAAAGGCTGGGCGAGGGGGCGCCGATGCTCGAGAATCGATTCCGTGAGCGGCCTCAACCGTCTCACGCCGAATGCCGGCCTGCGCCGGACGGGAACTACCGCCGGATGCCCAAGCTCTGGATCAGAGACTTGTAGCGTTCCGGACTACGGCTGCGCAAATAATCCAACAACCGGCGGCGCCGCGCCACCATCTGCAGCAGACCTCTGCGCGAGTGGTGATCTTTTGCGTGCGTCTTAAAATGCTCCGTCAGCTCGAGAATACGCCGGCTCAGGACCGCAACCTGTACTTCTGGCGAGCCGGTGTCCGTCTTGTGGACCCGGAACTGCGCTATCACCTTGTTCTTAGCTTCGCCAGCTAGTGCCATTCGAGAATCGATACTCCTCGTCTTTTCTTAACCGTTATCGTCTTTCGCAGGATACCACAGTTTGGGTTACCACAGCACCCGCAGTCTTGTCTCATGCAAGATGAGCCTGAAGCGGGGGTTCGTTTCTCACACAAGATGAGCCTGAAGGGCATGCTGGGGATTGATCATCCGCATGAAGTCCTCAGAGAAGTTGAGCCTGGAGCAGATCC
>Ga0209517_10002221_pt1 | contig 27820 bp, 20 predicted proteins | sample PeaSoiMetSII2010_FD_187695 | JGI IMG/M metagenome (GOLD analysis project Ga0209517, IMG submission 187695) | Peat soil microbial communities from Weissenstadt, Germany - SII-2010 (SPAdes) (version 2) | ecosystem: Environmental > Terrestrial > Soil > Wetlands > Peat | place: Germany...
CACCGTCAACAGCGGCCTCCTGAGCGTTATCCTACACGACTAGCCTCCTGGCCCAGCCCCAAAGGGGCGAGCTAACAAAGCCCAGGCCAACTGGGTTTCGAAACAGAGCCGCGGAGCGGCGCCAGAAAGTAGCCCACGGCGTAAGCCGTGGGACCCCGCACGGCGTTCATGTCCGCAGCCCCGGAGGGGCGACAGCGACAGTGCCGGGGTATCTGCCGCCCCTCCGGGGCTTATATAACCCGCGGCCTCTCCTCGATCCCACGGCTTGCGCCATGGGCTACTCACTGTCGGCCCTCCGGGCCTCGGGAAGCGGCCAGTGAGTGCTGCGTAGCGCGAGTTGAGCCGTCAGGTTAACGGCTATAGGCCGCTGGCCCGGGCTTCGTTAGAACGCCCCTTTGGGGCTTACCCAAATCCCTGACGTGTGGCGAGAAAGCCCGCCTCCGACAAAATCCCGAAAGTGAGCAAAATTAAACAGTTTGACGCGACGGCTGGGGTAGCATATTGTGTAGCGCTCAAGGCTGGTCTCGCGGCGGTACGAAAGGGCTGTCATAGAGCTCCGTAGAGTATGCGGGATGGGCGGCCACCCCAGCATAGTCGGAGTCAGGTCTGCGGCGAGAGCCGGGCTGAATCTGCCGGAGGTCGATGTGTCTCAGTTGATCGAATCTCAAGGGCCCGCCGATCCCGTGGCCACAGAGGGCGCAAGCGAGCAACCGCACTTGGCCCCGCTCGGCTCGGTACTGAACGTTCTCCTGGTCTGGCCGCGGTTCCCGTCCTCTTTCTGGAGCTTCGACGGGATCCTCGACCTCGTTCCCATCAAGACCGACCAGCCGCCGCTGGGCTTACTCACGGTAGCGGCGCTCTGTCCGAAGACCTGGACCCTCAGGCTGATCGACCGAAGCTTTGAGGAGTTGCTGGACACCGACATCCTCTGGGCCGATCTCGTCATGGTCAGCGGAATGCGCGTCCAGAAGGATGACATTCGCGAAACTCTCGCTAGGGCCCGCGCTCTGGGCCGGCGGACAATAGTCGGCGGTCCCTTGGCGAGCAGTGAACCCGAACTCCTTCTTCGGCTCGCAGACCACGTCGTGGTGGGCGAGCCTGACCAGGTTTTTCCCGAGATTGCAGCCGATCTTGAGCGCGGCACGGCCAAACGGCTCTACGTGATCGAAGACAAGCCCGACGTCAGCAAGACGCCCCTGCCGCGCTTTGACCTGCTCAAAATCGAAAAATATGCCTCTATGGCGGTGCAGTTCTCCCGGGGCTGTCCGTTCCAGTGCGAATTCTGCGACATCATCACGATTTACGGCAGGAAGCCCCGAACTAAGCGCCCAGGCCAGTTGCTGGCGGAACTCGAGGCCTTATTCAAGCTCGGATGGCGCGAGCAAGTCTTCATTGTCGACGACAACTTCATCGGCAACCACAAACTGGCGCTCGAACTCGCCCAGGCGCTGGAGGAGTGGCAGCGATCTCGCGGCTATCCGTTCTTGTTTTACACCGAGGCATCGATCGATCTCGCGCAAAAGCCGAAATTGATCGAGGCCATGGTGAAGGCGAACTTTTTCTACGTCTTTATCGGGATCGAGAGCCCTTCCCCCGAATCCCTGACGGAAGCCAAGAAATTTCAAAACCTCCGGCGCGATCCTCTCGAGAGCGTTCGCTTTATCCAGAACCAGGGTCTTTGGGTGACGGCGGGTTTCATCATTGGTTTCGATTCGGACACCGCGAGCGTCTTTGAACTGCAGCGGGACTTCATCGAGCGCGCCGCCATCCCTTGGGCGATGGTCGGGTTTCTGCAAGCTCCGCCCACGACGCCGCTCTTTGAGCGGATGCTGAAAGAAGACCGATTACTCATGGAGAGCACCGCCACCAGCAACTTTGATCCACCCAACTTTCGGACGTTGATCCCGTTGCCGGCTCTGCTGAAGGGGTTTCGAGGGTTACTGCTTTCCCTCTATGATGCCCCGGCATTTTACGATCGCTGTTATCGTTCGCTTCTGCACTGGAAGACCCGCCTGCCGCAACAGGCACCGGATATTCCACTCTGGCCCAAGCTGGGGATCCTGGTTCGCTCCATACTCCGCCAGGGTTTTCTCTCCTCCTATCGGAAAGCCTATTGGAAGTTTCTGCTGCGAATTCATGCCCACTGGCTCTTCGAGCCCGCGAAGCTCAGCATGGGGTTTGCGATGCTGCTCTCCGGACACCATTTCATACGCTATGCAAAGACAGTGGCGGCACAACTTGAACGTGAGCTCAAGAGACTCTCGACTGAAAAGGAAACGACAGAATTCAGCAACGAGCCAGTTGCTGCTGAGATTGAAACCTGAACATAGACTAGCGCTGTGTAGAAGGAACTCGAAACGTGTCATCCTGAGTCCTTCGCTTCTCATTCTGAGCGAAGCGAAGAATCTCCGTAGTTCGCTCAGGATAAACTCCGCGAAGGATCTCTGTAGTTGTTCGTGAATTGCTGAACAGAAGAAACTGCCGGGATCCTTCGCTTCGCTCAGGATGACAGGCGTGGATTTTTTCGCAGGCTCTTACGCCGTGGGCTGCTCGCTGACGCCCGTCGGCTGACGGGCTGGCGGTCGACACGTTCCGATACCGCCGGCTCCGCGCCAGATGCGCGCTTCTAAGAGAATTTCAAAAGTGAGCTAAATTGCACAGCTTTCCGCCACGGCTGGTGGCAGCCTGTTCCTCTGTGGACGGTAGCTTGAACACTCGGTTTCAGGGCGGGCACCAGAATTCCTGGGCGTTTCGATTTCATGATTATGTTGGATGCGGCACGCGCCCGAGGGGAGCATTTTTGCCACACCCGGCTTGATCGGTGGGAGTAATCTCGATGAACATACTGCTTTACAATCCGGATAACGAAATCACCAACAATTTCATGCCGCATCTTTGGATGTTCCTGCTGCGATCGCTGACACCTCCGGGCCATCAAGTCTTCCTGGTGGACGGCAACGCACAACGCTTGAGCGCCGGCGAACTGGTGAGCTACGTGAAGGAGAAACGTATCGGGCTGGTCGGAATCGGCGCCATGACGCGCATGATTCGCAAAGCGTACCTCATGGCCGATGCGTTGCGCGCAGCGGGAGTGCCGGTCGTAATGGGGGGGCCGCATGTTACGGAGGTCCCGGACGAGCCGCTAGGGCGCGACGGGGGGCCGCGGCATGCTGACGCGGTAGCTCTCGGCGAAGCCGACAACACCTGGCCGCGAATTGTGGCCGATGCGGAACGTGGGGAGTTGAAGGAGGTTTATGCTCCGGTCGATGCAGCGGGCAAGGAGGTGAAGCCTTCTCTCTCGGACTACCCTGAGATTCCATGGGATAAGATGGATTTGGACCAGTTTAACCTGGTCGGGCATTTTCCCAAGTGGGCGCGCCGGATGCTTTCACTGGCGGGCATGACGTGGCAGAGCTTCCACATGGTGCCGATCGAGTCCGGCCGTGGCTGCCCTTACGGTTGTGAGTTCTGCACGGTGACGGGTTTCTTCGGAGATTCCATCCGCTTTCGTTCGAACTCGAGCGTGGTGGACGAGCTACTGAAACTCAAGCAATTGGAAAAGCGCCAAAAGGGGAAAATCTCGGTTTTCTTCATCGACGACAACTTCGCCATCAATCCCAAGCGCACCAAGTCGCTGCTGCGTGAAATTATCGCGCGTGATGCCCAGGTGCCCTGGGTGGCTCAAATCAGTATGAATCTGTTGCGGGACGAGGAACTGGTTTCGCTCATCGCCGAGAGCGGCGGCAAGTGGATCTTCATGGGGCTCGAGTCGATTGACCCCGAGAACCTGAAGAGCGTGCGCAAGGGATTCAACAAGCCGGAAGAGTACAAGGGGATTCTGGAACGCCTCGAGCGTCACGGTCTTTACGCGATCACTTCCTTCATCTTCGGTATGGACAGCGATTCCCCCGGAGTGGCGCAGCGCACCCTCGATGTCATCCGCACCTGGCCGCCGGGGCTCCCCGTGTTCGGACTCCTGACGCCATATCCCTCGACGCCCCTTTACGATAGACTCAATGCTGCGGGCCGTCTGACCCGACCCAAGCACTGGTTGGAGTTCCAGCCCTTTACGATGGATTTCGCGCCCCTGGGGATCTCTCCGAAACAAGCGGAGGAAGAAATCAGGCAGGCATGGCATGCATCCTATAAGGCGGAAACTAACAGCGCTGCAATCGACCGGCTAGAACCGGGAGCTCTTGGGGATCGAATCATTCATTTGCTGGGCCGCCTGGCGTTCCGAGGAATTTACTTCCCGCAAATGAGGAAGAGAGAATGGGTGCGGGTACTATTTGAAAATCGTGCTTCCATCCTTGAGGTTATTTGGGAGGCGTTAAGGTTCAGGTATCAGCCCCGGTCCACGGAGCCACTCTCGATCGACGTGCCGGGAACCGCCGAGCCGTCCGCTTGATAGGAAGCACTGCCGGCGTCGCAATCACTCTCCGGGCGCCATCCTTTGCGATCCCGGGAGTGTTCGAGTGAGCGCCTGGCGCGTCGCCTGGAGAGTATTGATCAGCGATTGCCCAGGGAGCTTGCGGACGATCGGTTCGATGATCCATCCGAGTCCCTTCGGCACATCGCGCGTCAACGAAATAGCTCTCAATTCAATATACACGCCGCCGTCGCGCTCCTCGAATCGCCAATAGGAATCAAGGCGCCACAAGAACCCGTAGCCCGTATCGGGGGGCAGCCTCTTCTCGCTCGACTTTCCGGCGGCTTCCACCTCTGAAATACTGGTTGTGTAAGACCGCAAGAACCAGCGCACGCGGCTTAAGGGCATATAGTGTACGTCGTGCTCGGTATCGAGCACGACCGTGATGATTTTCTTCTTGCAAAGTCGCAGGTAGATTTTGAAATCGTTGCCCTGATGGCTCAGGAGCTTTGAGTCGATCACCTCAGGCTTATAGATATTCTTGTGGTTATCGTAGTCCTGGACCAACGCCAGTGTTTGTTCGACCGTCGCGCCCGGGATCCATGCAGCTCCGACCCAGTCATGAATCAGACCCTCCGGCACTCGTACAGGCTCCTTGCCCACCCACAGTTGCGCCACGATCTGCCCCTTGCGAACCTGCTGCGCTCTCTCGGCGCTGGCGTCAGACCACAGAAAGGGCTCGCCCCCGTCTTGCCTCGGCAGCATTTTGGCTTCGGCTTCGCGGATGTAGGCTTGAAAAGCCTCGGTAGTCTGAGGCGTCAACTTGACAGGTTCAGGACCTTGCGACATGAGATTGCCGCCCTTCCTCGGGTGCGTTCCCTCTGAGGATTATACTTGTTCGTGGGCAGTGAAGCATAATCAAAGGGCCATCGAAAGCAAACGGCTAAGGCGTGCTTGGCTGTCCAGCCGAGCTCGCAGATAGTTCTTGCCAATTGAGCAATATTGACCAGACAGGCTCTGTCCGGGAGCACAGTATCTAAACTGGCTTCGTGTAGTGCTGAATCTAGGAGGTTCAACCATGAGATGGGCATCAGGAATGACCCTTCTGGTAGTGGCCGGCGTCGGGCTCTTTCTTTCGCCGCACCAGGTTCTCGCGCAGGCTTGCAAAGATGAAATATCGATGGTGGAGGCATCCAAGCAGGCCTTGGTGGAACTCACGGAGACGGTGAAGAAGGAGAGCCTCCCGGATTTTCAACGCCTTAACCACCAGAAGAGTGTGGTGAACAAGCTCACCGTTCACGACAGTATGTTAGGAGGACTGGTAAGCTGCCTCGACCAAGCCGCACGAGACACGACGGCGCCCAAAGAACAAGCGGAGGAGGCAAGAACCCAGCGCGATGCAGCCGCCAAATTGCAGGAAAAGATCCAGCACGCACGAGCCGCCATCAAGGATGCGCAGGCGCCGAAGGGCGCAAAAGCTCTTACCGAGAAACTGGAATTGACGCCCTGAAGATCAATTTGCATCCGCCCGGAACCACCTGTACGAATTAGATCACAGATTCACGGCTTACAGGCAACCGCCGAACGATGAGTATCGTTTGGTCGTCGGACTGAGGTCCGTGCTGGCGAGCCCTGCGTTGCAGGCTGAGCGAGATTTGTCCCAGAGGCTCGGCGCCGGATTCCTGAAGGACTCGCTTCAAAGGCTCCAAGCCCAGTTCCCTCCCATTTCGGTCAAAGACTTCCGTGAGGCCGTCCGTTAAAACCACCAGAACGTCGCCCGGGGAACACTGAATTTCCGAGGTCTCGAATGCCTTATGGGGAAAAAGGCCTAAAGGAAAGTTGAGGATGGAGTGCTCAGTCACCGTTCCGGTGGCGGCTTTGAAGTGGAGGATGGGCAGGTGGCCGGCCAGCGAAAATCGGAGGGTCGTTCCGTCGTCAGACTGCAGGTAGGCACAAGTGACAAACATATCCTGCGGCCTCACGGCTGTGAGCACGGAGTTTAAGGGCTCCAGCAAGCTTGATGCGCTTTGACCCGGAATCCCATGCATTCGGACGGCGCTCTTGACCATGGCCATCATGACGCCGGCCGGAACTCCATGACCTGAGACGTCAGCCACGTAGCCGAACCAACGGTCACCCTCTTGAATGACGTCCACCAAATCCCCGCCCACTTCTCCGCTGGGCTGGGAGACGCCGTACAATTCAAATTCTCCGATCTGCGACACAAAGGAAGGCACAAGTTCACGGTGGATTTCACTGGCCAGCCGGATTTCGGTGTGGGCCTTGAAATACCGCATCCCCTCCCGCTGAAAGAAGATCATGAACAGAATATATCCCCCCAGGACGAGTACCATGGATCCAACGTTGTCCAGCAAGATCCTGTGTTCCAAGGCCGGTGGGATTTTGAAAGCCGCGGCAGCGCGAGGACCGAGCTTGGAAACCAGGGAGATGGCAGCAATGTGGATCGGAATGAGAAAGAAAAGAGCCTTCGGCTTATGCCGCGTGGCGACAAGGATATAGCCGACGCCAAAACCCCCCGAGATTAGAACCACTAGAGCTGTCTGTAGCGGCGATACCAGGTCTGGGACCACGCCCATGCTTAGAAAGCCGATAGAACCGACCACGCAGAACACAGCCGCCAGGAAAACGGCGGTCGAAAGTGGTGGAATCGTTCGCCAGAACTTGGCCCGCTCGGCCCATCGGTTCAAGGGTTCACTCCTCGCCGCCCCCTACGGTTGAGACGACTACGAGAGCACAGCTCCTGTCAGTCTTCGAGATTGACGCCATCACCCGTGCGGACTTCCCCGGGTGTAAGCACGGTGGCGTAAACTCCGGCGCATTTATTGTGCTGCTGAACGACGCACTTCAGGATTTGGGGAGCGGGTTCACTGGTGGCGGGGTCGAGCGTGATGACGACGCAGCGCTGGTCGACCTTGATGACGGCGACGCGCGCCTGGTCGCCCAGGCGCAGAATACGGCCCACCCACTTCAACTCATCGAAGGCCGCACCACCCTCGAGATTTACAAGCAGGTTGGGCCGAAACCGCCATGGGTTCGCCTCGGTTTGGGATTCCTCGGCAATGCGTTCGACAGTCTGCTCGCTGATGAGGGAGACGCTAGCGGCGTCGAATGAGCCGCGATGGTTTCTGAGCAGGAATACCGGTTTCCCGAAACGCTTCTCGATGGCCTGCCGAAGCTCGCTGCTCGCGACTGGCCACCGTTCACCGGTAGGCGTCGAGACCGTCACGGCAACGTCCGGCGTACCCGGCTTCTCGACCGAAGTCTGCCAACGGAGAAGTTCCGGCATCTCGCGCGCCGTGAGCCACGGGAAATCGCTTCGCGACTGAGACTGCACAAACGCGAACCGGCGATCCTCCTCGAAGCCCTGAAGGGTCAAAGGAAGGGAAGCGTGTGCCTCGCCGCGCAGGGACTTCACAGGATACCTCGCGACCATGCGAATGACGCCAACCTTCTGCATCGTCCTGCCTCCTTCTAAGCCCCTTGGAGTATTGTATGCCAAAAAGGTGAGCAGAGTAGGCACTCGTGTGCACTCATCGATCCGGCGCAGTGATCGAACGGCTGCTGCGTCAAATCACGAACAACTAGAAGCAGTTTCAAGACCTTCTGTGCGCAATTACAACGGGACAGTCGACTGCGCGCGTAGCTGTGCTCCCCGGAGGGGAGCAAATTGAGTAGCCGGGGGTGAAACCCCCGGACCAAGCCCCACACCCCGCCTGCGGCAGCCCTTCCCCTGCATGGAAACTTTACAGAATTCGGTACGTTCCTCGAGGTTTTGAAACAACTTCTAGTACCTGCTGACAAAAGTCCGCGTCATCTTGCGGAATCCTAGGAAGGGCGGGCTTTAGCCCCGCCATGGAAAAACCGCTTTTCATCGGGGCTTTAGCCCCTGAGGCCACGTGGCTTCAGGGCCTAAAGGCCCAATCCGTCACGCTCGCGAAGACGGCGGGGCTGGAGCCCCGCCCTTCCACAGCACCCCGTTATGACGGCCATTTCCGTCATTAAGTACTAGGCTGCTATTGGCCGCTACTCGTATCGTAGCGCCACCATGGGATCGACCTTGGTTGCCCTGTGCGCGGGAATGTAGCAAGCAATAAGCGACACCAGGCAAAGCAGGAAGGTGACGGTTGCATAGGTCCCGAGATCGCTCGTGGTAATGCCGAAGAGCACGCTTTTGAGGTAGCGCGTAAGCACCAGCGACAGGGCGATCCCCACCGCCAGGCCCGCGAGGGTCAAAAGCAGGCCCTGACCCAGCACCAAGCGCAATACCTCCTCGCGCTGGGCTCCGAGCGCGATGCGAATGGCAATCTCATGGGTGCGCTGGCGCGTGGTGTAGCCGATCACCCCGTAGATGCCCACAGCGGCGAGGGCTAGCGCTAATATTCCAAACGCTCCGGCGAAAGTTCCGGCGAGGCGTTCAAAAATGCTCGCGAATTGCATGCTGGCTTTGAGAGTGGTCACACCAAAGACTGGCAAATCGGCATTGAGCTCGTGGACGGATTTTTCCACCGCTTCGGCATAGCTCCGCGGATCACCGGCGACGCGCGCGTGGATCATTAGCAGACCCTGATAACGCTGGTAAAGAGGCCGGAAGAAGACCGGCTCCGGGCCATAAACCAAGCGGCGGTACTTGCCGTTTCGAGCCACGCCCACGACATTAAACATCTGCCCGCCTTGGCTGAACCGCTTCCCGATGGCGTCTTGCCCCGGCCAGTATCGGTTCACGAATTCCTCGTTCACGATGGCCACAAGCTCGGACCCCGCCGTGTCGTGCTCGGTGAATTCGCGCCCGGCAATGATGGGAATGCGCATCGTGCGGAGGTAGTTCGGACTGACGACGGCGGACAGGACTAGCATCGATTCACCGGTCCGTGGCAGGTAGCCGTCGGGCTGGATATTTTCGGAATGGATGGTGAAACTGAGAGGCGAAAAATCCGCCAAAGTCGCTGACTCAACCCCGGGCAGGGCGGAGAGCTTCGCGAGCAATTGCCGGTGGAAGGCGAGGCCTTGATCTTGCGAATAGCCGAGGGCGCCAAGGTCGTAGGAAGCCACCAGCACGTGGTTAGGGTCAAAGCCGGGATCCAATCGCTGGGCGTTCCCGAGGCTGCGAGTGAAGAGGCCGGCCGAGACCAGTAAAAGCAGCGAAAGCGAAATCTGCGCCACCACCAAGGTGCGGGAAAGACGCGATTTGTAAATCCCGCCTGACACAGTCCCCACCTCCTCCTTCAACACGGTGATGGGAGCCAGGTTGGAAGACCGCAGCGCCGGCAGAATCCCGAAGATCAGGGCGGTGAGGACTGAGACGACGACAGTCAAGCCGAGCACCGCGTGGTCAGCTCGCCCATTGATGGCGAGCGGAAGGTTGGTGGGCGGGTAGAAGGCGGTAATCGCCCCGGCGGTCCAGCCTGTAAGCAGCATGGCAACTCCGCCGCCCATGAGCGCAAGCACCAGGCTTTCCGCCAGGAGTTGGCGCACCAGCCTCGAGCGCCGGGCACCCATCGACAAGCGCAGGGCCATCTCGCGCCGGCGGGCCACGCAGCGAACCAGCAGCAGGTTAGCAACGTTGGCGCAACCCAACAACAGCAACACAGCCGCCAGCGCCAGCAGCATGGGCAGCGACTTGTACAAGAAAACGTTGGTGCCGAAAGGTGAACGATAAAGAGGGTCGAGCGTGATCTGGTTGGGTCCGCGGTGCGAATCAGGATACTGCTTGACGATCCGCTGCATTTGAAGGTCCAGCTCCGCCTCTGCCTGCCGGCGCGCGACGCCCGGCTTGAGCCTTCCCAGCACGTCGAGCCAGAAGGTGCCGCGCTGGCGGAACTGGTTGTTGCCATAAACCAGGGGAACCCAAAGATCCGAACGCGTCCCCGTCGCAGCTCCTACAAACGCCGGCGGGGCGACACCTACAATCGTGCATAAGCGCTTGGCGATCTCAATTGACTTGCCGATGACTGAACTGTCTCCCCCGTAATGGCTCTGCCACAGCGCGTAGCTGATGATCACGGCCGGAGTGGATCCGGTTTTTTCTTCTTCCGTCAGCGAGAAGCTGCGTCCGAGGATGGGGGGCACGCCGAGCACGTCGAAATAATTCGCGGAAACGAACGTTCCAAATAAGCGCTCCGGCCTGCCATTACCGGTGAGGGACATGAAATCCTGCTGGTACGCAATGAGGCCGGAAAAACTCTCGGTCCTGGAGCGCAGGTCCACGTAGTCGGGATAAGAGAACGGCGGCATCGGATTCTCACTCCACTCGCCCCTCATGACCGAGACTACCTTGCTGGTATCCGCCGCCCCCGGAATTGGGTCTAGCAACGTCGAGTTGATCCAACTGAAAATGGTGCTGTTCGCGCCAATCCCCAGCGCCAGTGTGATTACCGCCACCGCGGTGAAGCCGGGATTCTTCGCCAGCATCCGAAAGCCAAAGCGCACATCTTGAAGCAGGGTGTTCATCGTTTTCTCTCACACCAGGCGTGTGGATGGTAGCTGGACGCATCGTAAATTCGCCAGCCGCTAACCACGTTCTTAAGCAAGCAGAGGACCAATCGCAGAACACACGAATCCGCTCGACAGGAAAGAGTTACAACGCCCTCCAAAAGGATTGTAATGTGCGGAGTGTCCGCTTTTGGCATTCGACTGTCCATATTCGGACAGAAATCTGGTAGCGCGGACCCCCGGTTTTGGGGTCCGCGGCTCGTCGACGTTCGCACGGAAAAGCCCCGGACCCCAAAACCGGGGGTCCGCGCTACCAAAGTGGAATTCATTCGGGCCCTTGCTCCGTTGCCGGTGGTTTGTTTTTCTATGACATTTTCGCTTTGTTCGGGCGATTTTGATGTTTCGCCGCCGCGTTGCTCTTCTGGACTTTCTGTCTCATGATTCGCTGGCTGGCGCAGACCCCTGCCGTTTGGGGACTGCGTTTCCCGAAGGGAAGGTGGTGCTTCACTACCCTGCCCTGAATCGCAGACACTGGACAGTGTGTCTGCGCCAGCCTCGAGCCCTACGAGTCTACTCAGTTCCTGCGCCTCCCGATCGTTCGACTCATCGCCGGGAGGGATCGTTGACGCTCCCGTAGGGGCGGTTCGCGCACCGCCCCTACGCGCGCACTTGGCACATCCATGGAGAAAAGGCGTGAAAGAGCCCAGAATGTGTCATCCTGAGCTCGTTCGCTTCGCTCTCCGCCAGACGCGGCCCCCGAGTCTCTGTGATGCAACATAGCCTTGACAGACGCGGGGCGAATACGTAGACTGTTGACTGGCCAACCAATACCTAGATCAAACAGCATGCCGAGGCAACCTCGGCAGACGACGAATTCCCGAAGAGGAGGCGGAATCCCATGAAAGCCAGAGGTCCCCTGTTCTCTCTCGTGCTCGCATCGCTGTTGGTTTTTTCAGCTCTCTCCGCGTCACTTGCGCAAGAGCTTGGCGCCCGAAAGCTTTCCAATCACACCCCTCGCTTTATCGCGACGGCAAAGGATCTCGGCCCAGAAGCACCGTCAAAGCAGGTCACACTTCGCGTGTGGCTTCAAATACATAATACTGAGCCGCTCAAGCAACTGACCGAGCAGCTCTATGATCCCGCATCGAAGAATTACCACTCCTGGCTGACGCATGAGCAGTTCAATGCGCAGTTCGCCCCCACAGAGCGGGAGGTGGCAACCGTCCAGAGATTTCTGGCCGAGAACAGCCTCCGGGTTGGCGCGGTGGGCGAGCGGAACCTTTACGTCAGCGCACAGGGAAGCATTGCCGACGTTCAGAAAGCCTTCCATGTGCAGATTCACAAATACGACCTGCGCGGAAGGACCTACCGATCCAACACGGCGGACCCGGCGATCGTTGGGCCTGCCGGCGCACTGGTATCCTGGGTGGGTGGGCTGAGCGATTATACCCTGGAGCCGCACAACATGCGCCCTGTGAACCCCAGCACTGGCGAACCTTTACCGCCCGTGGAGGTCTCTCTTGGTCCCAACGGATTTTTCTGGTCCGCAAATTGCTTCCGGCCGCCGCAGCTAGTGAACTTCAGCAACGAGGGTGCCTTGCCGAAAGCGGTTTATTACGGCAACCGCTATGGAGCCGACATCACCAATAACGCCTTGGGCACGCTCGCGCCTTGCGGCTATCAGCCCAGCGAAATACAGACTGCTTACACGCTGAACAAACTTTACGGTGCGGGTTTGGATGGCGCAGGACAAACCATTGTAATCGTGGATGGATACGGTTCGCCCACGATTCAGACGGACGCATCCTTTTTTTCATCGTTCTACGGGTTGCCGCCACTGAACCTGACGGTGTATACCCCGCTGGGGCCTCCCGCCAGCCCTAGCCAGGGCGCGGCAACCGAGACTACGCTTGACGTGGAGTGGGCACACTCTGTCGCTCCAGGCGCCAATATTGCATTGGTTGTGGCTCCCTCGCTTGGAGCTGACGACTTGATTGCGGCGATTCTCTATGCCGTTGAGAACGACCTGGGCTCTGTCATCTCCAACAGCTATGGTGGGCCGGAATCCGAGCTGTCGGGGGCGTTCTTAGCCGCCGCCGATGAAGTCTTCGTGCTTGCGGCAGCGAGTGGGATGTCGGTGAACTTTTCCTCGGGTGATTCCGGCGACTTTTCCTCAGTGCTGGGGCATACCGACGTGTCGTACCCGGCGAGTTCGCCCTACGCCACCGCGATCGGCGGCACGAGTTTGGCGCTCAACGCGGACAACACGTTGAAATTCCAAACCGGCTGGGGAAACAATCTTACGGCCATCTCTGGCCTTCAGAATCCGGATGGCACTAATACTCCGCTTGTTCCCCCGCTGCACCTTGGGTTCATAGGCGGGGCAGGCGGAGGTACGAGTTCGGTTTACGCCAGACCGGCGTTCCAACATAGTGTGCCTGCGGCATGGCGCATGGTTCCCGATGTTTCCTATCTGGCCGACCCGAGTACGGGTGTGGAATTTATATGCACCGGCTCCAGTTGCTTTGGGATAGACAGTTCCGGTCTATTCATTGCCACAGTTGGTGGCACAAGTCTGGCTTGCCCGATGTTCTCGGGGATGTGGGCCATTGCCGAGCAGAACGCCGGTGCCGCCCTGGGCCAAGCCGCGAGATTGCTTTATGGATTGCCCCACGGTGCCGTTGACGATATCGTTCCTGTGGTCGTCTCCGCGGGCTCCTTTCCCGGTGCAAGTGGAGTGATCTATACCTCCGCTGGGACGATTGTCGAGACGGCACCCGCATTGGCGGAGCCACTCCAATCTTATTCTTCTTATCCCTTCTTCTACAGCACCCTGTTCAACTCCCCCGATACAGCCTGGTACGTGCTCACCTTCGGAACGGACTCTTCCTTGCAGACGAAGCTGGGGTGGGACGACGTAACCGGAGTGGGGACGCCGAACGGGCTGCAGTTCGTGCAGGCAGTCGCGCAATCTCGATGACCGCGTACAGCCTATCGAAGCACTGGGTGGCGATTATGCTGAAGACATGAGTTTCGCCAGTTCGAGGGAATGAAACCGACACGCTCCGGCTCAAGCTCGAGTGCAATCGCGTCGGGTGGCGCATACGTGCCAGTGCTGGTTGTCGGCATGTATGCGCCTGTTGGGATCGCCCGAAGGGACCCGCTCCTCGAATTGGATGGTTAGCCGACTATTTAGATTGCCCGTCAATTGTCGCCGATTTTCCCGGACCCCGACCTGGTGCTTAATGACGGAAAGGGCCGTCATAAGGGGGTGCTGTGGAAGGGCGGGGCTTCAGCCCCGCCGTCTTTGCGAGCGTGACGGGTTGGGCCTTTAGGCCCTGAAGCCACGTGGCCTCAGAGGCTAAAGCCCCGATGATAAGCGGTTTTTCCATGGCGGGGCTAAAGCCCCGCCCTTCCTAGGATTCCGCAATATGACGCGGACTTTTGTCAGCAGGTACTAGCGCTTCGCTGAATTGGCAAGCGAGCTTATCCGTCGCAAGCTGAAAGGCGGGGCTTCACAGGCTGCGGAAAAACCCTCCTCGCTGTCATCCTAAGGAGCCGCAGGCGGTCCTGAGTGCAACGAAGGAAGGATCCCCGTAGTTCGTTGAAAATACAACCCCCGAGATTCTTCGCTTCGCTCAGAATGACAGTTTTCGAAGGTCTATTTGCAGTCTGTTCAGCCCCGCCGCTAATCTCGCGAGCTAACCCTGCACCCACTGACGGCGGGGTTGACGCCCCGCCCTTCCGAGGGCCCCTTGAAATTGCACACGTTAAATCAACCAAGCACTCGGTTTTTCGACCGGAGTAGTAATGTCATCGTACCGTGTTAGATTCTCACCTGGCAGCGCTTTGTGCTATTGGCCTCATTCTTAAACCAGAGCAAAGCCTTCTTGGAATTCCTGCACCACTCCCTGACATCGGTTTCGAACGTCGAGCAATCCGCCACACACTCGAGGATGTCGCCTGCTTTCATCGACAAGGACTCGAGGGTCATTTTCAGCCGTGGTTGCGGGCACTGCAGTCCTTTGCAGTCGAGAACTTTTGTAGCCATTTTGATGTTTCCCCTTTAGTGTTATTTCGAAACGCATCGACGGAGCGGGCCTAACCTTTTGAGCGTCTCCGTCATTTCTGTAACGACTTGTACGAACTTTTCGCCTTCGCTCGCTGCCACGTAATCCAGGCGGCAGCGCGGTTCTTCGATCCCGTGCTGCTTCAGCAGCCTCAGGAGCATGCGGTGCCGTTGGGTCGCTCTGAAATTACCTTCCTTGTAGTGGCAATCGCCAAAGTGGCATCCCAGGATCAGCACTCCATCCGCTCCCTTTTTGTAGGCCTGAAGCACGAACTGGGGATCGATTCGCCCGCTGCACATCACCTTGATCACCCTGACGTTGGGCGGGTACGGAACCTGGGCAAGCCCGGCTTTGTCCGCGCCCGCGTAAGAGCACCAGTTGCACAAGAAGCCGATAATCTTGGGCTCGACCGTATCATTCCCGCCATCGGCTTGGTTCTGCTGCGTCATTGAAGGACCCCCTCGATCTCGGCGAAGATCTGGTCGTGGGTATAGTGGCGCCCAGTCATGGCCCCCGACGGGCACGCTGCCACGCATGTGCCGCAGCCATGGCAAAGCAACGCGTTAACTACCGATACACCTTTCGCATTGTCAAAGCCGATCGCTTTGTATGGGCACACTTTCCGGCAAACCCGGCAGCCGGAGCACGCGGCTTCGTCGACCATGGCCGTGATCGGCTCGATGCTGAGTTTCTTGCCCGCCGGAAGCTGCGAGAGGACATAGCCGGCCGCCGCCATCCCCTGATTTACCGAGCCTTGAATATCTTTGGGGCCCTGGCAGGTACCGGCCAGATAAATCCCCTTGATTTTGGTTTGCGCGGCGTCAGCGCGCCCGTGTAATTCCTCGAAAAATCCAAACCTGTCCTGCGACGTCTCAAGCAGAGCCGCCAGTCGCCCGGACGCTTCGGCCGGAACAATCGCAGGACACAGAACAACCATGTCGGCCTGAATCGTCTCGCTGCGTCCCGCGGCATCCTCGTATCGAATCTCGCTTTTGCCATCCCGTTCGCTCACTCGAACATCCCCCAGGTTCGCGTAGCGAATGAATGTGGCACGGGGGTTACCGGTCGCTCGCGCAAACAGCGCGAATTCCTCCTTACCGGGTGTTACAAGTTCTCGATGTAGGTGCCAGACCCTGGCTTCAGGAAGCTGGTGTTTGATCATCTGGTTGAACTTGAAGGCGTACTGGCAGCAGACTCCAGAGCAATAGCCCCGGTGCTGGTTGTCGAGACTGCCCACACAGTGAACGATCGCCACAGTTTCAGGCGGCTGGCCATCCCTCCGCAGTACCTTTCCCGCGGTAGGACCTGTGGCCGCGAGCAGCCGCTCGAATTCCATGCTGGTATATACATTCGCGCTCTTTCCGTAGGCAAGGCCGGGAAAGTGGGTGCAATCGTAAAGCGCGGAGCCGACTGCCAGAACGATGGCGCCCACGTTTTTATCCAGGAGTTTCTCCTGGTCGTCAAAGACCACCGCGCCCTCCACAGGGCAGGCCGCCTGGCAGAGCCGGCAGTCCTCGTCCTTAAATCTTCGGCAGACGCAGGAATCGATAAACGGAGCGTTCGGCAGCCCGCCGGTTTGAGCGAAGGCGATAGCTTTCTTTTCATTCAGGCCGCAATTGAACGGATTGGGCGTGGATTCGGGGCAAGGATTGATGCACTCTCCGCACCCGATGCATTTCGCCAAGTCGATGAAGCGAGGAGAGGGCCGCACCTTAACCAGGAAGTTCCCGCAGTAGCCGGCAACCTCCACAACCTCGGAGAGGGTGAGAATCTCGATTCGCTTTTCCTGCAAAACTTCCGCCAGCACGGGTTCCAACAGGCAGGGGCCGCACTCGAGGTTGGGAAACAGCTCCTCAAAACGCACCGGCATTCCGCCCAGCATCGGACTCTTTTCGACCAGGACCACCTTTCGGCCCGCTCCGGCTATGGCCAGCGCTGCTTTAAGTCCCGCCGGGCCTGCGCCAACCACCAGCACATCCGGGCAGACTTCGATTTCTTGCTCTTCCAAAGGCGCATGCCGGCTAACCCTCGCCGCGGCGCCGCGAATGTAGCTCGTTGCCTTCTCGGCAGCTTCCTCAGGGTCCGCCGTGACCCACGCCACCTGCTCACGCAGATTGATCATTTGCATCAGGTAGGGATTAATCGCGGCCTTGGATACGCACTCCCGGAAGGTTTTCTCGTAATCGCGAGGCGAGCACGCGGTGATAATCACTCGCTCGGGCTTCTCGCCCTTCAGATCCTCCTCAAGAAAGTTCTTTCCTTCTTCCGAGCAGAGGTAATCGCAGGTTTTGAAGTACTCGACACCCGGAACACTAAGCACTTCCTCGCGAATCACCTCAGGATCGATCCTGTCGCTTATGTTGGTGCCGCACTTGCAGAAATAAACGCCGATTTTCATTGCCTCTCTCCTAAGCGGCCAAGCCGGCGGATTCGTTAAGCCGTCGAATCACCGCCTCGACCACGCGGGGCACGGCAGCCTGGACGGGTCCGGTGAGCTCCTCGCTGAACGTCCGAACGTCACCGGCCTCAATCGCCCAGATGCCGATCTCGTGCGGCAGCATTAGTCCCAACGACTTGCCGAGTTCGAGCGCGTCAACTAGGCTCGCATCGTGCGCGGAACAGGTGTTTCGAGTCTTCGCAAGGTCAGAAGGCGTAAGGCGGTAGACCGACCCTGCCTCGCCGCCTTCGGTGACGATCGCGTCGATAATGATGGCGTGCTCGAATCCTTCGAGGGCCTCCATCAAACGGAGGCCGCCCGCCGAAAGCTCGCGGATCACTGTGTCCTTTTGCGCCGGCAACCGTTGTGCCAGAGCACGCGCCACCTTGATTCCAACGCTATCGTCCGTAAGCACGGGATTCCCGATTCCGATAATAATGGTCGCCATCAGGCTCTTCATCAGTCGCGGCGCAGAGATCGTAGGATTTCCCCTTGTGGGTTTCGGATGTTCACGATGAGAGGCATGCTGCCAGGCAGTGAATGCGTGGCGCAGGAAAGGCAGGGATCGTAGAGCCGGAAAGCCATCTCCACCCGATTCAAAAGCCCTTCCTCGATTACGTCGTGGCCGTGGATCAGCTTTTCGGCGACCCTCTTGATAGACATCGACATCGCAGCGTAGTTGTTGGTAGTGCCGACCACCAGATTGACCCGCTTGAGAATCGCATTTTCGTCCGTCACGTAGTGATGAGTCAGGGTCCCGCGCGGCGCCTCGACGCACCCGATGCCTTCGCCGGCGATCCGCTGCGGGATATTTCTAACCTGTGGAGACGTGATCTCCGGGTCCACGGCTAATTCCTTCATCCGTTCGGCAGCGTAGAGCAATTCGATGAGACGGGCCCAGTGTGTAGCCAGCCGGTGGTGCACAGGTTGAAATCTGCCGTTGACCCGCTGGCTTCCGAACGTCTGGTAGAATCGCTCGAATTGCTCCTGCGCCCGGGAGGTCGCCAAGCCGTCACAAACATTCAAGCGTGCGAGCGGAGTGGCGGTATAAACGCCGCTTTCCGCGCCGTCTGTAAAGCCCTTCCAGCCCAGCTTTTTGAGATACGGAAACTTGAGATAAGTCCAGGGTTCGACGCGCTCAGCGATGTGGCTGACGTAATCGGAGGGGTTATACTTCAGAAACTCGCGGCCCTCCGGATCCACGACTCGAATCTTGCCATCGTAGAAATTCAGCCGGTTATTTTCGTCGACCGTCCCCATGGAGTAGGTTCGGTGGAGATACACTTCGGAAGTCACAAGGTCGAGATAGGCGGAGTTGCCTAAAACCAGCTTGTCGAATAATTCCAGGGTAAACAGAGCAAATTCGATGTTCGCTTCCGCGATGGCTTGGATTTCCGCCCTTTCCTCTTCTGAGATGGATTTACTCCATCCGCCCGGAACGCCCGCCGTGGGATGGATAGCGCGTCCGCCCAGCATTTCGATGACGTGGTAGTTTCTCGCCCGGCACTCAATCACCTGTTTGCCGATTTCGAGTCCAACTTTCTTGACGACGCCGAGAATGTTTCTTTGGGCGGGCGGGGCGTCGGGGCCCAGAATGAAATCGGGGCCGCCCAGGGCGTAGAAATGCGTGGTATGGTCGGTCACAAAGAAGGCCATGTAGAAGAGTTCCCGCAGCTTTTTCGCAGCGCTGGGAGGATCCACGGCAAAGAGGTTGTCAAGCGCCTTCACCGAGGCCATGTGGTGAGCTTCCGGACAGACTCCGCAGATGCGGCTGGTGATGTCAGGCATGTCCTCGGCGCGCCGGCCGACGCAGAATTGCTCGAAGCCGCGGAGTTCCGGAACCTGGAAGTAAGTATTGGCCACATCCCCGCGCTCATCGAGAAAGATTTCAATCGTGCCGTGGCCTTCCAAGCGCGTGATGGGATTAATGTTGATGCGTTTCATGCCGTTCGCCCCCCGAGCATCGAACCCGCTGCCGCGTACTTGTAGTAAGTGCCTGCAGGATCGGGAAGCGAGTCGAGCATTGCATCCACCCGCTCCGCCAATTGCTCCGGGGTCAGGCCTTTGAAATCTCCCACGTCAAGAATCGAGCCAAGCGCCGACACCATTTTGGCCCCCTGATCCGCAACCCCAGCGGGCGGTCCGTAGCAACCCGTGCAGGGCATGTTGACCTTGGGACACAAGGCCGTGCAGCCATCCCGAGTAGCACTTCCCATGCAGATGATCCCCTGCTCGAGCAGGCAGGTCGTGGGATCAGGCTCGATTTGAAATGTCCGATGAAGGGCCTTGACGGCCTTGTCATGTTTGGCTCTCGCGCATTCGTCGCACACAGTGGATGTGCCTGCCCCGATAACGCTTCCCTTAGGAGGCAGCGGACAGCCCTTGACCATGGCCTCAATGACCTTCCAGATCTGCTGTGACTCCGGCGGACAGCCCGGCATGAAGTAGTCGACCTCAACCACGTCCGCGAGCGCCTTCACCTTTTCGTAAAACCGAGGCAGGTGGAGTGTTCCCTCCGGAACCTCCGTGCTGGGCTGAGGAATTACTTTGCGGGCGTTGTCTATCGTAGGGCCAGACAAATAGATCGTCTCAAAGTGGGCATCTTTCGCGTGGAAGTTGCTCAGGCTGGGGATCCCGCCTTGCCAGGCACAGGCGCCGTAGGCAACCAGAAGCTCGGACTTTCGCCGCAGCAGTTGCGCCATCTCCTCGTTTTCTTCGGTGCGGATGGCGCCGTTGAAAAGCGTGATGGCGATGCTGCCATCTTCCATTCTCTCCACATCTTTCTTTTTGGTATCAAGAAGACAGGGACAAAGAACAAAATCGAAATGCGCATCGACGTCCAAGATCTTTTCGTGAAGGTTGACAAAAGCGATTTCACAACCTCCACACGAGGATGCCCAGTACATCGCAAGCTTAGGTTTTGGCGACATAAGCGACGGTAGCTCCGGTTTGCAGAACAAAGGGCTGGAGCAATGCCCCAAGAGACACTGCCATGCCCTGAATCACCGTTATCGGCGGTTCCGAGGCCAGCTTGAATCGTTTTGATCGGAATGGCTAAGGCTGAATTAGGACAGCACGCACCTTAACCGATCCTTGATTTCCCAAGGAGCCGAGATATACTGTTTCTAGCTCAACAATCTTTTACTTCTCGTGAAAACCGGATTCTGGCATGAACCATGGCCGTATCACTTTCACGGAGCAGAACGGAAAGCTATCTAACCCACGGCTGAGAACGTGTGAACAAATCAGAAATCTGTCATCCTGAGCGGAGCGAAGGATCTCTGCAGTTGTTCGTAAATCACTGGATCTAAGGAAACTGCGGAGATCCTTCGCTTCGCTCAGGATGACAAGCGTTGACATAATGTAAGATTAGATTTAATCTAACTCCCTCATGGACGCCGAGTCGATCAAAAAATCCCTGGAAGGCAGCGGGTTGCGGTGCACGCCGCAGCGCTACGCTGTGATGGCATTCCTGATGGACCACGCCCATCATCCCACGGCGGCGGAGATCTTCCGAGAAGTGAATCGCGCCGATCCGCGCTCGTCAAGGGCTACGACTTATAATAATCTGCGGGACCTGGTCGAGGCGGGTCTGGTGCGGGAAGTGGCCGTGGAAGGCCGCGCCGCGCGATTTGATGCGAAAGGCGTGCTGCATCACCACTTCATCTGCGACCGCTGCGGCAAGGTTGAGGACGTGGAGTGGTACGCCGTGCCCAGGCCGCGGTCGGGCTCCCTCGGCAAGCGGATGCTTCGCGAGTGCGAACTCATTTTCCGGGGGCTGTGCGCGAAGTGCGCTTCGCACAAAGCTCCGAGGTCAGTATCGTAGGAAGGCGTGAAGAAATCGACAGATGTCATCCTGAGCGTAGCGAAGGATCTCGGTAGTTTCCTAAAGTTTAGATTTCCGAGCGACTGCAGAGATCCTTCGCTACGCTCAGGATGACACTTTCAGGTTTTTTCACAGGTCGTAGGTGTGTGGATACCGTCTTAATCACGCGCGCCGGCCGGTGCGGCCGGCGGCGATAGTGCGAATAAAAAAACAGGAGGCATATATGGGTAATCAACTTACTACCGCAGCGGGGACGGTTGCTCCCGCTACGGAGCATACCTCGTCAACCGAAAGCAAGTGCCCGGTAACGGGCGACACTCGCCGGCATACGCTGACGAACGCGGAGTGGTGGCCGAATCAATTGAACCTGCAGATCCTGCATCAACACTCCCCCTTCTCCAATCCTATGGAGAAGGGTTTCGATTACGCGAAAGAATTCAAGACCCTCGACCTCGATGCCGTGATCAAGGACCTTCATGCCTTGATGACGGCGTCCGAGGAATGGTGGCCGGCAGACTATGGCCACTATGGGCCGTTTCTGATTCGTATGGCGTGGCACGCCGCAGGCACGTATCGCATCGCCGACGGACGAGGTGGGGCGGGTTCCGGCAACCAACGATTTGCGCCCCTCAATAGCTGGCCGGACAATGTGAGCCTCGATAAGGCGCGCCGGTTGCTCTGGCCGATCAAGCAGAAGTATGGCCGGAAAATTTCCTGGGGCGACCTCATGGTGCTCGCCGGTAACGTCGCGCTCGAGTCGATGGGGTTCAAGACGTTCGGTTTCGGCGGCGGGCGCGTGGACGTCTGGGAGCCTGAAGAGGACATTTACTGGGGCCCGGAGGGCGAGTGGCTGGCCGACAAACGCTACAAAGGCGATCGCGAGCTTGAGAATCCTCTGGGCGCTGTTCAGATGGGCCTGATTTACGTCAATCCGGAAGGGCCCAATGGCAAGCCCGATCCCATCGCCGCGGCGCGGGATATCCGCGAGACGTTTGGACGCATGGCGATGAATGACTATGAGACGGTGGCTCTCATTGCCGGCGGGCACACCTTCGGCAAAGCCCACGGCGCCGCCGATCCCAAACAGTTTGTCGGCCCCGTACCCGAGGGCGCACCGATCGAGGAGCAAGGCCTGGGCTGGAAGAGCACCTATGGCAGCGGCAGCGGTGGCGATACGATTGGCAGCGGGCTCGAGGGCGCCTGGACCACCAACCCCGTGAAGTGGGACAACAACTATTTCGAAAACCTGTTCGGCTATGAGTGGGAGCTCGGCAAGAGTCCCGCGGGCGCCTACCAGTGGTTTCCCAAGAACGGGGCCGCAGCAAGCGCCGTTCCTGACGCCCACGATCCCAATAAGCGGCATGCCCCGATCATGTTCACGACGGACCTCTCCCTGCGAATGGACCCGATCTATGCGCCGATCTCGAAGCACTTCCTCGAGAATCCGCAGGAGTTTGCCGAGGCCTTCGCCAAGGCGTGGTTTAAGCTGACGCACCGCGACATGGGCCCTCACTCGCGGTACCTTGGCCCGCTCGTTCCCAAGGAGCCCCAGTTGTGGCAAGACCCTGTTCCGGCCGTGGATCATGAACTCATCGGGAAGCGGGACATCACGGCTCTGAAAGCCAGGATCCTCAAGTCCGGCCTGTCGATCTCCGAGCTGGTCAGGACGGCCTGGGCGTCGGCAGCGACCTTCCGCGGCTCCGACAAGCGCGGTGGGGTGAACGGGGCGCGCATTCGCCTCGAGCCGCAAAAGAATTGGGAAGTAAACCAGCCGGCCGAACTGGCGAAGGTCATCGAGAAGCTCGCGGCGATTCAAAAGAAATTCAACAGCTCGCAGTCCGGCGGGAAGAAAGATTCGCTGGCTGACCTGATCGTTCTGGCCGGCGACGTAGCCATCGAGGAAGCTGCGAAAAAGGCCGGGTACGATATCAAGATTCCTTTTTCGCCGGGGCGCACGGATGCCTCGCAGGAGCAGACCGATACGCACTCATTCGCTGTACTCGAGCCGACCGCAGACGGGTTCCGCAACTACCTGCGGAATGGCGACCAGAGGTCCGCAGAAGAGCGGCTGGTAGACCGGGCGCAGTTGCTGACGCTGACGGCGCCCGAGATGACGGTTCTCATCGGCGGCCTGCGCGCCCTCGATGCGAACTTCGGGCAATCCAAACATGGTGTTTTCACCAACCGGCCCGGAACGCTCAGCAATGATTTCTTCGTCAACCTGCTCGACATGCATACCAAGTGGCAGCCCTCGCCGACCTCCAAAGAGGTTTTTGAGGGGCGCGATCGCAAGACGGGCGAACTCAAGTGGACCGGTACGCGTGTCGACCTGGTCTTTGGCTCGAATTCTCAACTCCGAGCCGTCGCGGAAGTCTATGCCTGTGAGGACGCCAAGGAGACGTTCGTGAAAGACTTCGTGGCGGCGTGGAACAAGGTGATGAATCTCGATCGCTTCGACCTGGCTTAGTCTCCGTAGGGGCGGTTCGCGAACCGCCCCTACCTGAATGTACGGCGGCTGGCGCAGAGCGAAGCTCTGCGGTCTGGAACCATCATCACTCAGCGAAACGCAGAGCTTCGCTCTGCGCCGGCCGCGACAAAACGCGCTTGCACCCGCCTGCAAGTCTTCGTTCCCGCTTTTATGCCCGCGCTAACAACAGTTTTGCTTGAGGAAAGGTGGGCGATCAGAGTGTGAGGTTTTTCTTGGCCTCGCGGAAGGCGAACTCCTCCAGTTCGACCCGCTCGCGGAGAACACGTTCGACCCAACTCTCCAGCCCATCTTCGCGATGCAGGCGAGCGAGGAAAGCCGCCCGTGCCGCCAACTCACCCGGAATCGAAAGGGAAGCGGGCTTGGATCGTTTAACCCGGATCGGCGCTTCCCAAGCTGAATCGTTTTCCGACTGCGAGACCACGCGTCGATCTACAGCCTCTTGACTCAATGCTGGGGGGTTTAATCTGAGAGTTTTCATAAGGGCCAGCCAGTGATGATACGGACGATGCTGCCAGGCTTCACTTGAAAGATCACCTTAAGCTTTCGCCCGCCTAATGTTTTCCCGATCAGCTGAAAGCGGTCACGAAATCTCTTGTTTCGCCGAACTTCGAAATCCGAAAAGAAGCACTCCACCGCTTCCTCGAAAGTAATTTGATGCTCAAAGAGCTTGTCGCGCTCGAAATCGTACTCGAAGTTTTCGGGCGTGAACCGGCGCCAATCGACCACGTACCATTCTACTACGGCTTAAGAAGAGGGAGTTCGGACTTGTTGCAGTTCGGCCGCGTCAATTGCGCTGGTCGGCGGGTGGGGCATACGTGCCGACGCTAGCTGTCGGCGTGTATGCGCCTTTTGGGATTGCCGGAGGGGAACCGCGCCACGACTTGCATGGGGTGGGCCTCTATAGTAGCCTTGGGGCACGTCGCAGACCCGACGGGTGGCGCATACATCACGACCGAAGGCGTCGCGACGTATGCGCCACCCGTCGGTTTGATGCCGTTCAGCAGCCCTCAAAGGGTGCTTCGCGCGCGCGTTTCAGGCGGTAGCGGCCTAGTTTCGGCGTAGCGCCGGCCTTTAGGCCAGCATGTGCCGACCCTTCGCTTCGCTCAGGGCAGGCTCTAAAGGTCGGCGCTACGAGGTGAATTAGGACACTGCGTTTCCGGCAAGCTACTTCGCCATGATAGGAGAGTAATAGTGAAATGGGAGATGAGCCCCGAAAGACGAACTGCCTCAAAAGTGCGTTTGTTCTCTTTCTTGGCGTTGTGATGATGGGACCTATTGTGGGGGCCGGACAAGAGCCGGCAAAGATCACGCAACTGCGCGTCGGCGCCAACCGCAGGTATCTGGTCGACCAGAATAACGCGCCGTTCCTGTTGCAGGGCGATGCCGCGTGGTCGCTGATTGTGGCGATGAGCGACGCGGAAGTTGAGCGTTACCTCCGCGACCGAAGAGCGAAGGGATTCAACACCGTGATCGTGGAGTTGATCGAGCACCGCTTCGCGAAGCATCCGCCCTTCAACGAGGCCGGTGAGGCACCATTTACTACTCCGGGCGATTTCTCGACGCCCAACGAAAAGTATTTTGCGCACGCCGACTGGGTGATCCGCAAGGCCGGTGAGTACGGCATGGTCGTTATGCTCGTGCCCATCTATCTCGGGTATATCGGCACGGACGAGGGATGGATCGAAGAGATCCTGAAGCTCGAACCTGAGAAGTGCCTCGCTTACGGCCGATACTTGGGCAACCGCTACAAGGATTTCGACAACCTGATTTGGGTGATGGGGGGCGACCGCAACCCGGAGACGGCTCTCGAGAGGGTGGACTCGATCGCTCTCGGAATCCGCGAATCCGATAAGCGCCACCTGTTCACCGCGCACTGCCACCCGGAGAATTCCGCCGTCGACCGCTACGGAAGCGGAGGCTGGCTTAGCTTCAACAGCACGTACACCTACGAGATCGTGCATGAGAAACTGCTGGCGGACTACAATCGAAATCCCGCCTGGCCGTTCATCCTGATCGAGACTTCGTACGAAGGAGAACACAACGCCTCCGAAGTCCAGATTCGCAGGCAGGCCTACTGGTCGGTCCTGTGCGGCGGGTTCGGCCACGTCTTTGGCAATAATCCCATATGGCACTTCAACGGCCCCACCCTGTTTCCGACCGACTTGACCTGGCAGCAGGCGCTGGACCTTCCCGGTTCGGTGGGCATGATGCACTGGGGACGGCTGTTCCGGTCGCGGCCCTGGTTCGACCTCGTCCCGGACCAGAAGCATGAGGTAGTGACGGGAGGGCTGGGTGAGTTCCGGGGCCTTGACTATCTGGCGGCCGGCCGCACCCCCGACGGCGGCACGGTAATTGCCTACATGCCTAGCCAACGGACGATTACCGTGGACATGAGCAAAATTTCCGGCGCCCGGGCGCGCGCCTGGTGGTTCGATCCTCGCACCGGCAAAGCGCTCGCGGGCGGTGACTATCCGACGAGCGGCCAGCGCGAACTCACTCCCCCGGCGGAGGGTGACTGGGTTCTGGTGCTGGATGACGCATCGCTCGACCGCCAAGCTCCGGGAAGCGGCTCGTAGACCGGCAGGGGCGGGCCTTGTGGCCGCCCCGTAAGCGTTAACCTAAAGACGCGAGGGTTACGAGAGCCCGTCAGCCGACGGGCGCCAGAAAGTAGCCCACGGCGTAAGCCGTGGGACCCGTACGGCGTTCGTATCCGCAGCCCCAGAGGGGCGACAGAGACAGTGCCGTGCGATCTGTCGCCCCTCCGGGGCTAAGACAACTCGGGGCCGCTACTCGATCCCACGGCTTACGCCATGGGCTACTCTCTATCGGCCCTCCGGGCCTCTGGAAGCGGTCAGTGAGTGCTACGTAGTGCAAGCTGAGCCATCAGGTTAACGCTTATGTGTGGCCGCCCACGGGCAACCACAAAGGTGGCCCCTACGCCTGCCTTGGTTTGAGGTGACGCGTGCGCAGTGAATTGTGCCCTTCCGTGATCGAGGCGATAGGCGAAACCCCGCTCGTCGAACTCGGCCGCATCACGAGAAACCTGGACGGCAGGATCCTCGCCAAGCTCGAGAACCTGAATCCCGGGTATTCAAAGAAGGACCGGATTGCGCGGCAGATCATCGAAGACGCCGAAGCGGCCGGGACGCTGGCGCCGTGGCAGACGGTAGTCGAGTTGACGAGCGGAAACACCGGCACGGGGCTCGCCATTGTATGTGGAGTGCGCGGATATCCGTTCGTGGCGGTCATGTCCAAGGGAAATTCCGCGGAACGCGCACGCATGATGGCCGCACTGGGCGCGGAGGTGGTGCTGGTTGACCAACTCCCCGGCTCGGCGCCGGGCCAGGTCTCGGGCGGCGACCTGGAACAAGTCGAGCTCGAAACACAACGCATCGTCAGGGAGCGCCACGCCTTCCGCGCCGACCAATTCAATCTTGAAGGAAACTTCCGCGCCCACTATCTCCACACCGGGCCTGAAATTCTGCGCCAGGCGAAAAACCGGATTCACGCTTTCTGCGATTTTGTGGGATCGGGCGGTTCGTTCGGAGGATGCGCGGCAGCCTTCAAGGAAGCAGCGCCGCAGACCAAGTGTTATGTGGTCGAGCCCCGAGGCGCCGCAGTGCTGGCGGGAGAACCCTCGCGCCACCCCAACCATCGCATCCAGGGCGGCGGATATTCGATGCCTGCTCTCAAGTTCGTCAAGCGCGACATGGTCGACGGCTACTTGCAGGTGAGCGGTGAGGAGGCGATCGAGGCCGCCCGGCGCTTGGCAAAAGAAGAAGGGGTTTTCGCCGGCTTCTCCTCGGGCGCCAACCTGGCCGCTGCCCTTCAGCTTCTCGCGGGAACGCACCGGGGCCAGACCATCGCCATCATCATCTGCGATTCAGGGCTGAAATATCTGACAACCGATCTGTGGGCGTGAAGTGCTACAAGCTGTTTCAGAGCCTCGTGGAACGCACTGAATTCCATAAGGCCTCTATGCAGCGAAAGGGCCTCCGAAGGCCGCGGAGGACACACCGAACCGGCGATCCATAGCTCAGCCCCGTAGGGGCTGAACATGAGTAGCCGGGGGCAGCGCCCCCGGAAACGTGGTCCCCTCACCCCCATTCCCCTCTCCCCGCTTACGGGGAGAGGGGTGCCGAAGGCGGGGTGTGGGGTCGGGTCCGGGGGTTTCACCCCC
>Ga0209517_10002223_pt1 | contig 27792 bp, 29 predicted proteins | sample PeaSoiMetSII2010_FD_187695 | JGI IMG/M metagenome (GOLD analysis project Ga0209517, IMG submission 187695) | Peat soil microbial communities from Weissenstadt, Germany - SII-2010 (SPAdes) (version 2) | ecosystem: Environmental > Terrestrial > Soil > Wetlands > Peat | place: Germany...
GCCGCCGTATTCCCCGGACTTCAACCCCATCGAAAAGTGTTGGTTCCAGGTCAAGCAAAGGTTGCGAGCTTGGAAGATCCGCCAACTGGAATTGCTGGAGCATGCCGTGGCCGCGGCCCTTACTGCGGTGAATTCAGAACACGCAACAGCCCATTTTCGCCACTGCGGCTATGGTCTATAAATACTCAGAAAATGGTCTAGCGCCAGTGTCCTTCAACAAAGACATAACCGCCGCGACGGTGAACCCAGCGGTGCTGCTCCCAACGGGCGTTTGGCCGAGGCCGGCGTTCCCACCGGCCGGATTCCCAGTGGTAGGCGTTCCCGTCCCAGCGGTGGTAGCCGTTGATCCACACATGCTCGCGGCTCGGTGCGCGACCACGGTGTTCAACCACGACGCGGGGCGGCGCAATGCTAACGTAGACCTCCGCTGCCAGGCCTGACCCGGCCGCGAGGATCCCCACGAAGATCAGTCCGATTAATTTGTTGCGCATGATCTTACCTTCGTTCCCTAACTCGATTTCCACGCGAACCCGTATCGGCGGGTTTTAACTTCTGTCGGTGCAATTGGAGAGCCAGCCGCGAATGTACTTTCGTGATTAGCGGCGTAGGGCCGGACTGGTTCGTGGTATTGAACGCTGGTGTAGAGTGTGGCGTCCGCCTTCGCGGTAAGTACGGCCCGGGATGTGACCAGATTCGGTCATGTGACTCCCTGCGGTCGAGTCCCCCAATCCGGACGCTCAAAGTCCGTACGGCCCCAAAATGCTGGAATGTATGAATCTTACAACGAGTCGGTCCTGTTGGTCTCAAAAATGCCAGATCTGGGACGTCCCGCATTCTGCGGAAAACTTGGAGGTGCTCACATGCGTATTGACCTTTACACGAAGGCGATCGTCACGCTCATCGCTGTGCTTCTTGCGGTGATCGCACTGAAACCGATCCTGCAACCCCAGGCCGCCATGGCGGAGGGAGGCTTCGCGGGTGTCCAATTCTCGTATAGCGGGGGCAACCACGCGTTCTTCAATACCAACACTGGCGACGTTTGGGAATATGGCGACAATGGCCACTTTCGCAACCACTACAAAGTCCGTGAATTCGGCAAGGATCACGGGCGTTAAAGGAGCCGGGCCGGGAACGCCAGGGGCCCGGCCCGCCATTGTCCGATGCGCGCAGCCGGAATAGCATCGCGGATCGGGCAAATGCGAACACGAAGTAACGCCAGATGGCCCGAACGCGGGATGCGTGGCGCTGGCCTTACCACAGCCAAAAACCGCAATGCCCCGATGACTCCCTCATCGAGCGCGGAAATTACACAACTCTTACAAACAACAGGGCCAGTCCCTGGTAGGGTAGAGGTGCAGTCCTCATATTTTTAGGGAGACCCCTCGTGAGCACCAACGTCCTTAGTTTGCCTAATTACCAACGGCCTAATTGGTTTACCGCCATTATCTTAGCCCTATTCCACGTGGGAGCCGTCGCCGCTCTCTTCATGTTCAGTTGGCGCGCCCTCATCATCACGGTTTTTCTGTATTGGATGACGGTTGGACTCGGCATAAGCATGGGGTATCACCGCCTGCACACCCACCGCTCTTACCGAGTACCTTTGCCTCTCGAGTACTTCTTCGCGGTTTGCGGCGCTCTGACTCTTGAAGGCGGCCCCCTCTTCTGGGTGGCCACGCACCGAATCCACCATCAGAGATCCGATCAGCCCGGAGACCCCCACTCGCCGCGGGACGGCGCTTGGTGGGCCCACGTCGGCTGGATTCTCTTCGGAGAGGCCAACCACAACAACACGCGCATGATGGCGAAGTATGCGCCGGATCTGGCGAAGCACCGCTTCTACATCTGGCTGAACAATTATCACTGGCTTCCCACGGTTATCCTGGGCCTTCTGCTGCTCGCGTTTGGCGGCCTTCCTTTGATGTTGTGGGCGGTTTGCCTCCGCGTCGTCGTAGGTCTTCACTCCACCTGGCTGGTCAACTCTGCGACGCACATGTGGGGCCGGCGCCGGTTCGATACGCGCGACGACTCCCGCAATAGCTGGTGGGTCGCGTTGATGACCTTCGGCGAAGGCTGGCACAATAACCACCACGCCCACCCCACTTCAGCCCGGCACGGGCTGGCTTGGTATGAATTCGACATTTCCTGGATTCAAATCAAGATTTTGAAGTTCATGGGCATCGCCCGAGCGGTCCGCGTAGCGCAAGTCTCGAGCCCGCGCGCCGAACAGGAAGCCGCCTAGGGCTGTGGAGCGGGCTTTAGCCTGCAACGGGTGCTTCAGCACCGGCGTACAGGCGAGCGTTACTCGCCGACCACCTGCAAGATTACGCACTTCAAGTACAGCGTCTCCGGCACAGTCAACAAAATTGGATGATCGGCAGCCTGCGTGCGGCGCTCCAGCACGCGCAACGTGCGCCCCGCGTCCAACGCCGCCGCGGCCACGGTCTCCAGAAACATCGCTTCGCTCACGTGGTGCGAGCAGGAACACGTCACCAGCACCCCGCCCGGCTCCAGCAGCTTGAGCGCCCGCAGGTTGATCTCCTTATACCCGCGCGCCGCATCCTCCAGCGACCGCCGCGACTTGGCGAACGCCGGCGGATCCAGCACCACCATCCCGTAACCGCGCGCGGCATTGTTTGACCCTTTGGCGGCCAGAAACTCGAACGCATCGGCCTGCTGAAACTGAATCCGCTCCAGCCCGTTGGCCGCTGCGTTGGAACACGCCAGCTCGATGGCCGCGGCGGAACTCTCCACCGCCTCGACGGCCTCCACATCCGCGCAGCGGGCCAAATGCAACGCGAACCCGCCGGTCGAACTAAAACAATCCAGCACCCGCCCGCGAGCATACCGCGCAGCCGCCACGTAGTTCTCGCGCTGATCGAGATAAATCCCGGTCTTGTGCCCGCGCAGCAGATCCGCCTGCATCGCGATCCCGTTCATCTCCACCGCGACCCGCTCGGGAACTTCGCCCTTGAGCACCCGGGTTTCCAGCGGCAAGCTCTCCAGCTTGCGGACGCTGGCATCGTTGCGCGCCACGATGGCAATCGGTCGTGCGATTTCGTCCAGGCACCCGGCGATCAAATCGCGCGACTGGTCCATGCCCTGATCGAGCGTCTGCAACACCACGAAGTCGCCATAGCGGTCCACAATCAGTCCCGGCAAAAGGTCCGCTTCCGACGACACCCAGCGGTAAGCATTGGTGTTCGTGACTACGCGCTCCCGATGCGCCAGGGCCTGCTTCAGACGGCTCAGGTAGAACTCTCGCCCGATCTCTTCCGTGCGATCCGAGAGCATCCGCAGCGCGATCTGTGAAGTCGAGCTGTGGTGCGCCACGCCCAGGAGACGCCCGCGAGGACCCATCACGCGAACGGCCTCACCCGGCTGAGCCTTCCCGCGTTCGGTAATGTCGCTGGAAAAAATCCAGGGATGGCCGCTGGCCACGCGATCGGCGCCCTTGCGATTGACTTCGACCGTGGTCAATTTGCCGCTCGCGCACAACGGGCTGACGCCTGCGCGCTCATCAGCGCACCGGGCGGTTCCCGAAAGCATCCCCGCGCATCGCCTGCAGGCGCGCGATCCGCTCCTCGGTGGAAGGATGCGTCGAAAACATGCGCGACATACCGCCCGCGCCGAAGGGATTCAGAATGAACAGGTGCGCGCTGGCCGGCGAGGCGTCTGTCATGGGCACGCGCGCCACGCCATTTTCGAGTTTCCCCAGCGCCTGGATCAACTCGTCAGGCGAGCCCGTGTATTTGGCCGAGGCTTCATCGGCGCTGAACTCGCGCGTGCGCGAAATGGCCATCTGAATCAGTCCCGCCGCGATCGGACCCAGAATCATCATCACGATCCCGGCCAAACCTCCGCCTTCCCGCTCGTCGTCGCGGCTCCCACCAAACCACCACATGATCTGCGAAAGATACGTGATGGCCCCCGCCAGCGTCGCCGCCACCGAGCTGATCAGGATGTCGCGGTGCAGCACGTGACCCAGTTCGTGCGCCACCACGCCTTCCAGTTCGCGGTCGCTCATCAATTGCAGAATGCCCTCGGTGAACGCCACCGAAGCGTTTTGCGGATTGCGTCCAGTGGCGAACGCGTTAGGCGAGGAGTCCGGCAGCAGCCACAGCTTGGGCATGGGCAGACCCATCTTCTGAACCAAATTCCACACCAGCGGATAGACGCGCTGATAAACGTCCCCGTTTTCTTCCGGCGTGACCGGTTGCGCCGAGTAGCTGGCCAGCGCCAGCTTGTCGGAGAAGAAGTAGCTGAAGAAATTCATCCCCACGGCCAGCACCAGCCCGATCATCAAGCCAGTGCGTCCGGCGGCTGCGCCGCCGCCCACCACCAGCACGCAGCTCAACAGTCCCAGCAATACGGCGGTTTTAACTGCGTTCATAGCGTTCTCTCTTCTATTGTAATGACGAAGCCCGTCTCCGCTTGTTCCAAACCTTGTTCCAAGCCAACTGATTCCCGGCGCAAAAAGAGAGCGGGACGGATATGCGGCTCCGGCGCATACTCCCATCCCGCTCTCTACCGCGCACCTTCAGGTGCGCACGGACCATTCAGGCCCTATTCTTTGTCACGCGGCGACCTCTCACCCCAGGTCGGGGTGAAGTTAATTGGTCACCTGAACCTTGATCTGGCGCGGCTTGGCGATCTCCTTCTTAGGCAGCATCACCGTCAGCGTGCCGTTCTTGTACTCCGCCTTGACCCCTTCCGGATCGACCGTCTCGGGAAGTGCGAAGGCCCTTTCAAAGGAACCATAGGAGCGTTCCACGCGATGCCAGCCCCCTTCTTCCTTCTTCTGTTCGAACTTCCGCTCACCCGAAATCGTGAGTGTGCCATTCTCGATGCGCACGTTGAAGTCTTCGAACTTCATATCCGGCACGTCGGCTTTCAGCACCAGTTCGTGGTCGGTTTCCCGGATGTCCACGGGAGGAACCCACGGCCGGCCATTGGGCTCGGCGAAGAATCTGTTCATGGTCTCTTCGAATCCGCGGAACGGATCGAGACCTGCGAAGGGCGAATACCTGACAATCGACATATTGTTTAATCCTCATAGTAACTACTCTCGGTAATAGTATATAATCTTCTATCTAACATGTCAAGTATTCCACAGGAAATTTTCACCGAGATTCCCCCCCTCCGCTACACTGTTGGCATGCAACTTGGAATGATCGGTTTAGGCCGCATGGGCGGCAATATGGCCCAGCGCTTAACCCAAGGCGGCCACGTCGTCATTGGCTTGAACAGAGATTTGATTCCGGTGGAACGCGTTGAGGAAATGGGCATTTCCATGGCCGCGGACTCTGCTGAGCTGGTGGCCGCGCTGGCCCCGCCCCGCACCGTTTGGATCATGGTCCCGACTGGGAAGCCCACTCAGGAAACCGTCCGAGTACCTCGCCAATTTGCTGTTTCCAGGTGACTTAATCATCCACGGCGGCAATCACCGACGACATCGCCCGAGCCGAAGCGCTTGCGCCCTGCGGCATCCATTATATGGATGCCGGAACCAGCGGCGGAATCTGGGGCTCAAAAGAGGGCTATTGCCCGATGCTGGGCGGCGATCCGGCGGATTTTGCACGCGTCGAGCCGATCCTCAAAACGCTGGCGCCGCCCAATGGTTACCTTTATTGCGGACCGACCGGTCGGGCCACTTCGAGAAGATGGTCCTCAACGGGATCGATGCGGCGTGATGCAAGCTTTACGCCGAAGGGTTCGAGATCATGCAGGCCTCGCGCTACTCGCTGGATCTGCCCAAAACCGCCGATCTTTGGAACCGCGGTAGCGTGGTGCGGAGCTGGCTGCTGGAGTTAACCGCGCTGGCGCTGGAACAAGACCCGGGCCTGGCGCATCTGCAAACCTGGGCGGAAGATTCCGGCGAGGGGCGCTGGACGGTGGAAGAATCCTTGATTCCGCGGTACCCGCCGGCGTCATCACCCTGTGTCTATTGATGCGGTTTCGCTCGCGCCAGGACAACTCCTTTGGCGCGCTGATGCTGGCCGCGATGCGCCATCAGTTCAGCGGACACGCGGTGAAGCCCAACTCCCACGCCGGGGCGGTGTGGGGTGTGTTCGCGCCGCAGTAAGCCTCAGGGGATAGGGCGATGTGCCGAGGGGCTAAGTGGTTTCTTCCCTATAAGCTGCGTCTAAACCACCGATACAAAAGAGCAAATGGGTACACTTTTCTGGAGCGCATTCTCAGTGCAGAAGCTGATTGACTGTCTGCTGTCGATTGGGCTGATCGTCAGCGCGGGGCTGGCCATAAGCCCGAAGTGGTGACGGCGGCCCGCGGCAACTCAGGAGCTGGCTTTGTGAGCTCGCGGAGGATCTGACGGGACCAGGAGCCGCGACAACCTGCGAACCTGCTCGTTGTCGAAACCGTAGCGGCCCACTGAATCCTCATAGAACTGCTCCAGGAGTTGGCGGTGCAGCTCTACTCTATGCGGCGTCAAGCTACCCGAAGGCCGCTTGCCCTGGCCTGAAACTCGCCGATCGCTGGTTCGCTTCCTCATCATTTAGAAACGCGCAATCCACCGGGAAAGGGGATCAGCGGAACTTTGCACTGCCGCCGATCCCGGGAGCAGCTTAGCGGGCCGGCATCGTGAATACAAATCGCTGGCCGTCATGACTGACGTTCTTCCACTGCAGCGCGTTTCCCATGGGTTGAACCGGAAGCTTAAAAAGAGGCTTCGGCGTCCCGGCCTGGAAGGTGGGAGTTGTCGTCACCTCCACCGCCATCACCTCCCAGTCACGGGTCAAGAAATACAACTCCTTACCGTCCTCGCGCCAGTTGACCATGCCTGAGGCCACACCGTTTTTGGAGACCTGAACCGGCGCGCCGGGCGGCGCATCGGGTTTGCTCGCGTCGAACGGACGGACGTACACGTCCAGCGACCGGGGATCGTCCATATCCGCCACGTGGGCGACATACCGCCCGTCGGGAGAAAACTTCGCCCCAAAGTTATCGTTTTCGTCGCGGAGCCAGTCGATGGGCTGGCGCGCCAGAGGGTCCGTTCCCGTCAGCGGCACCATCACCAGCACGCCGGTATAGAAGGTCAGAAACTTTCCGTCGGGCGACGAATCCGTGAGCACGATTCCCGCTCCCGGCGTGTAGCGGAACAGGAGCTCTTCCTCGCCGGTACCGTCCCAATTCTTCCGATAGATGCCCGCGTAGCTGTCGCGCGTGGAGGCGTACATCACGCGCTTGCCGTCCGGCGACCAGATGGGCGCGCTCTCCGGCCAATTGTCCCTGGTTACCGGGTACTCTTTGCCGGTCTCCAGGTCGAAAGTCCAGATGTCGGTGTCCGCTGTTTTCGGATCCTGCTTCATGTACACCAACTTGCTTCCGTCGGGCGAGAAGTGCGTTTGCACGACGAAGGGACTGGGCTCGCCCACAGTCCTGACGGGCTTGCCTTGCCGGTCGTAAATCGTAAGCTGGCGCAACTGCGGGGGCGGGACGGCGATCAGAATTCGCTCGCCGTCGCTGCTGATTGTTGCAATGCCGGGCTGCGCCGCGATTTCCGGTGCGGGACGGTACAGCACCCTCGGCTTTCCGAATTCGATCGCGGCCGTGGTGGTGACCGTAACAGACATTATGTTGCGATCCGGGGCCATGAAGTAGAACTCCTTGCCGTCCTTGCGCCAGGAGGTCATCCCGAGGCCGCCCTCCTCGGAGATCTTCCAGGGGCCCGGCGATGCGGCGTTCGAGCCGCCGGTGGGGTTGAAGGCGCGCACGTACACTTCGTTCTTGCCGGTTTCGTTCGAAAGGTAGGCGATCCAGCGGCCATCGGGAGAGAGACGGCCGCCCTGTACCTGCTTGGGATGCCGGAACAGCTCAATCGGTTTGCGCTCTCCGCCGGATGCATCGAGCGGCAGCGCGGACAGGGTGCTACCGCCGAGATCGCCCTGGGACAGGCTCAGGAAGCGCCCGTCCGCCGACCAGTCGGTGGGCGCGGCAACGCCCGGAAGCTTGTAGAGGAGCTCCTCGGCACCTTGCCCGTTGGCGGCCTTTCGATACACCGAAAAGGTGCCGTCGCGCACGGCGGTATAGGCGATCTGGCTGCCGTCGGGGGACCACACCGCGGGTGAAGTTCCCTCGCGCGCTTTGCCGAAAGTGAGCTGAATCCCGTTGCCGGTGGCCACGTCGAACACCCACAGGTCCTGGGACTCTTTATCCAGGTCCACTTTGGATACCGCGACGCGCTTGCCATCCGGCGACAGGACCGGTCCACCATACATGCCGCGGGTTCCAATGATGTTCAACTGCTTGCCCTGGCGATCGAAGAGCGTGAGCGTGCGGGCGTTTTGTTCGAACGCGCGGGCATTGTCCTGGGCCTTGCGCGCGGCCTTGGCTTTGGCTTTTTCGTCCTGCGGCTCCGGGTTCTGCGCCAGGAGTAAGGCGGCGCACAGCGCGGCCGCCGTCGTGGTTATGGCAAGCTTGTAGGAATTCTTCACAGGACCCCTCCTTTGGTCGGCACAACAATTCCCCGCTGGCCGCGGCTCGGAAATTCACCAGTTGCCCGCGGCACTCTTGAAAGCACCCTTGCCGGTGTCATGAAGCATGGTCCCAAGGGCTGTCGTCGCATCGTTCATGAAAGGATGCGTCTTTCTGTCTGAGACGCTTCCCGGATTTAAATGTTCCCTGAAAACTTTCCCCGGCCAATCCTTTTTAGCGCATAAATCCGTTTGCAACAAGGGTGAAGTGATGTGGTCACAAAGGATTCCGAGGGCGTCCGGCCAGGCTCCCGTTTTACAATACGTTTGCGGATAGCGGCGCGTCAAGAGACTGGCTCGCTGAAGACGCGAGACGCTGTTGTGCGCCGGGGTGAAAAAGAGATGCAGGTCTACGAAGTGCAGAAGGGCAGTACGGGCCTGGACGGCCTTCGCCGGGCTGCGCGGCCGGATCCGGAACCCGGGCCGCACGAGATTCTGGTCCGAATCCGGGCCACTTCGCTTAACTATCGGGACCATCTGGTCGTCGTGGGCAAGTACATCGGCGGAGCCGTGGACCGCGATACCATCCCGCTGTCGGATGGCGCCGGCGAAGTTGTCGCGATTGGCTCCGGAGTGACTCGCGCCCGGCCGGGCGACCGGGTTGCGGGCACGTTTTTCCAAGTGTGGAAAGACGGTCCGCGATCATTCCTTCCGCCGGCTTTGGGGGTTCCGCTGGATGGCGTCCTGGCGGAATATGCTGTGTTTCACGAAGACGGAGCGGTGGCGATTCCGACGAAGCTGTCCTTTGCAGAAGCCGCGGCGCTGCCGTGCGCCGGCGTCACCGCCTGGAATGCCCTGATGGTGATCGGCAACCGCGTCAAGCCGGGTGACACGGTCCTGTGCCAGGGCACGGGTGGCGTGTCCATGCTGGCGCTGCAATTCGCCAAGGCGGCGGGGGCGCGCGTGTTGGTCACCTCTTCGAGCGACGAAAAGCTGCGGCGCGCCGTGGAGTTGGGGGCCTCGGATGGAATCAACTACAGGACCCATCCGGACTGGGAAAAGGAAGTGCAACGGATTACCGGCGGGCGAGGCGTGGATCACATCGTCGAAATTGGCGGCGCTGGATCGCTGGCGCGATCCTACCAGGCGCTGGGATTCGGAGGGAAGATCGCTCTCATCGGTTTCCTTTCGGCTCCCGGCGGCGACCCCAATCCGTATCCTCTGATGATGAAGGGCGGCAGCTTGCATGGTGTCGGTGTGGGCAACACGAAGTCGTTTGAAGAAATGCTTCGGGCCATCGAAGTTAGCGGGATCAAGCCGGTCGTCGATAGGGTATTCCCCTTCGAGGCTGCCGCCGACGCTTTCCGATGTCTCGCGGCGGGGGATTTCGTCGGAAAGATTGTAGTTACCGTTTAGTCCGCCGAGGGGGCGAAGAGATCCATGAAGTGGCGAGCCTGCGTCTTTGATGCCTACGGAACTCTATTCGACGTTCATTCCGTGGTGCAGCGCGAAGGTCACGACATACTGGGCGATCTACAGGCTCTATCGCGACTGTGGCGGCAGAAGCAGATTGAATACACCTGGCGGCGCGCGCTCATGCAGCGTTACGAGGATTTTTGGCACGTCACCGAGGAAGCCCTGCAGGCCGCTGTCGAGCAACTTCGGATCCCTGCAGACGCGCCGCAACTCGCGCGGCTGATGCAGGCCTACCTTTCGCCGCTGGCTTTCGCGGATGTCGCTCCGGCGCTGGGCGCCTTGAAGGCATGCCCGCTCGCGATTCTCTCCAACGGTTCTCCAGGCATGCTCGACGCCGCACTCCGATTCAATGCCTTGGAGTCTTATTTCACGCATGTGCTTTCGGTGGATCGAGTGAAGACTTACAAACCTGCTCCTGCGGTTTACGCGCTGGGGCTGGAGGCTCTGGACGTTGCCGCGGAAGAGGCCCTCTTCGTTTCCTCGAACTCCTGGGATGCGGCCGGCGCCAAAGCCTTTGGGTACCGCGTCTGTTGGTGCAACCGGGCGGGCGAATCGCGCGACGACCTGGGGTTTCAGCCGGATTTCACGGTGAGCCGGCTCGACGAGATGCCGCCTCGATAGGCGGCTGCAGCCAGGATTGGCTGCCCCACTTCTTCGTGAAATCTACTTGGCTGGCTTAGGAATGGGCGGAGGCAGCGGAGCGGGGTTGTCGTAGCCGCGCGTGCCGTCCTTGCGAATCGGACCCGGCCCGAAGCCCAGATGCGTCGCGTCCACATTGTTCTCGCTGCACGCATACTCGTGGAGCTCTTCACCGGGCTGACCGGAGACCCAGGTTCTTGAGTAGGTAAAGGGCTTGGTGTAAAACTTCGGATCTTCGATCAACGTTTCGACGTGGATGTGATCCGCGTCCGGCCGGGTCCAGCGTTCGACCACGTGCAACGCATCGCTGTGGGGATTCGCGTTCTCGTCGATCCAGACCTTTTCGTCTTTGAACCCGGTCGAGTCGATGACCAGCGTGTCGCCCTCCCAGCGGCCGATCTCATCTCCGAAGAACGAAGGATCGGGATCCTCGGTATGCTTGCGTTTGGCGTCGATCGGGATCAGGCGATAGTAGCTGTAGAAGTAGAGGAACGCCAGCTTGTTCGCGCCCTGCAGGACTTCAAACGGCAGGCCGCTGGCGTTGTGGCGGGGGATGCCGCCGAGGATGCACAAGCTCTCGGGGTCGATGGTGGCCGTCAGGTTGTGCTGCAGCGCGGCCTCGCCGGCCGGCGTGAGCGGCAGCTTCAATCCGGGGAGATCCTTAGCGATGTTGCCTCCGGGCACCGTGTCGCGCGTGCCCTTCCAATAGCCGCTTAGGTCGGGATGACCGCCGATGCGTGGCGCCGGACTCCGTTTCCCGCCCTTGTCCACCGCGGTGAGGCTGGGATCGACCTGGGCCAGCGCGCGCGACGGAAGCCCGGCGACGAGGGCCAGCGCGGCCGCGACGAGGCTCACAGAAAATTGGGTCTTCATTTTGAAATCTCCTGAACGGAAGCGCTTCCGGCGGCTTCCCTCTGTCGGTATTATATTCGGGTATAGTCGTCTAGTAGGAGCGATCATGAAATTGCAAACCATCTTCCTGGCTGTGGGATTCGCCGTCACCGCTGCCTGGCCGGCGCTGGGGCATCACTCGTTTGCCGCTGAGTTCGACGCTAGCAGGGCCACCCGGCTGCAGGGGACGCTGATCAAGATCGAGTGGACCAATCCGCATTCGTACTTCTACATCAATGTGAAGGACGAGCAGGGCAACGTCGTCAGCTGGGGATGCGAAGCCGGAGCTCCGGGTGCGCTCTCGCGGCGCGGGTTTAAGAAGGGCGACATCAAATTGGGGGATATGATCGTGGTGGACGGCTATCTCGCCAAGGATGGTTCTCATTTGATCGACGCGCGGCGGGTGACGCTGCCGGATGGGCGGATCGTATCGGGCGGTTCGGCGGGGGATGGCGGCCCGGGCGAGGCGACGCAGCAGTAGTTTCGACTTGCGCGTTGCTGAAGCCACCGAAGTGCCCGACATCGGCGCTGCGTCTTTGCGAAACCAGGAGGTCTCATGCGACGGACACAAGTCATCTTCATGCTCATCGCGGCGGCGAACGGGGTCGCGCACGCGCAGGACGCGAATGCGCTCGCGGAGAAAGCCCGGGAAGTCCAGAAGCGCATCCTGGCCTTCGATAGCCATGTGGATCTTCCTTTCGACTACCCCGGCGCCGCGGAGGATGGGAAGACGGCGATCGATCTCCCCAAAGTGGCTCGAGGACAATTGAAGGGCGCGGCTCTCGCGGTGTTCGTTCCGCAGGGGCCGCGGACTCCCGAAGGCTACGCACAGGCGCGGCAGGATGCGGACAAGAAATACAACCTGATCAAAGCGTTCGCCGAGCAGAATCCGCAGCGGGCGGCGCTGGCGTATTCTCCGGACGACGTGCGGCGCATCGCCGCGCAAGGCAAGTTCGCGGTGGCGATCAGCCTGTTGAACGCGTACCCGCTGGGCAACGATCTTTCTCAAATCGACGATTGGTACAAGCGCGGCGTCAGGATCTTCGGCTACGTGCACGCCGGCCACAACGACTGGGCGGATTCGTCGCGGCCCAATAAGAATCTGGGGAACGGGCTGGAGGAGCACGGCGGGCTATCGAGCATCGGCAAGCAGGGTATCGCGCGGCTCAATGACCTCGGAGTTTTGATCGACGTGTCGCAGCTCTCGTCGCCCGCGTTTAAGCAGGTGCTGAGCTTGACCAGGACGCCGGTGGCCGCGACGCACTCGGGGGTGAAAGCGATTGTGGACGTCTCGCGGAATTTGAGTGACGAAGAGCTGGAGTCGATTAAGAAAAACAACGGCGTCGTGCAGATCGTCGCGTTCAGCAACTACTTGCGTCCGGCGGCTCCCGAGGGCGCGCCGCCGGCTCCTCCGGCCACCGTCGCGCAATTCGTGAATGCCATCGATTACGCGGTGAAGAAAATTGGCGTCGACCACGTGGGCATCGCGTCCGATTTCAATCACGGCGGCGGTGTTGCGGGGTGGCAGAACGAAGGAGAAGGGCCCAACGTCACGGCGGAACTGCTGCGGCGGGGATACGCAGAGCGCGACATCGCCAAGTTGTGGGGCGGCAATTTCCTGCGCGTCTGGGCGGCGGCGCAGAAGGCTGCTAAGCCGGGACGCCCGCACTGAGGAGTCCGACTCTGGACCCGCTACTGCGCCGGTTCGATCGAGACGACCTTTAACGTCTTGGACTTTTCGTCGTAGGTTCCCGTCACTTTCACTTTCTGAGCGGCGTATTTCGCTGGCGTCTTCTGATCGCTCAGCTTCATGACGTTTGTACCGTCATACAGCGCATAGCCGTGCGGCCCCTTGGCGCAAAGCCGGACGCATTCGGCTTCGGACTTGTCTTTCATCATCGCGCTGTGCGGTTTCGCTCCGCACATCGTATCGGTGATGACTCCGGTGAATGTTTTGGGCGCTTCAGCCCCGAGCAGCGTCAGGGTTGCGATAGCGAATAAGCAGACCGCTTTCATTGTTGTTCTCCTTCTGATGGTCAAACCGGGCAGGAATTTCATGAGGAAGACCTGAGCCGGAAACGAATGAAGATGTTGCCTCCCACTGGGTGTTCCCCGTAGTAGGGCTTAATTGCAGTTGGTAACGAATAAGCGCTGAAGTTCGCTCCTACGCCGGTCTCGATGCTTCGGAACAGGTGAATATCGCGCGTGTACCCAAACGTGTAAGCGCCGATCCGGAAGGTGCTTCCGTAGTTGCGATCCAGAAGCACCTCGACGTCGGGCTGTCCGCTAAACAGTTCGTCCTTGTCGACTAGCTCGAAGCGGCCGGTGATGAAATTGCCGCTACGAACCGGCAGCACGGATTCCGCAAGGTAGGAATTCAGGTTCCGGTGAGTCGCCGTGTCGTGGTTCCGTCCCCAGATCAGACTCGATGACCAGCTCCCGCCCGGCATCGGCTTGGAGTATTGAAGGGAAGCCGTGGCGCGTACCTGATCACCGGGCTGCAGCGCTTCGGGATGCGCGATTCGTCCCGCCGATACCTGTGCCGCCCAGTTCTTCGACGGGAACCACCACAGACGAGCCGACCACGAGTTGATCGGTCCGGATTCGACGATCCAACGGTTCTCGCCCGGCTCGGAACCGTAGAAGCCGCTGGCCTCGAGTTTGATTTTCTTGTGCGAGATCCCCAGCGTCAGGACTTCGTCGGCGACATGGGTTGAATCCTGCCAGTGATGCGATATCGTCGCCTGCGGCAGTTCCATCGCCGAGGCGCGGTGCGGAAACGCGACTGGTCCGAGCGCCGGGTCGCCGACCGGAGCAAAGTAGAGGTCCACGAAGGTATCTTCGGCGAGTTGCCGGGTGTAGTGGAATCCCAAGGCCATGATGAAGTTGTGCGGGTGCTGGCCGTCCACAATAGGGGTTCCAAACGCCGTTTCGCCGGTCTGAAACAGCAAGGGATAGCGGCGGCCTGTGACGGTCGCTGGGTCCAGGCTGAGCATCAGATCGAACTGGACGCTGGCGTTCGATCCGGCGCGATGTTGTGCAGACGCCATGAACCAGTTCGGTCCGTAGAGCTTGTCGCCGCCGCGGGGACCGGACTGCTGCGTATCGACCAGGAAACCTTCGCCCATGAACGCGGTGTTCCACTTTCCGAAATGCAGCATCACCATCGGCATGGGCGAAGCTGCCGGGTTTGCGGACGTACCCGACGCAAGATTCATCAGGAACATGCCCGCCGGGTTCATATCGGCCATGCCCGCGTGCTGCGTTGCAGGCTCAGCATCCTGGGCACAGACCGCGGCTGCAAGCATCAGGAACAACCCGAGTAAACGGAATAAGACCAATGATCGACCTCAATCGCTGCCATGGACCGGGCAGCGAAATACTTTTCTAGAAGGGAAGCGGTGAAATGCTACGGGAGGAGGTCAGATCCTGAGGACAGCGGAAGGCCGGCCGATCGAACTGGGCGCCGAAATGCCCGGTACCGCGGATTCATTGCTGGAAATGAGAGAGTCCGGGTTCGCTTCAGGCTGGATCGCCAGAATGGCAACCGGTGGCGGCGCCGCAGTACCACGCGCTGCCGAGAAATCCGCCGGACTGGCGATCCCAACTCCGTGCGCGCACCGGCCGGCAGGACTCTGTTGGCTGGAATCATTCTGGTGTCGATGGCACGGCGGCACGTTCTGGGCGCCCGCGGTATTTCCGGCCGTGAGGTCGCACGTGTTCACGGCGCACCACGCCGCGCATTGCAACTGGCCGAGGATCAGAGCCATCGCGAACAGAAACGTAATCTTTCCCGAAGTCATCACGCGGATTCAATCAGCCGGATTTATCTAACAGAATAGCATTGCTAAAGCTTCAAGAAGCAGCCGCGGGCTTGCCGGCAACATCGCGGCGCCGGGGAAGTCCCCCGGCTAAGCTCGATCGAGGTTCTTGTAGATCGCGTCGATGTTGGCGCTAAGGCGGTCCTCGACCACTGTCCGCGAACCGAGGTAGACGGTGAGCTTGTTCAGATTGTCCGCTACGTAGCTTCCGTAGCCGTTCGCCGACAGTGTCTTGAGCGAGGCCATCGTGATGGTCTTCTGCAATTCGGCCAGCGGTTTGCCCGCCTTCTTGCCGGCTCCCACCAGACCCGTCAGCTCTTCGATGTAATTCCGCATCTGCGTCAGCCGCTGGTGGTTGGGCTGCACCGGGCCGTGACCCGGCAGGAGGTTGTCGAACGTGAGCTGCGCGATCGAGTTGATGGTCGCCGGCCACTCCCGCGGGTAGCCGTCGGCGATATTCGGCAGGAATCCGATGATCGAGTCTCCGCTCGCCACGGCGCGCTGCTGGGGGCAAAACACAACGATGTCGCCGGCCGTATGTGCGCGTCCGTGAAACTCGATGTGGAGGTCGTGGGCTTTGTCTTTGACGACGTACGATTTGTCGAAGGTGATGTCCGGAAGCTCGGGCGTATAGTTCTGCATCTCTACTTGATACGCCTGCGCCAGCCGGATTTGCTCCGTGAAGAAATTGCGGTCAGCCGCGGAGGACGCCTTGGCCAGCCGCGCCTTCAGGCCGTCGATGATCTGAGGAACTCCATCCAGAGACTCCTTCAGGCGATTGCGCCCGCTCTGCGCCAGGATTTGCTTGGTCATCGAGCTGGCGATGATGTCGACTTTGTTGCCGGTCGCTTTGTACGCCGCATCACCCTGGCTGTGGTCCCAATGAAAATGAGTGTTGACCAGATAGCGCACCGGCTTGGGCGTCACTTCCTTCTTGATCTGCGCGATTAGCGAGGCGGCGGCCGAGGGCTTGGAGTGCGCGTCTACGACCAGCACGTCCTGGGAATTCACGAAGATCGCCGCGTTGCAGTTGGTCAATGCTTGGGGATGGGCTACGGCACAGTAAACGCCGTCGGCTACTTTCTGAATATCGAATAGCGCGCCGGTGGAGGAAGGAGCCTGCGCACGAGCGACCGCGGCGCGGAAGAATCCCATTTCCAGCACCGATGCTCCGGCCATCGCGCCGCCTAGGACGCGGTGTAAGAAGTCGCGGCGTGAGGCGTGGCCATGTGCCGCGTGAGGAAGGGGAGCGTGCGAATGTCCCGCGTGAGTGTGGCTGTGCATCGGTTTTGGGCTCCTTTCTGGTGTGGAGTACGCACTTTTGCGTGCCACTTCCCACTCGTCTCGACGCATGGCAACCTTGCGCTAGCCCGCCGGGCATCGGCACGAGTGCCGATGTGGCACGCACGAGTGCGTGCTCCACATTAGCATTAGCATTCGCCTACCTCAGCGTTGCTAGGGTCGGGCCGGCTTGGCCCGCAACCGGCTTTAGGAGGCTTGGGCCGGATCGTTTTAGCAGCGTCTCTGGCGGCGTCTTTACATCGAAGATCAAGCCGATGAACGGACCGCTCATCTCATCCCAGTTCTGGGGGCCCCAACGAACCTCTTTTGTCGGATCGGGATTGTAGGGGTTGTTGGGCGAGTTGTCGAAATGGGCAATCCCCACCAGTCGGGTACCCTTGGGCAGTGTCAGCGGCTTCGCGAAGGTGAATCCTTGTTGCCAGTTGAAGTCGAACTTGCCCCGGAACACGGTCTCGGATTCACCCGTCGGATAGATGACACGTAGTTCGTAATCCTTGCCGCGAAGGTGCATGTGCGGCTGCACGTACGCCAACTTCACATCCGCTCCGATGGTGGCTTCACCCACAACTTCGCCGTTGGGATCGCCTGGAAGAATCACCAGATTCTGGGAAGCGGGCGAGGCCGTCAGGAAATAGCGCTGGGCCGGAGGCTTTTTGGCCAGAACCAGTCCGAGTTTAGAAACATCCGTGGTCGCTTGGCCCATGGCGGTGTAGTGCAGTTCGAAGACGAGATCCGATCCCTTGGGAACAAACTTGGCCGCGCCTTCCACATCGAAACTCTGCGCGCCCAAACCGGGGTTGAACTTGCCCAGGATATCGTTGCCTTCCGCAACGTCGTTCCGGCCCATGATCTCCCGTTGGGTTTCACCCTCGTACGCCTCACCGGGCACGGCGTTCTTCATCCAATCCGAGCCGGGCGGCCGCACCCAAACCTTGCCATGATGCAAAACCTTGGGATTGCCCGGACGCATTTCGGCGGCCTGAATCCACATGTCCTGCGGGAAATTAGTCTTGACCAGAATGTACTTGTAATTGATCGTGCCGGTCGCTGGCAGGGCGAATGGTTTCGGCATCTCCACCACGATGTCGGGCTTGATTTTCCAGCCGTCCGGGAAACTCAGCGGAGGCGGCGCGTCCTTGGCGTTCCCTTCCGCCGCGCCATTATCCGCCCATGTGACCAAAGTCTCGATCTCGCTGCTGGTGAGCTTCCACTCGTTGGCGATCTGGCGGTAGCCCGGTTCCGCGAACCACGGCGGCATCTTACGGGTGGCGACGGCGGTCTTGATGGCTTTGGCCCACGGCCGTGCGTCCCGATAGGTGAGCAGCGACATGGGAGCCACTTCGCCTGGGCGATGACAGGTTTGACAGTTCTTCTGCAAGATGGGAAGAACGTCTTTGTTAAACGTTACGGTCTGTGTGTTCGGAGCGGCGATAGCCGACATTGCTCCCAATATCGCTCCGCCTGCGAGAAGGAATGGACGCACGGTAACACCTCCTGAATCGCGGGATTCATCTGCAACAACATAGCCCAGTGTTGCACCGGATGCAATGGGCCGTTTCATCGAGGCCGGCATCGGCGGAACCTAAGAGATAAAGGGAAAGGCTCCGGAAGATGGATGAGGTTGATAATGATGTGACGGCCCACCACTCGATTCGCTAATGCTGCCGGACTTCGACAATCGCGAAATTGAACCGGTCCGCTGCTGGAGCCGTGTCGCTCATCGTCACCGTGGTTCCCGCAAGCTCCGTGGGCGTTCAACATCTGGACCCAGTAAGTGTCGCCGGTGGAACTCAGATCCTGATGTACATGGCTCTGGCCGGCCGCCGGCGTTCGCGCGATGGCGTTGTCGAAATTGTGAGGATCTCGGCGGGGCGGCACATTTGGCGTCCCGGGTAGGAGGTTGCGCGGTTGCGGTCCATCTCCCCGCTGCCCATGCAGGCTCCCGTTCCTTCCGTTCGCTCTCCTCCCGCTTTGCGTTTAAGATATGGGCTATCTTACCTGAGCTTGCCGGTATACTATTTTTTCAGAAGCCTCATGTCCTCCTTGCTCGACTCCATCGCGGACAAGAAAAACCGGCTCGACCGGCTACACCCCTTACCGCCCGAGGCTCTAAGCAAGCTGGAGCATTACTGCGACGTGGAGATCACCTACACATCAAATGCGATCGAGGGCAACACTCTCAGCCCGGTTGAAACCACGCTGGTGATCGAGAAGGGCGTTACCATCGGCGGGAAGCCTCTCGGCGACCACCTGGAAGCTCTCGACCATTACGATGCGATCCGCTATGTTCGCGAGCTGGGCCGCGAGACGACTCCCTTGACGGAGAGCGGCGTGTGCAATCTGCATCGGCTGGTTATGCAACGTTCCCGCCCCGACATCGCCGGGCGGTATGCCGACATGGCCCGCCGTACTCGCACGGAATCCGGTAGTTATGAATTTCCCACGCCCGCGGAAATCCCGGCGTTGATGAGCGACTTCGGCCAATGGCTGGGCCGGGCTCCGGATACGCCGGAGACCGCGTTCACGGCGCATCGGCGGTTGGTGGACATCCATCCTTTTAATGACGGCAACGGGCGCACAGCGCGGCTTTTGATGAACCTGATCCTGATTCGCGCCGGATATCCGCCCGTAGCCGTGCGGCCGGAGGATCGGCTCGACTATATTCGCGGGTTGCAGCAATGGCAGGCCGGGCAGGGCAAGGGGAGTCTGGACAGTTTGCTTTCCGAACGGCTGGACGCGGCTTTGGAAGAGTACTTGGGCGTTTTGCAGCAGTAGAGGCCCGACGCGTTCCTGTGCTTCCGGGTTTCAGTCTCCGGATGACTGGCCGTTTGTTTCGACGGCGCGGCCCGGCCTTCCGAGAAGCTGCGTGACATGGAACCCGGGCTTCACACTTTCAAAGCGACTGCTGGCCTTCCGGGCCGCCCCCCACCCGATCGCTAGCCGCCGCTTTGATCTTTTCGGCGATGTCCTTCTGAGCACGCGCCGTTTCTTCCGCCATCTGGGAGCTCGGCTTGTGGGTGCGAGCCTGGTCTTTCGCCTTTTTGTCGCGCTCCATTGCGAACGAGACGCACGGCCAAATCGCCGTTAGAAAATCCTTCACGGGATACGGGAACATCAGTTCGAGGTAATTGGGCGGGCCCTCGACGAAGCCGGCGTAGGGAATCACGATGTCTTTGGCCCTCAGCGTGGCGGGGGTTTCTCCGGCCCCATCCGTGGCGTACAGCCAGAATGCCTCGAAATGCAGCCACCGGATGTTCAACACTCGCAGGTCGAATTGGCCCTTCCCCACCACGGGCACTTTGGTAGCAGGGTCTACCAGCGCTGGGAGATCCTCCAAACGTTCCATGAAAGTCAGGATTTGCGCGTCGCCGGAGAAGCCCGTCAGTATGGGCGGAGCGTCTGTTTTGATGCTGCCGACGTGACATCCGCCGTAAAGATCGGCGTCCTTTGCCACGAAACGCCACCCCGTGGATATGACGTCATCCACGGTGAGCGCAGTTGGCGTGTAGTTGTATTTGGAAATCTCGGATAGCCGGAGACTAAACGCCGCCAGTCCCACATACTTTTTCTGCATCACAGACCAAAGGGGCCGGCTGGGATCGATATAATTCCCCAGTCCCGACGTAAACGCGCGCAGCACCGCAGGCGGTATCACCGTTGCATTCAAGCTCATAGTTATTCTCCCTTTTCGTTCTTCACCGATTCGGCGCCCGCTACGACCAGTCGTTCACCACCAAGTCCGTCTCGGTCCATTTCCCCTCGCCAAAATAGGCCGCCGTAAACTCGTCGATGTCCACGAGGTTGGAGGGATTTTCCGGATCCGCGATGTACAACTGATGGGCGCCGGAGGCCAGCACCCGGTAACCGCGCACCACCACGAAATGCGCACCTCCGCTGTCCCATGTGATTCCAGCGCATACTGGCCTGCCCCGGTCTATCTCGCGCTGCACTTGTTCGAACGTCAAGGCCCCTGTCGCGCCCGTCGAAGAGTCCGAGTCCAGAGTGTTTCTCCACTTGTGGATGGTCTTGAGAGCGGTCTCTAATTCATTGGGCTGGTTGTAGAGCTCCGGGTTGCGGCAGCATCTGTGCTCGGCCACCTGGAGCACGCTGCTTGCGATCTGGCACTGCTTTAGCTCCAAGTCTGGCTCCGAAGCCGGCTCAAAATATTGCTGGACGCTCGCGGCCACCGCCGCCCAGCACCACTCGGTCTGCTCCTGGTGCTGGATCTTAAGAGTGAGCCGGCGCTGAGCAATGATTGCCGGCCCCAGGTCGACAACCGGTTTCGGCGCCGGCGCGACGACGGCAGCTTGCACATGGGCTCCGCCGGTTTGCCCATTGCCCCCGCCAGTTTGTCCGTTCCCTCCGCCGGTTTGCCCATTGCCCCCGCCGGTTTGTCCGTTGCCCCCACCCGTTTGCCCGTTCCCCCCGCCGGTTTGTCCATTCCCCCCACCCTTAAGTGGTTCCGCCATATATTATTCTCCTTGTCTAATTTGAAGCCGAGCCAGCAATTCTTGAAAGCGGAGGTCCCTTCGTAACTCCACCAAATCCTGCCAGCGGTTTACATCCGCGACCTGCTCCGCAGTATCACCTCTTAAGACCTCCAGAGTTTTATCCCGGAAGGCTGGCTTTCCCGACCGTCGAAATAACTCCTCGTAAGCCAGCACCGCTCTCCAACGTGTGTCCGAATCGTCCGGCATCAGCCCCAAGGCCTGCTGGATTTGGGTTTCCGCCCGGGGGTCTCCCAGGGCGGCACTAAAGTAGCCCTGGAACGCTTCGACGTAGCCGTCACGCGCATTCCCAGCCTGCGCCATCTCGGCGTCGGCCATTGCCAATCCCCGCTGGTTCATCTCCTTGGCCTCATCGAGCATGTTCAAACGCCGGTAGGCAATTCCTAGGTACATCAAGGGCGAGTATTTTCGGACGCCGCTTACCGGGGACCCGAGGTTCAAAGCACGCTCAAGGTAGAGGACGGCCTCCCGATACATGCCTTGATACATCAATGTCATTCCGAACGTGGTCAACGCAGGCACCGTCTCGAGTCCCATAATTTCTTGCCGCGTCTCATCAAACCGTCCTAAGTCCATGTAGGCCAAGGCAAGATTCCAGTGCAGGTTCGGCTCCGTAGGAGCCAGATCCACGGCCTTCTTATGGTACTGGGCCCCTTCACTGAAGTGGCCGCGTTGTAGGTAGAACGCGGCGAGATTCTGCCACGTCCTGAAGTAGCCCGGTTCGACCTCTCGAGCCTTCTGAAACTCCATCAAAGCTTTGTCAACCTGGGCGTTGTCCTCGTACGCCTTGCCGAGCCAGATGTGAGCCATGGCATTACTGGGTTGTAGTCCGATGGCCCTCTCGAATTCCGGCACCGCTTGTTCATATCGCCCACTAGCCCAATTCAGATATCCCTCGACTCGGTGCGCGGCAGGCACGTCCGGATTGCGGCCTTCTGCCTCCCGCAGCGATTCCCTGGTGCTGTTGAGCCACGCTTGATCCTTGGTGAGATAGTATTCGAACCATTGCGCTTCCGCCAGCGCCGCAAGGGTAAGCGGCGAGCCGGGGTCCTCCGCCACCGCTTGCTTTAACGTGCGAAGCGCGCCGTCCAGCGTGGAATTCTGGCGAGTGTACCATACTCCGGCCCAGTAATCCCGCACTGCGGCCGGATTCACCGCGGCGACCGCCAGAGGCGGCAAGCGCAACGTGCCCGTCACCATGCCTGCCAGGGCCACCGGCGCGTAGCGCCGCACTTCTGCCGGAGCGTATGTGGCGGTCCAATCTTTAATGTTGACGCCTGAACGCGCGTCGGTCAGCACGGCGTGGAGAAGCAGCTTGTCGCCTTCCTGGGTGAGCGTCGCGCGCAGTTTGTGGGTCGCCTGCAGCGCCCCGCCGGCAATCTGCGAGGCGTCCACGAAAGTGAGCCGGGCGGAGCTTCCTCCCTTTAGCCGTCGCAGTTGACCGGCCACATCGCGGGACAGGTCCCCGGCCAACGCCGCGGTATCCGCGGAGGACTCAATAGGCAGCATAGCCAGCCGCCAGGATTCCTTGGGCGCAGTGGCGCGCTGATACGTCACCACCCCGGAAACCGCCGCCGCCAGAACGGCCGCCGCCGCGGCTGCCATCCACCACCGCCGCGAGCGCGGGGGTTCGAGCGCCGCCGCCACCTCACCTGCGTCCCGAAAACGTTTGGCCGGATCCGGATCGAGGCAGCGCTGCAGGATCGAGTCCCACCCGTGACGCACGGGCGGCGGCTGGTGTATCAGGCGGTCCTGCCACGGCGTCTCCCGTGCGTAGGGGCGACGGCTCGCCACCATCTCGTACAGGATCACGCCCAGCGCATACACGTCCGACGCGGCCGACGGTTTTTCGCCTTTCCACAACTCGGGCGCCATGTAATCGGGTGTACCGCCGACCCGGCTGGACCCCGTCGCGCTCGTCGCAACATCTTCCATTGGCCCGAGCGGCTTGCGCGCCAGCCCGAAGTCGGTGATCACCGCGCGCACGCCGCCACTTGTATCTCGTCCGGCCCCATCCCTTCCGGCCGTTTCCCGCGCCAGGATCACGTTGTTGCTTTTGAGATCGCCATGCACCACGTGGTTGCGATGTGCTTCGGCCAATCCGGCGCAGATCTGCCGGGCGATGGCGCGGGCCTCGGCGTCCGGCAACGGCCCGCGGCTCAGGCGTGCGGCCAGCGTCTCACCCTCCAGATACTCCATGGTGAGAAAGTCGATCTCCCCGTCGCCCGCCGACGCCGTATGGATCTCGAAAATCCTGCACACGTGGGGATGGCTGATTTCTCTGGCGTGGCGCACTTCCGGCGGCAGACGCTTGCGGAATCCGCTTTTGGCGCACTTGAGCGCAATGCGGCTTCCCAGCCTTTTGTCTTCGGCCTCGTAAACGACGCCCATGCCGCCCTGACCCAATTCGCGCACGATCCGGAAGCGGTCCGCCAGCAGTTCTCCGGGCTGAAACTGATGCTCGTGCAAAGCCGGATACAACGGCTCCAGCAGGAAACCCTGCATGCGGTGGTTCCACTGCACGTAGTCCCACACCTGGCTGAACAATTCCGCGTCGCCGTCGCAAGCGGTGCGCAGATAAGCTTCGCGCGCTTCGGCCGGCTGGCTTAGAGCCAGCTCCACCAGATTCATGACCAGATCGTCGTCCTGCGCTCTGCGCAGGGCGCCGTCATCCTGCGCCCTGGGCATTGCCGGCCTCCATGCGCGTGAACAGCCACCGGCGCGCATCGCTCCAGCTGCGTTGCATGGTGCGGAGCTTTACGCCCATGGCCTCGGCCGTCTCCTCATCGGTGAGGCCGAGGAAGAACTTCATTTCCACGAGCATGCTCCATTCCGGCTTGGTTACCGCCAGCTCATCCAGCAGCCGGTCTACTGTGAGGGCCAAATCTATCTTGCCGCTATCGGCCGGAAGGATGTCTTCGAATCCTTCCAACGCCACGAACTCCGCCGAGGGCCGTCCGCGCGCGTGGTCGATCAAATACCTTCGCATGGCTCTAGCCGCTATAGCGAAAAAATGCTTCCGGTTCTGCCAATCCCGATCCTTGGCCGCGACCATGCGGAAATAAATCTGGCCGACCAACTCGGTGGCCTGCAGGGAGTGGTCTTTACGTTCCCGCTGCATCAAGTAGTGAGCCAATCGGCGCAGGTTGGGGAGCACCAGCGTAAAGAGCTGGTTTTCGGCCTCGCGGCTGCCTTCTCGCCATTGGTGCAGAAGGCTCGTGATTTCTCCCCTGGGCTGCTCCATAGGGTTCACAACCAAGATGTCGGGAAATTTTACCACATGGGCGTGAGGAAAGCTATGAAATAGATCGAGCGGTAGTGTCCTGCTGTGTTAGGACACCACCGATTCGAGCTGGGGTCCGCGACATCGATGTTGGAGTCTCGGTAAATTTTCGAATCCGGAGTCGCGTGCGAGCATACTCGGACCAACTTTGGGCCACAGATTCCACGCAGATTTCACACAGATGTGTGGTGTGAACCCCTCGATTGAGACACGGGCGATTAGCACACTTGCAGCAGGTCGGGAACTCATCTGTGTGGAACCTGAGTGTATCTGTGGCTGAGAAAAGGATCTTGACTTTCCTGACTCCCCAGTTCTAAGTCGTGCACCCGATCGAGCTGCGGCAAGTCAATGGGAGAGCCTAATATTCGTTGCGGATTTGTGGCGGTCTGTTTCGCGATCGACGCTTTCCACTGCGAGAGTCAGTAACCCGGACATGAGAGTTCGGGAAACAAAGGAGCACAGTATGAACAGTCTTAAGCAGTTGGTCGTAGTAACCATTTTTGCCGCCCTCGCATGTACCGGTCTGTACGCGCAGAGCCTCGATATGCGGGCGACCATACCGTTCGATTTCCGCGCCGGGAACACACTGATGCCGGCCGGCGAGTACGACATTCACAGCCAGGGCACGTGGGTCATCCTGCGTCTGGCGGACGGCGGCAGGCCGGTCGTCGGAGTGATGACGAACGGGGCCACCGGTGGAACTTCGGACCGGGAGGCCCGGCTGGATTTCCACCGCTACGGGAACGCGTACTTCCTGACGACGATCTGGAGTCCGTTCTCTCGCGACGGACGCCAATTGCCGCCGACGGCGCGCGAGAAGGAACTGGCGCAGAAAGGTCGCGTTCCAGTCGAATCCGCGGTGGTTCTCGCAAGCAACAAGTAGTTCGCAGCCTCCAGCTTGCCGGTAAACCCCGCCGGCAAACTAAGTGCGGCGCACCTACCAATCGGGGGAGGCGCGCCGCACGCCCTTTTTTTAAAGTAGTGGAGCGGGTTTTAGCCTGCGATGGGTGCTTCAGCACCCGCGTACGGGCGGAGGCTGAAGCCTCCGTTGCAGGCTGAAGCCCGCTCCACGTGCTAGTATCCGCGTGTGACGGTCCAAGAGAGCCGCGCACCCATGCGAATCCTGTTCTGTGGCGATACCTTTCCGGCTGCGAGAAGTTACTTGGCGCGGCGGCTCGAACCGGCTAACGATGAGCTGGTGGTCTGCAAGGAAGATCGTATCGCTGACGCGTTGGATGGCGTGAATGTTGTGATCCCACTTATGTGCCGCATCGATTCGTCGCTCATGGACGCTGGCAGCTTTCAATTGATCCAACAATGGGGCGCGGGGATTGAAGGTGTCGACCTCCGAGCAGCGCAACAGCGCGGAATTCGAGTCGCCAACGTACCGGCTACCGGTAGCAACGCGGACTCGGTGGCGGAACATGCGATTCTGCTGACGATCGCTCTGCTACGGAATTTTCCGGCGGCGCTCGCTAACGTCAAGGCGGGGCGCCTGGGTGCGCCACTGGGGCACATGCTTGCCTCCCGTACGGTTTGTCTCTACGGTCTTGGGGCCACCGCCGCGGCTATCGCCAGAAGGCTCCGGGCGTTCAACGTACGCCTGATCGGCATCACCCGCGATCCCAGTGATCCCAAAGTCGCGGAATTCAACCTCGATGCATGCTACTCATCAAACGACCGGAACGCCGCGCTGGCTCATACGGACGTACTGATTCTTTGCTCCCGGTTGTCGGATGAGACTCGCGGGATCATCGATGCAGAAGCCTTGCAAGCGCTCCGGCCTGGGGCCTACTTGGTAAATGCGGCGAGGGGCGCGCTCATCGACTATGGCGCTCTTTGCTCGGCTCTCACGAGCGGTCATTTAGCCGGGGCCGGATTGGACGTTTTTTGGAAGGAACCCATCGCACCCGGCGATCCGTTGCTGGGGCTGCCGAATGTCATCGCTACGCCCCACGTGGCAGGGGTCACGGACCGATCCTACGAGGAGATTGCGGATGCGGTCGCGGCCAACATCGAACGGTTGCGCCGCGGCGAAACACCTCTTAATTGCGCGGCCTGACCCGGTTTTTGTGCCCCGGACCCTAGCGACCGGACTGGTCCGCAAGGGGAAGCTGGAGCGTCACGCGATCCTCCGTGCCAATGGCTTTCGTGATGTGACCTTTCCCAGTGGTGTCTTCGACCAGGTTGATGTTCCCCTGCCCGACGGAGATCTTTTTTCCTCCCGCCACTTCGATCTCTCCCCGGCCGCTCAACGTGATCACGTACTGACGGCGTGGCGCGCGATGCCAATCGTCAACGCTGCCGCCCGGCGTCCGATGAAGCTCGGCCCCGGTGACCTGCAGTAGCTTGGAGACCTCGGCAGGGCTGCCCGGGGTGAACGTCAATGGTACTTCTTCGGCATGCGTCTGACCGTCGGGACCCGTGAAGAGCCGCGTCATGAGCACGGGCTTGTGGGTCTGAGCTAGAACCACGCCAGGCTCCGCGAAGCGCGCGCCGATTGAAGGAATCGCCACGTGTCCAACGATTACGCCGGCCGTGAACGTGAGAAAAAGCGCCAACATTCTGCGAGTCATTCTGTGTCCCTCCCGGCGAGCAAGTATAGCAGCCAAGTGGCGGAGGGGCCACCCATGCGCACTAATCGGGCGCACGACATGGAAAAAGTGGAGTTCCTGAAGTGCTTGAAAGTGGGAGGTCGTCTTAACGTACACATACGCACGGAATCCCTGGGCTTGCGCTGCGGGGGTTGGCGCGAGCGCGGCCAGGGCCTGCTGCTGAACAGACGACAATTCTGCGTCGGGTGTCGGATGTGTCGGATTGTGTCGGTTAGCGCGGACATTGAAGCGGACAGCAAAGGAACCTCTCCTCATCCAACGGTAGCAGGCGGTGTCAAGAGTTCTGGCCGGGTCTATGAATGATTTCAATAAGATCAATCTTGTGACTGGGTGCTTCCAAGGCCCTAGCACAATTGGCGTACTGAATCCTACACTTTGGGCCCTACTTGCGGTGGCCCCTTGAGCTGAGACAAACGGTTAAGACACTATTCGCCGTCCCCTTTTCCCTCCTTTTCCCTCCTTTTCCCTAGGAACAGACGTCGCCTCGGCCCTTCGCGTACGTGGTAGAGTCGTGTAGCATAGTGCCGGTACCAAGTTCTTGGGGGACACAGATGAACAACCTCGGCCGAAGCGCATCGAGCAAAGTCGCGTGGCGCCTCATTCCGTTTCTGATCCTATGCTATTTCATCGCCTTTCTAGGCCGCGTCAACGCCGGCTTTGCTGCGCAGACCATGAACAAAGAACTCGGTTTCACTGCCGAGATGTTCTGGCTGGGGGTCGGCATCTTTTTCATCGGCTACTTCATATTCGAGATCCCCTCGAACCTCGTCCTGGAACGGGTAGGGGCGGTTTCGTCGGGCCGTACGCGATTGGCTGGATCAAGGATGC
>Ga0209517_10002224_pt1 | contig 27790 bp, 24 predicted proteins | sample PeaSoiMetSII2010_FD_187695 | JGI IMG/M metagenome (GOLD analysis project Ga0209517, IMG submission 187695) | Peat soil microbial communities from Weissenstadt, Germany - SII-2010 (SPAdes) (version 2) | ecosystem: Environmental > Terrestrial > Soil > Wetlands > Peat | place: Germany...
CTTCCCGCCCTTGCCCCCAGCCTCTCGCACCCCCGAGTCCGGCCTCCTCGACGCTTTCCAGGAGGCTTGGCCGGCCATCCTCGGAGCTCTCTGCTCCGCCGTCAGCAGCGCCCTCGGCCGCCTCCCCCAAATGGACCGGCCCTCCGGAAAATGCCCCGACGCGCTCACCTGGGCCATGGCTGCCAGCCCGGCTCTCGGCTGCACCGGGGAGGAAATGCAGCGCGCCTTCGCTCCACCGCCGCCGCCTCATCCCATGGCGGAAGCCGTCCGCGCCCTCCTCGAGCAGCGCCGCCAGTGGACCGGCACGGCCACCGAACTCCTGGAGATCCTCCGGCCCCTTGTCTCCTGCCAAACCCCAAAAGGCGTCTCCCAGCAGCTCAAAACCTGCATGCTAACTCTGGCCGACTACGGTATCGAATTGAAATTCCGTCACTTGCACGGGAATCGGCGGATCATCGAACTCCACGAGGAAAGCGGGGGTGCATCTTTTCCACAAAACGCGGAAAATGCGCCCCCCGATCCCGATCCCTGTCCGCAACCCACAGAAACAGAAGAGGTTAAAACATCATGAATAATAATTCGACTCAGCCGAAACAGATGCGCCACCTGTGGGGCAGCTTGGCAAGCTGCGCGGCGGTTGCCAACCGCCGCGCGGGCCGACTGCCAGTCGGCCCGCAGGTTACCAACAAGCACCCGTCAGCCGCCGAAGGCCCCGCTGGGATTGGCCAGCGTCATGTGCGCATGGATCTGGCCGTTGATGATGTAGCCGTTCATGCCGATCAGATCGGCGGGCGCGGTGGGATCCTGAACGTAAGTATCTTTCGAAGGAAAAGTGCGGTTGGTGACCTGGTGGATGTGGTAGTTGCGGACAGAACCGAAGGCCGCGAGAATCACGGCGTTTTTGATGTTCCGCTCCTTCACCATCTTCTCCATGCCGGCCAGCAGGTCGGTCTGATACTTGAAACGCAGCGTCACGATGCGGTCGAACTTGCCGTTGATGGCGTAGACATCCGGCACGCTGGGACTGTTGGGCTTGGCATCGTCGTGCGGCGTCGACGGCCTGGTGATTTCCTTGCGGGTCTGCTGCGCGAGTACAGCCGCGGCCAACACCGCCAGCGCGGCGAGTGCTTTTCTCATGCGTGGTGTTCTCCGGTTCTAAGAAAATACTGTACCTCGGGGCTGGTCGGCAGCGGCGGACCCGGACCTTCTGGGACCCACCAGGTGCTTCGGGGGGATTGCAATACACATATGCACACGGTCCGGCATGAGGCGCCCCTCGATGATCTGGCACTCTTTCTGCTTCGCCAAGGCATGAAGATTCGGTCCCAATTGTCGATGCGTTTGGCCGAAATTCGCTTTGCGCCGCCGTGTGAGCACGAAAACCACGTGATACCCCCTAACCCCTACTTTGCAGCCAGTTTCGGAATCACATACCCCTTGCGCGCCAGAACCACCGCCTCCGGATACCGCGCCTTCGCGCCGTCACTCAGCTCCACTGAAACCCGCCGCGATGCGCCCGCCTTTCCCACCGGCATTTCGTAGTAAATGCTGTACCGTTTGCGCATGCGATGCAGCATCTCGCGGAAGGCGCCTCCCGGATCGCCGGCGTTCACCGTCTCCCCGCCGGTCTTCCTGGCCACGCCCAGCATGTCTTCCTCGCCCCACCAGGGGATTGGCCCGATCCGGTTGCCGGGCAGGCGCACGACCAGCCCGCACAGCAACACGTCCGCCGCCCACATGCGATTCACCACCGCCCGCTCGCTCATGGACGCCTGCCCGAAGTTGTCGGTGAAGATCAGGATCGCGTGCCGCCGGCGTTCGTCGGCGTTCCTCGCGAAGTATCCGGCGGCGTCATTCACCGCCGAAAGAATGTGCGTGCCGCCGCCGAATTGCAGATCGACGATGCGGTCCAGTGTCTCGGCCACCCCGCGCAGGTTGTCGCTGAACGGGGCAATCAACCAGCTTTCGGTATTGAAATGCGCTACCGCCACGCGGTCGCCGGTCCGCAACTCGGCAAGCGACGCGTGCGCCGAAGCCGCCAGTCTCCGCACGCTGCGCTCCATGCTGCCGCTGCTGTCCACCAGGATCATCAGGTCGAGCGGCTCCTCCTCCTGCGAGCAATAGAGGATTCGCTGCGGCCGCCCGTTGTCCTTGATGGTGAAGTCCCGCTTCTGAAGCCCGTCCACGATCTGCGCCCCAGCGGCAACCTGGGCATCCACACGAACCAGGGACACCGACGTCCGAAAGACCGGATCGTCCTGCGCCCCGGCCAGGAGCGAGATCGCAAGCATGCCGATGGTAGCGACACGCGCCATGCGATGCATTATACCCATCGGACTCGGGCGCGGATTCAGCATAGATTCAGCTCCTTTTCGCGGGATGTTACACTGTTCCATAATGTCCTACGGCCACATCCTGTTCGAGGTGGACGAGCACGCCATCGCGCTGATTACCGTGAACCGCCGCGACAAGCTGAACGCGCTTTCAGGCGTGGTGGTAGGGGAATTGAAAGATGCCTTCGAACGCGTTGCCGGGGATCGCTCCATCCGCGCGGCCATCCTCACGGGAGCCGGCGAGAAGGCCTTTGTGGCCGGCGCGGATATCAACGAGCTGGCGGCGCTCTCGCCCATCCAGGCGCTGGAATACGCGCGGCGCGGGCAGCAGACGTTTCGTTACCTGGAAACCATGGGTAAGCCGTCGGTGGCAGCGGTAAACGGATATGCGCTGGGCGGCGGGCTCGAACTGGCCATGGCGTGCACCGTGCGATTCGCTTCGGAGAACGCCCGGCTGGGCCAGCCCGAAGTGAAGCTGGGGATCATTCCCGGCTATGGCGGCACGCAGCGGCTTCCCCGCCTGGTGGGACGCGGACGGGCGCTCGAAGTGCTGCTCTCGGGCGAGCCTCTCACCGCGGCCGAAGCGCATCGCATCGGCCTGGTGAACGCCATCGTGCCGCAGAATGAGCTTCTCGATTACAGCCGCGCCTGGCTGCGGAAAGCGATCGCCAACGCGCCGCTGGCGCTGGGGTTGGTCCTGGAGGCGGTGGACGTGGGACTCGACTCTGGCCTGGATGCGGGGCTGCGCTTCGAAGCGTCGGCGTTCGCGGCCGCCGCGGCAACCGAAGATGGTCGTGAAGGCACGCGCGCGTTCCTCGAAAAGAGGAAGCCGGCCTTCGCGGGAAAGTGAAATATGTCGAGAGTGTTTGAAGGGCAGCTTGCGGCTGCCGGACTGAAGTTCGCGGTGGTGGTCAGCCGTTTCAACAGCTTCATCACCGAGCGCCTGCTGGCGGGCGCTATGGATGCGCTCACGCGCACCGGCGCCAGCCCGGACCTGATCGACGTGATCAAGGTTCCCGGTTCGTGGGAGGTGCCGATGGTGGCCGGAGAACTGGCGCGCCAGCACCGCTACGACGCGCTGATTTGCCTGAGCGCGGTGATCCGCGGCGAGACTCCGCACTTCGATTACGTGGCCGCGGAAGCGGCCAAAGGCGTGGCGCACGTGGCGGCCGAGACCGGTGTGCCGGTGGCCTTCGGCGTGCTCACCACCAACACGTTGGAGCAGGCCATCGACCGCGCGGGAGCCAAGGGCGGCAACAAGGGCTTCGACGCTGCCATGACCGCGATCGAGATGGCCAATCTGATGCGAACGCTCCGGCAGGTTACCTAGATGCCCTCTCGCCGCAGGTCCCGGCAACGCGCCCTACAGATTCTGTTTCTGTGGGATGCCCGCAGGCAGCCGGTGGACGAGGCGATTGACGCTTACTACGACACGCTGTATTCCGAGGAGCATCCCGAGCGCGATCCCTTCGTGGCGGACCTGGTGCGCGGCACGGTGGAACACGTGGCCGAAGTGGATGAGCAGATATCCAAACACGCCGAGCATTGGCGCATCGAGCGCATGCCCGCGGTGGACCGCAACGTCCTCCGCCTGGCGGTCTATGAAATGACTCGCGGCGGCACGCCGGCCCCGGTCAGCATCGATGAAGCTTTAGAGCTGGCCCGCAGGTTCTCGAACGAGGAGTCCGTTCAGTTCGTGAACGGGGTTCTGGATGCGATCCACCGGGCAATGGCGCGGGGGGCTTGAATAGCCCAGCCGTACGAAGCCAATCGGCACTGTCGCGCGTCCAATGTAGCAGGTAGGGTATACTTTGCCTAATAAGGATGGTTCCCGAATGGCCCAGAAGAGGCGATCGTTGTTTGTCTTGCCCCTGATTGTGGTGGTTTTTTCTATTTTGGGCGGCTTTTACGGCCCCCGAGTCCTGGTGGCCGCCTCTTCCGACGCGGAAGCAGTCAGTTACCAAAAAGAGGTGGAGAGCTTCACCAAGGCCGTCGCCTTGGTGGAACAGAACTTTGCAGAGCCCCTCAACAACGATAAGGCCATTTACCGCGGCGCCATCCCGGGCATGCTGCAAACCTTGGACCCGCATTCCAACTTCTTCGACCCCAAGGAGTATCGCGCGCTGATCGAAGAACAGAAGGGCAGCTATTTCGGCGTGGGCATGACCGTCTCGTCGCGCAATGGCAAGACGGTGGTGATTGCCCCGTTCCCCGGTTCTCCCGCGTACAAGATCGGTCTGCGGCCCGGCGACATTATCTTCTCGGTGAACGACAAACCCACCGAGGGACTGAACACCACCGAGGTGGCCGACATCCTCAAAGGGCCGCGCGGCACGCAGGTCAAGATCGTCGTCTCGCGCGAAGGCGCGCCGGACTACATCAGCTACACCGTGGTGCGCGACGAGATCAGCCGCAAGACCGTTCCGGACGGATTCTGGCTCAAGCCCGGAATCGCTTATATCAAGATCCTCTCTTTTGGCGACAACACGGGACGCGAGTTGGACGAGAACCTGAGACGGCTGGGCGAGAACAATATCAAAGGTCTGGTGCTCGATCTGCGCGACAATCCCGGCGGGTTGCTGAAGACCGGGGTAGCGGTCGCCGACCATTTTCTGCAGAAGGGCCAGTTGATCGTTTCGCACCACGGCCGTGCGTCGTCGGAACAGCCCTACTATGCCTACAACGGGAACCACGGGCACGACTACCCCATCGTGGTGCTGGTGGACGGGATGTCGGCCTCCGCGGCCGAAATCGTTGCCGGCGCCCTTCAGGACCACGACCGCGCGTGGGTTCTGGGCGCCAAGACATTCGGCAAGGGCTTGGTGCAGACCGTGTATCCCATGGGCGACAGCACCGCGCTGGCGCTGACTACCGCGCACTTTTACACACCCAGCGGACGTCTCATCCAGCGGGACTACAGCAACAAGTCGTTTTACGAATATTACTTCCACAAGGATGCCGACGCGCGCAACCCGCTCGACGTGAAGATGACCGATAGCGGCCGAACGGTCTACGGCGGGGGCGGGATTACGCCCGACGAAAAATACGAAGCACCCAAGATTGCCGGCCTGGAAGTGGAGCTCTACCGCAGCGGCCTGTTCAGCTTTACGCGGCAGTATTTCACCAAACACAGCTCCAGCCTGCCGAAAGGCTGGATGCCCGACGATACGGTGATCAACGGCCTTCACGACTATCTGCTGGAAAAGGGCGTCAAGTTCACGGAAGCCGAATTCACCCTGGACCAGGACTGGATCAAGCGCTACCTGACCAAGGAGATGTACATCTACGCTTTCAACGTGGATGAGAGCGACCAGGTCTTCGCCCGCACCGATCCGGCAGTCGAAAAGGCTATTGACGCCATGCCCAAAGCGATGGCGTTGGCCAAGGGCGCCAAGAAGGTGATCGTCGAGCGCATGAACGGCCAGCGGCCGGCGACTCCGTTGCACGGAGCGGGCGTGGCGGGCAAGTGAACCACACACAGGCGGCCCCCGCGGGTAACCCGCCTGTGCCACAGCCGCAGATTGTCATTCTGGATGCGGGCGGGCAGTACTGCCACCTGGAAGCCCGCAGAGTCCGCGATCTCGGCGTCTATGCAGAAGTGCGGCCCAGTGAAATCCCAGCCGCGGAAATCGGCTATGCCAAGGGCATTATCGTCTCGGGCGGTCCCAGCAGCGTTTACGATCCGGGCAGCCCCACGGTCGACCCGGAGATCTTCGCGCACGGCCAACCGGTCCTCGGTATCTGCTACGGACAGCAACTCATGGCGCACCTGCTCGGCGGCCAGGTGACTCCCGGCGAGAAGGGCGAGTACGGTTTAGCCATGCTGGAACTGGACGAGACCAGCGACTCGCTGTTCGCCGGCCTCGCGGGGCGCCGGCAGATCTGGATGAGCCACCGCGATGTGGTGGGCGCCGTGCCCGCGGGCTTTTCCGTGGTGGGCCGCACGGAGACCTGCGCGGTGGCCGCCATTGCCGCGCCGCAACGGAAACTCTATGGCGTGCAGTTTCATCCGGAAGTGGTCCACACCGCGCGCGGGATGGACTACCTCTCCAACTTCGTCTTTCGCGTGTGCGGTTGCGAGAAGGATTGGGACCCGCGGCATCGTGTCGCGTTGATCGAACAGGAAATCCGCGAGTGTGTGGGCGGCCGCAGCGTCTTCTTCTTTGTCAGCGGCGGGGTCGATTCCACGGTCGCATTTGCCCTATCGACGCGGGCGCTGGGTCCGGATCGTGTGCGCGGCGTGTACGTCGATACCGGCCTGATGCGCGAGGGAGAAACCGAGTTCGTCGGCCGTATGGCGGGCATCGTTATCGAGCATGCGGAAGCGGAGTTTCTGGACGCCCTCTCAGGCGTCACCGACCCCGAGCGGAAGCGCCACATCATCGGCGAAGCGTTTGTGCGGGTGCAGGAGCGCATCATCGAGTCGCGCCACTTGTTGGACGAGAATTGGATCCCGGGTCAGGGCACGATTTACCCCGACACGATCGAGTCGGGCGGCACGGCCAAAGCGGCGGTCATCAAGACCCATCACAACCGCGTGGCCGGCATTCAGAAGCTCATGGAGAGCGGTCGCATTGTCGAGCCGGTAAAATCGTTCTACAAGGACGAGGTGCGCGAGATCGGCCGCGAGCTGGGGCTGCCCGCCGAGTTGCTGGACAGGCACCCGTTCCCCGGTCCGGGATTGGCGATTCGCTGTCTCTGCTCGGACCGCGATGCGGCGATCCGTTCCGCGCCCGAAGGCTGCATCATCCCGGTGAATTCGGTGGGGGTGCAGGGCGATTCGAGAACCTATGCTCCGGTGCTCGCGATCGATGCGCTGGACCACGACCGTGCGACCCGCCTGGCGAACAATGTTCGGGGCGTGAACCGCGTGATCGCGCCCGTGGAGACGCGGGTTCCGCTGGCGGCGATGCAGGTTCGGGCCTGCTCGCTGACGGCGGACCGTCTCGCGCGCCTGCGGCGTGCCGATGCCATCGTGCGGCGGCGGTGCCACGAGAGCGGGTACGATCGCCAGGTGTGGCAATTTCCCGTGATACTGATTCCGCTGGGGACTTCCGCATCGCCCGACTCCGTCGTGCTGCGGCCGGTGGATTCGGTGGATGGCATGACCGCCCAATCGGTCCCCATGCCGGGCGAACTGCTCCATGCGCTGTGCTCGGAGATTTTACAAGTGGAGGGGATCGCGGGAATCTTTTGCGACCTCACCAACAAGCCGCCCGGCACCATCGAGTGGGAGTGAAAAAAACCAGGGATTGGGGGTTAGGGTTGTGCCCTACTTCGCCGGCGGCAGCTTGATCTCGACACCGGAATCTTTGTTCAGCCGCGCGGTCAGCTCGCGATCCACCAGCGAGACCGACACCTGGTTGTGGGTGTTGCCATTTGTGAAGTAGTGCAGGGTGTCGCCTTCCACCCAATAGGCCACCGCCGAATAGATGGTGTGGTCCTTGAACGCGATCAGGTAATGAGCGGGTTCGCTGGCGGAGGTGTCGGGCGGCTCCCATGTCTGCGATTGCACGGGCGCCCCGGCCGGGTTGGCGTATTGGCCGTCGCCGGGGGGGCCGAATTGGTTGATGATCACCGGGGCCGCCTGCGGGGGATAGATCACGGTGACGCTGCCCTGCTGCGGCGCGGCTTGCTGCCCCATATAGGAGCTGTCATAGGAGCCGTCATAGTAGCCGCCATAATAGCCGCCCACGTAGATCGGATAGCCGCCATAGACCGGGCCGATGGTCCGGCTTGGACCGTGAAACCCGGACCTGCCCGGACCGTTCTGGTTGAACCCGTTACCGCCCGGGCGGAAGCCGGTTCCCGAAGGAATGACGATCCGCGGCGGGCTAACGACGGTGCCTCGATTCTGCGCAAAAAGGCAACTGGAGATTAAGAGGCCAAGGACGAATGCGGCGAGAGTTCTCATACGATAACCTCCCCTGAGGGCATTGTACCGCATGTGGGGCCGGCGGCAAGGGGGCGGCGGTACTACTTCTTCGCCGGGGGCGGTGGAGCTGCGGGCGCGACCGGATTCGTCTCGTCATACAGCTTAATGATGTCGTTGGTGATGTCGATCGAAGGATCGGCCCACATCACCGGGGACTGCGGGTTGCTGACGTCGGCCACCAGGATGACGCCATGCAGGATGGCATATTTCTCGATGACGGCGAGCATCTTGTGCCCGACCTCGTTCATGATCTTGCCCTCTTCCTGCTGCACCTCGGCGTTGAAATCCGCACTGTCGCGGTTCCACGCCTTGGTCTGAGTATCGATGTCGCCAATGAGTTTATCTTTGGCCGCCGGGGTCATGGTGGCGCTGCCCGCGCGCATCCGGGATTGAAGCGTGGCAAGGTCCGCCTGCTTCTTTTCCAGCGCCTGCTTCCGGGGGTTGAATCTGCTGGTAAGATCCTGGGTGGCCTGCTGGCCCTCCTTGGTGCTCAGAATCGCCGCCTGCACGTTGATGGTGGCGAGCTTGGTAGGGGCCTGGGTCTGGGCGCAAACCACCATGGCCCCTGCCAGGACCAGGCCCGCGTAAACAGCGAGTTTCACGGATGCCCGCACCACCTACTGCTTTTTCTGCGCGGGCGCCGGCGGGGTGGGCGCCCTGAGGCCCGGAGGCGGCGTCGCGGGCGGCTTGGCGGCCGGCGTGGTAGGCTTAGCCGCAGTAGCCGGCGCGCCGGTTTGCGGATGCGCCTGGTCGTACAACTTGACGGCCTCGGCGGTGATAATTGTCGAGGGATCGGCCCAGATCACCGTCTGCTGATTGCTGACGTCGACGACGATGGCGTAGCCGTTCTGGGTGGCGTACTTGGTGACCACGTCCATCATCTTCTGCCAGAGGTCGCCCATGAGCTTCTGCTCTTCCTGCTGCACTTCGGCGTCGAAGTCCTCGCCGTCGCGGGTGAGGTTCTTCTGGCCGGCGGTGATATCGTTCTGGATCTTGAGCTTCGCTTCATCGCTCAAGGTGGCGCTGCCCTTCCTCAGTTGATCCTGAAGGGCGGCCAGATCGGACTGTTTCTTGTCCAGATCGGACTTCTTGGGCGAGAACCTGGCCTGCAGTTCCTGTTGAGCTTTCTGACCGTCCTTGGTGCTCAGGATGGCGCCCTGCATGTTGATAATCGCGATCTTCGTCGGCGCCTGGGCCGGCGCTTGGGCCTGCGCCAGCGTGGCGATCCCCAAGACAAGGGCGGTGGAAACGGCAAAATTCTTCTTCAAGCTGAAAACTCCTAAGTGTGAAAATACTACCATATTGCTGTTAGCATTGGCGGCCGGCTGTTTAGAACGTCCTGCCGATCGTGAAACGGAACATCGTTCGCTTCTCGAAGAATGGATAGGCCTGGCCGTAGGATGCCACGGCGTTGTTGAAGGTGGCGGCGTTGGGGAAAGACGAGCGATCCGCCACGATGGGCGGCTGCAAGTACTCGCGTACGGTTGAAGGATTGTAGGCGAAATAAAGCCGGAACGGCGCGTTAACTACGGGCAGCATCACCTGTATCTCGAGGCCCGTGGAGGCCCGCGGCTTTTCCGTGCCGGGGGCGATTTGCACCTTTCCGCTGAAGCCCGCCTGCGGGAACTGCAAGTTCAGGTTGTCCACCTGGCTGGAGACCATGGTGAGCTGATTCGTCCGGAGAATCTTGTCCACGCCGGCATCGAAAAATGGCGCCAGCGTCACCGGCCCCACGATCGGAATCCGGTACTCGAAGTTCAGCAACGCCTGCGCGTCGCCGCCGGGCGTGATGAGCTGGTAAGTCGGAATGGTCATGGTGACATTCTGCGAAACGATGGCGCCGCCGCTGACCGTTTTCTGGGTGCGCGCGGACCCGTCGGAATTCAGCACATTGACCGATGCACTCGACGGTATAAACGCAATTGGAGTGATGCCCCAGATCTCGAAACCACGGATATCCTGTTCGCCGCCCATGAAGCGGCGGGAAAACGGCGGAACATATTTGCCGTCGTAGCCCGTAATCATGGAGCCCATGACGTGGAACGCGAGGACGTGGGTCCGGTGAAGCGGGTTCACGTGGAAGTACTTGGCGTCGATCGTGGGCGAGACGGTGTTCACGTTGCCGCCCAGGAAGCTGCCGGCAAAGTCCGCCGAGATGAACAGGCTGCGGCCGGCGGTGGGACTGATCGGATGGTTCACCGTATTATACGAATACGAGGGAGTGATGTGGCTGGTCCGGATGCCTTGCAGCGAATTGGGTCCGGCTACGCCGCTGAAATTGATGTAGTCGAAATAATTGGTCGCGGCCGTGGTCAACGTTGTGACGTTGGAAATGTCGTAGCCGTAAGTGATGCCTACGCGCGCGAAAGCGCGGTGCAGAGGGTAGCTCGCCGAGACGTTGAACCCGTGGCTGTTCTGAATGTAGTTCAGCAGGTTCTGAGACCCCAACTGGTTATACAGAGGGATCAGATTCTGGCCGGCCAGGATCGAGGCCTCGCGCCCCTGGTTGAAGTCGAACCGGCGCAGATAAACCAGGAATCCGAGCTGTAGCGGCTGGTCCAGAAAATACGGCTCGGTGAACCCCAGGCTCACATTGCGCATACGCGTGCCGAGCTGCGATTCAAGCGAAAGCGTCTCGCCCAATCCCAGAAAGTTGTTGGTGGAGTAGTTGAACCCCACGAAGCTGCCCGCGATTCCCGAAACACCGCCATTCAATCCGATGGAGTTCTTCCCGCGCTCCTTGACCTTGAGGGTGATGTCGACGGTGTTGGTATTGGGATTGGTCTTGATGTCGGCGGCCTCGTCCTTCTTCAGCATCTCGAAATACCCGAGCTGGTTCAGGCGCAAGATGCTGTAGTCCCACAACTGGGTATTGAACATGTCGCCTTCGTCGAGCAGGATCTGGCGCCGGATGACCTTATCGCGCGTGGTGGTGTTGCCCGAGAAATCGATGCGCCGGATGAAGAACTGCTTGCCCTCATCCGCCGTGATGGTGAGATCGATCTGGTCGGTGTTGGGAGTGAAATCGAAGGAAGGCTCTGGAACAAAGTTGATGAAGCCGAACTGGCCGTACAGCTTGCGCATGTTCTCGAGGCCCTTGCGCAGCTTCTCGGTGGAGAAGACATCGCCCTGTCGCATGCCGAACAGCGGCAGCAGCACCGCCTCGGGCTCGCGGAACACTTTTACGCCCACGAAGTTGGCCTTGGCGAGGTGGTACAGCCGGCCCTCTTCCACCGGAATCTTGATATTGGCGGCGATGCCCTGGCCGCGCGTGAGGAACAGCGGGAGCCGCCATCCGTGGCCGCCCGTGGGGAGGATGGTGACGGTGTCCTCGAGCGTCTTGGCCTGGAAGTAGCCGTGGTCCTGGTACCCTTGCACGATGCGCTGCTTGTCCTCTTCGAGCTTGGCCTGGTCGAACGTTTTGGCGAAGAGATTCTCGGCGACGATCGAGTGCGGAACGCCGTACGGATGCAGGTTCTTCATCTGCCAAATTACCCACCGGGAATCCAGGGCCTTATTGCCGGCGATATCGATTTCCCCCACCTTGACCTTCGGGCCTTCATTCACGTTGAACGTCACCTTCAGCGAGGAAGGCGGGATCTGTTCGATCTGCGGGTCGACAGTAGCGTACTGGCGGCCGCGCTCCGCGAGGAAATCTTTGATTTCAATGGCGGCGCGCTGGACCTTGTCGGGTTCGTACTGCGATTCCACCGAGAGGGGAACCTTGCGCTCCTTGAAGCGATCCAGGATTTCGGACACGGTTATGGAGTGGATGCCCTCGTAGTTGATGGAGCGGATGACGCGGCGTTCGGTCACCACGAAGCGCACAACTATGCCGTTACGGCCGGGCTCGGTTTCGAGGCGGACGTCGTCGAACCGTTTGGTGTTCCACAACAGCATGAAATCGCGCCGTATTGCCTCGTCGCTGTAGATGTCCCCCGGCTTGGTGTAAATCATCGCCTTGAGGGTATCCTGGGGCACCCGCCGGGCGCCGCGAATCTCGATCGATTCGACCGCTTGTCCCGTGAGCTGTTCCGGGGTCAAGGTCGCCGGCTTGGGCCCTTCCAGTTGGGGTTTGGCCGGCTGCGGCGTTTGCAGTTCGGGTTTCGCCTGCTCGACCGGCGGCGCCTCAAACGGGTTCCGGGCGGGCTGCGGCGGAGTCTGCGGCTTGGGTGGTTGTGCGGGCGGCTGTTGCGGCTCGGTTCCCGCCGGCGGCGTAGGCGGTGGCTGCTGCTGTGGTGCATCTTGCGCAGCCAGCGGAAGCAGACTCCCTGCGCAGAGACAGGCCGATACGACGACCAGGCTGAAACGCCTGAGAAAACTCATGCAAGCATACCTTTCCACTCTGCGCGCTGACGAATTCCTTGGATGCACGGGAAACACCACTTGGTTCCGATGGCTCTCGAAGACGCTAAGTCACAATTTTAGCGAATCTTGAGGGCCGACAACAACGAGTGGCCCGAACTACAGGTGTGAACTTGCGGCACAGCATTTGGATGGGGTCGGGTTGAGCCTGGTGGCCCCGCACCGAAGAGGGGAAAAACCCTGGTAACTGAGAATCGGGAGCGACTGGGCGCCCCGCCGTGACGTCGAACCCCAAGGCTTACGCCTTCGATCCCAAAACTTCCAGGGCCTTCTTCACCACCGGGTCGTCTTCCATCTTCTTCTTCTGCTGCTGTTGCAGTTGTTCCGGTGTCAGCGGAATGGGCTCGCCGTTGTCGTCGTAGTCCACCTGGACCTCCGCCTCGGCCGCCTGGGTCCCCGGCGTCACACCGGTGTCCTGGATCGCCTTGCCGTTGGGCGAGTAGTACTTGGCGACGGAGAGAATGATGGCGCTGCCGTCGTCCATGGTGATGGCCTTACGCTGCGCGGCGTCGCCGTAGGTGCGCTCGCCGACCACCTGCGCGCGATTGTTGTCCATAAGGGCGGCCGCCATGATTTCCGCCGCGTCCGCGGTGCCGCGGTTCGTGAGAACCGCCGCCGGCAGGCTGGTAATCGCTTTGCCTGGATCCGCATCGAAGTTCTGGCGCGGCACGCGCTGGCCCTGCACGTAGGTGATGTGGCCCTTGGTCAGGAAGAGATTCGCCATCGCGATGCCATCGTCGGGCGAGCCCGTGAAGCAGTTGCGCACATCCACCACCAGCTTCTGCGCGCCGTCTTTCTGGAGCTTGGTGATGGCGGCAGCCACGTCTTTCACCAGCACCGGGGACAGAGCGTCGATGTTGATGTAGCCCACTTGCCCGGCCAGCATTTTGCTCTCGATCGGCGGAAGAACGACGCTCGCGCGCGTCAGCTTCACCGTCTGCGGCTCGGGCTGGCGCACGCGCACCACGCTCAGTTCCACGGCGCTTCCCGCTTCGCCCTGCATCAGCATGGTGGCGTAGGCCAGGGGCATATCCCGCGTGGCGATTCCCTTGATGCTCTCGATCATGTCTCCCGTCGTGAAACCGGCCTTGGCGGCTGGAGAATTCGGCACCGCGCCGACCACCCCCACGTAGCCGAACTTCTTCGACAGCACCAATCCGATGTCGGCCCGCTTGAGGTCTTTGTTCTTGAGGTATTCCTTGTACTGATCCGCGTTCAGGTAGCTGGCGAACGGATCGATGGCTTCCAGCAGGCCGTTCAAAGCGCCCAGCGTCACGCTCTTCATGTCGGGCTCTTCGACGTATTCGCTCTTGATGTGCGCTACCACGTCGCTGAAGACGCCAATGTGCTTCAGGGTGTCGTCCGAACTGGACGCGCCCTGGCCGAGCACACTCCCGACTACCAGCAGAAGCGTGAGACACGATGACGCGCTCACTACCAAGTATTTGATACGGCTACTCATAGGTGTTGAAAGCTCCGAAGGCCCTTGCAAGTCATTATACCAGCACTACCGGGCGGATTTCTCCCACTCGATTGGACGCGCAGCGGTGGGGTTCGGTTCTAAGATTTACCAGCCCATTCGCGCCTACCAGCCCATTCGCCCCCGGAGCCCGGTAATGTGCGCGGCGTGATGCCGCCCGTGCCACGCGTACAGCGCCAGGTTGGTATCCAACCGTACCAGCCCGAGCTCCGAGTGGCGAAACCGGCGCTCGAAATCCGGCTCTGCCAGATTTCTCAATAGCGACACCCAGCGGACGTGCAGGCCGTCCAGAAGCGCCAGCGACATCTCGACCGGGCCGGTGCGGGCATCGGGCAGTTCGGCCCACTTCTCCTGGTCGTAGCCTTTGACCGCGGGCTCCTCTTCGGTGAGAGCCAGGCGAAACCGCAGGTAGCTGTTCATGTGGCTATCGGCGACGTGATGCACCACCTGCCGCACGGTCCACCCGCCGGGCCGGTAAGGGGTATCGAGTTGCTCGTCGCCGAGCCCCCGAACTGCCTCCCGAAGGCGCGACGGGGTGGCCTCGATCTCCGCGATCAGTTGTGCCCTCTCCTCCGCCGCGACCGGTTTGTTGAAGTCGAATCTTCCGATGGGATAGCTCAGATCCATGACCCGATCTTACCGTAGTAACGGCCGCCGGCACGATTCTTGTACACCGCGCCTAGAACGTGATTCCTACGAAAAACTCGGCCTGGTTTTGATTACTGTTGAGCACACCACTCAGATTGAAATGCGGAGACGCCCATCGCGTGTACCGGATCTCGGGAGAGATGTGAATCACCAGGGCGTGCACATCCACTCCGGCGCCGATCACGAATCCCATCGTGGTGTTGTTTGCGAGCGACGCCGGTTTGGACGTACTCGTGGTTGACGACGTGAGGGCGGGAAGAATCGTCTGGGTGATGGTATCGGTCAGGCCGCTCAGGGTGTCCCAAGCCACGCCCGCATCCGCGTAGAGCCGCACGATCCTGGTGGGAAAGCGGTACTTCAGCAGGACGGGAAATTCCCAAGAACTGGAAGTGGCCTGGTCGGTGGTCGTGGTGCTGGCGGAGATCACGCCCTGCACAACGGTCTGCGAGAGATGGTCGGTGTAATTCAAGTGGCGATAGAGGACGTCGCCTTCGATGGCGAAGCCGGCGGGCAGGCGGATCTCGGCGGTGGCGCCGATGATGTAGCGGTTGGGAACGCTGGCACTGACATTCTGCACGGTATTGATGAAGTCCGTGAGAGGCACTCCCGCCTTCAACCCCGCCGTAATTGGCTGCGAGAAGGCGGAAACCGCGCCGAGCAGGAACAGGAACAGAGGTCTCATGATCCCGAGTCGTTTCATGATGATCGTTACGAGCCAACGGGTCCGGCGGTTTCCATTGTACGAAAGCCCGCGGGATGAAATCACACGCGCATCGAAAAAGTCTCGCCGAGGTAGATGCGCTTGACCTCGGGGTCGCGCTCCAGCGCTTCCGGACTCCCGGCGCGAAAAATGCGGCCGTTGTTGATGATGTAGGCGCGATCCGTCACCACCAGGGTCTCGCGCACCGCGTGGTCGGTGATGAGGATGCCGATGCCCGCGCGCTTCAGGTCGAAAATCGTGCGCTGCAGCTCCAGCACCTGGATGGGGTCGATGCCCGAGAAGGGCTCGTCGAGCAGCAGGAAGCTGGGACTGATGACCAGGGATCGCGCGATCTCCACCCGTCGGCGTTCTCCGCCGGAAAGCATGTAGGCTCGGCTGCGCCGCACCTTTTCCAGGCCCATTTGATCGATGAGCCGATCCATGGCCTCGCGGCGCTGGCGCAAGCGCATGGGCAGCGTCTCCAGGATGGCCATCAGGTTTTCTTCCACCGTCAGCTTGCGGAACACGCTGGCTTCCTGGGGAAGATAGCTGATGCCGCGCCGCGCGCGTTGGTACATCGGCAGACCGGTGATATCCTCCTCATCCACCAGCACGCGGCCGGAATCCGGGCTGATCAGGCCCACGATCATGTAGAACGAAGTGGTTTTGCCGGCGCCGTTCGGCCCTAGAAGCCCGACCACTTCGCCCTGCTGCACAAACACCGAGACATCGTCCACCACGCGGCGTCCGCGGTAGGCCTTGGAAATCTCTTTCGTCTCGAGTTTGCTCATGAGAGACTATTTGCGCTGGATGCGGCTCTGACCGGGCTTCGCCGGAGACCCATTTACCAGCAGCCTATCATCGTTGGCAAAATAGGTCAACTCGGTGCCCTCGGTGACGTCCTGTTTGCCACTCAGCTTGCGCTCCACGAGCTTGGGCGCTCCGCCCTTCAGGTAGACCTTCTGCTGGTCGGTATAGTATTCGGCGTGCTCGGCGCTGCCGGTCCGCGTGGCGAGACGCGAGTTCTGGACGATCTCGACGGCGCCATCGGCGAAGGCCCTTTCCAGCCGCGAATCGGCGCCCGACTCCGACAGGAACGCCTGCAGCGTCTTGGCCTTCACGTTGAGACCGGGACGACTCAGCGCTACGCCGCCCGAGTACACGGCCAGGCGGTTTGCCTCGGTGTAGACCAGGTGCGGCGCATGCACCACAGTCAGCACCGGAGCCGTGGCCTTCTTTTTCTGGCCGGACTTTTGATTCTGCGGGCCGGACATCCGATCGTCCTTTTGATCCTCGTCCTTGGGCTGCTCCCACAGATTGGTGACCACGTTGCCGTCGGCCACGAGGCCGCGCTTTTCGCGATCCAGGTCGATTACCGAGGCCTGGATGCGGTTGGCTCCCTGCCACATGCTGACATCGCCCTCATAATGGATCGTGCGGTTGTGGTTGGACGACTCCATCTTGCGGGCCTGCGCCTGCATGGGCTGATCGCCCGAGAGCATCTCGGAATTTTTCTTCTGGTCCTTCTCCGGGAGCCGGCTGGAGTTCACCCCGCCCTCGGCGACGAAGTCGCCTGTCCGCTCGTCCATGCGGACGTGGTCGGCCGAAGTGGAACCCGTGGAATCCCACATGCGGGCGGAGGTCTCGAGCAGAATCAGGTTCTTGTCGGCATCCAGGCTGGCCTTGGCGGCGCGAGCCCGGCGGTCGCCCTGCTCGTAGGTGAAGTCGCCCCACTGTTCCATGGAGGCCATGTGGCTGGTCTTGGGGTCGAAGTGCGCCAGCATGTCGAGGCTGGCGGTGACCGAACGCTTGCGATTGGGGTCGCGTTTGAGCTCGTCGGCCGAAGGGTCGGTCATGGTCTTCACGTTGGTGGCGCGAAAAGACTCGATGCGGTTCTGCGGGCCGTAGGCGATTACCATGTCCTTGCCGTCCAGCGTGCGATGGTGCTGCGACGGCAGGTTGGGCAGGAATTCCAGCGACCCGGGCGCGTGCGTGACCAGGCTCGAAATCTCGTGGCCGCCTTCGCGCATCTCCATTTCGATAACCTCGCTGCGCAGCACGTGCGTCTCGCCCGGCTCGCGGCCCGGCGCCGGCACCGGCTTGGAGGTCACCACGCTGTTCCCCGAGGAGGTCACGCCGGTGAGGACGCTCTCGCTGCCCACCGCGTCGAAATTCAGCTCGACGTGATTCGCGGTGACATCCGTCTCCGTGGCTTCGGAAGTCGAGACCAGGTGCGCATTGGTTTGCGCGGTGATCTTGCTGGCCTTGCCGTCGTCGTCGAAATCTACCCAAAGCTGGTCGGCGGAGTAAACCAGCTTGCGGTTGGGGTAGGTATCGGTGCCGTGGGCCTTGCCGGCTTCGATCTTGCGGATTTCTTTGTGGCCCGCGCCGTCGTCCTGAAGGTGGATCAAGACGTTCTCGCCTTCGACCACCGTGTTCTCGCGCGTGAGCCGGCCCCACGGCTTGAGCATGATTTCCGATCCGGCCTCGTCATATTCCAGGCTTCCACCCTCGATCTTCATGAGCTTGGAGTGGGGACCGATGGGCTTCCAGTCCACCTTCACGTCGCTTTTCATGAAGAGCTGGTGGGTGGCGGGATCGTAGGTGGCGCCGGTGGCGGTGCCGTCGCCATGCTCGAAGGCGAAGCTGGACGCCCGCTCGGTTTCCGCGCGGCCGTTGGTGTCGTAGGTGACCCCGGAAGACTTGATCGAGACCGGCGTACGCTGAGGCTGGCCGGCGGCGGGAGGAGCGACCGGTAGATTCAGCGTGATTTCGACGTCGCCCTCGGAGTAGAGGTGGTGATCGTCCTTGAAGTACGAGGCGGCGGCGCTCTTGACCAGGTTGTAGGCGTCGCCTTTCTTATTGGGGATGTGCAGGGTGACACCTTTGAGATCGACGCGGGCCGAGTCCTTCTGCTCCTTGAAGTCTTCGGCCCAGATTTCGGCCTTGGTGCGCCCGGTTCCGCTTTGGGTGTCGGTCTCGGCCAGGTGCCAGGCTTCCGACGTGGAATTCAGATCGAGCGGCAGCGGCGCCGGTTTCACCAGAGCCTGATCCTGTTCGCGCAGTGCGATCTTTTGGGCTCGATACCTGGCGCCAATGCCGCAGACAATCGCGACAAGAATCAGCAGCAAGAGCCACCGCGTGCCTCGCATGGGGTTAATTCCAGTGTAGCGCGGGTAACGCCGGCGGTCTTGCCGCCCGGCCGGCAAAGGGGCGAACCGCTACCTCGATATGACCGGCGCCCCCGCCCGCCCCATCAACTTCCGCACCTCGGCCCGCAGGGGCTCGACGCCGCGCGCATAGATCATCTTGTAGGCCGCGCAGAAATAATCCAGGTCCTCGAACCTCGCGTGCGGGCCGTGGCGGAATTTCGGGCAGCCGCCGTGGCAGATAGACTGGTACTCGCACACCTGGCACTCGGGATGGGCTAGCGTCTTCTTCGACGCAAAGCTGTAACGGCGCGTTCGGCGCGCGATCTCCGGCCACGAGTCCAGTACGACGTTGCCCAGCTTCCATCCGTCCTCGACAAAGAAATCGCACGGGTACACGTCGCCGTTGTACTCCACCACCACGTAGCTGTCGCAGGTCTCGTGCATGGTGCAGGTGCCGGGCTTCTGCCCCGCCAGAGCTTCGGCAATGTTGTCGAAAAGCCGAATGCGCACTTTGCGGCGATCCGGCCACCACAGGTCGAACAGCTCGCACAGGAAGCGTCCGTACTGCTCGGGCGAAATCGTGAACGGCATGGGATTGCCCTCCGCATCGAACTCCGCCAGCGGGATGAACTGGATGTGGTCGATTCCCAAGCCGCGATAAAAGCGGTACAGCTCTTTGGGCCGGTCCACGTTGGCCTGGCTGAGCACGCAGAGGATGTTGAATTCCACGCCATTCTTTTGCAGCAGCCCGACGCTTTCCATCACGCGCTTCCAGGTGCCGCGGCCCTCCTTATTAAACCGGTATCGGTCGTTCATCTCTTCCGGGCCATCCAGCGACACGCCCAGCAGCCACTGGTACGAGCGGAAGAGGTCGCACCAGTTCTTGTCCAGCAGGATGCCGTTGGTCTGCAGCGCATTGCTGACGGTCTGCCCGTCGCGCCCGTACTGCTTCTGCAGCTCCACCAGCTTCTCGAAAAAGGGCAGGCCGGCCAGCGTGGGCTCTCCGCCCTGGAACGCGAAAACGCTGTTGGGATACGAGTAGAACAGGTACGTGTCCACCAGGCGTTCCAAGGTTTCCGCGGTCATGCGCCGTGCCGGCAGCGCCTTGTAGGGGTCGGCATCGCGGTCCAGGTAGAAGCAGTAGCTGCAATCTAGGTTACACACCGCCGAAGCGGGTTTGATCAGAATCGAGGTGATGCGGGGCGCCTGCCCCAGTGCCGGCTCGACGCCGTTCGCGCTCCCTACGTAGAGCGGGAATGGATTCGACCCGGTCCCCATGGGGAGAGTGTAGCACTGGCCTCAGCCCCCATGTGCTCTAAAAACGGTCCAATCGCGGGTTTCTGAACGAAAGCACAAGCGCGATAGTTCCGCAAGACGCTCAGACTGGTGGAAGGAATCCCGATCAGGTTCGCCGCCACCGGGTTGCGCGCGATCTTCTCGTGGAGCGACACGAAGTGCCCGTCAGCGATCACATATTTGCGATAGCGCTTGGCGAGGTCCACGTAATTGCCCTTGGGAAGGAACGCCATGCGCAGGCTGCGCAGGTAGCCCCAATGGCCGAGTTGCGGCCGCCACGTGGGACCGATGGAGGTCGGCCCTCCCGGCGGATGTGAGAAGGTGTACGCCGCGTCGTCCGGGGTCTCCACGATAATCATCATGGCCGCGGGGCCCTTCTGGAAGCCCCACCAGGACATGGACCAGCACTCGACGAGGTTGCTCTGGATGATGCTGGTATCGTTGACGGCACGGTGAATGGGATGATACCGCGTGGGCCAGGTGCGTGGCAGCAACTCGCCCTCGTCGCTACTGAGGACGGTGTAGTCCACATCGCGGCCGTCCATCGCGGCGGGCCAGTTCAGTTCGCGAATGGAAGCGCCGCGCTCTACGGCCGACACTTCGAAATCCAGATCCTCGTCACCGCCTTCCATGGCCACGGTCAGGTATAGCCGGAGCCCCAGCGGCGCGCCCGGGGCTTGCAGGCCGGTGGCGTGGAACCCGTCCAGGGTGATCTTCACACCAGTCTTGAACCCGGCCTGGTATTCGACGATCTGGATGTCCCGGGCATCCGCCAGCCGCACGTTGAATTCGTCGTCGAAGGCGCGAACCAGCATGTCCTTATCGGCGGAGGGAACCATCTTCCAAGCGACCGCTCCGGCCTGAACGGTGAGCGAAAGGTCCTTCTCGTCCAGCACGGCGGTATTCTTCTTGCCCGCGATAGTCCACTTACCCGCGGCGCGGGAGACCTTGGCGGGGGGTGCGCCCCATTCCTCGGGCGTTACCTGGGCGATCGACGGCCAGCCCGAAAAAGCGAGAAACGCAATTGGTGGCAATAGGACTAAACGATGTCCGAGCACCACGGTCCTCCTTTCACAGCATGGTTGCCAAGATGAAGGGCTACGATGAGGGTGTCAAGTCTTCATCGAGAAGCCCTGGCCATCGCGCCGGGATTTTCTTCTCGGGACCATTGTAGCGAGTTGCCGGATGCACCGTGAACTCTGCTTGGCGATGAAGGATCTGCGGTACGTTTAGCTGACTTCAAACGGCCTGCCGCGATACGATAAAGAATCAGGCCTCGTGGATTACGGTGCGATAAGTCACTCAGCCCCGCCTGGATGTGCGATTCCCCTCGATTAAAACAGTAGCCCCCTGCCTCCGGCATCCGTCCCCGAAACCATGGAACCAATATTTGTAGTTACAGGCGCAACAGGCAACACGGGATCTGTCGTGGCGCGGAAGTTACTGGCTACCGGTAAGAAGGTTCGCGCGGTGGGCCGGGACGAAGGACGTCTGGAATCCCTGACCGCCGCCGGCGCCGAGCCTTTCGTGTGCGATCTTACGAACTCAAAGGCGCTGGCGCGAGCGTTCTCCGGAGCGCTTGCGGTCTACGCCATGATCCCGCCGAACATGACCAGCCCGGATTATCGCGGTCATCAGGACCGCATCACCGATGCGATGGCGGCGGCGCTAAAGAAAGCGCGCGTGAAGTATTCCGTGGCGCTGAGTAGTGTTGGCGCCGATCGAAGTGAGAAAACCGGACCTATCGTCGGCCAACACTACCTTGAACAACAGTTCAATCAAGTCCCCGGGCTCAACGTGCTGCATCTGCGCGCGGGTTACTTCATGGAGAACCTCCTGGCGCAGGTAGCCATCATCAAAGCCACCGGGTACGCCGCCGGCATGCTGCGGCCCGCCCTGCCGCTGCCCATGATCGCTACCCGCGATATCGGATCTGCCGCCGCGGATGCTCTATTGCACCCGACCTTTCGCGGCCATCAGACCCGCGAGTTGCTCGGCCCGCGCGATGTGAGCATGGCCGAGGCCGCCGGTCTGATCGGTGCGGAGATCGGGAAGCCGGAACTGGAATACATGCAATCCGCGGAAGGCGATACCCGCGGCGTATTGGTCCAGATCGGCATATCGCCCAATGTCGCGGATCTGATCGTGGAGATGTCCGCGGCCTGGAATTCGGGCCTGCTCGCCGCCTCCGAAGTCCGTTCCGCAAGCAACACGACCCCGACTTGCTTGGAGACCTTCGTGCGCGAACAATTTGCGCCCGCATTTCGTGGCATGGCATCCGGCGGGGCGCGTAGCAATTCTTCCATCGAGTAGGCTGTGGAACCGAAGCGCGACCGCAGGTCGCGATTGAGCGGGGAAGAATGTCAAGTCCAAGGGCCAAGCTCATGCGGGAAACGGCGCCCGAGTCCCCTCCCGTTTTCTGGCGAACCGCGCAACGGGAGGGACACGGAAAGGGCCTTGGACTAAGCTGGTAGCTATGCGGACCGTGGCCCTGATGATCTGTGCGGGGATCCTGTCTGCGGCCTTCTGCCAGGATGGCGGAGAATCCAAGGAGATGGCGATTCCCGCCCTACCCTTCTATGACTGGGGAGCCTGCCCATACGAGACCTGCGCGTATCGTCAATGGACCGCGCATCGATCAGTCACGGTGTACGATACATGGAAACTGGAGCGCCGGCCCATCGCTCAACTCGCGGTGGGAGACCAGGTCACTGGCATCACCGGTGCGGTCGTCACGTTCCAGCCGGGCCTGATTCGCATGGATCGCGACTTGCCGGACCAGGATCTCCGGCGTGGAGATAGCGTTCTCACCTACGCCTATCGCGGCGAAGGTTTTTCCGCGGTCTGGTTCAAGGGCAAGTATCATTCCCTCTTCGACATCTCGTTCGCGAAATGGCCGGATGGCACAGGCTGCGGCGGCGCACATTGCGCGGCCACTTACATGGACCTGGGCAGGAAGTCGTGGTGGGCCGAGGTCAAGCTGGCTTCCGGCCGGACGGGATGGGTGGAAATGGACCTCGCTCAAATGCCGATCAGCCTGTTTTAACCCGTACACCGAGTGGCAGCGTCTTCAGGCCTCCGGGCCCCCGGGCCCCCGGGCGAGCGGCGCCGTGAAAGCCTTCGCCATTCAATCCAGCCAGGCTTCGTGCAGATGCACGGGCTTCTCCGGCACCGCTCCGAAACGCCGCTCGCGCCCACGAAATTCCTGCACCGCGGCGACCAGGTCGTCAGCGCCGAAGTCGGGCCACATGGTGCGCGAAAATACCAGCTCCGCATAGGCCGACTCCCACAGCAGAAAGTCGCTCAGGCGGTGCTCGCCGCCGGTGCGGATCAACAGGTCGACGGGCGGCCCCAGAGCTCTCCCCAAGGTATCGAGGGAGAGTTCCGCGATTCCGCGGGCAGCCGCCAGAATGGCGTCGCGCGCCGAGTAGTCCACTGCAATCCGCAGCCAAAGCCGCGTGCCGCCGGCGGTCGCCGCTTCGGCCCGCGCAATCGCCGCGCACAGCGGGCGGTCCAGGCGGTCGCGCCGGCCAATCGCCTCCACCCGAACGCCCTTCTCTGCGCACCGCGCCGTCTCCTTCTCCAGGTAGAGCGCCAGAAGCTGCATCAGCGCGTCGACCTCCGCCGCCGGGCGCCGCCAGTTGTCCGAGGAGAACGCGAACAGGGTCAGTATCCCGACTCCCGCATCCGGGGCCGCTTCCACTACCCGCTCCACGGCCTCCATGCCGGCGCGATGGCCCGCCACTCGCGGCAGACCCCGCGCGACGGCCCATCGGCCATTCCCATCCATGATGATACCAGTGTGCAGAGTACTTTGAAATGTAAAGTATTTGGGCATAAAAAAAAGGACCTCAGCGGTCCCGCATGGCCTGGATCAGCGCTTCCATGTGATCGAGATACCGCTCCAGGGCTCGCCGCCCGGCGGCCGTCAGACGGTAGTCCGTGCGCGGCATGCGCCCCGCGAACGACTTGGTGCACGACACGTAACCAGCCTCCTCCAGCTTGCGGGCATGGACGCTCAGGTTGCCGTCGCTGGTGTCGAGCAGTTTCCGGATCTCGACGAAGGTGAGGGACTCGTTGACCGAAAGCGCGCTCAGGATACCCAGCCGCAGGCGCTCGTGGATCAGACGATCGAGTTTCTCCGCCGTTACCGCCGCTGGAATTTCTACCGGCGCCAGTTGCGGCTTCTTCTCGCGCCTCGCCGTATTCTGCTTACCCGCCATATTTCACCGCGATAATCGTTCCAAAAACGATGTGCAGGCCGCCGAAGCCGGCTGCCAGCAAGATATCTCCCCTGGTTGGCGGCAGCAGCAGGGCCGCCGCTCCGGCCGCCATGAAGCAGGCGCCCATCAGCGGCACGACGCGCACCGAGGCGCCGCCGCCCGACACCACGCCCGTCCCGTAAAGCAGCAGCCACGTTCCGGGCAGCAAACCTGTGAGCCCGGCCCGAAACAGCACCGCAGTCAGCAGTGTCGCCGCCAGCATGGCCGGCGCGGAGCCGGCGATGAACTTGCGGCCCGGGCCCGACAACAGCGGCATATTCACGCGCCGGGATTTGAGTGACACCCCGGCCACGCCGATCAGAAGCGCCACCAATCCTTCCGCGATCCAAACGGCCAGCCATGCGCCTGCGCCGGTCTGCCGGTCCGCGACCCACGCCGCCGCCAGTGCCGTGGATCCCATCAGCATGCCGCCGATCCCCGGGACCGCTGTGAACGAACCTGCCCGCTCCAGGGTCTCGCGGATGTACCGCAGATTGTCCATCGCGTGCGCGTGCAACTCGATGGGCTCGGGGCGCGGGGTCGCCATATGCCTCATCATACGCCAGCGGCGTCCAGGTTTCAAGTACTTTCTGCTGCAAAGCGACATACGGTGCTGCACAGCCAGGAAATTTGATTGCTGCAAACCGCTCCCCGGCATTGGTAGGCGATACACTTGATGGAAGGAGAAACTGCGCGGTAGGCCCGGCGATGCGAGCCAGGTCCGCTGGCAAAGGTATTTGGCGTACCAGCCTCAAGTATTCGGAACCGGAGCCGATGAGAATCCAGGAGTCTAGAGCGGGGCCAAAGCGTACTCGAAGGGATCGGCACCCAGGGTGAGAGACGTTCATTTCAAGGCAGCGTTGTCCGATGTGAACTCCCCGATCGTTCAACGGCGTTCGGGCAAGATCCGTCCGCTCGCGCAGCCGCCAGTCAATCGGCTGTTACCCGGTCTGAGTTTTGCCTTTCGGGAAAACTGCACGGAACCGACGGACATCCTCGAATCTGGAAAGCTCATGGCGAGGGCTCTGGCTTCGGCACTCCATGCCGATGAGCGGCTTGCACTTGCGCGCACGTTCTGTGCGTCCGTGATCGGAACGTACTGGTTTGAATCGCAGCGGGAATATGCAGCGCCATGGGCGCTGCCTAATCATTTCCTACCCCGTCCAAATACCGACATCGACGAGCCCGCCGCATCTCTCGCCGAGGCTATGGGAAGCGCCGCGGCCCGCCTCGATCCAATCCAGGCGAGCTATCTCATCGGTGTGACCTATACGGCCATGCTGCCCGATGAAACGAGGTCACGGCTCGGCGTCTATTACACACCCCCCGGCTTGACGGGCCGTCTCCTGGACATGGCGACGTCCGCGGGGGTGGATTGGACTTCGTGTCATGTCTTAGACCCTGCGTGCGGGGGAGGAGCATTTCTGGCGCCGGTGGCAGCCAAGATCGTCGCTGAAAATCGAGCGCTCTCAGCGCGGCAGCTCGTGAAAGCGATTGGGGACCGGGTGCGGGGGTTCGAAATTGATCCTTTTTCCGCGTGGGCCTCTCAGGTTTTTCTGGAGGCTACCTTGATGGGGGTTTGCCGTGAAGCCGGCGAACGCCTGGCAACCGTCGTCGAGGTTTGCAACAGCCTGTTGAGGCGGGCCGGAGACCCCGCCTACGATCTTGTGATCGGGAACCCTCCATACGGTCGTGTTACACTGAACGCCGAAGTACGGGAGCGCTTTCAGCGCAGCCTTTACGGGCACGCAAACCTCTACGGACTGTTCACCGATCTGGCCGTTCAGTTGACCCGGCAAGGCGGCGTTATCGCCTATGTGACACCGACGAGCTTTCTTGCCGGTGAATACTTCAAAGCGCTCCGGACTGTCCTCGCTAGGGAAGCTCCGCCCGCAAACATCGATTTTGTTTCCGTCCGAAAGGGCGTTTTCGACGACGCTTTGCAGGAAACGCTTCTGGCTACGTATCAGCGTTCCAAAACGGCCGGCAACGCATCGGTTCACTTCATCTCCCCCGTCGATTACGAGCACGTGGAGGTGAAACCGGCTGGCACCTTTGCGCTTCCGGTTCCAGTCGGAAATCCGTGGCTGATTCCCCGGACAGCGGACCAGGAGCACCTTATGGCGTGCCTCCGGAAAATGAAACACCGGCTTGGCGATTACGGTTACGAAGTGAGCACAGGACCTCTCGTGTGGAATCGCCACAAGAAACAACTTTCCTCACGACCCGGCGAAGGAGTGCTGCCGTTAATCTGGGCGGAATGCGTAACCGCCAGCGGAAGGTTCGTTTTCCGAGCGGACAAAAAGAACCACGAACCGTATTTCATTCCGAGACGCGGGGACGACTGGCTCATTTCCCGGAAACCCTGTGTCTTGCTGCAACGCACGACGGCGAAGGAACAAAACCGGCGTCTCATCGCTGCGGAACTGCCCCGGAAGTTTCTTGCGGAGCATGGCGCTGTCGTCATTGAGAATCACCTGAACATGATTCGACCGATCAACGGCGCTCCGGCGGTACCGCCGAAGGTGCTCTCGGCCTTCCTCAATACAGAGGCCGTTGATAGAGCTTTTCGATGCCTGAGCGGAAGCGTGGCGGTCTCCGCTTATGAACTGGAGGCGCTTCCTCTCCCCCCGCCGGAAGCTCTGGCGCCGATCGCGGAGCTGATCAAGAGCGGTGCGGATCGGCCCGCGATCGAGGAGGCGTGCTCACGCCTTTTTGCGGAGCAGGCATGAAGACGGAGCTGCCTCCGTTGCTTCCGGTAGCGGAAATCCAAGAACGGTTGCTTGAGATCTTTCCGGAAGGAACACCGAACAGGGGTTATTGTACGCGGGAGATCGCGGCCAAAACCGTGTTCGTGATGTTGTACGTTGGGGCGGTTGAAGACCGCGGCTGGCTGCGACCCGATCAGGTGACACGTATGACCGATGCCCAAGCCCGGCTGAGCGATGACGCCTCTCGCCTGGCTTGGACGAAGCAATCGCTGAGCAAGAAAGGGCATGACATCACTGGTCGCTGGTATGCCGTGAACAGCCGCGAACCCATAAGAGACGAAACCCTCCGAGACGGGCTGGTTCGAACCGGAGCGGCCGTCGTCAGGACGGATTTGCCTACGACGTCGGCGGCGCCCCGATACGCTTTACGTGCGTCGTTTGCGGGGCTGTTCGCTCCGAGTCTGAAAAGCGATGGGCTAAGAGAAGCGATCGCGAAGTGGCAGAGCGAGAATCTGTCCGCCGGCGCACTCGCGCGTATTCAACTGGTCGGAAAAGGCGCAATTGCGAGCACGGGCGGGGTGATGGTGACATTTCCGAACGGCCAAACCAGGCGACTTGCACTCGGGCCAAGCTCCGTTATCTCCAAGGCTGTTATCGAGGAGTTCTCCAGGCGATTTCTCGGGCAACCCGGCGTCATTTTCCTGAGCGAGAGCGGCAACAAAGTTCTGAAGCGTGATGATGTCCTGGCCAACGCGATTGGGCTCAAGATCCCGGCCGACAAGTATCTGCCTGACATTCTGCTGGTCCTCGGCGCTCGCCAGGAGTTGACCACTTCTGCTCGTTTAAACTGGCCCATGCCGAGAACACGATTTGGCGCAGTGCAAGGAGGAGGCCAGCGATATCATCCA
>Ga0209517_10002226_pt1 | contig 27769 bp, 22 predicted proteins | sample PeaSoiMetSII2010_FD_187695 | JGI IMG/M metagenome (GOLD analysis project Ga0209517, IMG submission 187695) | Peat soil microbial communities from Weissenstadt, Germany - SII-2010 (SPAdes) (version 2) | ecosystem: Environmental > Terrestrial > Soil > Wetlands > Peat | place: Germany...
GCATCTGGATCGAAGTCCATTCATCAAAGTTTGGTGCACACCAAGTTGGGAAATGGCCAGTTGCACCACAGGCTGCTAGGGTCAGAAAATCGTTCCCTCGCTTCTTTCTGTTCTCATCACGTCATGGCTCTGGAATCGGGGCAAAGATGAAGACCATCAATTCCACTTCAGCCAATGAGCGCGAACCCAACCACACCCCTTACGAATCAGTGAATCTGGATCTGTTGCGCTCCGTCGCCGTGCTTCTGGTTTTTGGAGCTCACTATTATGACATCCAGAACGCCGCGAGCCTGAACCTAGGCCATTTTGGGGTCTTGGTCTTCTTCGTTCACACTTCTCTTGTCCTGATGTGGTCGCTCGAGCGGTGCAGCTTCCGGGGACCGCATCTATTTGCGCAGTTTTACGTGCGGCGCGCAATGCGGATTTATCCCTTGAGTATAGTGGCCGTACTCCTGGGATACTGTTTCGATGCGCGATGGGTACCGGTCAATCTCTGGCAAAGTCTTACGCTGACGCAGTATATGTTCTTTAAAGGTACACCGACGTTTCCGCCGTCTCTCACGCCACTTTGGTCGTTGCCGCTGGAAATGGAGATGTATCTCGTGCTACCGGTGCTTTTTCTGGTGCTTAGGAATAACCCTGTGCGGCTCCTGGCCGCGATCTGGGGAGTCTCGGTCGCGCTCTCCTGGGAGCAACCTCGATTTGGGATTGGATTTCTAATCTTGAGGTACTTGCCATGTTTCCTCGGCGGAATCATGGCTTGGCGACTGATGAGGGATCGGGATCGTCGACGGTTTCCCGCATGGATGTGGCCGCTCGCGATTGTAGCGGTCTCGTTGGTCTGGAAGGTCTTTTCCACTGAGCAGTACATTCAGCTTTGGATCGCTGCAGTCGGTATCCTTCTGGGCCTCGCTATTCCCTGGTTTCGCGAGATTTCGGCGGTCCAAGTTGCGAACGTCGCGAAAATCATCGCACGCTACAGCTATGGCATTTACCTCTCGCATTTTCCAATTATGGTCTATATTATGAGCGGCACTGATCATCACCATCCCCGGTTTAAGTGGATCCCTCCAATGCCGACGATCAGGCACTTTGCCCGTCCGATCAACGGTGTTTTGGTCTTGGCGCTTACTGCTGCTGCGTCGTTTGCGCTGTATCACGGAATCGAAGAGCCGGGAATCCGGATTGGGAGAACGTTGGCGCGATGGCTGGCTCCTTCGAACAAGCCAAAGGAATTAGGAGCCCCCGCCAATGAAGACCGCGGAATCGCGATTTGCCAAGACAGCACTCAAGTCACCTGAAATTTGACCGTGACTTCTTTCGAATTGGGGTTTTGACTTGGACGGCCCCATGCCTGCACCCACTTAAGCTCCGCGGTCGACAGGTCTCATCGACCCTCGCTTGCGTCTATTTGGATCTGGAGTTATCATGCGACGACGCTTTTTCAGGAGATACGAAGGATCTAGATCGCGACCATCAAGCACCTTACGCGCAGCAGAGTGATTGGATGCCTACGGAGTGAGAAGAAAGAATGCGAACCGCCGAAGGCCGAACATCTGGGGCCTCCACCGTAAGAGCAGCCGCGCTGCTGGCTCCGATGCTGCTGGTTACGGCGTGCAGCTGGCTGGTGCCGTCGCCTCTCGCCACCGTCGAGTGGACAGAGACGCGCCAAACGATCGATGGGTTCGGAGGATCGGTGGCCGACTTTCTTGTGCCTTTGTCGCCTGCGCATGCAGATTTTTTCTTCACTCCGACGGGAATCGGCCTTTCGATTCTGCGTATTCAGATTATTCCCGACCTGGCCACTTGCAATGCCGAATTCCACCAAGGCGGATGCAGCGATTCCAATGGACAAATCCTGAATGGCGAACTGGAGACGGCAAAGCTGGCCGTGGCCCGTGGCGCGATGGTAATCGCCACACCGTGGAGCCCTCCTGCCGCGTACAAGAGCAATAACTCGTTTAAGAACGGCGGTTCCCTACTCCGCTCGCACTATACCGATTGGGCGAAGGATATATCGACTTTTGTTGCGATGATGGCGGAGAAGGGAGTACCCATCTATGCGGTGAGCGTGCAGAACGAGCCGAATGTGAGCATAAACTACGGGTCGTGCATGTATACGGCCCAAGAGATCCACGATTTTATTCCTTATCTGGCTACGGCGCTGCACGCGGCTGGAGCCGGCTCGACAAAGATCATGATCGCGGAGGAATCGAGTTGGTCGGACGATCTGGCGTCGGCCACAATGGCTGATCCCGCGGTGGCCGTGCAGGTCGGCATCCTCGCGGCGCATGGCTATGCAGGCAAAATCCAACCGCTGAACGTGAGGGCGCCCCGGGTGTGGCAGACCGAGGACAGCAGCCAGTCGGATACGTACGATGGGAGCATCGCCGACGGAATCGCCTGGGCGCTGAAGATTCACAGCTTCCTGAAGGATGCGGGAGTGAACGCGTGGCTGTGGTGGTTTCTCACTGATATGCCAAGCCAGGGTGAAGGGACGGATAATGCCGCGCTGACCGACATCAAAGGGAACATTCCCAAGCGCGCGTATGTTTCCGGGCAATGGAGCAAGTTTGTGCGGCCAGGCTGGTCGAGAATCGAAGTCAGCTACCGCGGCCCCTTAGCGATCACGGCCTTCAAGGACACGGCAGGGCGGTCGTTCGCCATCGTCGCGGTGAACGCGTGGCGCTGGCCGGTGAGCCAGAAATTCTCTTTCGATGCTGCGGCAGCGACACAAGTTACTCCGTGGATCACATCGGGACAGTGGTCTCTTGCTGCTCAGGCGCCCGTGCAGGTGAGCGCGGGCGGATTCAGTTACGAGTTGTCGGCGCGCAGCGTAACGACCTTCGCCGGCACTGCGGTTCCGGCCCGGTGACGCAGGCAAAGTGCGGAATAGAATGCATGAAGATCAGCGTCGTCTTGTGCACGTATAACCGTTGCCAGAGTTTGGCAAATACGCTCGAGAGCCTTGCTGCCTCCGTGCTTCCCGACTCCGTGGAGTGGGAGCTTTTGGTTGTGGATAACAATTCACACGATCAGACTCGCGAAGTGGTCGAGCAGTTCTGTCGCCGGCACCCCGAGCGCGTCCGCTACCTCTTTGAGCCGCGGCAGGGCAAATCGTTTGCACTCAACTCTGGGATCCGTGAAGCTCGCGGTGAGATATTGGCATTCGTGGACGACGACGTGAGCGTTGAGCCGACTTGGCTGTACAATCTCACGTCGGTTCTGATGGACAGAGAGTGGGCCGGCTCCGGCGGGCGCATTCTTCCGGCTCCGGGGTTTTCGCCTCCTCGCTGGCTTGCACTCGATGGTCCGCGCAGCTTTGGTGCTGCCCTTTGTGCCAAATTTGATCTGGGAAATGCACCCGGCGAGCTAAAGGACGCTCCCTTCGGGACAAACATGGCATTTCGCAGAGAACAGTTTGAAAAATATGGAGATTTCCGTGGAGATTTGGGTCCCCGCCCAAGCGAAACACGAAATGAGGATACAGAGTTCGGGCGTCGCGTGATGGCCGGCGGAGAGCGCTTGTTTTATGTGCCTTCAGCCGTCGTCTATCATGAGGTCCACAAAAGTCGGGTGCGCAAGCCGTTTTTCTTGGCCTGGTGGTTCGACCACGGGCGAGGTGAAATTCGGGAAACTGGAGAGATCCCAGGCACTTGGGAAATTCTGAGAATACTTGGCAGGACGCTTCGGACTGCCGTGGGGTGGGTGCTTTCATACGATCCAGAGCGCAGGTTCTACCGCAAGTGCATGGTATGGCGCGCCGCTGGAACATTAGTCGAATCCCGCCGGCAAGCGAAGCAGTCAGGACACAAAATGAAGCGGCAACCGGAGAGCGCCTAGGAGCCTCGACATTTTCAGAATAAGAGGAGGAATATCACCTTAGCTCCGGCCCTCCCGCGAACGGAGTCGCGCGCTGTGGTCTTGTAGTGGGGCGCCGCATCACGACCCTATGGGGCGATTTCTCTCTGCGCATTTGCAGAGTATTTCTCTCCCGCGGTGCACAATGGGTTTAGAGACGAAAAGCCATGGAGAACTGGTCGGCAGCCGCGTTGCGGACCATGGGAAGACCTCTCCTGGAGGGTTCGGTACCTTTTCGCCCTGCATTCTCCCCCCCGTACCCCCCCCGTTTTCGCCGCAAACCTATGAAACCAGGGCGGTTACATTAAAAATGACCTATCGGGCCCTATGAAAACAAAGGACTTACGAGTTTTTCGCTTTTTCCCATCTTCCAAAACAACGCACTTACGGGCTGTATGATCTGGAAAATTACCCCTTTTCGGCACGTTTTCCTCCCGTGGCTGAGGCTCCGCTCGCCCGCAAGCGAAGGAGTCAGGATACAAAATAGAACGTCAACCGGAGAGCCTGTGGTCCTGTATTGTTCGCAGTGGAATATCTTATTGAGTAGAGAGTGATTCCCGTCTTGCTTCTCCCTGGTTGCGCGCGCTATCGTCTCTCAGATGCTCTTTTATGAAACCAAGCTACCGGGCGTGTTCGAGATTCACCTCGAGCCCCATTCCGACGACCGCGGATTTTTTGCGCGCTCCTGGTGCCGGAAGGAGTTCGAGGCCCACGGCCTTAACCCGCGGTTAGTGCAGTGCAATGTTTCATTCAACCTGCGGAAGGGAACCCTCCGTGGCATGCACTTTCAGGCGCCGCCTCATGCGGAGGCCAAACTGGTGCGCTCGACGAGGGGAGCGATCTACGACGTCGTACTGGATATGCGGCCGTCATCGCCCGCATATAGAAACTGGATCGCGGTCGTCTTAACCTCCGCAAACCGACATATGGTCTACGTTCCAAAGGGATGCGCGCACGGCTTTCTGACCCTCGAAGATGAAACCGAAGTCTTCTACCAGATGTCGGAGTTCTATGACGCAGAATCGGCGCGCGGGGTGCGCTGGAATGATCCGGCGTTCCAGATTGCATGGCCGGAAAGAGTAGAAGTGATCTCCCAGCGGGATGCGGCCTACCCTGACTTTGAATAAGCCTATGAGCCTGTTGAAGGAGTTCGAGCGGAGGGATCTGGGGGAAATCGGCCGCGATCTTCATGACTTCGCAGCGAGTCTCTATCCAATTTGCCGAAGCATTACCGGCAGCGGAATCAGGCGGACTCTCGCCATGATTCAGGATCGGATTCCGCTGCGCATCCACGAGGTGCCCACAGGGACTCCAGTCTTCGATTGGAACGTGCCGAAAGAATGGAACATTCGGGACGCATATATCAAGGCGCCTGACGGAAGGCGCGTTGTCGATTTCCAGCAATGCAACCTGCACGTGATGAATTACAGCATCCCGGTGCACGCGACAATACCATTGAATGAGATCAGGCCGCATCTCTTCACAATTCCGGACCATCCCGATTGGATCCCTTATCGCACGTCCTACTACAAGGAAGACTGGGGATTTTGCCTATCCCATAACCAGTTGGCTGAACTCAAGGATGCTGACTACGAGGTATGCATCGACTCGACGCTCGAAGACGGGCAGTTGACGTATGGAGAATGCTATGTGGCCGGGCGCTCTTCAGACGAGGTTTTGATCTCATGTCATGCTTGCCATCCGTCGCTGGCGAACGATAACCTCTCCGGTTTGGCCGTGGCCACGTTTCTGGCGGAACATCTGTCGGGACGCGATCTCCACTACTCTTACAGGTTCCTTTTCATTCCCGGAACTATCGGCGCCATTACCTGGCTGGCACAAAACCGCGAAGCAAGCGAGCGCATCCGACATGGTTTAGTGCTGACGTGCATTGGAGATGCGGGTGGATTCCATTACAAGAAAAGTCGCCGGGGCAATGCCGAGATTGACCGAGCCGTAGGTTGCGTTCTCAGGGATTGCGGCGAATCATCTGAGATTCTTAATTTCTCGCCTTATGGATATGACGAGCGGCAGTACTGCTCACCTGGTTTCAACCTTCCTGTTGGTTGTTTGATGAGAAGCGTCTGGGGAACTTTCCCTGAGTATCACACGTCCGCTGACAACCTTGATTTCATCCAACCAGCGCAGTTGGCTCGATCACTGCGCCTGTGCGCTTCCATCTTCGACGTGCTGGAAGGGAACCAGTCCTATCTGAACCAGAATCCTTACTGCGAGCCGCAACTCGGCAGGAGAAACCTGTACCGCAGCACCGGCGGAGATTCAATTAGCATCGAAATACACGCTCGGTTCTGGGTTCTGAATCTGTCCGACGGAGAGCACTCTCTGTTGGACATTGCGGAGCGGTCCGGAATGCCGTTTGCCGCCATTCATGATGCGGCGGAACTCCTCCGCGAGAACGGCTTGTTGAAGGGAATCGTGGGCGTCGAGAAGGCTCCCTGAACGAGAGTGGTCATCTCCGAGATGTGGATTTGCCGATAGGAGTTGTATGAAGGTATTGCTTACAGGTCATAAGGGCTATATCGGCGCCGTGGCGGGGCCCATTCTGCGGTCCGCCGGGCATGAGGTCGTCGGGCTGGATGCAGATTTGTTCGCCAACTGCGATTTCGGCGATGAGACTTGTGACATTCCAGAGATCCACAAAGACCTTCGCGATCTGACCTTGGCCGATCTTGCGGGCTTCGATGCGGTCGTGCACCTGGCTGCATTGTCGAACGATCCGTTGGGAAATCTCAATCCGCAGCTCACATACGACATCAACCACCTCGCATCGGTGCATCTTGCAAGACTTGCGAAAGACGCGGGGGTAACGCGCTTCGTGTTTTCGTCCTCTTGTAGCACGTACGGTGCCGCAGGCGACGATTTCCTGGACGAGACATCCGACCTGAATCCCGTCACGCCATACGGTGAATCGAAGGTCCTGGCGGAACGCGACATTGCAACGTTGGCCAGTGACGGTTTTAGCCCGACTTATATGCGCAATGCGACCGCGTATGGCGTGTCGGCGCGGCTGCGTCTCGACATTGTGTTGAACGACCTGGTCGCGTCGGCGTTGACTACGGGTAGGGTTTACATCAAAAGCGACGGGACGCCGTGGCGCCCGATTGTTCACATCCGCGACATTATCGCGGCGGTCGTCGCCGTACTCGAAGCGCCGCGCGAAGTGGTTCACAACCAGACTTTCAATGTTGGCCGCAACGACGAGAACTTCCGCATTCGCGAACTAGCCGATATTGTTGCCGAAGTCGTTCCCGGCTGTCACGTGGAGTATGCTCCGGGCGGTGGGCCGGATCTTCGTTGCTATCGCGTCAGCTTCGACAAGATCAACCGCCTGGTGCCGGCGTTCCGTCCGCAGTGGACGGCGCGCATGGGGGCTCAGGAGCTTTACGACGCTTACCGCAGTGTTGGACTCACGGCCGCGGATATCGACCATGGGCGCTACATCCGCATCAGGGAGATTCGTCGCCTGCAGCAGGCCGGGATGTTGGACGGTGCCTTACACTGGACTGGCCGGTATGCTGAAACCATCGTACGCGCCTGACGAGGATTGCAAGCAGACCATGACCACGATGACAGCGCTTCAGGGAACTGATATACAGATTACGACCAAACTCTGCCGATTTTGTGGCGCGGGCCTGTACCGGACGTTTGTCGACCTCGGGATGTCTCCGCTTTGCGAAACCTATCCCTCGACCGCCGAATTGAATCACGGCGAGGTTTACTATCCGCTGCACGTTTACATCTGCGAACAGTGTTGGCTGGTGCAGTTGGAGGAATACGAGAGTGCAGAGAACATCTTCAGCGATTATGCATACTTTGCCTCGTTTTCCGATTCGTGGCTGAAGCATTGCGAAAAGTATTGCAACGAGATGCAGGCGCGCTTCTGCCTTGGAGCGAAGAGTTTTGTGGCTGAAGTTGCGAGCAACGACGGCTACCTTTTGCAGTACTTTGTGCGTCAGGGTGTGCCTGTGCTCGGAATTGAGCCGGCCGCCAACGTAGCCAAGGCCGCAATCGAAAAGGGCGTTCCGACGCTAGTGCGCTTCTTCGGCGCAGAGTTGGCCAAAGAGCTTGCCGCCGAAGGGCGCACCGCCGACCTCGTCATCGGGAACAACGTTCTCGCGCAGGTGCCCGACCTTAACGATTTTATTGAGGGCCTGAAGATCCTGCTGAAACCGGAAGGCGTTGTTACGCTTGAATTCCCGCACCTGCTTCGATTGATCGAGCACAATGAGTTTGACACGATTTACCACGAGCACTTCTCCTACTTCTCCCTGATCAGCACGGTCACAATTCTGGAGACGCATGGGTTGCGCGTATTCGATGTAGAGGAATTGAAATCGCACGGCGGCTCGCTCCGCGTGTTCACGTGTCGCGCAGAGGCAAAGACGCATGCTGTAGCGGAGAACGTTGCGCGGGTGATGTTAGAGGAAGAAAAGGCTGGTCTTCGCACAGTGGATGGCTATAAGAACTTTGCACAGCAGGTGAAGGAGACAAAGTTGGCGCTGCTGGAATTCCTGCTTAAGGCCGCCCGCGAAGGCAAGAGCGTTGCTGGCTACGGCGCTCCGGGCAAGAGCGCCACGCTACTGCACTATTGCGGTATTGGAAAAGACCTCATCGAGTATACGGTAGACCGAAGTCCTTACAAGCAAGGACGTTTCCTGCCGGGTACGCACATTCCGATTCACCATCCGGACCATATCCGCGAATCCAAGCCGGACTATGTCGTAATTTTGCCTTGGAACCTCCAAGACGAAATTATGAAACAGCTGCAGTACATTCGTGAGTGGGGCGGACAGTTCGTCGTGCCGGTTCCCAAGGCAACCATTCTCTAATAGCAAGGAGTGACGGGGCCGGCAGAAGGCGGAACTGACATACGTATGATGCATTTGAGATTCAACTCTAAAGATGAGGGAGGCCTGAAGATTCTATGTCTAGGAGCGCACTCCGACGATATAGAAATCGGCTGTGGAGGGGCGATCCTGCGCTTGGCCGAGCAGTATCCGGCCTGCGAGTTTCACTGGGCCGTGTTCAATGCGGTTGGTCCACGAGAGGCTGAGGCCAGGCACGCGGCACAGTTGTTTGCCGGCTCGCGCTTACAGGGCACGCTGTTGAAGACTTTTCAGGACGGGTTCATGCCCTACGTCGGTAGCGAAGTGAAAGCGACTTTTGAAAACGATCTGAAGCGGCTTTCTCCCGACATCATCTTCACACACAACGGCAACGATTCCCATCAAGACCACCGATTGATTTCGGAACTCACTTGGAATACCTTTCGCGACCACTTCATTCTGGAGTATGAGATTCCGAAATATGACGGCGACCTAGGGCGGCCCAGTGTTTTCGTGCCTCTGAAACGGGAGATCTGCGAATCGAAAGTTGGATATCTCATGGATGCCTTTCAGTCGCAACGGACGAAGCGCTGGTTCCAGCCAGAGACGTTTCTTTCCCTGATGCGATTGCGGGGAATGGAATGTGCCGCTCCAAGCGGCTTTGCTGAGGCTTTCTATTGTCGTAAGCTGGTGTTGTGAATAGCGGATACCAAGGAGCGAAGTCCCTTGCATCCCCGCGACTTTGAACCTGAGTACAACTATTGCTGAGTAGCTCCTCAATTCTCCAGTTATGAACGGATGAGGAATCTTGGGGGGTACCTGTTCCAATCGTAGAGAGAGCCAAGCGTCGCGCAGAAAGGTTACGCAATGACTATTGATTGCTGCATAAATAATGCAATGATTTAGCGCAAAGAAAAGGGCAGCTCGGACTGGGCGATGCAGCCACGCAGTTTCTCCGATGAGTTGCGGATGCCTTCGATGGAGTCGAGGATGTCTTCCATCAGTTCGTCCACATCGTTGGGGCAACTGTTTGCCAGTTCCTGTTTGGCCAGGGGCCAAATTCCTTCATCGGGGTTGAGTTGTGGAGCATAGGAAGGAAAGTGCTCGATGCGAAGGCGGCGATGTTGGCGCAGAAGTTGTTCGATCGGCGCTCCTTTGTGCGTCGAAGAGTTATTGAGCAGAACGATGACAGGGCCGCGCAGGTGGCGCAGCAGTTCACGCAAAAACACACAGACCTTATCCTGCCCGATGTTGTCATAGAAGAGCAGGTAGTAGAGGCCAAGACGATGCCGCCTGGGGCTTACGGAAATTCCCGAAATGAGTGAGATCTTGTCCCGCCGTCCCTGACGATGACGATGGATGGGAGTTTGTCCCTGCGGAGCCCAGGTTCTGACCACGTTGGGAATCAGCAGGAAGCCCGATTCATCGGCAAAGACGATATGGGCACCCAGCCGTGCAGCGTTTTTTTATGCGCGGCCATTCTTTTTCTTTCCAGCGTTCGATCTCTTCTTCATCGCGCTCCAGCGCACGCCTTTCCGGCTTCTGCGGAGTCCAGCCCAGGCTGTGCATCAGGCGGCCAATATGGTCCGGGTGATAGCGGACTCCGAACTCACGCTCGACCATCTCGGCAATGCGGGCCGTGGTCCACAGATTGGTTCGGTAGCCCTGCGCCATCGGTCTCTTGAGCAATAGGCGGACCAGACGCTTTCTCTCGGCGACTACCAGCTTCAAGGGACGCCCCGGAGAGAAGCGCACTTGCAACGCTCCGATTCCTCCCTGTCGCCGCGCATCACGCCAACGCATCACAGAACTCGGATTGCATCCCATCCGCCGTCCCACCTCGTTCAGAGATAACCCTTCTCTGCGCGTCTTGTTGCCGACACCGCGGAGGCTCGAAAACCGACCGGGCTGTTGAACGGCAAGTTCCTGCGTTGTAAAAATGCCCGGCGATCCAAGGTGCTCTGTGCGCGCGTGCTCACGCCCAACTCCGATACCAGCGGGTCCGGACGAACGCTGTCGAGGGCGATTGACTGAACCACTACTGTCCGGTTAGAAGTCGAACAGAATCAACTGGTTGCCAGTGCCGTGTAAATCGATTTTGGAGTCGGATGGCTGAAGTGTCTGTAAAATGGGGTTTTCTCGAAGAGAGTTAGGCTGAGAATCTGTAGGATTTGGTAGAGACTGGCCTCCAGACCGAGCCGCTTGCGCACGATGGCGACCAGCACATACATGCTGACGGCGATCCAGATCTGGGTCTTGACCGCATTCTCGCTGGTTCCGTAGAAGGCCTTGATGCGCAGGTGCTGCTTGATCCATTTGAAGAACAGTTCCACTTGCCAACGCTGCTTGTAAATCTGCGCGATGGTCAGCGCGGGCAGGGTGAAGTTGTTGGTCAGAAACACCAGTCGCTTGCCGGTGACGGCGTCGAAGTAGCTCACACGGCGAAGCGCGTCGGGATACGCCGTGGCCGAGCCAGCGGTGGCCAGGACCACGGTCTGATCTGACCGCACGCCAGTGCTCTTGTCCACCGGATGCGAATAGCGACGCTGGAGCAGCACGTTCTTTTTGGTTCTCACCACGAAGAAGGCCAACGAGAGGGTGAACGCATAAAGCCGCTCGAAATCGATGTAGCCTCGATCCATCACATAGAAGGCTCCGGCTTCTATCGAAAGCTCGTCGAGGATGTTGACGTCGTGCATCTTGCCGTCGGAAATGCGAATAAACGTGGGCATGTTGCCATGCAGGTCGAGCAGCGTGTGCATCTTCACCGCGGCTTTGCGCTTGCGGAATTTGGCCCGCGGAAACAATGCGAGGCACAGATCGATAGTGGTCGAATCGAGCGCGTACAGGCTCTGATCGAGGTCCAGGCTGATCGGATCGGCGGCATAGAGAGGCCGTGCGATGTCGATCAGGACGTGCGCGAAATCGGCAAAGATGCGCCAGTCGCGCGACTCGTTGGCGTCGGCCAGAGTGGAGCGGGCAACCTTGCCACGAAAGCCCATGTGGTACCGCTTGGCGCCCAGGACGCGAAGGCAGGCCTCGATATCGCGCAAACTCTCGCGGTAAGTTAACTGGGCGAAGGCCATGGCCAGATACTGGTCCCAGCAAGAAAGGCTGCGCAAGCCGGCATTGCCCTGATAACGTGCCACGCAACGACGAAACTCGCGGTCTGGAAGAAATGACATCAGTTGCTGAAAGATGGTGTGGCCGTGGTTCATGCACCATCGTCAAACACTGGCGCCCATGCCACCAGTGTGACGAACCACAGCGTTGGCTACATCCCCACCTGAGGCTTTACAAGGATATCGTGGGAGCGAGCACCTGTTAGCATACAGTTACCTGTTTCACCGAAATCTACGCTAGGAGTGACCTTTGACAGTGACTTTCTTGGATAGAACGCTTGAAATCAAGCAACGAATCGAAACTCGTGATGCACGCATCGGCATTGTCGGCATGGGCTACGTCGGCCTCCCGCTCGCTCTTCTATTCAGCGAAGAGCGCTTCGAAATTATTGGCTTTGACGTCGATTCCCGCAAAGTGGAAACACTGAACCAGGGCGGATCGTACATCGTGCGTATCCCCGGGGCGGAGATAGAGTCGGCCCGGAAGAACGGCTTCACTGCAACTGCGGATTACGCGCGGATTGCCAAGATGGATGTCGTAATCATCTGTGTGCCAACTCCTTTAAATGAGTATCACGAGCCGGACCTTAGTTACGTAACCGGGACAGTGAGCAGCATTGCGCCTCACCTGCAGGAGGGGCAACTCATCATCCTGGAAAGCACAACCTATCCGGGCACCACGGAAGAGGTAGTTGTCCCTCTCTTGGAGAAGGGAAATCCTGCCGGCCTTCGGGTGGCCCGGGATGCGGTGAGCCAAGGCTTCTACGTTGCGTTTTCTCCCGAACGGGAAGATCCGGGCAATGATTCGGTGGCGCGGCGCGATATTCCGAAGGTGGTGGGCGGATGCGGTCCGGCCGCCCTTGAATTGGCGTCCGCCGTGTACGCAAGTATCTTCAACCGCACCGTCCCTGTCTCTTCGCCTGCGGCTGCAGAGATGACGAAGCTCCTGGAGAACATCTACCGGTGCGTCAACATTGCGCTGGTGAACGAGCTGAAGCAGCTTTGTATGCGAATGGACATTAACCTCTTCGAAGTGATCGATGCCGCCAAGACCAAGCCTTTTGGCTTCCAGGCCTTCTATCCAGGACCCGGGCTCGGCGGACACTGCATCCCCATTGATCCTTTCTACCTCTCCTGGAAGGCCAAGCAATTTGACTTCCACACACGATTCATCGAGCTTGCTGGGCAGGTTAACCTCGGCATGCCCTATTTCGTGGTTGAGAACATCATCGAAGCAATGAGCCAGCAGGGAAAAGCCTTGCACGGCGCACGAGTCCTGGTGCTTGGTTTGGCTTACAAGCGCGACATTGACGACCTGCGGGAGTCACCCTCACTGACAATCATCGAACTGTTACAAAAGCGCGGGGCGCATGTCGAATACAACGACCCATTCTTTCCCTCAGTCGGTCACGGACGGAAGTACGCGTTGAATATGACCAGCACGCCACTAGATAAAATCCCTGAATTCGACTGTGTGGTGATCGTGACCGACCACTCACAGTACGACTTCTCGTGGATCGTTGACAAGGCTAAGTTGGTGGTAGACACACGCAACGCGACCAAGGGGATCGAGGCTGGGAATATCGTGAAGTGTTGAGGGACCGCGGTTGGGATAGGGGACAAACAGTCCAGGTTTCTTTTCGCGAATCCGGCTCCGGTTTGAACAACTGCGGACCTGCAGAAACCTTATCCCGAGAGAGAAGCCCACATTCACCGCAACACTGCGGTGCTGGAGTCTTCAACTTCGTTGCCGAAAGTCAACCCCTTCTACCAAAGGCTGGTAAGCAGGGAGATAGGTTTGTTTGAAGAATGAATGACAAACACTGCGATGTTGCCATCGTTGGAGCTGGTATTGTCGGGCTAGCCGTCGGATTGCAACTCGTCCGTAGATATCCGGACCTGAAGGTCATCAATCTCGATAAGGAGAGCGAAGTTGCCTGTCACCAGACGGGACACAATAGTGGTGTCATGCACTCTGGCTTGTATTACAAGCCTGGCTCGCTTAAGGCCCGGCTCTGCGTTGAGGGCAGGGCGGCCTTGATACAGTTCTGCGAGGAGCATGCGGTCCCACACGACGTTTGCGGTAAGATCATCGTTGCAACCGAAGAGCGGGAGATACCTGGGCTCAATGAACTTCTGCGCCGCGGGCGCGCGAATGGCGTATCTGGCCTACGCGAGCTTGACGCGGACCAGATCCGTGAGATCGAGCCCTACGCATCGGGCCTGCGCGGTATTCACGTTCCAAGCACAGGCATTACAGATTTCAAGATGGTCTCGGCCAAGTATGCAGAGCTGATCAAGCAAGGTGGGGGTGAAGTTCTTACTGGCTCCGGCGTCTCGCGCATTGTGCGTGAGGCGGGCGGGATCGTTTTGGAGACTGCCTCCGGCACCATGCACGCGCGTTTCGTCGTCAATTGCGCCGGATTGCAGAGCGACCTCATCGCCAAGATGGCGGGTGCGAGCCTTGGGCTCCGCATCGTCCCGTTCCGCGGTGAATACTATGAGCTCGTCCCCTCCAAGCATCATCTCATCAAAGGCCTGGTGTACCCAGTAGCCGATCCCCGCTTTCCATTCCTGGGAGTGCACTTCACCAGGCGCATTCACGGAGGTGTAGAAGCTGGGCCGAATGCGGTGCTCGCGTTCAAACGCGAGGGGTATACCCGCACTTCGTTTGACCTCTCGGACTCACTCTCGACTGCTTTGTTCCCTGGGTTTTGGAAGATGGCCTCCCGTAACTGGAAAAGCGGAATGGGCGAAATCTACCGTTCCTGGAATAAGCAAGCCTTCACGCGCGCGCTGCAGAAGCTGCTGCCCAGTCTGACGGAGGAAGACATTCAGCCGGGAGGCTCAGGCGTGCGCGCTCAGGCACTGGATAGTCACGGAAACCTATTGGACGATTTCCATTTTGCCTATCAGGATCGGATTCTCCACGTTTGCAACGTGCCCTCCCCTGCGGCTACAGCTTCGCTCGTGATCGGCAGGGAGATCGTCTCGACGCTCGGCGGAAATGCCGAGTTTCAGAAAGTGCAGGTTGTTGTGAAGCACGATATCCCAGCAGCTTGTAGCAAATGAAAAGAAGTGGTTTTTAATTGAAGTGCATTGTTTGGTTTCATGCTAAGCCCGAAAGGAGGTCTCGCGGCTCTCCTCATGAACAGGATGGTCTTGCGGCGATGGGGACGAGTTGAAAACCGGGAGGATTCACATGTTTGCGAAGGCGTCTTTCATGGCCTTGAGCTGGTTGTTTGTTTTCCCGTATGAAGACACTCCTGCTGTTTGCAGTGCCGTTGACGAGTAGGAAATAGACGCTGCCGGCCAGTCTGTGGGTTGTTGCAGTGGTTCAACGAGAGTGCTGTTGACGTGAATCTCTACGATTTCAAGCGGGTCAGTTCCTTGTTGATTTCCGCGGCGTCGCGATAGTTCGGAGAGATCTTCAGGACCAGTTCAAATTGCTTGCGGGCCAGCGCTGGCTGATCCGTTTTCTCGTACACCATTCCGAGGTGATAGTGAATATCAGGGTTCTCGGGCATCTTATTCTTTTCCTGCAGCTTAAGTGCTTCCTGAAGACTGCTGATCGCCAATGGGTACACACCTTTCCGGAAATAGATCCATCCTAGAGTGTCGGCGACACCAGGAGAATCGGGCAGCCCCCTGCGTGCAGTCTGCGCCAGAGATAATGCGACGTCAAAGTTTCCGCCTGTATGCAGCATCACGCGGGCAAGATTATTGGAGGCTACCGGATTCTGGGAATTGAGGGCCAGCGCTTTCTGATATTCGTCTTGCGCGCCTTTCCAATCCGACTTGGACTCATATAAGTTCCCCATCACGACATACAGGCGTGGCTGATTGGGGTTGTCCTTGAGCGATTGCTCGCCAGTAGAGATGGCCTGATCGATTTCTCCCTTGGCAGCCCGCACTTCGCACAGTTGAATCAGGGTATCGTAATTGTGCCTGTCGAGCGTGGCTGATTTCTCGAATGCGGCTTCGGCTCCGCTCAGGTCTTTCTTGACACGGAACAACACGCCGCCGAGCAAGTTATAGAAATTGCTATTGGTGGGCGACTTACCGATTTGTAAGTTCACTACGGCAATAGCCTTGCCGACTTGTTGCTCAGCTACGTATGTGTTCACGAGACCGCGCAAAGCATCTGTTGAATTGACGTTCCGGTCCAGCGCATCCTGGTAGGCTTCGGCGGCGTCGCTATACTGCTTCTGAACGAGCCTCAGATTTCCCATCTGCACGTAACCGACCGCGCTCTGAGGGGCCACCGCAATCGCCCTGCGAATATCCTGCTCAGCTTCGCCATAGTGCTTGCGATTGATATTGGCAAGAGCGCGGAGTCCATAGCCCTCCGACGACCCGGGTTGCAGCCTGATCATTTGGTTAGAAGCGTCTTCGAGGGCATTCATGTCGCCCTGCAGCATTGCGGCGTCGGCAATGGAGCGTTGAGCGTCCAGGAAATCTGGATTGAGTCGCAGAGCCTCTCGCCATTCGTTCTCGGCTCGCTCCAGATTCCCCTGCTTATCGAATGCGACACCCAGGGCGTAGTGGGCCTGAATGTTGTTGGGAGAATTCTTGACCACCGTTTCCAGGGTTTGCGCAGCATCGCCCACGTCTCCCGCGTTAATTTGCAACTGGCTTCGGTAAACCAGGGCGTCGTCGTCCTTGGGGTTGTTTTTCAGGATTCCATCGTCGAGGCTGCGTGCCTCATCGTCACGCTTTGCCTCAATGAGGAGTTGAATATATTTCTTCCTCACCTGCATGTCATCAGGGCGTTCCAGATACAGTCCGTGGTATTCGGCAACAGCCTTGTCCAGGTTACCAGTGGTGAAATAAAAGTTACTGAGCGCGAGGAAGCTGTCCGGGTTGTGAGGAAGGTCGCGCTTGGCCTGCTTCAGGACCTCCTCCGCTTCGGGTCTTTTGCCTTCGGCCAGGTACAACCGGGCCAGTGCCTCTCGTGGCCCGAGGGTATTTGCATCGAGCGCAAGAGAGGCGCGGAATTGCTGCTCCGCTTCGTCGAGGCGGTTATGCGATTGGTAAAAGGTTCCTAGCAGCAGCCGTGGCTGCATTGCCTTCGGATCCAGCTCGATAACCTTTTTGAAACTCGCCTCGGCCGCATCGGGTTGATTGTTTTTCAGCTGCAAAAGAGCAAGACTCAGGTAGGCTTCCCATCGGACTGGAGAGAGCGTTATCGTTTGCTGAATCTCTCCGATCGCTCCTGGGATGTTGTCCTGGGCAGCCAGAAGGCTTGAAGCCAGGGCGTGAACAGCCGGATCGTGCGGTCGCTTTTGCAGCAGAATATCGGTTTGTTCGTGTGCGTGGGGATAGTCTCGGCCAAGGATCAGCAGGTTCGCCATCGCAATTCGAGCCCTGTAGTCCTCGGGCCGAAGTTCGACGGTGCGAGCGAATTCCTGGTAAGCGCGGCCCTGTTGCTGCAGTATTTGGTAGCTCTCTGCTAATTGGAAATGTGCGTCGGCGTAATCAGGATCGATCTTGATGGCATTGGTGAACTCGACTGCCGCCTCGCGGTATTGACCTTTCTCGAAGTAACGCTGTCCGCTCTGAAAGTAATGCTGCTTGCGCACGTTGGGGTCCAGTGAGCATGCCGAAAGAAGAGCTGCGATCATACCCAGGGCCAAGACCGGGCGCCAGTTGGAAGAGAATTTCATCTCAAAGCCTCCCGTTGCAGCGCCGCGGTTAGCCGCCACACCGACATAGGCATTCTATCGTGGCATAGGGATTTACTGCGCTACGGAAGGGGCCGCACCCGCTCGAGATGTCTCACACGAGCCAAAATACCTTGCGCGTCTGCGCTGCCTCGCAAGATTTGCCCGCACCGGAACGGCGCTCTCTAGGAAGCAATCCTGCTACGGAGCAGGAGAATCCGTTCAGCCAGTTGCAAATGTTTGCAACTGGCGCCCAAAACTATAGAAAGATTTGCCCGGAAAACGCCAGATATCCGGCTTCAGTGAAAGCGAAGGCTCAGAAATGGCGCAGGCACAGAGCGAGAATGCGGAAATATCCCCGAGAGTAACCATATCCCGGGCGCAAGTGCAACAAGTAATCACCAAGGGTAATGTTTGCAACATGTTGCAAAAAAATTCAATCTTGACAATGTTAACGATCGCGCTAGAATGAAGCATCTGAAGGGCATCTGTGCGAATGCCTCCCCAGGCATCCAGATTGATGAAGACATAACGCTGAGAGGAGGGAACAATGAAGGTCAGAGCTAAAGGATTGGCATCAATTATTGGGTTGGTGGGGCTTTGCATCGGGTTGCCTGCATTCGGTCAGACCGAGGTTTCTGTTACGTTTACTGGGGGCTATTCCACCACCTGGGGCAACCTCAGTGGAAACTATGGCGCCGGGATCTACAGCGCTACGATCAATGGAGCGAGCTCACCCGGAATCATCTGCGACGACTTCAATGACTCGATTACTACGGGTCAAAACTGGAACGCCTACGCATACCAGGCTTCCAGCTTGAATTCGAGCAACATCGGAGAAACCCTGTTTGGTAATACCATCGGGCTGACTGGATATGCGGAGGTAGCCACGCTGGTGAGCATGATGTTCTCCGGCGGCTCCACCTATGGCAGCATCACCGGTATCACACAAGCTGAACTTTCTTCGGCGATCTGGGACATTACCTTAGGCGGCACACCCACGAGCCTGCAGGGCCTCGACTCAAAGGCGAAGGCACTCGTTGCGGCTGTTGAAGCGGCTTTTAACGGCAATACCTCCAAGGCTCAGGCGTACTTGGCTACACTGACAAGCCTCTGGATCTTGACACCCACCCCTCTGGGGCCCAATGAGCCCCAGGAAATGTGGACACAAGGGCTGCAAGTAGCCGAGGGTGGCGCAGCTTTGATGTACCTGCTCCTGGCCGGAATCTCTTGTTTTGGTGCCATGATCTTGAGCCATCGAAATCAATCTGTAAGACGCGAGACGGCCTGACCTCTCCTCCTTCTCACTCTGATGGTTATCCGGGCTCGGCGAGTCAATCGCCGAGGCCGGATCGTATAGCCAATACTTGGTGGCCTGCCGCTTTTGTTATGCGTAGCTGGGAAGCGCCGAGGGGTTTCCCCAGATCTGGCTTGCATCGTCCCGTTCGAAACTCCTCCGATTCTGGGCGATCCCGCAAAAGGTGCGGGCGCTCACCGGCTATCGTCGCACGGTCAGTGCGCGGCACTACTTGGGATAGTGTCCAGAGTGCGGGTCCATTCGCGATCAGAAAGTTTGCCCCGTAGCCTCCTGGGAGGCCCCCAACCTCTCTATTCCAGATCGACCGGGCGCCCTACGTGTGAGCCAGAGCGACCTTGCGCTTCCGGCCCCAATCGTCACGGCATAAGATCGGTCGCTTTGCGTACGCCTCGCGTTTTCAAATGGAAATTAGTTGGTCTTCGCTACAAAGGGCCTACCTCATTCTTCGTTGCACCCGCCCACATTTGGAGCAGGATAGGATCATTCTGGGATTGACTGTGTATAAGTTTGCAATAAATACTGTGCAAGGATTTGCAATGTACACAACGTCGATGCGCTTAAGCCATTGAATCTAAAAGAAAACTGATCTGGTAACAAATTTGCTTTCAAACCCGATAGGAATTCGCAGATGTGGTGTCTCCAGAGGCGATCTGCGTGAGAATCCAAGCCGGCACGGAACTGGGTGGTTGATCGTTACCGACGGTTCCATCGGCCTCGCCCAACTCATATGGGCGCGGCGCTCGTTAAACGCCAGCTGTTAATGGCTTCAGACTCGGGTACGGGGAATCCCGAACCGTTTCCTGAGTCAGCAGCGTGATCTAGCTGGCAACATTCCCGATTGTAGCGGTCACTCCGATATGTGGCTCAGAGGGCGAAGCTACACGTGCCGGCCATCAGTCCTGGGAACTCCAGAATCGGCTGCGCCTGCGCTTAGCAACCAGGAGCGCCAGGGGATGCTTCCGTTCGACAGGTTGCTGGGAATCGTCCTCAGTAATTGGCTTGGAGTTCCCAGCCCTGAAGGATAGATCGCTCAGCTGAGAGCCTTAGCCGAACTTCCGCAGTTTGGTGAGCAGTGTAACTTTTTTGGTTCTGGTAGTAAGGGTGTAGGGTCGCTGAGAAGAGTCGGCGGCCCTTTTCTTTTCAACATCCGGGAGAGAGGAAATGGGAGGGAGGGGCGTAGTTGTTGGGGAAAAGCCGATGTAGTGACGACCAAGGCCCTTGCAAGAGGGTTTGGGATACGTAGGATGAGGGCATGTATATACGGCGGTGCTACCGGGAGAAGGATGGCAAGCGGCACGCCTATTGGGCGCTGGTGGAGAGCTACCGCACCGTTCGGGGACCTCGGCAGCGAGTGGTGGCGTGGCTGGGCGCCATGGACGAGGCCGGGAGGATGGGGGTCAAGCGGTGTGCCGCGCCGCAGAGTTGCGAGCAAGCAGATTTGTTCGTTGAGGGGGGCGAGCCGGAGTGGGTTGAAGTCGATTTGAAGGGGGTGCGCGTGGAGCGGACGCGGAGATTCGGCGGCCCCTGGCTGGGACGGACACTGCTGCGGCAACTGGAACTGGACCGGTTTTTGGAACAGAGCTTGAGCCGCGGCCGGGAACAGGTTCCCTGGCCGTTGATGGCGATGGTGCTGGTGTTGGGGCGGCTCTGCGATCCGTCCAGCGAGTTGCAGTTGGCGGAACGATTTTATGAGCACAGCGCATTGCCGGACTTGCTGGGCGTGCCCGCGGAGAAGGTCAACGAGGACCGGCTGTATCGGGCTTTGGATGCCTTGCTGCCGCATAAGGCGGAGTTGGAACAACATCTGCGGCAGAAGCTGGGCGAGCTGTTTGCCCTGGATTACGACCTGCTGCTCTACGACGTGACCAGCACGTATTTTGAAGGCGAAGCCAAGGGCAACCCGCTGGCGCAACGAGGCTACTCGCGCGATCATCGTCCGGATTGCAAACAAGTCAATCTGGCCCTGGTGGTGAGCCGCGGCGGCATGGCGGTCGGCTATGAAGTGTTCGCCGGCAACCGCCATGATTCGACCACGCTGGAAGAGATCATCCGGCACATCGAGCGGCTGCATGGGCGGGCGCAGCGGATCTGGGTGCTGGATCGGGGCATGGTGAGCGAAGAGAACGTAGAGTTTCTCAAGCAAGGCGGGCGCCGCTATATCGTGGGCACGCCGAAGAGCATGCTGAAGCGCTATGAACGGGAGTTGCTGGCCCAGGATTGGCGTCCGGTCCATGAGGGCCTGGAGGTGCGCTTGTGCCCAGCTCCGGATGGCGCCGAGGTGTTCATTCTCTGCCGCAGTGCGCAACGGCAGCAGAAGGAACAGGCCATGCATGCCCGTTTTGAGAAGCGCATCGAAGAGGGACTGCGCAAGATCGAAGCGGCCTGCGGAAAGCGCAAGCAGAACCCGCTGGCCATTGCCCAGCGCGTGGGGCGGTTGCTGGGCAACAACACACGGGCTGCCGGATTGTTTCAGGTCGAAGTGGAAGCCGATAGCAATGGCTCGGCCCGCTTGCGTTGGAACAAGTCCGGCCAGTGGCGCGATTGGGCGCGGTTGAGCGAAGGCTGCTATCTGCTGCGCAGTAATGTCCTCGACTGGACTGCGCAAGAACTGTGGCGGGCCTACATCCAACTGACCGAAGCCGAAGACGCCTTTCACATTCAGAAATCCGATTTGCAACTGCGCCCGGTCTGGCACCAGAAGCCGGAACGCGTGCAGGCCCACATCCTGGTTTGCTTCCTGGCCTATGTGCTCTGGAAAACCCTGGAGGCGCAATGCCGCCAAGCCGGCTTGGGAGACGAACCGCGACAGGTCTTCGGCGAGTTATCTGAGATCGCCCTGGTCGATGTGCTGCTGCCGACCCGCAAGGGCGTCTCTTTGCGCAAACGCTGCATCGGCCAACCCAATCAACACCAACTTGTACTCCTGCAACGCCTCGGCTTAAAGCTGCCTTCGGTACCAGAATTCGTACACGTGTAGTGGAAACTTCGCACTCCTCGCGTTGACAACAAAAGACTTTCCTCGCAAACTGCGGAAGTTGGGTTAGTGCCTGGCAGGCCCTCTGTCGGACCCGTCTGTTGCGCAAGGAAGGACAACATGCGTGAATCTGTGGCAGCACCTACGGCATTTTAGGAAAAAGTGTGGCCTCGCTGGCGGAGTGCAGGGCCGTCGCTTCCTGATGGTCGCGCCGGCTTGAGGTTCCTGGCTCCGACTACAGAATTTCCTAAAATTCAATAGCCCGGAATGTATGAGGTTCGAATCTTTCGAGCACGGGATCGAAGCACACTCAAATCGGCGAAGGTTCCACAGAGCAGCCCATAGGCCGTTCTGATCGAAGGATCCGATTTCGAGCCCGTGTAGACGCTTTTGCTTGTTCTTTGGCATCTCGCCGTGGGGGTACCTTATGATGCGAAACATAAACGAACGTGCAAGCCTTCTCGTCGTTTGCCGCGACTCCGCGATTCTTAGTCCACTTTGGTCAATGGGGGAGTCGAACGGTTGGCAGCTTGAAATGGCCTCCGACCCGCGGGAGGCGATCGACAGAGCTCAATCGGGTGGGCCGCTCGACCTGCTCCTGTTGGATCTGCCGCCCGGGGATGGAGAAGGTTTGCACAGTTTGCGCTGGCTGCGCCGACTTCGTCCAGCGTTGCCAATTATCCTGATTGGCCATCCCGAAGATAATGGCAGAAAACAAGAGGGAATTCGCATGGGCGCGCGCGATTACCTGATCAGGCCGCTCGAGGATCGCCAACTTGAAATGGTGATCCTACGCAATCTATCCATGGCGGGCGAAGCTGCCGAGGCGGAAATCACGAGTGAGGATGTCGAACCAGTCAGCTACGAGAGCTTTTTTATTGGGGTCAGCCCGATCATGCGAAAACTTCGCGCTCAGGCGGCTTTGCTGGCGGAAGCCAACGTACCGGTACTGATTCTTGGTGAACACGGGAGCGGTAAAGAGACAACTGCTCGATTGGTCCACAGATTATCCGTTCGTTCCGGATTCGAGTTCGCGAAGGTGAATTGTGCCGCACTCCCTGGAGACCTTCTGGAAAGGGAACTTTTCGGGTGCGAGACCAAGGGCCCGGCAGGAACCGTAAAAACCAAGGCTGGCAAGCTGGAAATCTGCGCAAAGGGCACTGTTTTCCTGGATGAAATCACCGAGATGCCCTCAAGTCTGCAGTCCAACCTGATCCAGGTGTTGCAACACAAGCGATTCATCAGACCAGGAACTTCCGCCTTCATCGAGGCCGACGTCCGGGTTGTGGCGGCGAGTTCCACGAATGCTGAACGCGCAATTTCTGAAAACAGACTTAGCGAAGCCCTGTACCACCAATTGAGTGCCTACACAATTTATGTTCCTTCTCTGCGAGACCGCAAGGAAGAACTATCTGTTCTGTCACGCCATTTCATGCACCGGCTTTCCAAGCACTATGGCCTCTCGCCACGGGAGTTTTCGGCCGCTATTACTGAGGCATGGCAAGCGTATAACTGGCCGGGCAATCTGCGGGAGCTGGAACACTGCGTGAAACGCTACCTCATGGTAGGCGACGAAGAATTGGCCTACGGAATGAACCGATTTAGATCTGAAGGCCAGGCTGAGGAGACTCCATTAACCAAAGGTCAGACCGTGAAACAGATTGCACCACCGCCGAGTCAGTCTCGTGCGGACGTGTTCAGCTGCAAATCGCTCCGGTCTGTGGTGCAGAGTGTCAAGGCGGAAGCCGAGAAGAACGCGATAGCCCTGGCTCTGGAGAAGACGGGTTGGAATCGAAAAGCCGCTGCAAGGCTACTCAAGGTTAGCTATCGGACAGTGCTGTACAAAATCGAGCAATACCAGATGACCGCATCTGATTCCTCCGTTTCTCGGGAAGCGAATGAGTTCCGCGGAAAGGAGACTCAATTCCGCTGAGACGGCCAGACAAATCGCCAGACCGTGAAGCATATCTTCCGAAGGTGGCGGGTGCTAGGTATTGTGAAACAGAAGGCCCCCTAACCCAATTGGCTTGGGATTAGCTTTGGTTTTTCTTGCCGTTACCCTGTGGCGCAAGCGTTAGCCGCCTGCTAAAACGCCGGCTTCTGGCTCCGAGGGAAGCTTCGCTCGCACAGCCCGCAGTGTCACCAGTCACCAGGCGAACAATGCCAGGATGCCCTATCATTGGCAATGAAGACTGCGCTCAACTGAGAATCCTAACGGTCCAAAACGCCTGGCGGTCACCCTTCAATGCAGTTTTACACTCTAGACCCGACGCAGGACAGCCGATGGGATGACCTGGTTGCTTCTCATCCCAAAGCATCCGTGTTTCACCAAACGGGTTGGCTCAAGGCTCTGGCTGCCACTTACGGCTATCGGCCTTTCGTGCTGACAAGCACGCCGCCAGGGGAACCGTTGTCGGACGGGATTGCTTTGTGCGAGGTCAGGAGCTGGATCACGGGAAGCCGGCTGGTTTCATTGCCTTTTGCGGATCATTGCGAGCCTTTGCTGAATGAGATTGGTGACTCGTTCGAATTCACTGAATGGATCCGTACGGAGTGCCCTCAGCACAACTGGAAGTATATCGAGATTCGGCCACTTTCCTGGCAGATGCATTCGGACTGCCCTCTGGTAGCGAGTCAGTCCTTTTGGTTTCATACGCTCGACCTGGCACCCTCTCTCGAACAGATTTTCCGAAATTCACACAGGAGTTGCATCCAGCGTCGCATCCAGCGAGCTGAGCGCGAGCAACTTAAGTATGAAAGAGGCTGCTCCGAGGGACTTCTCAATGACTTCTACCGGTTGCTCTTGATCACCCGAAGGCGTCATCGGCTTATTCCGCAACCCCGCGCCTGGTTCCAGAACCTCGTTGCCTGCATGAGCCCTGGTCTGGAAGTCCGGGTGGCGCGCAAAGAGAACCTTCCCATCGCCGCGATCCTCACACTTTGTCACCGCAACACCGTGGTTTACAAGTATGGCTGCTCTGACGAGAAATTCCATCATCTCGGAGGGATGCCGTTTCTGTTTTGGAAGTTGATCGAGGAAGGTAAAACGGCCGGAGCGGAGCAGATCGATTTTGGTCGCTCCGACCTGGAAAACGAAGGCCTGGTCAGGTTTAAAGATCAGCTTGGGGCCACTCGCAGGCGGCTCACCTACTTCCGCTTTCAAGAGAGTGCAACTGGGAAGTACCTTGCGGCGTCTGACCTGACTGTGGCGCGGCGTCTATTTTCGGTGTTGCCCGACGCACTCTCATCCCTGGCTGGCCAACTGCTGTACCGGCATATCGGTTAGTGGTTCGATGGTTACGAACGTGTTGCCGCCAGCGCGAAAGTGGGATGGCGAAAGGACAAGAGTGCAGGTAGAATCTCAAGAAATGTTGCCAACCTCCGCGGAAGACGAGACTTCACTCATTCAAGCCGTGCGTGATCGCTATCGATGTCCGGAGGGGTTCCTCGACTTCCGGCTCGGCGAAGAATTGTCTCCGCGCCCGGGATACTTCCGGTTTGGTCCCGACACGACATGCTATGGCCGCACGTTGAAGGGTGTTCATCAAGAGCAACTGAGCTCTGCCCTCTGCGATACGCTGCCCAGGGTCTTATTTGACGGGACACAGCTTGTGCTGCCATTCGATCCAAATGAAGTCATCGATAATCTGCGGTTAGAGCGCTATCCCAGCAGTCAATTGGGCAGGTGGGATAAGGCCTTGAAGGATATCTACTACCGGTTACGCCCCCTTACGAACCGCCCACTGCGGAAGATGATTCAGAGACTTCGGGCGGCCAATTGGCGGAAGAGGCGATTCCCCCAATGGCCCGTTGACACCACTGTCGAAAACATTTGCGAAAGCCTCTTGTCTCTCTCGTTGCAAGCCAAAGGTGTAGACCGCATTCCATTCATCTGGTTCTGGCCTGATGGCGCACGCGGATGCATTTCGATGACACACGATGTAGAAACCGTCGCAGGGCGCAACTTCTGCGCGCAATTACTTGATATCGATGACTCTTTTGGAATCAAGGCATCCTATCAGATCGTCCCCGAGGGGCGATACCCGGTCACGCCGGAATTCCTGAACCGATTGCGGGATCGCGGAAATGAAGTGTGTGTACAGGACCTGAATCACGATGGCCGGCTGTTCGATGAGCGAGAAGAGTTCCGGCGGCGAGCCGCCTTGATGAATCGCCATGGTCGAGAGTATGGGGCAAAAGGTTTTCGATCGGCTGTGCTTTATCGCAATCCGGAATGGTTCGAGGACCTTGATTTCTCTTTCGACATGTCGATACCAAATGTAGCCAATCTTGACCCGCAACGTGGTGGCTGCTGCACCGTTATGCCCTACTTTATCGGAGACATTCTCGAATTGCCGCTTACTACTATCCAGGATTATTCGCTGTTTCATGTATTGAACGAGCATTCGATCGGTCTGTGGAGGACCCAGCTCGAAATGATTCTCGCCAAGAATGGTTTGGCGAGTTTTATTGTTCATCCCGACTACATTATTGAGTCCGAGACACAGTCGGTCTATGAGGATTTGCTCACCATGTTGAGCGAAGTGCGTGGGCAGGAAAGCGTCTGGTTCGCACTCCCGCACGAGGTCGACAGTTGGTGGCGGGCGCGTAGCCGCATGTCGATTGTCAAAGACAACGGATCCTGGCGGATTATAGGAGAGGGCGCAGAATGTGCCGTACTGGCATTTGCGAAGATGGCGGATGGGAATCTGATCTACGAGTCGGCCGATACGCCGCAAAGCGACCTGCTACTCTGTGAGGCGAAGTGACAAATGATGCTTGCTGCTCCAATGCAGAATCGTCGTGTAGAATCCATCTGACGTTGGTTTGCGAGCGCAAGAATCCATGACCAGGTTGGCACAACATCAGGCAGGTTTCGCTCTTCTGTGCGCAGTTTCTTTGCTGGCAGGGTGGCGTCCCCTGGTCGACACATTCGCGCTGTCGTTGCGCGACGATGAGTACACACATGTACTTTTGATTCTTCCCATCAGTGCAGCCTTGATTCTTCTAGAGCGGCGACCTTTGCGGACCATGATCACCATGGATGTTCGCACTGGCGCCGCTTTTTTTGCGACTGCGGCTTTGATCGCTTGCTCGGCGCTTGTGAGGTCAGCTTGGCTCCCTCCGGACGTGCAACTCTCGATCTGGATGCTTGCCCTCGTGTTGTCGTGGATTGGGGCTTTTGTACTCTGCTTTGGCTATCGAGCTTCGCGATTGGTCTTGTTTCCACTCGGTTTTCTGTTCGCGTTGGTCCCAATCCCAAGACTTTTCTTGGACGGGATCGTAGCTCTGTTGCAGCAGGGGTCTGCTTGGACGGCGCATGGACTCTTCGCGGCATTCGGTGTTCCCGTGGCTCAAGATGGCGTACAACTCACCATACCAGGCCTGACGTTCCAGGTTGCTCAGGAGTGCAGCAGTATCAGATCCAGTTCGATGCTGTTGGTCACGACAATGGTATTGGCGCAACTTCTCCTGCGCTCACCATGGCGCAAGGTCTTGGTGATTGGTCTAACAGTTCCCCTGTCGGTTGCCAAGAATGGCTTGCGCATCTTTGTGATTGCGATGCTTGGAACTCGAGTCGATCCTGGATACCTTACAGGAAAACTGCATCACCAGGGTGGTGTCGTTTTCTTCGGGATCGCACTGATCGCCGTCTTTGTTCTGCTCTGGATTTTCCGGACCAGAGAAGATTTGCGACTCAAATCTCCTCCCAGTCCGGTGAAATCCAAGGCAACGGGGAATTAGTTATCAAACTGATCGGTCGTCGCACGAACCCGCCCCGACTGCTGCAGGCTCCTTCCGAGAAACGACAAACAACCCAGAGACTTGCGGCGGTTGATAGGTTCACGCTAAATCATGGAATTGTCACCGCGATGGGGCTGGTCGGGGCGCTTGCAACCCCGGAATCGTCGACACTTTCTACGATGTAGTCGTAGGACTGGCCGCTCTGGACTGTGTTATCCACGTACGCCGTTTGGGTATCG